>WNGC01002593.1_pt1 | contig 13746 bp, 13 predicted proteins | sample 5400051 | NCBI WGS metagenome assembly WNGC01 (sample SAMN13153368, study PRJNA577476) | soil metagenome | isolation source: 20 cm soil or saprolite under grassland replicate 2 | place: USA:California | collected 2016-06-15 | reverse complement strand
GCGCGGCGATGCGCCGCGGCTGCGTATGGCCGATGCGGCCCGCCGAGCCGCGACCCATCTCGAGGAGGATCTGCGGCAACTGGGTCGTCTTGCCCGAGCCCGTTTCGCCGCACACAATGACCACCGGGTGCTTTTCCACGGCGGCGCGGATCGCGTCGCGCCTGGCGTTGATGGGCAGCGCGGGATCAATGCGTAGTAACATAGACGTTACTGTCTCATGCGTTTCTGGTTGCCAGCAGTTCTAGCGCTTTGCGGCTGCGCAGGTGAGACGCATCTGGCCAAGCCAGGCATCGCGCCGGCCGAGATGAACCATGACCGTCTCCACTGCCAGGGAATGATGTACGCCGATCGGGCGTCGCGGGGGCGCAGCGCCCCGAACTGGAACCTGTACGAGTACTGCATGAGGGCACGCGGCTATATCTCAAGAGAGTCCTGAGTCAAACCCTACGATGAGACTTATGTCACAGAGCGCATAGCTGGATTCGGAACTTCGCAACAGACTTTTGCAGCTTGGGTGAATAAGCGCATTCGTTCTTGACTTTCAGGATCGACAGAAACTAGATTCAGGTCACGGCAAGCTTCCGCCGTGAACCCCCTCCCCTCAACCAACCGCTGGAGCGCAGATGAACCGCATAATGAATAACACGCTTTGCCGCATCTTGATCGCGCTGATGGTCTGGACGCCATTTCAAATGGCGCAGGCAGGAATGATCAGCACCGAGCAAGTCACCTCGACTGCTCACCACGGAGATCGCACGACTCTCCTTAACATGCTCAGCCGTGCCGATGTGGCGAGCCAACTCCAGGCGCTCGGCATAGATCCCGCGCAGGCGAAAGATCGGGTTCAGGCAATGAGCGATCAGGAAATCGCGGCGCTCGCCAACAGGCTCGAGTCACTGCCGGCCGGCGCGTCGAGCGGCGGGGCGGTGCTCCTCATTATCATTATCGCCGTCGCCATTTGGTGGTACATGGGTAAACCGATGCCTTAACTCGGTTCGCGCCGAGCCATGCGTCTGGAACGCCCGCTTGATCGCGGGCGTTTTGTTTCGTACTTGGCGCGCTCGCCGCAGGCCGCCGCCCAAACCGAGGGGTGTCACTCGTAGCTTCGCCTGAGCCCGCCTCCAGTCGCTTCCGATCCTTGAAATGAAGATGAAAAACCCCTCGAGCCGGTCTGAGCTGCGCCGAGGCGTAGAGGATTGGCGTGCGGCGCCTGACGCTGGCAGCAACGCCTCTGCAGGGATTCGCGCGCTGCTCTATGTAGTGGCGGTCTCGGCGATCGCGCTTCTCGCTTGGGTCGTTTACGCGGTATTTCCGGATGCCCTCCGCGTTTCCGCGGTGTTTGAGCCTACATCGATCCGATGCCGTCAATGGGCGCCGGATTCAACGCGCCGCCCCGGAGATGGCGTGGGACCACTCCGTAGAGGGAAAATCGCGGCCCGGACCGCCTGACTGGACAACTCGCGACTCACTGAGAACCCGATAGACGTAACGGGCGGCTAGACATATCACGGGGCGTCGCATGGGGATCTCGGCCCGCGCGGTGCAGGCAGCGGGCGCGAAGCAGGACTAGGCGTTCGCCTTTTCCTGAGTACCGGAAGAAGCGCTACCGCGCGCACGGACCCTTTCGTTCGGCACAGCCCGATCCGCTTCGATGGCAACCCCCTCGAGCCCTTGCAGCCGAGCACCCGACTAGGCGCGCACAACGCGACCGTGTACGGCGAGTGGCTCGCTCTTTCGAAGGCCGAAGTCCGGGAGCCCGACAAAGACAACGTCATCCGATAACGGCGTTTTCCGCGGTGAAGAGCCGCGGCCTCATTGAAGCTGAACGAGGAGCTTCCCGCTGGCTCATCAAAGTAAGGGTCGCGATCCGGCGTCATTTCCCTGGTCTGCGGTACTTACCGTACGAGCGTTGCGCTTCTAGTATTACGGCGTCATCCCAAGGTGCCACGGGTGGAATCAATGCCATAAGAAAGGCGAGGAAGGTACGAAGCCGGGCGGATAGGTTTCGGTCGGGAAGAACGACCGACACAACTGGTCCGTCAGTGATGTAATCCCGTAGCACTACCGTCAGCTTGCCTGCTCTCACTGCATCCACTGCCAAAAAAGTGGCCACAGCAACGATTCCGCCGCCCGCTACGGCCGCATCAATGAGGGCTTCGGAATTGTTGATGTTGAGTCGTCCCGTCACGGGAACGGAAAACTTAATGCCACCGCGGGCAAAATGCCACTCGCGATATCGGCCTGTCTTGGGAATCCAGTAGGGCAAGCAGGCATGCTGAGCCAGGTCTTCGGGGGTTCGGGGAACGCCATGCCGGGCGAGATAAGAAGGCGCCGCGCAGGTCACGAAGCGAATTCGATAAAGTTCCTTAGCGATGGTCCGCGTGTCGGCTAACTCGCCGATGCGGATGGCCACATCGAGGCCTTCTTCAGCTAGGTCCACCATACGATCGCTCAGTTCGATGTCGATTGCCAGTTCGGGATGCCGCGCGAGGAACTCGGGGAGCGCAGGCACGATGACCCGGCGGCCGAAACCGACGGGCATTTGCGCGCGTAATCTTCCACGCGGTGAAATCCGCCGGCTGGTCAATAGCTCCTCGGCATCCTGAACATCCGTGAGAATCTGCCGACAGCGCTCCAAAAAGGCTTGCCCGTCATCGGTTAGGCTCACCTTGCGCGTCGTTCTGTTAAGCAGTGTTGCCCCTAGGCGACGTTCCAGCCTCGCTAGCGCCTTCGATACCCTGCCGAGAAGCTCTTCGTTTCGGCAATTCGTACGAAGGTGGTAATCAGACCAAGACTCTCGATCATGGCTAATTGATAACCACAAGTTAATAATGTTCTTCAGTCTAGCCCATTTATTCCCTGAATCGAGGTGGCCTAGGATCGTATCGAGGAAGCGTTGCCGGAGTCAGCGGTATGAAAATAAGAGGAGGAGCGCAATGAAAGTCGTAATCGGAGCGCTGACGGCGCTCGCATTGTCGATCTGCCTCGCAAAACCGGCGGCAGCGCAGTCAGGACAGTCCTACCCTACAAAACCGGTACGCGTGCTGGTGGCGTTTCCTGCCGGCGGCAGCGCTGACATCGTTGCTCGTATTGTTTCTCAGAAGCTCGCGGAACAGGTGAGACAGCCGTTCGTGGTGGAGAACCGGCCGGGCGCAGGGGGAAATATCGCTTTTGAAGCCGCGGCGAAGGCTGATCCCGACGGATACACAATCATGATGAGTACGCCTGGCGTGGTTATCAATCCAAGTCTGCACAAGGACGCCCGATTCAGTCCTGAGGACTTTGCCGGCGTATATCTAATAGGCGAGGCGCCTTTGCTCGTCATGGTGAACCCGAATGTGAAGGCGGGGTCGCTGGCTGATTTCATCTCTTTGGCGAAGCAGAGACCCGGGGAACTGCGGTACGCGAGTGCGGGCAGCGGTAGCAGTTCACACTTGGCTTCGGAACTATTCAAAAGCATGGCGGAAGTAAAACTCGTACACGTTCCGTACAAAGGGGGTGGGCCTGCATTTCAAGACGTCATCAACGGCAACGTTGAAATGACGTCATTACCCATAGCCGAGAGCATGATTTACGTGAACTCCGGGCGGGTGAGACCGCTGGCGCAGACCGGTAGCCGACGCTCGAGCATCGCGCCGGAAATCCCGACAGTGGCCGAAGCCGGTGTTCCCGACTATAGCGTCACCACCTGGTATGTGTTGCTCGCGCGCTCGCGGACGCCCGCCGACTTACTCGCACGGTTGGCAAAGGAAATGGATATGGCCGTTAAGGCGCCCGAAGTGCAGCAGCGGCTGAAGAGCGCGGGAGTAGACGTCATCGGTGCGGGGCCAACGCAAACCGCTGTGTTCATGAAGGAAGAGTTCGCGAAGTGGGCGAAGCTCATCAAGGCATCCGGCGCGCAGGTCGAGTAGCCCTGCCAGCACATGAGTCAATCGAAACCACCGCTCCTTCAGGATGCCACCCGTGATCTCGCGCGGTTCGGCGCCTCGCTCCGATATGGTGACATTCCGCATGATGTCGTAGACCGAATCAAGTTAAGCATCCTGGACAGCCTCGGCTGCTGCCTTTTTGGCGCTACTTTGCCCTGGACACGAAAGGTCGCGGAACTCGCCATTCACGAGGGTGGGCAGCCAGTCGCCTCGCTCCTCGGTATGGGTCACAAGACTTCTGTCTCCCTGGCTGCGCTTGTCAATGGAACCGCTGGCCATGCGTTCGAGCTGGACGACATTCACAAGGAATCCATCATTCATCCCGGCTCGCTTGCGACGCCGGTCGCGCTCGCCCTCGCGGAAGAGCAGGGCAAGGCGAGCGGCAAGGACGTGATCACCGCCATGGTCGCCGGCTACGAGATCGGAACACGCGTCGGCAATGCGGCGACCATGAGCCTCTTCTTTCGCGGCTTTCATCCGCAAGGCACCTCGGGAGTATTCGTGGCCGCCGCGGCAGCCAGCCGAATGCTCAATCTGGATGCTGGAAGTTTCCAGCATGCCCTCGGTATCGTCGCTTCACAGGCCGGCGGCTTGATGGCGGCGCAAGAAGGCGCGATGGTGAAACGCTTTCACGGCGGACGCGCCGCGCAAAGCGGCGTCTATGCGGCGCGGCTCGCTAGCATGGGCTTCACCGGCATCAGCGACGTACTGGAGGCGTCCTACGGCGGATACTTGAGCAGCCTTTCAGACAAGCCGAACGCCGCGCGGCTCACCGCCGGCCTGGGCTCCGTGTGGGAGACGCTGCAGATCGGCTACAAGCCCCATGCCAGCGTGACAAGCATACACAGCGCGCTCGACGGACTCGCCGAGATCATGCGCGAAAACGGCCTACGGGCGGACGACATCGCGGAGGTCCAGGCCGGGCTAAGCCCGATGACGCACGTGCACTGTGCTTGGACGTACAAGGCGCAGGGCGTCACTGCGGCACAGATGAACCTCTTCTTCGGCTTGGCGGCGATCGCGCTCGAGGGCGCCGCGTTCACGGCGCAATTCCGCGAGAGCAAGCTGAGCGATCCCCGCATCCTCGACTTCATCGGCCGCATCAAGGCCTATGTCGATCCGGAAATCGACGCGATGGGGGCAGCGTTTCGCCACGCTTCCCGCGTGCGGGTGGAAAGCCGAGACGGAGGACGTTTCGAGAAGCTGACTCTGCATCGCCGAGGCAGTCCGGAAAATCCGCTGTCGGCGGAAGACATCGTTTACAAGTTCCGCAACGTCGTCGCGCCGTGCATGAGCAACGCGGACGCTGATCACGTCATTGCGCTCGTCGAGCGCCTCGAGACACTCAAGAGCCTGCCTGAGCTGATTCAGGCGGTTGGGGCGCCCGTGCGCGCGGGATAACAAGAACCGGGTTGAAAGGGAGCGAGCCTTCGATGGCCAACAAGACTTATGCAGAAAAACTTGCGGGGCGGTTTGCGGCGCTTCGCTACGACGACATTTCCCCGCATTCGCGCCAGGCGGTAAAGCGGCTGCTGCTCGATTACCTGGGCGTCGCGATTGCCGGCAGCCAGACTGCAAGCGGCAAGATCGCGCGCCGTTTCGCCATCGAAGGAGGTGGAAAGCCGCAGGCGCGCCTCATCGGTGACTCTGCACGCGCGCCGGTGACAAACGCGGCGTTCGCCAACGCAATTTCCTCTCACAGCATAGAACTCGACGACGTTGACGTTCTTGCCCTGTTTCACTTCAGCCCGCCGGTGTATTCGGCGGGTCTTGCGGCCGCGGAGACGGCCGGCGCATCGGGACGCGAACTCCTGGTGGCGCTTTCGGCGGGCTGCGAGATGATGGAACGCGCAAGCCGCGCGACGAACCCGTCGCTGCGCAACCGCGGCTACCACACCACGCCCACCACGGGTGTCTTCGGAGCCGCAGTCGCGGCAGGCAAGCTGCTCCGCTTGCCGGCGGCGAAGATGACCTCCGCTCTCGGCATGGCGGGCGCGCAATCGGCGGGGCTCATGGAGATGTACGGCCCGTCAATGCAGAAGCGCTTCAACCCCGGCCCCGCAGCGCGTGCGGGCGTGACGAGCGCCCGCATGGCGCAGCTCGGCTTCACCGGCACGGCGCTCATTTTCGAAGGTGAGCGAGGCTTCCTGAACGCCTACAGCGACAAGCGCAACCCGCACGCGCTCGATGAGGGCCTCGACCGGCAATACGAGCTGCAGATCGAGTTCAAGCCGTATTCCTGCGCCCGTCCCGTCCACAACGCCATCGACTGCGCGCTAGACATCCGAGGGCAGGCGGGCTTCGAGGCGAAGAAGGTCGCTGCCATCCTCATCGAGCGCCATCCCGACTGGTCGGAATACCATCGCAACGCCGAGCCGAGCACCTATCACGAGGCGCAGGTGTCGCTGCCCTTCTCCGTGGCGGTCGCGCTCCTCGAGGGCCGGGCGCTGCTCGAGCAATACTCCGCGCGCAACATTCGCAACGAGGAAGTCAAGAGGCTCTCTGCCCTCGTGAAGTTCGAGACTGTGAACGGCCTTCCGCGCGGCGTCTCCTGCCGCATCACCGTCGGGCAATTCGAAGGCAAGTCGTTCACCTCTCAGGTGGACTACCCGAAGGGCTCGATCCAGAACCCGATGAGCGACGACGAGCTGCGCGCCAAGTTCGAGAGCCTAGCGGGTCCCGTGCTAGGCGCAACAAAAGCCGCCACGCTCGCCGACGCCGCAATGAACGTAGAGAAGATGAAGAACGTGCCCGAGTTGATGAAGCTCACGGCGGCGCGATGAGGGACTGGGCATCGGAGCTCGCCGGTATAGCCTTCGCCCACGCTCGGGCCAGGGCCCGATTTTCTGATGACACCTGAATACGAAGTCCTCGCCCTCAAGTATGCCTGGCGGCCTGCGCGTCGGGCGGACCTCTTCATTGGCGGCGATCCTCACGACGCGGACACCACGATGGACTACTACCTCTGGATCGTCCGCGGCGAGGGCCGGTTCTTTCTCGTCGACACCGGCTTCAACCAGGATATGGCGGTGAAGCGCGGCCGCAACCTGCTGCGCACCCCGGTGGAGGGCCTGAAGCTCGTGGGCGTCGACCCGCTCGCGGTGCGGCAGGTGCTCATCACGCACTTCCACAACGACCACATCGGCGGCTTCGACTCGTTCCCGAACGCGGTCTTCCACGTGCAGGACGACGAAATGGCCTTCGCCACCGGCCGCTACATGCGCCATGATCGCTTCGCCAGACCCTACGAGCCGGATCACATCATCGGGATCGTGCGCCTCGTGTACCAGAACAAGGTTGTGTTCCACGACGGCGACGAGGAGATCGCACCGGGTCTGAGCCTGCACCGCATCGGCGGCCACACCATGGGCATGCAGGCGGTGCGCGTGCACACGAGGCGCGGCTGGGTCGTGCTCGCCTCCGATGCGAGCCACTATTATGAGCACTTCGAAAGCGGACGCGGCTTCCCGCTCGTGTTCAATGTGGGCGAGCTGATCGAGGGCTACGGGAAGCTCACGAAGCTGGCATCGTCGCCACGCCATGTCGTCCCCGGCCATGATCCCCTCGTGATGCACCGCTACCCCCCCGTGTCGGACGCGTTGCGCGGCATCGCCGTGCGCCTCGACACCGAACCGCTCGCCTGACCGCACGTAAACCGGAGAGGAGACCATGAAGACCGCAAACAGAAGCTGGAAAGCCATCGTCGCTCGCGCGCTCGTGCTCGCCGCCACCGCCTTGGTGCTCGCGCCCGCGCAGGCGCAGGACCACTCCGCCAAGGCGATCAAGCTCGTCGTCGGCTTTCCGCCCGGCGGCTCGAACGATATCGTCGCGCGCATCATCGGGCCCAAGCTCGCCTACGCGCTCGGTCAGCCGGTAGTGATCGAGAATCGCCCTGGCGCGAACGCCACGGTGGGCACCGACTTCGTCGCCAAGGCCTCGCCCGACGGCTATACGATCACGCTCGGCAGCCTGAGTCCGCTCGTGATCAGCCTCGCCACCTATCCGAACATTCCGTACGACACCGCGCGCGACTTCGCACCCATCAACACTGTTGCGCTCACCCCCGAGGTGGTCGCGGTGCATCCTTCCGTGCCCGTAAAGACGCTGCCCGACCTGGTGGCGCTCTCGAAGAAAAAACAGGTGTCGCTTTCCTCGTCAGGCAACGGCGGCCTGCCGCACCTCGCGATCGAGCTGCTGAAGAACGTTTCGAAGGGAAACTTCCTCCACGTGCCGTACAAGGGCGCGGGCCCTGCGGTTATCGACACTATCGGCGGCCACGTGAACGGGGTCGTCATGGACTTGCCGGCCGTCGCCCGTCAGATCAAGGAAGGGAAGCTGCGCGCGCTCGCGGTCACCAACCTTCAGCGCACCAGCGTGCTGCCCGACGTCCCCACCTCGGGCGAGCAGGGGCTGAGCGCGGTGCAGGCGGTGAACTGGTTCGGCCTCATGGCGCCCAGGGGTACGCCGGCGCCGATCGTTGCCAAGCTAAACGACGCCCTGACGAAGGTCCTGGCACTGCCGCAGGTGAAGGAAGAGTTCGCCAGGGCGGGGGTCGAGCCCTTCGTCCAGCCCTCGCCAGAGGCGTACCGCAAGTTCCTCGAGGAGGAAATCCTGCGGTGGGGCAAGATCGCGCGCGACGCCGGCGCCAAGGCCGACTGACGAGTGTTGCCCCGGCGCGGGCCGGGGTTTAATTTCATGGAGATACCCTTGAACAAGCTCCTCCAGCGCACCATCGCCTTCCTCGCCGCCGCATTGACGCAACTCGCCGGGGCGCAGGCGTTTCCCACCAAGCCCGTCAGGCTCACGGTTCCCTTCCCGCCGGGCGGGGGTAGCGACATCCTCGCGCGCCCGATTGCGCAGAAGCTCGCGGAAAAGTGGGGCCAGCCGGTCATCGTTGACAATCGCGGCGGCTCCGGCGGCAACATCGGCACCAGGGCCGCCGCCGAGGCGGAGCCCGATGGCCATACGATCATCCTCGGGGTCCTCGGCGCGCACGCCGTCAAGCAAAGTCTCTACGCAAACGCCGGCTTCGACTCGACGCGCGACCTCGCCGCGATCACCTGGTTCCGAACGAAAACGCATGATCCCGCCAATGTACGAGCTTTTCGCCGTGCGTTACGCGAAAGCGCGAGTTGAGAATTAGACGCTGAGGAGAATCATGGAGACGCGCGAGCTCTCGCGTTTTGTCAGCGGACTGCGGCCGGAGGATGTGCCGACGACAGTGGTCGAGGTGCTCAGCGATGCGTTCGTCGACGCTGTCGGTTGCGGCCTGCATGGCATGACAATGCAGTGGGCGCAAATTGCCCAGGAGTTCGCCATCGAGCAAGGGGGGCCACCCGAAGCAACGTTTTGGATGTCGGGCGGGCGCAAGGGAAGTGCCGCTAACGTGGTGCTAGCAGCTGGAACTGCGATCCACAGTTTCGATTTCGACGATCACAGTCGAGCAAAGATTCATCCCGGCGCCGTCGTCATTCCCACCGTTCTAGCCCTAGGCGAACGCGCCGGCATCTCCGGAGCGCGCGCGCTCACCGCCATGGCGGCGGGCTACGAGGTGATGACGCGCGTGAGCCTTGCGGCGAACCCGGGGCCGGCACGGATGCGAGGCTGGCATCTCACCGGCACCTGCGGCACGTTCGGCGCGGCAGCCGCGGCAAGCGTCGTGCTTGGCCTCGACGCAGAAACGACCGCTAGCGCGCTCGGCCTCGCGGGGACGCAATCCGCTGGACTATGGGCCTTCAACGCAGATGGCGCGATGAGCAAGCGGCTGCATCCTGGCCTCGCCGCGCAAAGCGGGGTCATTGCCGCATTGCTCGCCGCACGAGGATTTCACGGGCCACGCCATATTCTCGAAGCGGAGGACGGTGGCTTCCTTAGGGCGATGTCAGACGACCCGAGACCCGCAGAAGCGATACGCGAACTGGGCACGGTATGGCGCGCCGAGGACGTTTGCTTCAAACCCTACTCTTGTTGCGGAAGCAATCACGCCTGCATTGACGCGACGCTCGGCATTATGCGGGAGTACGCCCTTGCCGATTCAGACGTGGCGCATGTGACTGCTGGAATTAGCCGAGTGGTCGATAGGCAGACAGGATTCGAATACAAGCCCTCCACCGTGCTCAACGCTCAAATGAGCCTGCGATACAACATCGCGGTCGCGCTGGCAGATGGGCGCGCGTATCTGGAGCAGTTTAGCGATTCGCGGATTAGCGCGCCCGATGTGTGCGAGCTTGCACGGCGAGTGATTGTCGAGATCGACCCGGAAATGGATCGGGTCTATCCGGCTCTCTATGCCGGGGTGGTCCATATCCGTACCAAGGACGGTCGGCGGTTCAGCCGAAGGGTCGATCATTCGAAGGGGATGCCGGAAAATCGAATGACGCCGCACGAGATAGATGAAAAATTTATCTCGCTCGCCTCCTCCGCGGTCGGAGCCTCAAAGGCTCGTCAGCTGCTCGCGATCGCGCGCGGTGTCCCTGCATCGGAGAGTATTGCACACGTATCGAGGGCGATCGGCGGATGACGTACCTGCCGAATTACGAAGTGGTCGCACTGAAGTGCGCGTGGTGCCGCGCGCGCAGACCGGACACGGAGCCGTTTACTATGCCTTCACCGGAGGCTTTTCATGAGTTCCTTAATCAGGAACTGGAGCACTGGGGCAAGCTAGCCAAGGACTCCAGTGCGAAGGCTGAATAAGCACGCTGCAATGCTTCTGGCTCAGCCCGGACGGATAGGCCCCCTTCGGCTCAAGAACCGCGTCGTTATGGCGCCGATGGGCACGAACTACAGCACTACGGATGGCCTGTCAACAGAGCGCGACAAGATGTATTACGAGGAGCGGGCGCGGGGCGGTGTCGCCATGATCATGACCGAGGCGATGGTCGTCACCGAGTCTGCACGTCCGCACAATAACTCGCTGTGCGTTTACCACGATCGCTTTATTCCGGGTCTCGGATCGATTGTTGATGCAATAAAAAAACATGACTGCCACGTATTTGGACAATTGAATCATCGCGGAGCACTGCTGCGAAGGTCGGTTCTCAACATGGAGCCAGTAGGGCCGTCGGCGTGGGTGAACCCGAACACGGGCGACGCAGTGCGGCCGCTGAGCATCCCGGAGATCACTGAAATCCAAAAGCTATTTGTTGCTGCCGCTCGGCGATTGAAAATTGCCGGGTATGACGGCGTCGAGATCCACGCGGCAAATGGCTACCTTTTTCAACAATTTTTCACCCCTCGGATCAACAAGCGGACGGACGCCTACGGCGGCTCTCTCGAGAATCGCTCGCGGTTTTTGCTCGAGACGGTCGCGCGTATGCGTGACTCCGTGCCTGATTTCCTTATTGTTGTCCGCCTAAGCGCCAGCGAATACGTGGAGGGGGGATACACGCAAGCTGAGATCATCGAACTGGCTAAGGCACTCGAGCGCGCCGGCGTCGTTGCAATTGACCTCTCCGGGGGCAGCAATGAAAGCCCTCAGCTATCCAAGTACTGCATCCAGCCCCCGTCCTTTCCCCGCGGGTGCCTTGCGCCGTACGCCCAACCCATCAAGCAGGCACTCGGCATCCCATCACTAGTCGCCGGGCGTATCGTTACGCCGGAAGATGCGGAAGCGGTACTCGCGTCGGGCAGCGCCGACTTCATTTCGCTCGGCCGTGCGCTCTACGCGGACCCCCATTGGTGCGCAAAGGCGTTTGGCCAGATAGATGCGCCCATCCGGGAATGCATCGCGTGCAATGTGTGCTTCGAGCGCTTGACGCTCGAAAAGGACGTAGCGTGCGTCACCAATCCCATGATCGGTACGGAATTCGAGGGACTGGAATACGCCGAGCCGCACCTTGCGAAGCGTAAAGCTGGCGGGAGCGGCAAGCGGCTGCTTGTGCTCGGCGCCGGCCTTACCGGTATAGAGGCTGCGCGGGTTTTGGCGGGCCACGGCCACGCGGTTGAAATTTGGGAGAAGGCTTCCAAGCCTGGCGGACAGATCCCCTTGGCGATCGTAGCGCCGGACAAGCAGGAAGTGGAGCCCGCTTGGGGGTATAGGTGGAAAGAAATCGGGGCGCTAGGTGTCCCGGTTCGCCTTGGCGTTGATGTGAGCGCGGCGGTCATCAAGCGCTTCGCGCCCGAGTTCATTATCGTTGCCACCGGAGCACGGCCAAGACCAGCTCCATTCGATGTTTCCCGGCTTGGCGGCGACATTCGCGTCATCCACGCCTGGGATTACCTACGGGACCCGGATGTTTTGCGCCCTGGTTGTTCCGTTACGGTGGTTGGGGGCGGCATGGTGGGCCTCGAGGCGGCGGATCTGCTTACGACGAGGGGCTTGACGGCTACGGTGATAGAGGCGCTCGATCAACTGGCATCCGGAATGGCACGAAACAATCGCATGGAGCTGATCGAGCGTTTGCGGGAACGAGGCACCAAGCTATATACCGGCATGCACATCCTCAAGGCCGAGGGGATGCACTTGTCGCTCCGCACCGTTAACGACGGACTGACCAAACTCGAAATAGGCGACTGCTTGATGATTGCGATTGGCCCGCTACCTAATCGCGACGCACTCGGCGCAGTCGAAGAGGCAGGCGTTGAATACGCGCTAGCCGGCGACGCCTACCGGCCTGGCGATTTCCTGTCATGTTTGCGCGACGCGGCGATGGTAGCGCTGGCGGTGGATCAACGGTTGAAGGGAAGCCGCCAATGACGCCAGTCTATGAACTGTTCGCAATTCGATATGCGACGAGAGAGGCTAGACGCAGCGCGAATTTCCTGGGCGGCGATCCGCATGACGCGCCGATGCCGATGGATTACTACGTTTGGGCGGCGAGGAGCGCTGACCGTTGCATTGTTATCGATACGGGGTTCACGGCCGAGACGGCAGCGCGCCGCAAGAGGAATTATCTTCGCTCACCTATCGAAGGACTCGCTGCGCTGGGAATTGGTGCGTCAGATGTCCATGACGTCATTCTGACTCACCTGCATTATGACCACGTCGGCGGCTTTCTCTTTTTCCCTGAAGCGCGCTTCCACCTACAAGACGATGAGATGAAGTACGCCACGGGTCGGCACATGTGCTTCGACCGGTTTAATCATGGTTACGACGTGGAGGATGTCGTCGGCATGATGCGGCTGGTTTTCCGAAAGCGCGTGGCGTTCTACCGAGGCGACGCAGTGGTTGCACCCGGCATTAGTATCCATCGGATCGGCGGCCATACTGCCGGTTTACAGTGCGTGCGGGTCCACACGGCTCGTGGCTGGGTAGTCGTTGCATCTGACGCCAGTCACTATTACGAGCACTTCGAGACAGATCGAGCCTTTCCAACCGTGTTCCATGTTGGTGAGCTACTCGATGGCTACAACATCCTGCGGCAGCTTGCGGATTCTCCCGACCACATTGTTCCGGGACATGATCCGCTCGTAATGTCCTACTATCCCGCCGTTTCGGAAAGCCTTAGGAAGATTGCCGTACGGCTTGATTCGCAGCCAATCGGGCGAGACGCGAATGCAACGGGTAGGCAGCCCAACGCGCGATAAGCTCCGCCCGCGGGACCGAGACACCGTCATCTCGCTCGGCGCGCCTGAATCGCCCGAACGACTGGACGGCATGGGAACGCGCATCATCGGGGGCAAGCCGGGACGGTTCGGTTCTTGGGCTGCAGGCTGCTTGTGAAGAGTTGATTCCGAACGCGATATGCCGGATCCGTTCATTCGCAAATACTGATACCGATTTCCAGCCGGATTCACTTGAGCTCGACCGATAAGCCTGAACAAGCGACCGACCTCATCGTCATCGGCTGCGGCATATCAGGGCTTTCTGCTGCCGTCT
>WNGC01002660.1_pt1 | contig 13748 bp, 13 predicted proteins | sample 5400051 | NCBI WGS metagenome assembly WNGC01 (sample SAMN13153368, study PRJNA577476) | soil metagenome | isolation source: 20 cm soil or saprolite under grassland replicate 2 | place: USA:California | collected 2016-06-15 | reverse complement strand
GGTGTTCGACTTCGACGTGCTCCACATGCGCAAGGGCCGGGCGATCAGCGTGAGCCGGATCAATCCGAAGTAAGACGTGGGGCAATTGATCGTCGGTCAGCTCCTCAACGGAGCGATCGTCGGAACCCTCTACGGCATTACCGCGCTCGGCGTCACCTTAACGTTCGGCATCACGGGTATCGTGAACTTCGCCCTTGGCGTGTTCATGATGCTCGGCGCCTACGCAGCCTGGTACTTCGCCGACACGGTGGGCCTGCCCTACCCGCTTGCCGTGCTGACGGCGGTCGCAGTGACTTCTTTTGCCGGCTTGGTTGCCGACCAGGCGCTGTTTCGCTTCACCCGTAACAATCTTGTCAACGGGCTGCTCGTGTCGATCGGCATGATCGCCGTGATGGAATCGAGCGCGCTCCTTATCTGGACCTCGACGCCCAAAGAGATGCATCACGTGCTGCCCGGTGTGTTCGCCTTCTTCGGGCTGGTGGTGCCGAAAATGAAGCTCGTCGTCTTCGGCTTGCTGCTGGCAGTCATCTTCGCCACCTACGCGGCGCTGACGAAGACCTGGACCGGCCGGGCAGCGTACGCCTACGCGCAGAACCCTGAGGCCGCGGCGCTGATGGGCGTGCCGACTTCGAGACTGCAAACCGGCGTAGTCGTGTACTCGACCGGCCTCGCCGGGCTCGCGGGCGCGCTGTACGCGAGTCTCTATTCGCTCGAGCCGACGCTGGGGAGCCTGTTCATCCTCAAAGCAGTCGAAGCGGCCATCCTCGCCGGCATCGGCAGCGTGGCGGGAGCGCTCTTAGGCGGGATCATTCTCGGCGTCACCGAGGGGGTGGGCTCGATTTATCTGCCGCTCGCCTTTCGCGACGCGTATGGTCTCGTGTTCCTTGTCGTCATCCTGCTCTTCAAGCCTTCCGGCCTCTTCGCCGGCCGCAGATGAAACAGGGAATCTGGATCGCAGTCGTCGCCGCGGCGCTTTGCGTGACTCCGCTCGTCTTCAACAGCGACGTGGTGCTGACGATCCTCGTGTTCTCGTATCTGCAGGGCATGCTCGCGGTGAGCTTCAACCTCATCTTCGGCTTCACCGGCCAATTATCAATGTTCCATGCGGCGGCTTTCGGCATCGCGGCTTACGCGACGCATCTCTTCATGCAGCACCTGGGCGTCGCTTACTGGAGCGCAATGATCCTCGCCGCGGCGCTGGTCGCGGCGGTTTCGGTCGTCGTCGGCGCAATCTGCTTCCGGTTTCGCCTGCGCGAGTTCTACTTCGCGGTCGTGACCCTGGCCTTTTCTGAGATGGCGCGGCTTACGGTGCTCAACTGGAACAGCCTGACCAACGGCAGCCTGGGCATCAATCTCCAGGAAAAGCCGCCTTTCTGGCTGCCCGGCACGGGAGTTGTCAGGCTCGAGAGCACGCTTGCCTGGTATTACCTGAGTCTCGTGGCGCTCGGGGCCACGCTTCTCGCGTGCTGGCGCATGGTGCATTCGTGGATGGGCCGTTGCTTCGCCGCCATCCGAATGAACGACGAGCTCGGTGACACGCTCGGCATCAACGTGTTTCGCTACAAGCTCACCGCCTTCGTCGCGGGCAACATGATGGCAGCGGTCGCGGGCAGCCTGTACGCCTATTTCCTCGGATCGCTCGAGCCTGGATTTCTCTCCATCGACCAGTCGCTCGGCATCGTTGCGATGGTGCTGCTCGGCGGGCGCAGCGTCGTCGCCGCGCCGGTCGTGGGCGCTTTCGTCCTAACCACGTTGCCGCATCTCATTCATTTTTCCGCCGAGATCCGCTCGATCGTGTACGGCGCGATCCTCATCTTCACCATTCTTGTGATGCCGCAAGGCATCTACGGCAGCTTGTGGCAAATCATGCGGCGCCGCCATGCTGCTTGAGATCGCCGGGCTCACCAAGCATTTCGGCGGTCTGACCGCTGTGGCCGACATTTCGTTCGGCATCGACAAGGGCGAGATCGTCGGCGTCTTCGGGCCGAACGGGTCGGGCAAGACGACGCTGCTCAATCTCATCGCCGGGCTGATCCCGGCGAGCGGCGGAAGAATCGTCTGGAAAGGCAAGAACATCGCGCGATGGCAGGCGCACGAGATCGCCGCCGCAGGGCTGGTCAAAACCTTCCAGAACCCGCAGCTGTTCGCGGAGCTCACGGCCATCGAGCACCTGATGATCGCCGGTCACCTCGCCCTCAAAAGGCGCTTGGGATGGCGGCGCATCGCGACGCTCATCGATCCGGAGTACCGGAACAATTCGCGCGCACTGCTCGAGCGCGCAGAGGAAGTGCTCCGCCTGTGTCGCTTGGCATCGGCGCGCGGCCTTAGCGCCGCCGAGCTCTCCTACGGCGAAGAAAAGATGCTCGGCGTCGCCATGGGCCTCATGTGCGAGCCCGATCTGCTGCTGCTCGACGAGCCGGCCTCAGGGCTCGGCGCAGGCGAGATCGACAACCTTGAGACGGTGCTTCGCGACCTGAAGCGCCACGGCACCACGCTATGCGTGATCGACCACAAGGTCGGGTTCCTTCGCAAGCTAGCCGATAGAGCGATCAGCCTGCATCATGGGGCCAAGATCGCCGAAGGCACACCCGATCAAGTGCTGCGCGATCCCAATGTGATCATGGCTTATCTCGGCCGCGCTCATGCTGCAATTTGAGCGGATCAACGTCCGCTACGGCAAGAACCACGTCCTCAAGGACGTGTCGCTCTCGGTCCGAGCCGGTGAGATCGTTGCGCTCATCGGCGCCAACGCCGCGGGTAAGACCACCACACTGCGCGCCGCGCTCGGCCTGAAAGCGCTTACCTCGGGCACGCTCCGCCTCGACCGAGAAGACATCACCCGCGCGTCGACCCCGGAGCGCGTGCGACGGCGCCTCGTGCGCGGCTTGCCGAGCGCCGCAAGCAGCTCGCGGGCTCGATGTCGGGCGGCGAGCAACAGATGCTTGCCATCGGACGCGGTCTCATGGCAAAGCCGCGCTGCCTCTTGCTCGATGAACCGAGTCTCGGGCTCGCGCCTATCCTCGTCGAGGAGATTGCCGCCACGGTGCGTCGGCTCGCGGCGGATGGCATGACGCTCCTTCTCGCAGAGCAAAACGCCACCATGGCGCTCGCCTGCGCAAACCGCGTCTACGTGCTCGAATCAGGCCGCATATCCCTCGAGGGCAATGCTGAAGAGTTGAAGGAAAGCGAAACCGTGCGCCGGCTTTACCTCGGCGTCACTTGAAAATGTCCCGCCTGAAAAAACAGCGAGACTTCACTCTTCTTCTTGCAGGTCCATGGTGCTTGTGGGCATGGAATGTCTGCATCCGACACTCAAAACGGTCATTCGCGCGGCGAGCTGAGCCGGCGTGGCGTAGGTCAGGACGCGGGAGTAGTCTATTGCTCAGAGTGAGGCAGGTGACAGGGTATGACTCTCTTGGGACCCAAACGAGGACACGTCATGAAGAACCTTAGTTTTAGGCTTGGACCGATGTTAAGCGTCATGTTGGCGATGTGTCTGGTGGCAAGCGTTACTCCGGCCGCAGCTCAATTCGTGATCATCGGTATCGACAACAAGGTCTTCTGGGATAGCGACGCGAAACAGGTTCTCTCCCCGCCTGGAAAGGACGTGGTCACCATTTTGGATATTAGCGACCGCATGAATCCGAGGAGCGTCGCTAGTCTGGCGCTGATGAATTCCGTGTTCGGTCCACCCGTGAACTTGGCCATTACGCCGGACGAAAGCTTGGCACTCGTAGCGAACTCCATGGACTGGGTTCAGGACGGCGGAGCGTGGAAGGGCGTTCCCGGAAGCGACATCTTCGTGATCGACTTGAAAGCGAACCCACCCGTACTAATCTCCACCGTAAAAGGGGGCAGGCAGCCGTCTGGCATGGCAATCAATCGTGCGGGCAACCTGGCGCTCGTTACCAACCGGGCGGATAACTCCATTTCCGTGCTCTCAATCCGCGGCAAAGAGGTCAAGGTGGTGGACACCGTAGCGATGGGCGAGCAGGTTTCGGCCGTGGCATTCACGCCGGACGGCAAACGGGCGCTCGCCGCAAAGAACGTCAACAATAAGGCTGCTCTGCTGCAAGTCGACGGCGAGAAAGTGACCTACGCAAAGTACGACATGTTGGTGGGTCTTTTCCCCTACAATTTGGGCATTACGCCGAATGGAAAGCTCGCCCTCACGGCGAATAACGGCAACTCCGGCGCGGCGGACGGAAATGTCGATACTGTTGGCGTAATTGACCTGGAGGCAACGCCGCCCCGCGTTATTGACCAGGTGGTGGTTGGCGACGGGCCGGAGGGCTTCGCCATCAGTCCGACGGGCGAGATCGCAGTGGCCATCCTGCTTCGCGGCAGCAATGCAGCTAAATCAGCGTTTTTCTACAATCGCAACGGATCGGTGGCCGTGCTGAAGATCGATGGCAAGAAGGTCACGAAGGTAGGTGAAGTGGAGGTCCGAGGCTTGCCTGAGGGAGCGGTATTCAGTCCAGACGGCAAGTACCTGTATGTCGGGAACTACATGGACGACGACATTTCCATCCTCAAGGTGGACGGAACCACCGTTACCAACACGGGCAAGCTGTTTAAGCTGCCGGGCCATCCCGCATCTATGCGCAGCGTCGTCCCTTGATCGCCTAATCCCGTCTACGACAAGCTACTTCGACCATCATCTGCTTGCGCCAATTCCGGTAACTTCGAGAGCATTTCCTCTTTGGAGGCTGCATGAAATACGGAGCACGAAACAACGTTGTCGGAAAAGTCGCGGAAATCAAAAAAGGTTCCCTTATGAGCCAGGTCAAGGTTAGCGTCGACGGTCCGATCGATATCACCTCCGTCATGACGCTGGACACCCTCGCGGACCTTGGCGTGAAAAAGGGGGATTCGGTCCGTGTGCTCGTCAAAGCAGTAAACGTTATTTTGGTTCGGGAGTAACCAAGGTCGCGGTGCGCAGGTAGCTCTTCTTTGAATGTCCGCTCTCGATGCATCGCGGACATTCAGGGTGTAGGCTAACAACCAGGTGGGGTGTCCCTTGCAACGGCACCGGATATGCTCAGCGCCAATCAACTTAATTTCGCTACCCGTCAGCACGGCAACCTGCCCGCGTGGGTTTCAAACCTCGTATCCCGTCAACGCCTTCGCATTTGGGCCCTGGCCGACGCCAAGAGAGTCGCGTTGCGCTTGGGTAGCGAGAGCGTCCTGGTGTGTGTCCGGGAGCGGAGCAGCCTATTTGTTGGCGAGATCTCCGGCTTCGAGCCGAGCGCTGGCGTTGAATTTCAAGGTATGCGCGTCGGCGACCTGATCGTATTCAACGAGGTCCACATCTTCGACGCCAGCCCGTAGCACGGGCGGCTCACCTATCAACGCTGCAGGGATACCACCCGCGCTACTACTAGGTGAAGCTGGATTGGCCGCTCTCGACCCCAAGCGGTCGCTAAAGTAGCGCCAAGGGACGGCTGCGTCACTTACCGCGACACATCCGCGGCACTCGGAACACGTCGCTCAGAGAGGAGAAGACTCGATATCGAGTGTCGTCACGCGGCGCAACTCGCGGCGATGGCTTGCGTCGTCGAAGGGCCGACCGCGATGCATCGTGGCCCGGTTGTCCCAGATCACGAGATCTCCGACGCGCCACACGTGCCGATAGACGAACTGGGGCTGGGTCGCGTGTTCCGTGAGCTCGCGCAGGAGGAGCCGTCCATCGGGGACCGGCCAGTCGATGATGCGTGAGGCGTGCGACGCGAGGTAGAGCGACCGGCGCCGCGTGCGCGGGTTGGTGCGTACAACCGGGTGAACGGCGCCCTTGAGCTGCTCCTGCTCTTCTTCCGAGAACTCGAAGCCGAGGATCTTCCGGGAGTACGCGATCGAGTGGTGCGCACGCAGCCCCTCGAGCTTCTCCTTGGTTTGCGCATCGAGCGCGTCGTACGCCGCCCGCATGTCGGCGAACTCGGTGTCCGCGGCAACGGACGGAACGACCTTCGCAGACAACATCGAGTAGCGTCCCGGCGGATCCTGAAACGACGCATCGGTATGCCACAGACGGTTGCCCAGCGAGTACATTCGGCGGCGGTCGTCGGATCTCAGGAGCTCCCCGCTCTCGTCCACATTCGAGATGTCGGTGAGGGCCTCGTTGCCTAAACGGTTTTTCTTGACGATAGCCGAGCCTGTTTTCGTGTGCAGGGCGCCGTCGAAGCGCTTCGCGAACGCAAGCTGCTCATCATCGGCGAATGGTTGGTCGCGGAACACGAGAACCGCGTACTCGTCCATCGCGGCGCGGATCTCGTCGAGCGTCCCGCGATCGGAGACACCGCGCAGATCGATTGCGCTCGCCTCGGCGGCGAAGTGCGGATGAAGCTTGCGGAAGCTTAGTGCCATCGCGTGCCTCCCGGGGAGACCATTCTTCGATTCTATTGCGATTCTATTGCAGGCAAGAGGCTGAAGTCTGCTTTGGGTAGCCGCGCGCCCGAAACGCGTCTATGCTGCAACCCGCATGTCGCTCGGCTTGAGGGAGGGTCCGAATGAACAAGCTTTTCGGTATCGCCGTCCTCGCGGCACCGCTCCTCGCCGCGCAATCCGCCGCCGCGCAGTTTCCTTCCAAGCGATCCGCATCGTTACAAAACCGGGATGATGTGTAATTGGGCACCCATTGAGCATCTCTTGACCAACGCCACGTTTCTTTGTGGCTAGGACATCAATCCGTTCGTCTTGGCGAATGTCCGCTTAGGCTCAAAGCGTTCTTTACGGTGTAGGCTCGCAACCGGGGTTATTCACAAATCAGTTTTTCACAGGAGAACGCTATCGGCGGTTCGGTAGTCGGCGAACGGCCGCTTTTGGTCCGAAAGCAGTCGTTCCGCTCAGCGCGCTATCAACGCATCGCTGCGGGGCGTCAACCAACCCTCCGATGGGTTGAGTCACGATGTATTACGGAGCACAATGCAGCGCGCGTTTGTCCACGCGTTAGCTGTTCCTTACAGATTCGGGAGAAGAATCATGGCAGCAGAGCGAGTTCCCCCGCAATTTCCCGTCGCAGTCAGCCGGCGTCGCATTCTGAAACTTGGTATCGGAGGGCTTGTCGGAATCCTCGCCGCAGGCCGCGCGCCAGTGTTCGCGCAGACGCAACCCAAAAGGCTTGTGTTCGCGCACATTAACGCCGCGCCGGAATCCGCTGCTGTCGCATTCGCTTGGATGTCCGAAGAAGTCACCAAGCGCTCAAAAGGTGCGCTCGAGATGCAATTTTTCGGCAGCACGCTGCTATCGAGGGAACTGGAAATCATGAACGCAGTGAAATCGGGCAATGTCGCTATCGGTAATCCAGCGGGCGCCGCCGCAACAGTGTTTCCAGAGATGGGGGTTTTCTTGGTGCCGTACCTGATCCGCGACTACAGCCAGGCCTACGCGATGTTCAACGGAAAGATCGGCGACCGGCTGGACCTCGAATTCCAGAAAAAATATCAGCTCAAGGCGCTGACTTTCTTCGACTACGGCTTTCGCCATTTCTGGACGGGCAAGAAGCCGATCCTCGAGCCGAAGGACCTGCGCGGAATGAAAATCCGTGTGCAGCAGGCGAAGGTTTTCGCCGACACCATAAACGGATTGGGCGGCAACGCCGTGCCGATGCCTTGGGGCGAGGTCATTTCAGCCGCCAAGCAAGGCGTCATCGACGGCGGCGACCTGCCGGTGGTCAATATACTCGCGCTCAAGGCCTACGAGGTTTCCAAGTACTGTTCGCTGACCTATCACAACTACGGCCCGACGGTAAACGTAATGAACCTCGCGGTCTGGAACGGATTGAGCGGCGAGCAGAAGAAGCTGATGCTCGACGCGAGCCGCGAGGCGCAGAACAAGATCCGCGAGATGACCGAGTCGGTCGACAACTTAGCCAAGGCGAAGGAACTCCTCGAGCCCAAGGGCATGACCGTGGTGAACGCGAACGTGGAAGCGTTTCGCGCGCTCGCGCGCCAGAAGGTCTGGCCGGCGTACAAGCAGCAATACGCCGGCCTGTGGGACGAGGTCGAGAACTTCAAGGCGTGATCGTCGCGACAAGACGCGCAGCAATCGGCATCGTTACGTGCCGGCCGGGCGCGGCGCGGGCCTGCGGCTGCCCGCATCGGTGACGCGCCAGGCAGCCGCGCGGTTATTGCTGCGACGATTTGGCGATCTGCCGAGGACGGTGCTCGGCATCCTGATGATTGCCGCGATAGTTAACCTGCTCGTCGGCGTGTTACTGCGCTACGTGATGATACCGGTCACCGATTACTTCGATCTCGAATCGGTCGGCTTCTTCTGGGTCGAGGAACTCGGCGAGCTGCTGCTCGCCTGGATAACGCTGATCGGCGCGGCAATCGGAGTACGCGAGCGTGCGCATTTCACGCTGCATTTGTTCGAGCTCCAGATTCCGCCCGCGGTCCGCGGCGCGATCGTGCGATTCAACAATTTGTTGATCGCGGCTTTCGGTGCGCTGGCCGCATGGTTCGGCGTGCAGTTGTGCCTGCTCAACCGCACGCTCACCTCTCCAGGGCTGCAGATAAATCTCGCGTGGCTTTACGCATCGGTAGTCGTCGGCGGCGCGATGATCGCGCTGTTCGGCGTCGCGATGCTCGTCCGCGCGCCGCGGGATTCGGGCGCGGATAACTGAGCGCAGGGAAGGCCGCCGGTGCTGCTTGCGTTCGTCGGAATCGTCTTCGTGCTGTTGATCCTGTTGTCGATGCCGATCGTGTTCGCGCTCGGCGTCGCCGGCGTGGTCGGGCTCTGGCTTGGCGGATTTCCGATGCAGATGCTCTCGTCGAGTCTGGTTGCCGGCTCGCAGACCTGGGTGCTGCTGGCGATTCCCGCCTTCGTGTTCGCCGGCAGCCTGATGGAGCGCTGCGGCATGTCGCATGCGCTGGTCGACCTGGCCCGCGCCCTGGTTGGATGGCTGCGCGGGGGGCTGGGCATGTCGGTGATCGTGGTGTCGTACTTCTTCTCCGACATCTGCGGCTCGAAAATGGCGGAGGTCTCGGCGCTCAGCTCGACCCTTATGCCACCGTTGACGCGTGCCGGATACAAACCTGCGGATTCCGCGTCGTTGATCGCCTCGGGCACGGCCATGGGGATGCTGGTGCCGCCGGCGATCTTCATGATCGTGATCGGACAGGTGACAAACACGTCAGTGGTGGCGCTTTTCGTTGCCGGCTTTGTTCCCGCGGCGACGATCGGTGCGTGCTTGCTGGCACTGGTCTACGTGCTGGCGCGCCGCAAGGCCTGGCCGGTCGACACCATGCCGAGCCTGGCATTCGTTGCCCGCTCGAGCGCGCGCGCGGCCGTGCCCATGGTTGTGCCGGTGGTTATCCTCGGCGGCTTCTATTTCGGGGTCTTCACCGCGACCGAGGCGGGCGCCGTGGTCGCTGGATACGCCTTTGTCATGGCGCTTTTCTATTACAGGAACGTAAGCTTGCGAGAGATATTCAAGCTTGCCTACGAGAGCGCGCTGCTTACCGCCTCGGTGGTATTCCTGTTGGCGGTTGCGACGGTATTTCAATATTTGCTTGGCGTAGCGGGCGTGCCGCGGCTGCTTGGCGAGGTGCTCGCACCGCTGCAATCGGCCCACTGGCTGTTCCTACTCTCCACGGCACTGCTCACTATGTTGTTCGGCATGGTGCTGGAAGGTCTGCCGGCGGCCGTGGTGCTGATTCCCGTCGTGTTTCCAATCGCGGAAAAGATGGGTATCAACCCGATTCACTTCGACATCGTGCAAACCGCCGCGGTCGGAATTGGCCTGTTTTTGCCCCCAATGGGGGTCGGGCTGCTTGTGGCGCTGCGCTTTGCCAACATCACGGTCGGCCAGCACCTGCGCACCTATCTACCTTATATCTGCGCGCTGCTGATGGGGCTGGTGCTGATTATTTGCATTCCGGAGCTGAGCCTCGCTCTTCCGCGCAAGGCAGGGCTGATTCGCTAATTCTCGCCGAGCCTGCGCGCGCGGCGCATTGCCGATCTTCCCGCCCATCAGCCTACAAACTTCGAGGTGGTGATCAACACAAAGATCGTCAAGGCGATCAGGCTTGCGATTGGGCAATCGCGGCTCCTGAGCGCCGATGAGGTTGAACAGTGATGGGTGGGCGGATGACTGGCTTTGACCGAAAGCGGACCAAGTCACTGAACTCCGGAGCAGCCGTTGTGTACGTATTAGTAAGCCGGGATAGTTTAACGCTGGGTATCATGCAGCCAATGCGACGGCGAGCAGGATGCTCGCCGGCTGGCACTCACTGCGACGGCTGGATGTTGTTCTCGCGTACTACCTGGCTCCAGCGCGCAACCTCGGCGCGCATCAGCGCCTGCGCGGCCTCCGGCGAGCGCTCGTTCTGGGGATAGGGAGACACGCCGATGTCGGCCCAACTCTTGACGAGCGCCGGATCCTCCAGCACGCCCCGCAGCACCGCATTGAGCTTGTCGATCGTCGGCTTCGACGTGGCCACCGGCGCGAACAGCGCGTGCCAGTAGAAGATCTCGAGCTTGGGCCCGAACTCGGCCACCAGGCTCGCCGCCCCCGGGAACTGCCGGTAGGTCTCCTTCGCCGTGATGCCGTAGGCCTTGACCTGACCCGCTGCCACGAGCGGCGCCAGCTGTTGCGGAGTGCCGAAGAGGAGATCGACGTGGCTGCCCAGGATGTCCTGCACCATGGGCGCGCCGCCGCGATAGGGCACCTGAAGGACGGTGAGCCTCGCTTCCTGCGCGAGGAGCGAAGTCGCGAGATGCCCGGTGCTGCCGGAGCCCGGATGCGCCATCGAGGCGGACGTGCCCTTCATGTAGGCGACGAGCTCGCCCAGCGTGTTGGGCGCGAGCGACTTGCGCCCGATGAGCACCAGCGGATTGCGGTTGATGAAGGCTACGGGCGTCAGCTGCTTCTCGGTGTCGTAGGGAAGCCTCGGATAGAGCGCGACGTTGGCGGAGATCTGCAGGTTGTGCAGGAGCAGCGTATAGCCATCCGGCGCCGCGCGCGCGACGCGGCCCGTGCCGATCGTGGTGCCGCCGCCGCTCACGTTCTCGACAATGAAGCTTTGCCCGAGCTTCTCCGAGAACTTCGACGCGATCTGGCGCGCGAGCTGGTCGGTCGGGCCGCCGGCGGGATAGGGCACGATGATCGTGACGGTACGGGTCGGATAGTCCTGGGCAAGCGCGGCGCAGCAGGCAAGAAAGCTGAACAACGCGAGGCGAGCTTTCATGGGATCACCGGCAGGAGAACGAAAGGCATTTTTCCGGGGGCGAAATGCAGAGTGTTGCGGCCGCCGAAGATCTCCGGCGGCCGATCGCGCGGATCCGAATGGGTGAACGGACCGATGCCCTTCATCGGGTACGGTGCGTTCGGGATGCCGGCGTCGTTGCCGTCGTATTCGTAATCCTTGCCGCGCACGCTCAGAGCGAGCCGATAGCCGGGCGGCACCACGATGCAGGTTGGCCAGATCTCGATGTCGAGCTCCACCGCTTCTCCGGGTTTTAGCTGTTGCAGCTCATCGTGAGAATGGTAGGGGCGATACGCAAGACTGCGCTTCGTGTCGAGCTTCCGATGCGAGGCGCGCAGCCAGCCGAGCCCGATCGGCGTGCGCGGATCGTTGGAGCCGACGAAGCTGACCTCCTTGCCTGCGGGATCGAGCACGCGTAGCGCGAGAAACACGTCAGCGTCGGTCGTGTCCGAGGAAAGCCAGAGCTTCGCCGCCACCGGGCCGGTGATTTCCAGGTCTTCACGCATCGGCGGCGTGAGAAAGCTGAGGCCATCACCTGCGGCGTCGTAGGTCAAGGTCTTTGGCTTCTTCGGTTCTCCACGGGAGAGAGCCTTTTCCTCGGGGTTGAGATAGAACCGCGTCCACTTCGTGCGCGCGAGCGGCCACTCGTTCTCCGCGCGCAAGGTAAAGCGCTCGCCAGGGCGGCGGATGTTGAGCGACACGCGCGGCTGACTGTCCCAGCCGTTGGGTCTACTTTTCAAATGGAAATCAAAAAATCGCTTTTGCAGCTGCATGCCGTAATTGCTGTAGAAATGGGTGAAGTGCGTGTCGCCGTGGACCTCGAGCCACTTTTGCTTCGAGCCCGCGCGCAGGAAACCTTCGAAATTGCCCCGCGGATGCAGGCCCTGTCCGCCCCAGTTCGCGGCGGAGAGCAGCGGCACGTCGATTTTCTCCAGCTCGACCATGCGCGCGCGGTAATAGTCATCGACGAGTGGGCGGCGCAGCGCCTCGCCGGCCGGGTCGGCGCGGTTCTTCGCAAGCGCCTCCGGCGGCAGCGTCTGCGGCCCGGCTGCCGGTTTGCCGGTGACCTGGCTGCGCGGGCCCTTGTCACCGACGCCGTGCTGCACGCGCAGCACCTGGCGCCCGTACCAGCTTTCGATGAACTGGCTAAGGATGCCGCCATGGCGCGCAAGCTCGCGGTAGTAGTCGGAAAACCCTTCCCAGATGCAGAGTGCGGCAAGATGCGGAGGCCGCAGCGCACCCACCTGCCATTGGTTGGTTGCGAAATAGGAGATACCGTCGAGCCCGACCTTGCCGGTGCTCCAGGGCTGCGTCCCCGCCCATTCGATGCAGAGGTAGAGGTCGCGCGCCTCGCGCGCCGACCAGATGTCGATAGTGCCGGGCGAGCGGCCGGCGCCGCGCGAGTCGACGCGCACGCAGACGTAGCCGTCCGGCACCCATTTCTCCGGATCGACCAGCTCCCAGCATTGGTACTTGTTGCTCGATCCTTCGAGCACTTCGGGCGCCGCCTTGGTCAGCCGCGCCCAGTTGGCCTTGTAGCCCTCCTGGAAGGCGAGCCCTTTTGCATAGGGACCATAGCTGAGGATGACCGGATAGCGGCCCTCGGCAGGCGGGCGGAAGACATCCGCGCGCAGAACGACGCCGTCGTCCATCGCGATCGGCGCGTCCCAATCGATTCGCATGCCGTCGCGTATTTCGCTGTTGGCGCTTATCGTGCCTCCGGATGTTGAACGTAATATAGACCCGCGCTCGCCGCCAGATTTGCCCGGCGCTCTCAGATTTCCAGCGCGAATTCGGGAATGTCCGATAGTGTTGCGCCGACCTCGCGCAGGATGCGCTCGGGGCTCTGGTCGAGTGCTTCCGGTGTCCAGCCGGCTTCGGGCCTGGCGCGGGCCTCGATGTAGGAACCGATGCGCCGTCCGCGGGCGACGCAACGCCGTCCAAACTCGCCGCGCAGGCGATCGTAGCGCTCGAGCGCGCCGTCGAGATCGCCGTTCGCGTGCGCTATCGATTTCGCGAGGCAAAGCGCGTCGAGCCCTGCCTTCGTCACGCCCATGCCGACATGCGGGCGCGCCACGAACGCGGCATCGCCCAGCAGGGCGACGCGCTCGAGCGCGATGCGCGGCGACTCGACATCGAAGATGGCCTGGAAGAATGGCTGCGACAGCTCGACAATCTCGGCAATTTGCGGCGCGAGCGTTGAGCGCGCCAGATCCTTGATCTTCCGCGTCACGTCCGGCCGGACGAACGGCGGAGGCATCGCGGTCCCGTAATAGCGTCCGTTGACGTCGGTACAAAGGTCGCGCAGCTCGCGCTGCGTCGCGGCTGGCCGGTACCAGACGTAGTTCCAGTCGCGGTGGCCGGGGGAAATGCCGTTATCCCGGCCGGGCACCGGGTAGCAAAGCATCATTTCTCCCGGCGGCAGAGCGAAGTAATAGTGGACCCCGAGGCAATCCCTGACGCGGGCCGGGATTGCGCTTTCCTCGACGACGCCACGCCAGCCGACGTAGCCGGCGTACACGGGCTCGGCCCCGGGAGACA
>WNGC01001611.1_pt1 | contig 13750 bp, 15 predicted proteins | sample 5400051 | NCBI WGS metagenome assembly WNGC01 (sample SAMN13153368, study PRJNA577476) | soil metagenome | isolation source: 20 cm soil or saprolite under grassland replicate 2 | place: USA:California | collected 2016-06-15 | reverse complement strand
GCATAGAGCGGGCCACAAATGAGCTTTCCTCCGAGTTCTGCTGTCCGTTCAATGCATTGCTTCAAGAATTCGGCCCCTCGCGCGCGTACCTTTGGATCGACATCTATCAAGTTCGCTTCTCTTGGTAAGACACTACACGTAGTGAGCTCGAGATGCATTTCATCAAGGATACGCCTGATGGCAGGAATGCTGGCAGGCTCACTTGGCGACAGGAAAAGCTCGATGCCGTCGAACCCCCACTCCTGGATGCGAGAAAACAGCGGCGAATGTCGTTCGCTCACATGCGTGGTCCACACCATGGTATTCACGCCGTATTTCATGTCCTCAATCCTCTGTGGCCATTCGTTCGGTTTGCTTACTCCGAAAGGTTCCCCGACTCCTTAGGCTGTGGAGCCTGCCTCGTCTTTTCCCTTTGCTCCCCGGCTTGATTGGTTAGAATTTGAGTGTGAGTGCGGCCCGGAAAAGCAGTAAGGTAAGCGTTCCCCTGATACTGCAAGTCCTTGTGGATGCCGATGGCCGACGTATAGTATCCGTTCACCGTCATATGTTTGAGGTCTCGAAAGAAGCGTTCGATATCGGTTGTCGCGTGGCCTTCGTTGGCTGCTGATTCCGCTAGCGCCTCTGCGAGAGATGATTTTGCAGCCTGCTCTTGGATCCGTTTCAACCCTTCGCGCCACTGCTTTTGGATTGCAGCGTTGCTGGTGGCGACCATGGAATCTGCAAACAGACTTACCTGCGCAGCATGCGCACCGGGGGAGTGATTATCGGCGGGAATGATCATCTCCATAAGCTGATCAAGAAGCTCGTTTTCTTCCGCGCTGAAGAATCGTAGCTTGTAATTGCTCGCGGACCAGCCCACGACGGCACTGGAATGGCACACGCTGGCTCCCACGGCTTCGAGTTTCGAGGCCAAGGTACTTAACGCGACGATTCTGATGGCCGTTCTGCGTTTCATATAACCTCAGTTTTTTCTTCAGCTGGCTTCGTTGGGAGTACAAGTCTTGGACCCGTGGTCTCAGACTCTTGTGCGAAGATTCAAACGTCGCCTCTCCTCCGCTGCTCTTTAATATAGTCCGCCGCCCGCAGAGAGAGCGCCATGATGGTGAGGGTGGGGTTCTTCTCGCTGGAACTGGTGAAGCAGCTTCCGTCGGTCACGAAGAGATTCTTCACCTCCCTCGCTTGGCAGAAGCTGTTCAAGACGGAGGTCTTCGGATTTTTTCCCATGCGAATTGTGCCTACCTCATGGCTGGCAAACCCTCCAGGAGCTTTACCGAAGTCATGGAAAGCTTCCCCCTTCAAATTCGAGCAAATCTCCATCAGGCTCCGGTTTTGGTCGCGCCATAGGGTAAAATCGTTCTCGCCAAATCGGAAATGAACTACGGGAATCGGTATGCCATATTCATCCACCTGATGCGGGTCCACCCTGACATAGTTTTCCGCGCGGGCCTCAGTTTTCCCAAATGCGCCAAGCATCAAATAGCCCGGCTGCATCTTGCGCACGCGCTCTTTATACGCGGCGCCATAGCCGCCGAGGCGCAGGGCATGATGGGGAAACATGTAGCTTGAAAAGTTGACTTGAAATCCCCAGCCACCCGCGTAGTCCTTTTTCCCAGCGAGATGATTGTAGCGAGGTATGTAGACATGGTCTGTCGCCCCATCTTGGTTAAACGGGGGAACGCCCTCAAGTTCCTTCAGATAAATATCAACCCCTCCTCCCAGATGGCCGTGAAGGTAACGCCCAACGACGCCGTTGGAGTTGGCCAGTCCGTTTGGATGCCGCGGTGAGCGCGAATTCAAAAGCAGCCTGGCGGATTCCACCGTTGCGCAACAAACGACGACGACTCTTGCTCTTACTTGTTGCCCTTGCTTGGTTTGTGTGTCTACAAAGGAGACGCCGCGCGCCAACCCTTCCCGGTCCACCAAGATTTCACGCGCCAGCGCGTTCTGGCGCAGGGTGAAGTTGCCGGTCCTCTGGGCTTTAGGCAGCATGGCCACCGCGCTATTGAATAGCGCACCCACATCACACCCGCTCATGCAGTGGCCGCAGTAGTGACACGGCGGGCGGGCGTCATAAAGGGCGGTAAGGACTGCTTTGCGCACCGAGATGAGGGGAATTCCCATGCTCTTTGTAGCCCGCTGCAAGATGTGTTCGCTGCACCGCCACGGAAGCGGCGGCAAATAGTGTTTCCCTGCAGGTACAATCTCAAGTCCATCGTCCTGGCCGCAGACGCCAATCATCTGCTCAATGCGTTCGTAGTAGGGTGCCAGTTCGTGGTAAGTCAGCGGCCAGTCCTCCTCGATGCCGTCCACTGAGCCTCCCCTGAAATCTCGCTCCGCGTAGCGGAGCACGACGGCATTCCAGTGCACGGTGCGGCCGCCCACCACACGTATCCGGTCCACACTGACGGAATCGCAGTCCTCATAGCGAATCGAAGCGGACACACCTCCCTGGTAGAAAGGCGCCTGCTTCTCACCGCGCAACCCTCGGTAAGGCAGTTCGTAAGGCCATTTGTGCGACAGGAACTTGCCAAGCGGTACTTCTCTGCCTGCCTCAAGCATGATGACCTTCGCTCCGCCCTCGCATAACTCTTTGGCGATCACACTGCCAGCCGCACCAGAGCCGATGACGCAAACATCATAAACAAGCGTCTGGGGCATGTGCTTCCTCCGAGCTAGAACGAAAACGAATCGGCAATGGTCAGCCTTCCAGGCCGCGTGTGATTACGCGGCACCTCGCGCGGCGGTCGTCTCCTCCGGCTGCAGGGAATCGCCTGCAAAACCGGCCCAGCGCTGCAGCGGATAGTGATGCCAAGCGCGCCCCGCCATGTCCTCATCCACCGTGGAAGTCACCGTGCGTCAGAATGTCGAGCCCGGCGCGCTCTTGATCGCTGATAAGCACCGCTATCGCGTCCTGAAACTTCTCACGAAAGCGAAGGTCAAGCATGCAGGTGTCGAGCGGGCGCCCCCACATACTCACGTCAAACCAGCGCGGCCGCGGGAATGACTCCGTGACCGTGCTGCGGAGAATCAGATTCGCAGTGGCGGTGAACATGGCTTCCTCCAACGTCCTGCATTGTACTCCCGCCGACGTGTGGTAGAAGACGGTGACGTCCGTTGCGGCGATTGCTAGCCCGAGGAGATTGCCAAGGCCGTCGTGTTTCTCGCGTCCGACGACAGCAGCTACATCACGGGAACGGAACAGTTTGTGGATGGCACATCTCTTTGGAAGCCGTTCTTTTGGGGGCTCTGGCCGAATGGCAAATGGCAGCGAAGCCCTATCCATCAAGGACACTGAATGCAAATCCAGCTTTATAAGTGCTTGGTTTGATGGCCGTGAATAAAACCCCTTTTCGCATGCTGACAAGCCAGCACTGCAAACATTTTTTCAGGAGCTCTGAGGATGCGCTGCACTTCCTGCCAAAAACTGATCCATCCATCCCAAAATCAGCGCTCTCATCTCGGGCAGTTCTACGTGCGCGCAATCGAACAATTCTATGTGGCAATCCGATTCCTTGCCGTACTTGCGGTAAAGAGGCAGCAGGTAATCACGAACTTTCTCGACTCCCGCCGGCGGGGTCAAGGAATCCAGGCGCCCATTCACGCTCAGATGAGCACGGGGCACGATCAATCCATTAATCTCTGTGGTCTGGAAGCTCTTGAGCAGAGAAGGCACGTAATAATAAATCCCGTGTCCCTTGAGCCCATTCGCCTTGATCAGTTCTTCGTAGTCGGTGAGGCAACAGACGTCCATACACAGCTTGACTCGCGGATCGAGCGCCGCCAGCCACCAGGCTTTGGTAGAGCCCATGGACATGCCCAGGACACCCAGTCGCCCGGCGTCGACTTCGGAACGGCTGGCTAGATAATCCAGCGCGCGGAATTCGTCGAACATCATCATGCCGAACAAAACTTGCCCCTTCCACAGCATCAGCTTGAAGGCATCTTCTTCCCCCGTTCTTCCGTCGGCCTCGTGTTTTCGCTCCCCAAAGCACCAGCTATCGATCGCCAGCGTGACTAACCCTTTTTCGGTGCAGATGGACGCGTAGGCTGGTTGCGCCTGGACACCTCGCAAAAGCTGCTCTTTGCCAAGGTCGTACATGCCGCCATGCCAATGGATATAGAGCAACCCTGGGGCGCGTGTTTGCCGCCTGCGCGGGATCAACAGGAGAGCGGGAACAGGCTCGACGCCATTCAGATCGAGCACCAGCCTTTCCGCTGTGTAGTCTTCGTGTTCTTCGGTGCTCAGCAGTTTCGGCGGGCCTGGGCGATGCTGCCAGGGAAGATCGCCCAGCAAACCCCAGAGCTCTTTTCGGCGTTTCTTCTGATGCGAAGCAAACGATGAGTCTGACTGTTCCGACGCCTCGGTATCAGCAAGATGTCCCGCGAGCGTCGTCGCTCCCGTGGCGAACAGTGCCGCGGAACTTTGCAGGAACTGTCGTCTGCCAGGGAGCACGAATGGCGGTCTCATGATTTCCTCCTTACAAAGGTAATGTGCCTTGCCGAGCCACAAAGCTCGTCACAGGAGCATATTTTTGTCAAGACCAACCTGAATTGTGTCCCGACGGTGGGTCTCAGCGAATCCGTCACGGTGCACCTGGACTCTAAAGTCGGCGCAGGCGCTACTGATATGTTGCAACGTGTCAGTGCCTATGCGACGGTTGTTGACATGGCCATCTTAGATGGCTATGATATGATCCTATGAAAGTAAGCGTGGCGGACGCTAAGAACAAGCTTCCCCAGCTGATAAGGGCTGCCGAGGACGGTGAACCTGTGACCATCTGCCGGCGTGGTGTACCCGTGGTGGATTTAGTTCGAACCACAACCGCCAGCAACGACAAGCTTAAATTCGGGACGCTCAAGGGCAAGGTCATCGAAGTTGACCCTCATTGGTGGAAACCGCTGAATGACGAAGAAGTTGATGAGTTTCTGAATGGCCACTATTGATGCGTTTGCTCCTCGACACCGTCGCGTTTATTTGGGCCGTGACTTCTGCAGACCGCATTTCTAACAAAGCAATGGCGGCCCTTCGATCAGAGGCGACAATTCGCGAAATCAGTGTGGTTTCGCTCTCGGAAGTTGCCATCAAGCAATCGATAGGAAAGTTGAGAATCGGCAAAGACGAAGTACTCACGGGCATCGCCGACCTCCGGCTTCGCGTCCTGCCCTACACGGCTGATCATGCGTTGCATTTGTTCGATCTGCCGTTGCACCATAGCGACCCGTTCGACCGCCACATCATTGCCCAGGCCCTGTGCGAAAAGATTCCGGTTGTGACTTCTGACCAGAAATTCAGCCTCTACAAGGGGCTCAGGATCGTGTGGTGACCGGTGACGGATTGGCTGGCGGAAATCAACGGTTGGAAGCTCGCAGTTTTGGTGCACTATTGGTGCACTTTAACCTGCAAATGAAATCATCCGAGCGCAAATAAGAGCAACGTAAACTGCTGAAAACTCATGAAAATCAGCGAGTGCAAACAGGGCAGGTAGGTTTTTTAGCAAACCGCCGCATTCAGCCGCTCTGCCACCTCTCCGCGGGCGGTTCGGCCGAAGCAAATCAGCCGAATTGCCTGAGTATAGCATTAATTGAAGGTCACAAAGGAGGTCAGTTTTTGCGGGGCAGGTCTGTTTCCGGCTGACCATTTGCCCTTTATTGCGTCAAAGAGGGTGGGTCGGTTGTCAGCGCGGGTCCCCCTGGCGGGACGGGCGGGACGGGAATTCTTTCCTTTCGGGTGTTTTGAACATAGAATAATGGCATCTGCGGCTGGCTACACGTCCGCAGAGGGTGCGGCTGACGTCGGCGGAGATACCGGTTCCAGTAAGTCCCTTGCCTTGAAGCCCAAACGCGAAAGTGGAGCAAACCTCCCGCGAAACATTTCGACCCGAATGGGCGTATGTAGGGTAGAGGCAGTTCGACTGACATCTGTGTCCCCGCGGGTTTGATCGCTCTTGCGATTTCTTGAAATAAGGTCCGCGGCGGAACTTCGGAAATATGACGGCAGCTTGGTGGTTCGAAGGGGAATCGAATGAAGACGTGGCATAAGGTTGCGATTGGCGCGGGCGCCGTGGTGGTGCTCGGCGGAATTGTTCTGTTCAGCGTAAACCAGGCGAACAAAGGCGTGGTCACCGTCCAAACGGCCAAAGTGGCCAATCAGGAAAGCCTGGTATCACTGGTGACAGCCTCCGGCGAAATCAAGCCAACGACCTATACAAATGTGACCGCCCAAGGATTCGGAAGAATCACGGGCATCCTCGTCAAGGAAGGCGACCACGTCAAGAAGGGTGACAAGTTGCTCCTGCAAGAAAATGTGCAGGCGACTGCCGACGTGCAGGCGCAGTCGGCGGCCATCAATTCAGCGGAGTCCGGGGTGCAGGCTGCGGAAGCGAGCTTCAGGGCGGCGCAATCGGACCTGACCTCACAACAAGCTAACCTGGAGAAGGCCAAGCTGGACTATGACCGCGGGCAGGGCCTTTTCAAGGATGGCCTGATCCCCAAGCAGGATTTCGATCAACGGAAGACCACCTATGATGGGGCAGCGGCTGCGGTCGAGTCGGCGCGCTCGCGCGTTCAGTCTCTAAAAGCGCAATTGGATCAGACGCGGTCACAGGTAAATCAGGGCCGCGCGTTGGGGTTGCGCCTAAAGGATGTTTTACAGAAGACCACCTACACATCTCCAATCAATGGGATCGTGAGCTATCTCCCGGAGCGCGTGGGCGACTACGTCGTGCCCGGCATTCAGAATTCTAATGGCAGCTTTCTGATGACGCTCTCGGACATGTCGGTGGTGACGGCGGAGGTGAAGGTCGACGAGACAGACATCGTCAACGTGAAGCTGGGCCAAGAGGCTGACGTGACAATCGATGCGGTGCCTGGAAAAATTTTCAAAGGCAAAGTGACAGAGATTGGGTCGCAGGCCGTGCTACGCAGTTCGGGACTCACCACCACGCAGACCACGACAAGCACCCAGGAAGCAAAGGATTTCAAGGTCGTCGTGACGCTGGCGAATCCGCCTGAGAATCTGCGGCCCGGTCTATCCACGACGGCCAAGATCAAGACCGCGGAACGGAAAAATGTCGTGGCCATTCCTATCCAAGCGCTGGCGGTGCGGACGCGCAAGGATTTGGAAGAAGCGGCCAAGAATGCGAAGAAACAGGGGAGTTCAAATGTGACGCTGGCAGCACCGCCGCCTGCAGCCCCTGGGGATCCGAAAAAGGACGAAGTACAGGGAGTGTTCGTGATCAATGGAAAGAAGGCTTTGTTTCGCCCCGTTGAGACCGGCATCGCAGGCGTCACCGACATCGAGATTACGAACGGTTTGAAGCCTGGTGACGAGATCGTCGTCGGAAGCTACAAGGCACTGCGCACCCTGAAGCCCGAGTCCCAGGTCAAGGTGGACAACAGCGCGCCGAAGAAGCAGGACGATCAGCAGAGCTGACGCGCGGCCAAGGACAAGGGAGATTCGAATGCCTGTCGAGACACCAGCCACAGATTCCTATCGGGAAGACCTGGTCAGCTCCGGCGTAGTGATCAAAACCGAAGCGCTGACCAAGGTCTACGAAATGGGCGCGGAAAAAGTGCACGCCCTGAGTGGGGTGGACGTAGAAATCCGCAAGGGCGAATACGTGGCTATTATGGGGCCCTCCGGATCGGGAAAGTCCACGTTGATGAATCTAATCGGCTGCCTGGATTCACCGAGCGCCGGGAAGTACTGGCTTGCGGGGCGGCTGGTGAGCGACCTGGATGATGATGAGCTCGCCTATATCCGGAACAAAGAGATCGGCTTCGTATTTCAGACCTTCAACCTGCTGCCGCGGGCCACGGCGCTCCACAACGTCGAATTGCCGCTGATCTATAACGGTACGCCGTCAGAAGAGCGCATCGAGAAGGCGAAGAAGGCGCTCGAACGCGTGGACCTGATGGACCGAATGAACCACAAGCCGAATGAACTATCCGGGGGCCAGAGGCAACGCGTGGCAATTGCGCGCGCGCTGGTCAATTCCCCGTCAATCGTGCTGGCCGACGAGCCCACCGGAAACCTCGATTCGAAAACAGGCGAAGAAATCATGGCGCTCTTCGCAAACCTGCATGGTCAGGGAAACACGATCATTCTCGTGACGCACGAGCATGACATTGCGCAGCACGCGCACCGCATCATCTTTATCCGCGACGGCAAGATCGCTTCCGACGAGGCAGTCGCCAAAAAGTAAGCGGACAATTCGGCTCTTTCATTCCATCAAAAACTGAATAACGTATTCGAGTCGGTGAAAAGAACGCCTGTCTCCCAGGGGTGTCTTTGATTGTGGGAATGGCGCGGACGGAGCGGAAAGGAAGATTCGAATGGCGAGTGACACAGGAGCGCGAGCGCAATCGCATAGCAGCGAGGTTCTGAATCTTGCTGCAGACAAGGCGCAAAGGTACGTCCGAGAGGTCGCTGAACGAAGAGTGGGTCCTTCCGATGCAGCTGTGGCTGTCCTTGCGGAGTTCAACGAACCTTTTCCTCCCTCGCCAAGAGATCCCTGTGAGGTCATCGCACGGCTCGACCAAATTGGCTCCCCAGCCACAGTAGCCACGACCGGTGGGCGTTACTTCGGCTTCGTGAACGGCGGGATGGTTCCCACAGCGTTAGCGGCCAATTGGTTGGCGGCGGCGTGGAACCAGAATGCGGCGCTGCGCGTGATGTCTCCCGTCGCGGCGGAACTGGAGGAAGTGGTCCTTCGGTGGGTTTGTGAGGCACTAGGATTACCTCAGAAATGTGCAGGGGGCCTGGTTACCTGCGCCACCATGGCGAATTTCACGGCACTCGTCGCGGCACGTCACGCGCTTCTGGCACGCGCGGGGTGGGATGTCACGGCCGATGGAATGTTTGGCGCACCGCCGATCGAGGTGGTCGTCGGCGCGGAGGTGCATGCATCGATCCTGAAGGCGTTGAGTCTGGCGGGATTTGGAAGGAAACGAGTAACCGTCGTGGAAGTAGATGGCCAGGGGCGGATGCGCGCAGATAAATTGCCGCGGCTATCGGAACTGACAATTCTATGCATTCAGGCGGGGAACGTAAATTCGGGAGCGTTCGATCCCGCTGGGGAAATCTGTAGAGCTGCAAAAGAACAGGGCGCCTGGGTGCATGTGGATGGCGCGTTTGGTTTGTGGGCTCGGATTTCGCGCAAGTACGAACATTTGACGCGGGGATTTGAGAAGGCTGATTCGTGGGCCACTGACGCTCATAAATGGCCCAATGTCGGCTATGACAGCGGCTTGGCCATCGTTAGAGATGGCGTTGCGCTGCGGGCTTCGATGGGCATTTCGGCGGCGTACCTCGAACCCGGTTCGCGTCGCGAGCCTATGCATCACACTCCGGAAGCGTCAAGGCGCGCGCGGGGTGTGGAATTGTGGGCGGCGCTGAAATCGCTCGGGAGGTCAGGGCTGTGCGCGCTGATCGAACGGACGTGCGCCCACGCGCAGCAGTTTGCCCTGGGGTTTCGGGAAGCCGGCTTTGAAGTGCTGAACGACGTCGTGATCAACCAGGTGTTAGTATCCCTTGGCCGCCCTGAAGTGACACGAGAAGTGATCCGGCGCGTCCAGCAGGACGGAACCTGCTGGTGCGGCGGAACAGTCTGGCAAGGAAAGACGGCGATGAGGATCAGCGTGTCTTCGTGGGCGACGACGGAGACGGACGTGGAGCGCAGTCTACAGGCGATTGTCCGCATCGCGGGAGAATGCCGCGCGATATAACGCATCGCAGGGGCTCGAGCAGGGCTAAATACCTGATCGCTGACACAACAAACGACGAAATGGTCGTCAACTGAGTTTCTGCGAGGCAGGATTCCCGAGTGCACGGGAGCGAAGAAAAACTACCTGCCGTGCGCGACGCTTGAATTTTCGAGATCGGCAAAAGTTTGCGCTGCACTCAGGTGGGTGCGCGAGAGGCGATCGTGCCAAGTGAGCTCGTCCTCGTCCCACATCGCCCAAAGGAAGCCCAGAAAAAAAGTTCCTGCGGAGAGCATGTAGGCCCCGCTGCGAAGAAGCATTTGCCTGGGCGTGGGCGGATCGCCGGAAAAGCTGACGACCTGCAAGCCTCGCATCATCATGCCCGGAGTTGTGCCGCCGAAGGTGGTGAAGAGAGCGAAGTATTGCAGATACACGATGGCGAAGGTCGTGGCGCACACAGCCGCGTTTAGTTTGTTCAGCGTAAATTGCCCGCCGAGTGAGCCGAAGAGCATCAGGAATCCACCATATGCAAACAGCAAGCAACCTAAATCGATAAGCGCCGCGAGGCGTCGATCGTCAATCGATGCTACGGGATGGAGTCCGGGTTGGGATTTTCTATATTCTGCAACGAGCTGTGTTTGCGTGAGAGTCTCAGAATCCGGTGGCACAGAGACGTCGATCACCATCCTGGATTGTTCGATAACACGCTTCTTTGCAGGAAGGCCGATCGCGAGGGTAAAGGAAAAATCTTCATCGACGCATCCAGGAGGTTCCGCAACTGCAGCAAAAGTATGCGACGGCGTCTTGCCGGAAGGGTCACCGAAGGAAAACTGAGACTGAGCGGCGCTTGGCGCGAGCCTTCGTCGCCGAGTGCGGTAAGCCTCGAGACGCTGAGAGACTTCGCCCCTCCAGGCGGTGTCTTGGTGTATCTGCTGCGAGACGATGGGTTGCCGCTTGGAACGATCGATTGCGGCCAGGCCCGGATCTGCATTCGTCGCGAGCTTCTCCTTCGTGGAAACATCCGACGCTTCTTCCCAGGAAGAAGTATCGACCGAAAAGGATGAATCACAAAAATTACAGGCGCCTACGGTTGATAACAATACCGCGCCACACTGCGAGCATGTTTTTGTCACCGGTAAGTTTTGCGCTGCGGACGCTTCCACTCCGGTGAGGAGGGAACACTTTGAGAATAGCATGCACCCGAAATGTCAAGCAGGCAAGGAACGGGATTGTAGCGAAAGAGACAGCAGGTGAGGATGCCAAGTAACGGAGTTTCAGGCGTCCATTTGCTGGGCGAGCATGTCCCGGCTGAAGGAGATGCGGCGCTCCAGGGCGACCGCTGCGAAATAGGCGCACTGTCCGCGTTCCGATTCCATCCAGGCCCGCATCGAGGGAACCAGCCGCGCAAGCGTCGCGCGCAGGAAACTCAATAGGCTAAAATAGGCGCCGATTGCCTGGACACTATTGCGGTCTTCCGGGCGTTCCGGGCAGAGCTGCAGAAGTTGCATGACGCGTTTGAAGTCATCACCGGAAGCGAACCTCTGGATCCCCGTAACATCCTTTACCTCAGCGGAGAGAACCTGCTTCGAGGAGGCAGCGATGAGCGAGCGGCAATAGGAGATGAAAAACTGCAGCAACGCCGCCGCCGAGAAAACGAAAATGACGCTGGCCATCATCGGGGAACCACGGCGAGCCGGGAGGGTACGGTGCGAGCCTCTTCCGGAACGCACCAGAACGTATAAACCCAGGACAATGGGAGGAAGCAGCCGAACAAGGGCGTTAGAAATTCGAAGAAAGAGCCGCGGCTTTGATAAAGATTTTGCAATGCGAAGTTGGCCGCAAACAAGCTGAAATAGACACCCATCGAGAGGACCAGTTGAATCAATCGCGTGCGCGTTTCACGCATCTTCAATACGGCAGCCCACAGGATGTAAGTCAGGACAAGGCCGACAAAGTAGAGATTCTGGGAAAGTTCGACTACGAAGTGCGTCACAAGCTTGGAACTGGACTGCTGAACCACGGCGTAAGAAAACAATGCGGTGCCGGAAAGAAGGATCACGGTCCCGATTCTGATGTACCGCTCGGCATTCAAATCAGAGAAGATGTGAGAATAGAGACTCATCAAAGCAAAATAAAGAGCAATGGTGAGCAGGGCGTCCGAATAATAGTAGAAGTAGAGATATTCCTTGGAGGTGAAACCGCAGTGGCTGAGGATGTTGTAGCGACCGATGCTGACCACCAGCGAGGCAGCCACATACACATTTAGAAGGATATAACGCCGGAGAGCGTTCTTCCTAAACGCACACACCAATACCGCGGACTCCAACAAGGTGCATATGAGCCAGACGGCGTATTCGTATGGACCGAGCACTATTCCATCCTTGTCGTACCCCGGTCCATCCCGCAAGCGATCAGTTCAGCGGTTTACTTCCAGGGCGTTGGCGGCTGCGGCGCTCCACCATTCTTCCAAGGTGTCGGCGGTTGCGGCGCTCCACCATTCTTCCAGGGTGTCGGCGGCTGTGGTGCTCCACCGTTCGCCATGATTACAGAGCCATCACCGTGAGTGACGACCACCGTCTTCAGACTCATTGCCCCGACCAGTACGAGCATGGCGAGGAGAACAACCGTGAGTTTACGTGACATTGTGCCTCCGAGGGATGAACAACCCCGGAGACAGTCTATCCCTTAAGACACCAATGTCAAGCAGCTCATGTCATGAGCCTGTTTCGAATCGATACACACCTTCCTTGCCCCCCTTCGATAAGCCTTCGCCTACCTCGATGGGTGGGACAGTGTTCGATCTCGTGCAGGATAGGTTTTGGGACTGTGCGGGTCAACGGTACCGTGGTACTAGAAATTATAGGACTAGTCGCGGCTCGGGTCACATAGGAAGTCTGCCAGGAATTTCTGTGGGGTCCTAATTACCGCGCATCTCCACACTCAGTCCAGTCAGTATATTTGGGCTTGATTGACCTGTTGGTTAAAACTCGAGCGCAGGCGCAGGCTCTCTGCCAGGTGCAGCGCCTTGACACGTTCGCATTTGAATCCGTAGCATTAAGAACTGTGTCATGCCGGCGTAGCTCAGTGGAAGAGCGAGGGTCTCATAATCCCTAGGCCGTGGGTTCGATTCCCCCCGCCGGCACCATTCTTTTGCCTTGAATTGAAAGGAATTACACGCGTGCGTTTTTTCGTGTACCCGCCTACCCTTCGTTGCGGTTCGGGAGTCTCCCAAGTGCGACGAACATCGGCCTCCAACTGCTCCTGACGCGCTCGAACCCAAGGCGCATCACGTAGCCGACGTAATTCGCGTAGCGAGCATATGAACCGCCCCTTCTTGGTGCAAAACTCCCCCGCACCCAACTTCTCTTGGACAGGCTCGTGATTAGCCGGTTGTCACTCACGACCTCGCCAAGATAACGGCCATTGCTTCCGTAAATTTCCTCACCATCGAATCTGCCAGCTTCCCGCCCGAAGTAAGTGAACAGGCTGTCCCCGTCCCGATACCCGAAACATTCGCCGCCCCAGTTCCAGAACCAGTTCATGTTCCTTACCTCCTTGATCCCTTCGGCTTCGCCAGCTCGCCCGAGTGGATAAGCACGGATCCGTCAGGCTCGGTATCGCCGGCGGCGTACTTCCGCCGCGCGCCCTCCTCTATGACCTCGCGGTTTTTCCTGAAGACTTCGACCTTGTCGCGGTCGTCTGCCCGGAAATCATCGCCCAGAGCTTCCCTGCTGATAGCGCACCGCACGCGGTTGTCTCCATCCTGTCCGAAGAAAACGACAACCTCGCGGTCAAAATCCCATTTCTCCGCCCGATCGGGAAATTTCAGCTCGTGCCGCTCAAGGGCCCAGCGCACGCGCTGCCCTATGAGCGTCGTGAAAGGCTTGAAGTCCATATCGATGTTTGCGCGGTCGAGCGCGGCAAGGTAAGCGTTGCGATCCCTCACGCGAATGATCGTCCACGGATACCCGCCCGACGCGAGCATCACGTTCATCAGGAAACGAGCCATGCGGCCGTTGCCGTCCGGGTACGGATGAATGTAGCCGAA
>WNGC01002386.1_pt1 | contig 13751 bp, 10 predicted proteins | sample 5400051 | NCBI WGS metagenome assembly WNGC01 (sample SAMN13153368, study PRJNA577476) | soil metagenome | isolation source: 20 cm soil or saprolite under grassland replicate 2 | place: USA:California | collected 2016-06-15 | reverse complement strand
AAGCGTCGGACATCGCTTTGGTGCCGGGCGGGCCATACACTTGTAAACAGTGGTGCCGGCCGAAGCGCCACGATGTCAGAACCAACAAGGCGTAGTCAGCCACGTGGTCGTAATGTCCGTGCGTAAGAAAACAGTGAGTGATGGTGGCGGGCTCAATTTGCAGCCGGGCCATCTGCTGCACGCATGCGCGGCCGCAATCCAACAATATTCGCGCGGAGCCGACATCGACGAGGATAGCTGAACTGCCGCGCAACGGATCCGGCCACGGTGCGCCGGTGCCGAGAAAACAAATTTCCATCGTCAAAGTTCCCTCCAAAAACAGGATATTGGAGTACTGGAGTACTGTAAGTACTACGAGTGCCAACACTCCGATCCCATCACTCCACCACTCCATCACTCCATTTTTGCAGTTGCTGGGTCCGGCTCAAGACCGCGCCCAACGGACCGCTATCCACGGGCATTCCATTATTAAACGCCACCACCTGGTTCGAGTAGGGAGATAGGCGCGGGCCCGGAGTCAAGATACCCACCAGGTTAAGCGGATCTCCACTGGCAACCAAAATGGGCGCTTGTCTATCTTGGCTTCGGCGCACCGCTCGGAGCAGGTCCACCGCTTCCGCTAACGCAAACTGCTCCCCGACAAAGCCATTGATGAAGCGGCCGCCGCGAATCTCGCCTCTGGCTTCCAGCCGGCGGTAAATAGCCAGCAAATTTCTCCACGATGGCGCGCAGGATTCACGGGCGAGCACGTCCCGGAATACAACGCCGTAACGCCGCAAGAGTTGCCACGCCCGGTGCTCGGCCACCTTTTCGCCTGCCGGCGGCGTTTCGACTTTCTCCCGCCACAGAGACCACCTTCCGACGGGCATCAATCGCTCCGCCGCTCGGCCGCCGCTGATGACTCGAAGGCCGCGCCGCCGTCCGCCCCTTTTTGTTTCAGGGGTCAGCAGCACGCGCAGCCCCGCAATGCCATCGCCCGTGGCAAAGCCGTGCGCCACCAGTTGCCACAAAGCCTCTTCCGCCTTGACCTTGAGTAGACCGGTGCCGCGGGCGATATCCGCGAGAAAAGAAGCTCCGCGCTGATCCAAATAACGACCGACTTCTCGCGCCATCTCGGACAAATTCTCCGCCTCTTCCCATGAAGGAAGCCCGCCTTCGAGAAAAAACTCCAGCTCATCGCGAAGCAGGAAGGCAATCGGCGCGGTTCGCGTCGGCGCAAGCACCCGCCGCCGTCGTTTGGACTTTACGTTTTCGTCATCCGCTTCCGGCAGCTCGGCATTCAAGCGTAACCGGCCCCAGGCGATCACCCCCCCAAGGCAGAGATGCTCGAGATCCGACGGATCGTAATCCTTAACTCGCGCAGGCAAAACGTGTTGTTCCCACGCCGGCGCCGGCAGCTCTAATCCCTGCAATTGCCGGATCACTGCGAGAACGCCGTCACGGCCCCGCATCCGGCTGTCGGGCGATACATGTTGCCAGGCAAACAGGAACCTCATGAAGTCCGCCGGCGAAACCGGCTCGATCTCTTTACGCCTGCGCCCGAGTGTCAGCCGATGGATGCGCGCCAGCAGACCGCGCTCACACCATTCTATTTCAGCGCCGATCGCTCGCGCGGTGAACTCGCCGCGCAGCACGGCGCCGCTTGCCTCAAGCCCGATGAGCGCAGTCGCGATTTTATTCGGCGCGAGGCCGAGCTTTTTCGACAAGGCGCTGACCGTCGTCGGGCCTAAAACATCGAGCCAACCGCCCACGATTCTGCGCAACGCCTCTTCTTCCGGAAGCGTTTCCGGCTTGAACCCCAATGGCAATGCCACAGGCGGTTCCGCTTTTCCTCCCGGAATCGCCGTGCGGACGACGTCCCAACGCTCGGCAGCGACATAAGCCCGCCGAATCTGCTGACTCTCGTCGGGACGCCAAACTAAAACCGTTGCGCGGCCACGATCGATCAATTGATCGGCCCAATCACGCCAGTCCTGCTGCTCTTCCACCGGCAGAATGTAGATCCCCAAGAGCAAGTCGTGCAGCTCCTCCGGGTCGCGCACATCGGGCCATGCCTGGTTACAGACCTCTTGGATCGCCGCCGGGTCCAAAGCACCCCATTCGCGGTCCATGGACGGATCCAACCGTCGCAACGACACCGCGCGCGCGCGCCTCTCCTCCAGCGGCGCGTCATCGAGGAAGGCGTAGGGATTGGCATTGAGAATCTCGTGCGCCATTGGCGACGGCACTGGCGTATCACTCGCCACCGTTCGGATCTTGCCCGAATCGATCTGAGGATTTCCAATAATCCTCCCAAGTCCATCGCCTCGTGCAGACAATCGCGCAAGGTTTCATTCACCAGCGGATGGTCCGGAATCTCGACCGGCCCCGGGCGATTGTCCTGACACATGACCTGTTCGGGAAAAACCGCAGCCAACAAGTCCTCGGCCCGCATGCGCTGCAGCACCACCGGCACCTTCTTCCCACCGCTGTGGCGCATGACCGCCAATGCCCGCGTCGCATTCCACCGCCATCGGTTGGTGAAAAACGGCGAGGCCAGCACGGCTTGAGTCAACTCGCGTTCTACGATAGCGGGTCGCAGCATCTGGAAAACGTCGTCGATCGGAAATGAATGCTGCTCGACGAGTGAAAGCACGATACCATCGTCGGTGGCAGCCGCCTGCAACTCCCGGTCGAAGCTCACGCAAAAGCGTTTCCTGAGGGCCAAGCCCCAGGCCCGGTTAATCCTCCCGCCCCACGGAGAGTGAATCACCAGCTGCATCCCTCCGGCTTCATCGAAAAATCGCTCCGCGACAATCCGATCCTGGGTCGGCACACAGCCCAAGAGCGCGTGGGTCTGGTTCACATACTGGACGATCTGATCGGCGCCGGCGTCGGGCAGGCCGACCTCCCGCGTCAACCAAGCGATGGCGTCAGCGCCGTCGCGACGAGCCGCCACCTCTTTTCGCAAATCGGAAACCGCGGCCGATAATTCGCGGGTGCGGGCGGGCGCTTCAGCGAGCCAAAAAGGAATGCTCGGCGGCAAGCCTTTGGCGTCTTCCACCCACACTTTACCCGACGCCACCCGGCGGATGCGCCAAGAACGATTGCCCAGGAGAAAAATATCCCCCGCTAAACTCTCGATGGCGAAATCCTCATTGACTTTCCCGACCAGGGTTTCGTCGGGAAACTCGATCACGTCGTAGTCGGCCGTGTCGGGAATCGCGCCGCCGTTGGTGATGGCAGTGAGACGGGCGCCGCGCCGCGCGCGCAACACGCCATGGATTCGATCCCGATGAAGATAGGCGCTGCGCCGTCCCTTGCGGGTGGACACCCCTTCGGAAAGCATCTGCAAGACCTGTTCAAACTCCTCCGAAGTCAAATTGCGGTACTGATAGGCCCTCCGAACCGAGCGCCAGAGCGCCTGTTCGCTGATTCCTGAATCCGTCGAATGCTTTTGGTTTGCCGTCGCGTCGCTGCTTGACGCCACACTCGCCACCGTGGCCACCATCTGCTGAGCCAGGATATCCAGCGGCTTTTCCGGAATCGTTAGCCGGTCCAATTGTCCGTCTCGCACCGCACGAATCCCCGCCGCGCATTGCATTAAATCGTCGCGCGTCAGCGGATAGAAGATCCCTTTAGGTAGCGCTCCGAGCCAGTGTCCGGAGCGACCCACTCGCTGGAGCAGGATGTTCAGCGTCCGCGGCGAGCCGATGTGGCAGACGACGTCGACATGGCCGATATCGATACCGAGTTCCAGCGACGCGGTGGCGACAACCACCGGGAGCGCGCCTGATTTGAGCTTCTCCTCGACCTCGAGGCGGCCCTTGCGCGAGAGGCTGCCGTGGTGCGCGCCCACCTTGTCTTCGCCGAGCCGCTCGCTGAGTTGATGCGCAACCCGCTCCACCAACCGGCGAGTGTTGACAAACACGAGGGTGGTTCGATGGGCCTTTACCTGCGCCACGAGCTTGTCGTAAACCTCGCCCCAGATATCGTGGGTAACGATGGCGCCCAACTCTTGATCCGGAAGCTCGATCCGGAGATCCAAATCCCGTTGATGGCCCGCGTCGACGATTTCACAGTCGGGTTGGCCATTCGGCAGAACGCGTTCCGTCCCGACCAGCAGTCGGGCTACATCTTCGACGGGCTTTTGGGTTGCGCTGAGACCGATGCGCTGGAGAGGTCGCTCCGTGAGCTCCTGCAAGCGTTCGAGGGACAGCGCCAAATGCGCTCCCCGCTTATCTTGGGCTACGGCGTGAATTTCATCGACAATAACGGTCTCGGCGTTTTTCAAGAATCGCCGACTTCTTTCGGCCGTCAGCAGGATATAGAGCGACTCCGGCGTGGTGATGAGAATATGCGGCGGGTTGCGGACCATCGATTGCCGCTCATGGGCCGGGGTATCCCCGGAACGCACGGCGACTCTGATGCCGGGCAAGAGAATTCCCTCCGAGTCGGCCAACCGATAGATCTCTGCCAGCGGCGTTTGAAGATTTTTCGCAATGTCATTGCCCAGCGCCTTCAGGGGGGAGATATAGACGACTTTCGTCGTTTCATCGAGCTGCCCGCTCAACGCCCGCTGAATCAAGCGGTCGATGGACCAAAGAAATGCGGCTAAGGTTTTGCCCGAGCCGGTGGGCGCGGCGATCAAGGTCGACCTGCCGGCAGCGATCGATTGCCAGCCTCTTTCCTGGGGAGGCGTAGGCTTTTGGAAGCGCTCGACAAACCAGCGCCAAACCAACGGATGGAATTCAACCTTCAAAGCTGTTTCTCCAATCGGGCGGAGACTAAGCGTAAAGTTAAGTTTTAACGGGTCAACAGACGGGTCAAAAGCGAATCGAGATTTACTCACTTCGAAGGCTGCGCGGTGCCTCTGATTGGAATTCCCCGCTTCTCAAGCTCTTCGACCACCGCCCGGGCGCCCGCATTGCCCTGATTTGCCAGTTCTGCGGTTTTGGTTACCAGCGACTGAAGTTGTGTTTGCATTTTCTGCGACTCTTGCATCGGTGTTTCGAGGTTGGCCGTCAGCGCAGTGAGATTATTCCGTTCGAGAACCAGTTGCACGGTCTGAAACGCGAACCAGATAAATACGGAAACGATCGTCAATATCAGAGGAAGACCCGAGCCGCTTCTCTCGGTGGGTTCGGCTGCGGTCACGTCTTGCTGTTCGGTCTCCTCTACTGCCGGCACTTCATTTTCCATCGATTTTCACTTTGCTTTGTCCGCCGGCCCAGGATTGGCGCCAAGATTGATGCCTTGAGAAGCCAGGAGACCCTTGAGTTGCTCGTCATTGTTTCTCACGGCGATGCTCGCCAAAGCCGTGACGATCTCCCGATGCAGGCCTTCCAGCTGCATGCTTTGCGCAATGAACTGTTGGCGCTGGCTCGCATCGACGCGCAGCGATTGGTTGCCGAGACTCAACAAAATATTCACCACTACTAGGATAAACGTCAACCCCGCCAAAATGGTGAATACGGTTTTTCCTTTGTAAATCATTTTGATTTTCCGTTAATAAAAAGGCGCGCCTCGAGGTTGCGAGAGGCATTGAATTAAAAACTTGGCCGTAACTGTAAATCCACAATCCCTTAGTGGATCAAGTTGCCGATCCGCTCCCAGCGCACCCACCGATCGCCGCCATCCCACGACCAGTAGATCAAAAAGGCTTTGCCGCGCACGTCGTTCAAATCGACAAAACCCCAGAATCGACTGTCGTAACTTCGGTCTCGGTTGTCGCCCATGACAAAAATATGGTTCGCCGGAACCGTTCTAGGACCGTAATCGTCACGACTTAAAAGTCCGGCTGTCTGCGGATCGTCTCCTGCGAAATAGGCGTGAGAGTCGTCGATTTGTTTGCCTTTGATATAGATTTTTTTTCCTCGGACTTCGACGGAGTCGCCGGCGACCCCGATCACCCGCTTGATAAAATCTTTGGAACGATCTTCCGGAAATATAAAAACCACGACATCGCCCCGCTGAGGTTTGGCGAAATCTACCGCGTAATCTTCCAGAAACGGGATGCGAACACCATAGGCCAATTTGTTGACGAGAATATGGTCGCCGATCTGAAGAGTCGGGATCATCGAGCCGGACGGAATCTTAAACGCCTGAACGATAAAGGTTCGGATAAACAGGGCCAAGACCAGGGCCATGATGATCGCTTCGGCATATTCTCGAAAAGTCGACTTGCTTTTGACGTTTTCTTGGGCTTCCATCGTCGTCTGTTGTTTGGCTTTCGACACCTTGTCTATAGACATACCTACTCTCCGTTTACACTTTCAAGGCCGCAAGAAACGCCTCTTGGGGAATTTCCACTTTGCCGACCTGCTTCATTCTTTTTTTCCCTTCTTTCTGCCGCTCCAGGAGCTTGCGTTTGCGCGTTATATCGCCGCCGTAGCACTTCGCGGTTACGTTCTTCCGCAGCGGCTTCACCGCCTCGCGCGCGATCACTCGGCTGCCGATGGCGGCCTGAACGACCACTTCGAAGAGCTGACGGGGAATCAATTGGCGCATGCGCTGCACCAGATCACGGCCCCGATAATGCGCCTTGTCGCGATGCACGATCATCGACATCGCATCCACCAAGTCGCCGTTGATCCGAACGTCCAATTTCACGAGATCCGCCGGCCGGTAACCGGCTATCTCGTAATCCATGGAAGCATAGCCGCGGCTCACCGATTTCAGCCGGTCGTAGAAATCGACGACGATCTCGTTCAACGGCAACTCATAAATTAACAATACCCTAGTCGGACCCAGATAGCGAATCTCTTTCTGGCTGCCGCGCTTTTCTTCGCAGAGATTGAGCACACTGCCGAGGAACTCTTGAGGAAGATGAATGGACGCCTCAATGACCGGTTCTTCGATCTGTTCGATGTCCCCTTCGGACGGCATTCTCACCGGGTTATCGATTTGCATTGTCTCGCCAGTGGTTTTGGTCACTCGGTAAATCACCGTGGCGGCCGTGGTGATCAGACTCAGCGCGAACTCGCGCTCGAGCCGCTCGCGCACGATGTCCATGTGCAGCAGACCCAAAAAGCCGCAGCGAAATCCGAAGCCCAACGCCTGGGAGGTTTCCGGTTCGTAAGTAAACGACGAATCGTTGAGACGGAGCTTTTCCAAAGCGTCGCGCAGATTCTGGTATTGACCGGAGTCGGTCGGATAGAGGCCACTGAAAACCATGGGCTTCATCGGCTTGAAGCCGGGCAACGGCTCATTCGCGGGCCGATCCTCCGCCGTAATCGTGTCGCCGATCCGTGTTTCCGCGACTTCTTTGATGCCCGCCATCAGAAAGCCGACTTCTCCCGCGTTCATCTCCGCCACTTCCACTGGCCCCGGGGAAAAGACTCCAAGGCGGGTGACTTCGAATGCGTTGCCGCTGAACATCATGCGGATGCGAGAACCCTTGCGCACCGATCCGTCAAAGATACGCATCATGACTACGGCGCCATGATAGGGATCGAACCAACTATCGATAATCAACGCCCGCAGCGGCCCTTCCGGGTTCCCCTTCGGCGGAGGGAACCAGTTGACGATCCCTTCGAGAATCGCTTCCGTGCCGATCCCTTCCTTGGCGCTGGCAAGAACGGCATTCGAGGCATCCAGTCCAATGACGTCCTCAATCTCCTTCTTGACCCGTTCCGGCTCCGCGCTGGGCAAATCGATCTTGTTGATGACCGGAAGAATTTCCAAGTTGTGGTCCAACGCCATATGAACGTTGGCCACCGTTTGCGCCTCGACCCCTTGGGCCGCATCGACGACCAGTAATGCGCCTTCGCAAGCTCCCAGACTGCGCGACACTTCGTAGGTAAAGTCGACGTGGCCCGGCGTGTCGATCAGATTGAGCTTGTACTCTTGGCCGTTCTTCGCGCGGTAGCGCAAACAGACCGGGCTCGCTTTGATCGTAATTCCCCGCTCCCTCTCCAGGTCCATGCTGTCGAGAATTTGATCGGTTTTCTCTCTCGCGCTCACCGCTCCCGTGAATTCCAAAAGTCGATCGGCCAGAGTGGACTTTCCATGATCGATGTGGGCGATGATGGAAAAATTTCGGATCTGTTCCGGATTCATGAAGCGCCGGCTTCCCGACAATAGGCGATGGTTTTCTTCAACCCCGACTGGAGCGTAACTTCCGGTCGCCAGCGCAAAACTTTGCCTGCGAGAGAAACATCCAAACAGCTCCGTCGCTGCTCACCGAGCTTCGCCGGCCCATGGACCGCCTTGATCTTCGATTCCAAGCCTTGGCGCAGCAATTCGCAAATCGTCACGACATCAGTCTCCCGGCCGGTGCCGATGTTGATCGGACCGACGTACGAGGCATCAAGCGCGGCGACATTGGCCCGAACGACGTCGCCCACGAAAACGTAATCCCGGGTCTGTTTACCGTCGCCATTGATGATCGGACTCTTCCCGGCAAGCAACTGCGAGATAAAAATCGCCACCACCCCTGCTTCGCCTTTACTGTTTTGCCGGGGACCGTACACGTTCGCGTATCGCAGGGCGACAAACGGCAACCCAAAGTTCAGATGGTAGTAGCCCAAATACAGTTCTCCGGTTAGCTTGCTGACCCCGTAAGGGCTCAATGGAATCGTCGGATGCTCCTCGTTGGCCGGGATGGGCTCGCGGTCGCCGTACACGGCTCCACCGGACGATGAAAAAATAACTTTCTGAACCCCTACATCTTTCGCGACCTCAAGCAGATTGATGAAGCCGAGAATATTGACCCGCGCGTCAAACGTTGGATCGGCCACGGAACGACGCACGTCCATTTGCGCCGCGTGATGGTTCAATATGTCGGGTTTGATCTGCCGGATCAACCGGGCGGTTTTAGGCTCTGCGATATCCAAAGAGTGAACCGTGGCCCGATGATTGAGATTCTTTTCCTGACCCGTCGAAAAATCATCAATGACATGAACCTCATGTCTCTCGTTGATGTAAGCGTCGACAATATGCGAAGCAATGAACCCCGCGCCGCCGGTAACAACGATTTTCACGCCTTCGACTCCTGCAGGCGGGCACGAAAGTATTCGATGGTCTTTTGCAACCCGTCTTCGAGCTTTACTTGCGGTTCCCAAGCGAGAATTTTTTTTGCTTTGGTGATATCGGGCTGCCGAACCTGCGGATCATCCTGCGGCAGGGGCTTGTATACGATGGAACTCCGGGAACCGGTGAGATCGAGAATTTTCTTGGCAAATTGCAGGACGGTCATCTCATAGGGGTTGCCGATGTTGACCGGTAAGTGCTCTTCAGACTCCAGCAGCCGGTGGATCCCTTCGACCAGATCGTCGATATACTGAAAGCTCCGGGTTTGTTCCCCTTCGCCGTATACCGTTAAGGGGTCCCCTTTCAAAGCCTGAGTGATGAAATTCGGCACGACCCGGCCGTCCTGCATACGCATTCGAGGTCCGTAGGTGTTGAAGATTCGGGCGATGCGGGTATTCAAGTCGTGATATCGGTGATAGGCCATCGTCATGGCCTCGGCGAAACGCTTGGCTTCATCGTAGACGCCGCGCGGACCCACGGGGTTCACGTTTCCCCAGTACTCTTCATGCTGTGGCCGTATCAGCGGATTGCCGTAAACCTCGGACGTCGACGCGAGGAGAAAAGCCGCGTTCTTGGCTTTGGCCAATCCCAGAGCGTTGTGGGTGCCGAGCGAGCCCACCTTGAGCGTGGGAATGGGAAGCTCGAGATAATCCACCGGACTGGCCGGCGAGGCAAAATGAAGAACGTAGTCCAAAGGTTCTCGCACTTCGATATAACGGCTCACGTTGTGATCCATGAAGCGGAAGCGAGGATTTCTGGCGAAGCTCGCGATGTTTTCTCTGGCGCCGGTCGAAAAGTTATCCATGCAGATAACCTCGTGCCCTTTCTTAAGAAAACTCTCGCAAAGGTGAGAGCCGATAAAGCCCGCGCCGCCGGTAATCAAGTATCTAGCCATGATTCCGTCCTATCGAATAGTATTTAAAGCCGACCTTTTGCAGGTCTGCCGAATCATAAATATTGCGCCCGTCGAATATGACAGGATTTTTCAGCAGCTGTTTGATGCGCCGAAAATCCGGCCGGCGAAATTCATTCCACTCGGTGAGAATCAGCAGAGCCGACGCTCCGGCGAGCGCATCGTAATTTCGGTCGGTGTAGTGAATTCGATCGCCAAAGACTTTCCTCGCCTCTTCCGTCGCCTCCGGGTCAAACGCTTGGACTCGGGCGCCGGCCTTCAGAAGCTCCTCGATGACCGTGATCGACGGCGCGTCTCTCATGTCGTCCGTCCGCGGCTTAAAGGCAAGCCCCCAAACCGCAAAGGTCAAACCCGAAAGATTCGCGCCAAAATGGCGTTGCACCTTTTCCACCAATATCCCCTTCTGCCGCTCATTCACTTGCTCCACCGCCTTGAGCAACAGCATCTCGGGCGCGTCTCCGCCCATGCTGATCATGGCGCGAATGTCTTTGGGGAAACACGAGCCGCCATAGCCGACACCGGGAAAGATGAAATGCGCACCGATGCGACGATCCAATCCGATGGCTCGCCGCACTTCCGATATGTCGGCCCCGGTCTTCTCGCACAGGCGCGACACTTCGTTGATGAAAGAAATTTTCGTGGCGAGCATGGCGTTGGCGGCATATTTACTCATCTCTGCGCTCCGGCTGTCCATCACGAGAATCGGATTACCGGTGCGCACGAAAGGCTCATAAAGCTCCTTAACCGACTCCATGGCTTCCGCGTCGTCGCCCCCTAACACCACGCGGTCAGGCTTCATGAAGTCATCGATGGCCGCGCCTTCTTTGAGAAACTCCGGATTCGAAATAACCGCAAACGGATGGGACGTTTCTTCCGATATCCATTGTTTGATCTGATCGGCTGTACCGACGGGCACCGTGCTCTTCGTCACGATGATTTTACGGGAATCCATGACGCGGGCGATTTCCTTAGCCGTCGCCCGCACGTACTCGAGGTTCGCTTTTCCATTGGCTCCTTGTGGTGTCCCGACGGCAATGAAAACGATGGCGGACCTTTTGACAGCGGAGTTCAGTTCGGTCGTAAAGGATAGTCGTTGCTCCTCGGCGTTCCGCTGGACCATTTCCTCCAAACCCGGCTCGTAAATCGGCACTTTCCCTTCTTTGAGCATGGCGATCTTCCGCTCATCGATATCGACGCAGATGACGTCGTTGCCGGTCTCAGCGAAACAAGTTCCGGCGACCAAACCCACGTACCCTGTCCCGACGACAGCAAGATTCATGCGCGTTCACCCCCGTCCAAAATTTCGCCGACCACAAAAACCGGCCGGTCTTGGGATTCGTGATAGGTTCGGGCCAGCATTTCCCCCAAAAGCCCCATGGTGATGAATTGAAAACCGCTGAAGATAAGCAGCACCGCCAGCAAGAGCAACGGTCGACCTCCAATGGCCCTGCCGTAGACCAGCTTTTCGAAGCTGAGATAGGCGGCGAACAAGAATCCCACGCCGCCGCTCACAATGCCAATCGGGCCGAAAATGTGCGATGGCCGCGTGGAATAGCTGATCAAGAATTTCACCGTCAAAAGATCCAATATCACCCGTAAAATTCGCATCATGCCGTATTTCGACTTACCGCGCAGGCGCGCCCGATGATTGACCTTGAGCTCGGCAACCCGGGCGCCGCGCTCGTAGGCAATCGCGGGAATAAAGCGGTGCATTTCGCCGTAGAGCTTTAGATTCTTCGCGACGTCCTTCCGCATCACCTTTAACGTGCAGCCGTAATCATGCAGCTTTACTTGTGTCGTCCAGGAGATCAGCCGATTGGCGATGACCGAAGGCAAACGGCGGCTCAGGAACGGGTCCTGGCGATTAAAGCGCCAGCCCGCCACCAAGTCGTTGCCCTCGTCCAGTTTCGCCAGCAGGGCAGGGATGTCCCGAGGATCGTTTTGCGCATCTCCGTCCATCATAGCAACGATATCGCCTTCAGCATAGGCCAGCCCGGCGGCCATCGCCGCGGTTTGGCCGAAATTTCGTTTCAAACGCACAACTTTAAGCCAGGTGTGCTGAGCGTGAAGCCGAGACAACTGGAAAAAAGTCCCGTCTTGGCTGCCATCGTCAACGACGACGATTTCGTAATTCTTTCGCAGGGGCTGCAGCACGCCGTTGACTTCGCAGATCAACGGTTCGACGTTTTCCTCCTCGTTGTATACCGGAATGACTACGGAAAGCTCCATCGGCTCAGGTGTGAAAATCCGTCAACTGGACAAAGCGCTGGTAGCGTTCCTCGATCTCCGGCAACGATGCCGTGGTCAATCGTTTCACGCCGAAGTCTTCCACGGTAAACGACGCGACCACGGAGCCATACACGATGGCGCGGCGTATTCCGCGTTGGCTCTGGTCTCCGGAGCGAGCCAGTTGGCCCAAAAATCCCCCGGCGAAAGAATCGCCGGCGCCCGTGGGATCAAAGACTTCTTCCAACGGATAGGCGGGCGTGGCGAAGACGGAAGAGTCTGAGAATTGCAGCACGCCGTACTCGCCGCGCTTGATGAGCACGACCTTGGGCCCCATCTTGAGAATCGCTCTCGCGGCGCGAACGATATTGTTGTACCCACTGAGCAGGCGCGCCTCCGAATCGTTGATCACCAGCATCTCGATCCGCTGAAGCACCTTACTGAGCTCCGTCGAACTTTCGCGAATCCAGTGATCCATGGTGTCGCAAACCACCAGCCGCATGCGCCGAATCTGATTCAACACCTCCATTTGCATGACCGGGTCGATATTTCCTAAAAAAACGTACTCCGCATCGCGGTAGCGATCCGGCAGTTGCGGCACAAAACCAGAAAGGACGTTCAGGTGCAACTCCAAGGTGTCGCGCACGTTGATGTCCTCGTGATATCTCCCGCGCCAGTGAAAAGTATCGCCCCGTTCGCGCTTGATTCCTTCGAGATCGATCCCGCGCTGGGAAAAAAGATCGAGGTGCTCCTCGGGAAAATCCTGACCGATGACCCCGACGATACGAACCGGAGTAAAAAAACTCGCCGCCAGCGCGAAGTAGGAAGCCGAACCGCCCAGGATCCGCTCTGCGGAGCCGAAGGGAGTTTCGATGGAATCGAATGCCACCGTGCCGACAACCAAAACGCTCATAGATACTTACCGATAATGGGTTTCAGATTAGCACGAACGTTCTTGGGAATGCGCGTCCGCTCCGTGATGATAGCATCCTTGAGCGACGACTCACAGCCGCAGGATCGAGCATCCGACAGCGCCGTCACCACACGGCGGATCGTCCTCTGCGCCAGCTCGACGTTTTGCTGCAAGACTTTCAAGACCTGCTCGATCTCGACGTTTCCGACCGCTTCGTTCCAGCAGTCGTAATCCGTCGCCAACGCTAAGGTAGCGAAGCAAATCTCCGCTTCGCGGGCCAATTTGGCCTCCTGGATATTCGTCATGCCGATCACGGCGGCCCCCCAACCACGGTAGAGGTGAGATTCCGCCCGCGTCGAGAACTGCGGCCCTTCCATGCATAGATAAGTGCCCCGAGCATGGACTTTGGCACCCTCTTGAGTCGCGGCATCGGCAAGCTTCGCCGCGAGATCCTTGCAGAAAGGATCAGCCAAGCTCACATGCCCCACGATGCCTTTGCCGAAGAACGTGCTGGGACGCTGCGTGGTCCGGTCGATAAATTGATCGGGCACGACAACGTGGCCGGGCGCAATCTCTTCGCGCAGGCTGCCCACCGCGCTCACCGAGATGATCCGCTCGACGCCGAGTTTTTTCATAGCAAAGATGTTGGCGCGGGAATTCACTTCGGTAGGCAACCAACGATGGCCC
>WNGC01001608.1_pt1 | contig 13759 bp, 7 predicted proteins | sample 5400051 | NCBI WGS metagenome assembly WNGC01 (sample SAMN13153368, study PRJNA577476) | soil metagenome | isolation source: 20 cm soil or saprolite under grassland replicate 2 | place: USA:California | collected 2016-06-15 | reverse complement strand
CAAAGAACGTCGGATCGTCGCCAAACCCACCTGCCGTCTGGAAAAACGGAATGTAGAACGCTCGCGGCTTGGGATCGCGCAAGCTGCGGTAGCTGGTGTCGTTCACGACGCCGATGATGCGCATGCGCCCCTGCGGTGCCTCCGCATCCGGAGCGTCGAAGTGGAGATAACGCCCGAGGGGGTCCTGCTGGCCAAAGTAGTAGCGCGCCAGGCTCTCGCTGACGATCACCACGGGCGGAAGCTGCGGGCCCACGCCCGGCTTCGGCTCCGCGGGTGGGTGCTGGGGCTGGTCTTCCAATCCGAAGTCCCGCCCGGCCAGCAGCTTCAAACCGGCAGCCCTGGCGAAATCCGGGCCCACCGTCACGCCATAACATTCGACATCTTCGTCCTTACCTCGCACATACCCGTCAGGGACCAGGTTATCGGTCCACGAACTATGGCTAAGGTAAGGGATCATGGAAAAACTTGCAGCAACGGTGCCGGGCAGCCGCTGGAGTTCCGCCAGAATGCGATGGTAAAGGCCCCACCGCACTGCCAACTTGTCATAGCTTGGGCCGAGGTCGAGCGAGAAGAGCAGTACATGGTCGCGATCGAAGCCGGTCTCCACGCTGCGCAGCCTTTCCAGAGTGCGGATGAACAGCGCGGCAGTTGTGACCATCAGCAGCGCCAGCGCGACTTGCGCGACGATCAGGCTCTTGTCCAGCCGCAGCCCCACCTTGTCGGCCACGAGTATCCCGCTGGTGGCCGGCTTCAATACTGGGCTCATATCCATACGCGTCGAACGCAGCGTCGGAACGACGCTGAACAATATGCCCGTGACGATAACCAGTCCGGTGACAAACGCGAACATGCGCCAGTCGGGCGCAAGGTTCAGCTTCAGAGGTTCGTCGCCCGAAGCGAATCCCACCAGCATGCGGCTGCCCCAGATCGCAACCACGACGCTCAACGCGCCCGCAGCGACGGATAGCAGTACGCTTTCCGTGAACAGTTGGCGGCAGAGGCGCCAGCGCCCCGCACCGATCGATATCCGGACGGCAATTTCCCTCCGCCGCGCCGCCGCGCGCGCCAGCAGCAGAGTGGCGACATTCACGCACGCGATCAGCAGCACCAGCCCGCCAATCGTCAATAAAACGTAGAGCGAACGCGAGTACCGGTCGCGATTCCACGAGAAACCGTTGGCACCCGACTCGACTTCGACGTGACGCGTCCGCTCTTCGGCGAGTTGCTGCGGAGTGAGCTGCGAGCCCCAGCGCCTTAACTGCTCACGGTGATCCACCTGGAAGAGCGTGTCGAGTTGCGCTCGCGCCTGCGCAGAGGTCGCGGTAGGACGCAGACGTGCGATGACGGTGAGCCAGGACGACCCGTGTTCTGTGAAGGCGCGAAACCCCGGGTGCAAATGCTTCCTCGTCGTGACTGGAACCCATATCTGCGGCTGCTCGTCCGGCTGGGTACCACGAAACTGCGGCGGCGCCACCCCGATGATGGTGAAGGGCGTGTTGTACAGAATGAAGGTCCGCCCGATCACGTGTGGATCGAGGTTGAACCGGTTCTTCCAGAACGCATAGCTGATCACTACGACATCGTGTGGATTGTCGAGCTGATCATCCTCTTGCGTGAACACGCGGCCCACCGCTGCGCGAACGCCCAGCACCGACCAGTAACTCCCTGAAACGTCTTGACGCTCGATGAGCTCAGGTTGGGAATCGCTAACCGCTGAATGGAACGTTGCTCGCGTCTTGCCACCACCGGCAACGCAAAGCACGCCGGCTAGCGCGTCGGCGTGATCCCGAAACTGCTCGTACAGCGGATAGCTCCAGCTATGGTCGGCTTCTTGAGCCGTACGCTGGGAGAGGAGCACCAACTGATCTGGCGCCGTCACTGGAAGCTGGCGCAGCATGAGCGCGTCCACGATACTGAAGATCGCCGCGTTGGACCCAATGCCCAGCGCCAGCGAGAGTACGACCACGGCGGTGAACAGCGGAGAGTGCAACAGCAGGCGTGCGCCGAAACGAACGTCCTGGGTGAATTGTTCCAGCCAGAGCCAGCCCCAGGTGTCGCGGGTTTGTTCCTTGAGGAGGGTGGCATTGCCGAAGGCGCGCATCGCAGCATAGCGCGCCTCTTCACGATTCATGCCCGCAGCTATGTTCTCGCCGACTTGCTGTTCGAGATGAAATTCAATTTCATCGTCTAAGTGCTGAGCGGCGCGGTTGCGCGGGAACAAAGTCTCCAACTTTATCCACAGCCGCCGAGTCCACACCATCCCTTCTCCTTCTATATCCAACTACTCATATCTCAGCGCCACCATCGGATCGACTCGCATCGCCCGCCGCACAGGTAGGTAACACGCCGTCAGGGCCGAAAAACCCAGCACCAAAGCGACTGCGGCAAAGGTGGGCAGGTCGCTCGGTTTGACTTCAACCAAGAATTTCGCGAGCACGCGCGTCAAAGTGAGCGCACCTGCCCCTCCTATGACGATTCCGAGTGAGATAAGGACGAGTGCTTTTTTCATGAGCATGTGCAACACGTCCGCTTTTTGAGCGCCTAACGCCATGCGCACGCCGATTTCCTGCGTACGCTGGGCTACGGAGTAACCCAATACTCCGTAGATGCCCACGATTGTAAGAGCCAGTGCCATCAGCGCGAATGTGCCCAGCAATCGTGTCTGGAATCGCGAATCGGCGGTTGCAATGGCAACCAGGCTGTCCATCGAGGCGACCGTTATGGGCTGATTTTTGTCCACATTTCGTAGAACGGCGCGCATTCCGCCAGCGACACTTTCCGTGTGGGAAGCGGTTCTAACGACGAACGTCATATGTCTCAGGAAGCCTGGGCTTGAAACTTGAAGATACGGTTGGTAGATGGCGGGATCAGATTGTTTCCCTAGCCCTTTTTGTCTGACATCCTCCACAACGCCGATCACACTGAGCCAATCTCCGGGCTTCGGATCATCCTCCATCGAAATGCGTTTCCCCATGGGATTTTCGCCAGGCCAGATGGTTTGCGCGACGGACTGGCTCACAATCACAACCCCCGGAGCGGCGGCATTGTCACGTTCAGTGAACTCGCGTCCGGCCACCAATCGAATTCCCATAGCCCTAAAATAGCCAGGGCTAGCGCACGGCTTGTCCACCATGAAACCGCGCGGCCGGTGGCCACCCTCCACCTGGAAGGTGCCCATCGCCAGGTTCTCGCCTAACGGTATCCAGTCCACTGCGCCCGAGGCCAGCACTCCTGGCAATCGCGAAAGTTCCTCGAGCGTTTGCGTATGAAACGCTTGGATCTGATTTGCACTGCTGTAGGTGGAATCCGGCAAGTCCACGGTCATAATCATTATGCTGTGAGGCGAAAAACCGGGATTGACATTCCGCAGGTGCAGAAAACGGTTTAGCATCAAACCAGCGCCCGTGAGCAATATAAGCGCGAGAGCAATCTCAGAAATCGTCAACGCACCCCGTATTCTTTCATGCCCCGTAATCAAGCTCCGCCCACCCTTGCTCAACGATTCACGTGCGCAGCGCCGCGTAGCCTGGAGAGCTGGCGCTAGCCCGAACAGAACGGCGGTAATAAACGACAAGGATAAAGTAAAGGCCAGGACCCACCCGTCGATGCGAATCATCTCCATCCGGGGAAGTTTTCCCGCTGGTGCCAGAGTAGGCAGGGACTGAACACCCCAGAAGGCCAATAGGATTCCAGCGCCACCGCCCCCCAATGAAAGCAGAGTGCTTTCAGCCAGTAACTGCCGCAGGAGCCTCCACCTGCTGGCGCCTAATGTACTTCGTACTGCCAGTTCCTGTTCCCGGCTCGCGGCCCGGGCTAAAAACAGATTGGCCACATTCGCACACGCTATCAGGAGTACGAAAACCACGGCGCCCGCGAACACCAACAACGACGGACGAATGTTCGCTACCAACAAATCTTTTAAGGGGATAATCTGCGCCATCCGGTCTCTTCTATTTTCGTCGGGACCCAGAGGTCGCTGTTCAGCGAACGTTTCCAGCTCAGCCTGCGCTTGTTGAGCCGAAATGTCAGTTTTCAATCGTCCGACGACAGGCCGTGTGAAGGAATTGTGTTCGTCGATTCGAATCGATAGGGGCAGCCACGCCTTCGCGTCAGGGAACACAAAACCAGGCGGCATAACGCCAATTACCGTGCGACTCACGTCATCGAGCCGGATGCGTTTCCCTAAGATTTTCGAGTCTGAGCCAAATCGTACTTTCCAGAGTTCGTCACTAAGCACAGCGACACTATCATTCCCTGGTTCGCCTTCTCCTGCCAGAAATCCGCGTCCGATTTCCGGGCTTGTGCGAAGCAAGGAAAAGAATTCCGTCGTTACATACGCCACCGGAATCTGGACAGCATCGCCCGCTCCTGTCAAAGTTGCCGTGGTTCCCCTACTAAAGGACGCGATCTCTTCGAAAGCCCGGTCCTGATCGCGAAATGCGAGGTAATCACCGTCTGAGACGCCAGGTTGCCATTCAAACGGTCCGCCTCGAGGAGTCAGCGAAACAAGGAATAGACGATCTGACTCCGGAAAGGGCATTGATCGCAGCAACACACCGTTGACTGCGGTGAAAACTGCGCTGTTCGCACCGATACCCAGTGCCAGGGTCAGCACAGCCACAGCCGTGAAGCCAGGCGCTCGTGAGAGCGCCCTACATGCATACTTGACATCGCGGGTGATCTCTTCGAGCCGGGTCCACCCCCAGGTATCGCGTGTTGCTTCTTTCAGGAAGGTAGGGTTACCAAATGTCCGCATGGCGGCGTAGCGGGCTTCGTCGCGGCTCATTCCTGAGGCAATGTTCTCAGCGATCTGTTGCTCAAGATGAAATTGAATTTCGTCGTCTAGCTGTTGAGTATTTCGATTGCGCCGGAACAACGTGTGCAACTGCATCCACACTCGCCTCGCCCACACCATGACATCTACTCCTACGTTGTCTCCACAACAAGATTGATTGCCGCAGACAGGCGGCTCCAATTCGCGGCTTCTTTCTCAAGCTGCGCCCGTCCCGCCGCCGTCAGCGAATAAAATTTGGCCTTTCTTCCCGTCTCCGTTTCCTGCCACCTGGCCTTGATCCACGCTTTCTGTTCCAGCCGATGCAAAGCCGGATAGAGCGAGCCTTGCTGCACTTGCAACACTTCCCCGGTGATTTGTTGAATGCGCTTCGCAATCGCCCACCCGTGTTTCGGTTCGAGCGAGACGGTTTTCAAGATCAGAAGGTCGAGCGTTCCTTGCACCAGATCATTTGGCTTTGCCATACTATGGTTATCTACAATAAGTATTGTAGATTGTCAAGGTATGGCTATTCGGCAATGGTCGCTTTTACGATACTAGGGAGATCAGCTTGACTGGACTGGATCCCGCGATTTCCTGCGTGACAGGCAGGCGTTCCTTCCCACTTAATTGCGGTCTGGTCTGGCGGGGAACGCTGAGTCAGGGACAGGCCGCTCTGCTATTAATAAAGGTACAGCATACTAGATTCTCTCGATTCGGGAGGTAGAGCGGTGAGTGTGTTGCGTTCCCAACCGATCGCTGAGCAGGAAAAAAGAGCCCGAGCTTGGCGCCAGCGGTTCGTTCAGAACGCTGTGGCCAATGTCCGCCTCGAAGGACTGGAACCTAGTCCGAAGGCGTTGGAGATTTGGCAAAGCTACATTCAGGGTGAAGTCTCCGTTGAACACGTCGGGGAACTGATTCGAGCCCTCCCGACAGGCGTGTAGTTTCCTCGATGAGTTCCGACCCGTACGTTTATCGCGTACGACGGTCCTCAAGAATATTCTCGGGATTCGTAAACAGGAAATACTAGACCGCTTTGAAGCAGACCGAGTAGCGCCACGGTCTTTAGAGCTTATAGAATGTTCGCTCTCTGGACTTTTCGATATCGACCATCTGCAACGAAGTCACCACTACCTGCTTCCAAGATGTCTACGAATGGGCCGGAGTTTTTCGAACGGTAGACATCGCAAAAGGCAATTCATATTTTGCGCACGGGCCTTACATCGAGTCTACGTTGAAAGTCCTATTTGGGGAATTGTCCGAGGAGCGACATCTTCGTGGCTTAAATCAAGAGCGGTTCGCCAGTCGCTTGGCAGAGATTCTAGGAACATTTAACGCCGTGCATGCTTTTCGAGAAGGAAACGGAAGAGCGCAGCGAGAATTCGTCCGAGAGCCCGTGTACAAACAGCTTTTGGATTGATGGGAATAAGGTTTCACGCGAGGTGTCATCCTCTCAGTAGTAACTCTGTGTCGCCATGCTGCCATTAGGCCGACACCGAGTGTGAGCAACTATTATAGCAAGGGGTTAGGAGGCCCTTAGCCGGAGCCGCGCTGGCCCTAAGCATCTCCCCTTGCTTACCGAGCGCAGAGGTGCTAGTCTCGGTTACCGAGGGCATAAATATGAGCAAACCTTCTGATCTCGTGCAGGGCACGTTGGACATGTTGCTGCTGAAAATTCTTGCGCTTGAGCCGATGAACGGATTCGCCGTCAGTCAGCGGTTAAAGCAAGTATCGGGAGACGTGTTACAAGTGAGCGACGGATCGCTGTACCCGGCTTTGCACAAGCTGGAACAAGAGGGCTGGATTACAGCCGAGTGGAAAACGTCCGAGTATGGCCGGCGGGCGAAATACTATTCACTCACACGGCTCGGGCGGAGACAGCTCGAAAAAGAGGCCGACAACTGGGGCAGGCTTTCGAGCGCCATTTCGCGGGTTATTAAGCTGAAAGAGGCATGAGCATCGCGTGGCGCGACGCGGAGGTTGAAGATGCGACCGGAGCATTGGCTGTACACGATTCCGCTATGGTTACGGTCGTTGTTTCGCTGGGCGCAGGCGGACCAGGAATTGGACGACGAGCTGCGCGATCACCTTGAACGAAAAACCGAGGAATACGTCGCGCTGGGGATCACGCAAGAAGAAGCGCATCGCCGTGTGCGACTCGACTTGGGCGGTATCGAACAGACCAAAGAAAAATGCCGCGATGCTCGCCGCGTGAACTGGATGCAAGACACGATGCAGGACCTGCGTTATGCCGCGCGAACGTTAGCGCGAAACCTGGGCTTCACGCTGATTGCGGTCCTGACGCTGGCGCTGGGAATTGGGGCGAACACGGCCATATTTTCCGTCGTTCACTCGGTCCTCCTCGAACCGCTCCCCTTCACGCATCCTGAACAACTTGTGGAATTGCGGCAAACCGAAGCCGCGCCGGGCGACTATCCCCTGACGGGGGAAGATTACCTCGACTGGCGCGCGCAAAACTCGACGTTCAGCGACATGAGTCTCTATGCTTGGCCCAGCGGCACGAATGCACGCGGACCGGACGCGCCCGAAGCGGTTTCTGTAATTTCTACGCAGGCCAACTTTTTCCAGTTGCTAGGCGTGTCGCCCTACATTGGCCGCGTATTCGTCAACGGAGAAGACAGTAAGGGTTCGAACCGCGTTCTGCTGCTCAGTTATGCCTTTTGGAAGACGCATTTTGGCGGGCGCGCTGATGCTCTTGGCCAGACCCTCGAGCTCAACGCCGCTACGTACACGATCGTCGGCGTGTTGCCTGCCTGGTACCGCGTTCCGGCCGAAGCGGACCTTTGGGTTCTGCTCGACATGTCCTTGGAAAATCTGGGCAGGCGTGGCAGTCACAGTTGGCGCGCCATCGGAAGAATGAAGCCGGGAGTTACCCTCGAGCAGGCTCGCGCAGACCTGCGCACCATTGCGGAGCGGCTCCAAAAACAATTCCCCGGCACCAATGATCATGTAGATGCTGTCGTCATCCCCATGCACGAGGAGCTTGTCGGCGGCTTCCGAGATCAGCTCTGGATCATGTTTGGAGCTGTCGGTTTTGTCTTGCTGATTGCTTGCGCAAACGTTGCGAACTTGCTTCTTGTGCGTTCCACCAGCCGGCGGCGCGAGATTGCCGTCCGCGTCGCACTCGGAGCCGGGAGGGCCCGGCTGCTCCGCCAGTTGCTCACGGAAAGCTTTCTTCTGTCGCTCTTGGGCGGAGTCTCAGGGGTGGTCGTCGCGTACACCGGCGTGACACTATTGCGCGGCGTCCTCGCCAACGTTCTTCCGCAGCCCAATCCCTTCACGGTGGGATTCGTGCCTCTTGTCTTCACCTTTGTGACCTGCGTTGTTGCTGGTGTTTTGTTTGGGTTCGCTCCTGCTCTTCAATCCTCCTCGATCGACTCCGGCGACGCGCTTAAATCCAAAGGTTCCCTGCAATCCGGAATGTCTCGCCGCGGAAGCTGGATTCGCAATACTCTCGTAGCGGGTGAGATTGCGCTTTCGCTCGCGCTGCTGACCGGCGCTGGACTGCTCCTGCGCACGTTTCAAAATCTGCGTAACACCAACATCGGCATCCAGGCGGACCATGTGCTCACCGCGACGGTCAAGCTGCCCACCGCTCGCTACAAGACGCTCGACCAGGAATGGGCGTTTTACAGGCAGTTGCTTCAAAAATTGAACGGCGCGCCTGGAATTCGCGCGGTGGCCCTCGTATCCAAGCTCCCGCTGCAAGGCGGCACCAACGGCTTCATTCAGGTTCCTGGCAAGACGCCGCTGCCCATTCTTGTGGAGCATTCCTACGTCACGCCGGGTTATTTCCGCGGCATGGGCATTCGGTTGCTTGCCGGCCGCGACCTCACAGATGCGGACCTCGAAGACACGGCAAAGTTGCTGCGCGTCGCCGCTCTTTGGAAATCGGAGGAAGAAGCCAAAGCCGGCGTTGCCAGCAACGTCCTTTCCGCCCTGATCAACGAAACCATGGCGCGCACTTTCTGGCCCAACGAAAACGCTCTCGGCAAGATCTTCGTGCACGACTTCAACTTCCGGGTGATAGGAATCGTGGGCGACGTCAATCAGGGCAGCTTGCGAGGCGGCGCGGGGCCCGAAGAATACGCTGGATTGCCCATGCAGGTGAGCGTATCCGGCTGGCCGTTTAGCGTCGTCGTGCAGTCCTCCGGTGCGCCAGAAAGTGAGATTGGCGCGGTTCGCGCTGCAGTCGATTCACTCGATCGAAGTCTGGCGCTCTTCCACGTCCGCACCATGCCGCAAATCATTGCCGAATCTATGACGACCACCCGGTACGAAACCGTTCTGCTGTTGAGCATGGCCGGGTTGGCTTTGCTCCTTGCCGCTGTGGGAACGTACGGCGTGATGTCCTACGTCGTGGGCCAGCGAAGCAACGAATTTGGCATCCGCATGGCGCTGGGCGCGCGGCCCATGGACATTTTCTCAATGGTTCTGTGGCAGGCGTTCCTGCTCGTCGCCGTCGGCATCGTCGTGGGCTGGGCGGGCGCGGCGGGCGGAGCTAAGGCCATGGAAAGCCTGCTGTTTCGTGTAGCGCCGTTTGACCTTGGTGTGTACGCAAGCGTTTCCGCAGCGCTCGCCGTCGTAGCCCTGGCTGCGTGTTGGATTCCGGTTCGCCGGGCCATGCGCGTCGATCCGATGGTCGCTCTGAGATACGAATGAGGAGGGTTGGTATGCGCCGGAGCATTGGCTATTCACGATCCCACTTCACTGCCGTCGCCGCTCTTACCCTCGCCCTCGGAATCGGGGAAAACGTCGCGATTTTTAGCATGGTCGACGCACTTATTTTGAAGCCCTTGCCGGTTGTTAGGCCCTCCGAACTAATAAGTATTGGGACCGCCGCACTGCTTAGTCTGACTCTGCTCCTTCATCGCGATTATAAGTGCCCTTTCCTGCTGCTTATTCCTTAGGGGCGGCTCAGGTGAATTCCGCCAGCTTCGGTGCCTCTCTTTGCGGCTCTCCTCTTGACAACCAGTATGAGAGGCGTATGCTCCTCCTGGTAGCCAAGGGGACCGTCGTATGAAACGCGAGAATGGGGCAGGCAAGTGACGGCCATTGCCAGAATTTTGGAGACATCGTAAGGGGTGAGCTATGTCTTTGCTCAGAAATATTGCAACTGGGCTCCGTTCGCTTTTCCGAAGGGAGCAGGTGGACAGGGAATTGGACGAGGAGCTGGGGGCCTACTTGGAGATGGCAGCCGCCGAAAAAATGAAGGGCGGCTTGAGCCGTACGGAAGCGCTTCGCGCGATCCGCCTTGAGCAGGGCACTCTCGAACTTACGAAGGAAGTCGTTCGCTCCGGGGGCTGGGAATTTCCTGTCGACACGTTGTGCCAGGACTTGCGCTTCGCCGCCCGCATGCTTCGCAAAAACCCAGGATCGACGCTTGCCGTCGTCATCGCATTGGCACTGGGCATTGGGTTGAACACAACGGTATTCAGCTTTGTTAACGCTTTGCTGCTCCGCCCTCCTGCCAGTGTGAAAGCACCCGAGCAATTGATGGAGGTTTGGATTCACAACCCACGTTCTTCCGGCATGATGAGTTATCTGCCGTTGACCTATCCTGACTATCTCTATTACCGCGATCACAATCGGTCCTTCGAGGGGCTGCTAGCGTTTGACGGAGACCCGCATTCGATTATCTGGAACAGATCCGGCGAGGGGCAGGTTGTATTGGGCCAGCTCGTTTCCGGCAATCTCTTCTCGTTGCTCGGCGTGAATGCCGTTCTGGGTCGCACGATCTCGGCAGAGGATGATCAGGCCGCAAATCCTCAACCTGTGGTGGTGCTAGGTCACGCCTTTTGGCGGGAACACCTCGGTTCTGATCCCTCGATTGTGGGAAAGACCCTCATGCTGAATGGCACGAACTACAACGTCATTGGTGTCGCGCCGGCGGGCTTCACCGGTCTCTTAGTGGGTTTCGAGCCGGATGTCTGGGCGCCAACTGCGATGGTTGAGCAGGTAACCAGGGACACGGGCAGGCTCAGCAATTGGCACGGGCACTGGCTCATCGCGGTTGGTCGCATGAAACCTGGAGCCAAGGAGAGCGAAGCGCGAGCTGAGGTGAGCGTACTGGAGCGCCAGATCGAGATGGACCATCCCGACCTCAAGAGAAACCTGGACGCAACAGTATTTCCCGCAACCCTAATCCCTGCGCCATACCGCATCTACGTCACCGCCTTTACGGCATTGCTGATGGCCGTCTTTGGGTTAGTGCTTCTCATCGCGTGTGCGAACGTGGCCAGTTTCCTGCTCGCTCGCGCGACCGGACGAGTGCGAGAGATGGCGGTTCGTTCCGCCCTGGGTGCCCGACGGGGGCGGTTGATCCAGCAAATGCTCGTCGAAAGCACCCTTCTCTCCTGCCTCGCAGGATTGGTGGGACTGATTTTGGCCTATTGGGCAGCCCCCCTCTTGCTCGCACTGAAGCCAGCGAGCCTGCCCATCACGCTGAGACTCCCCGTTGACTGGCGAGTGCTCGTTTTCACCATTCTGGTGTCGCTAATCTGCGGTGTGGCGTTTGGGCTCACTCCAGCGCTCCGCACGGCAAACGTCCAGGTTGCTTCGAATCTCAAGGACGAGACTCAACTAGCTGGCTACCGCAAATCCCGATTGCGCAGCATTCTCATCACTGGCGAAATTGCCACATGCACGGTGCTACTCGTCTGCGCGACGTTTTGTGTCAGAAGTCTCCGAAACGCGAGCTCGATCGATCCCGGCTTTAGTACCCAGCACGTGGTCGCAGCCACACTGAACCCCGGAAGCTTGGGATACTCCGACGTGCAAGTGCGTGCCTTTTATCAACAGCTATCGGAGCGTATTCGAGCGCTTCCTGGAGTAACGGTTGCGAGTTTCACGGATCATCTGCCGTTGGGACCGGCCCGCGAGCAAACCGCCGTAACAGATGCGATGAGTCCCGCGCCTAGCAAGAAAGATGCACTTCCGGTCGACGTGTTGCGTGTCGCCCCAGACTACTTTCAAACGATGGGCATCTCGCTATTACGCGGCCACGACTTCCGCTCCAGCGAAAGCCAAGAGGGGAGCAAGGTGACTGTCATCAACGAGGCTTTGGCACAACGACTCTGGAAAGATCAAGATCCTCTAGGGAGACGAATCTCCGTTGCCGATGACAAGGCTAGCACTGAGATTATCGGAGTAGTGAGGACAGGCAGATATCGAACGCTTGGTGAGGACCCAATCCCTGTCGCCTATCTACCGCAACTGCGGTCGCGTCGCACGCTGGTCGTTCGAACCTCCGGCGAAGCGTCAACATTGCTAGATGCGGTCCGCGGCCAAATCCACTCAGTGGACCCGAAGGTCGCAGCGACCGATTTGGAAACGATGCAGCAATATATGAGCCTCCCTTTGTTTCCGGCGCGAACGACGGGTCTCCTGCTCGGAGTGTCCGGATTTCTGGCGCTAGCCCTAACTTCCATCGGACTATTCGGCGTCATTTCGTACATTGTTTCGCAGCGCACCAACGAAATCGGTGTGCGCATGGCTCTTGGCGCCCAACGCAGCGACGTGTTACGGCTTGTCGTCAGGCATGGGCTTGTTTTGACAGCAATGGGCTTGGTTATCGGGCTGGGTATGGCATTCGGAGCAGCGCAGCTGCTTTCGTCACTACTCTACGGAATTCGTCCGAACGACCCCGCAACGTTCGTTGGCGTAGCGTTACTCCTGTGCGCCGTTGTGCTCCTGGCGTGTTATATCCCGGCGCGGCGCGCAGTGTCGGTCGATCCGCTGGTGGCCTTGCGGTACGAATAGGACGCAACCGTGTCTTTGTTTCGAAACATTGCAAGGGGCCTCCGCTCACTGTTCCGGAAGGAACAGGTCGATCAGGAATTCAATGAGGAACTCAGCGCTTATCTGGAGATGGCCGCCGAAGAGAAGATGAAGCAGGGGATGAACCGCAAGGACGCCCTTCGCGCAGTGCGTTTGGAGCGAGGAAGTCTCGAACTTAGTAAAGAAGTCGTCCGCTCAACCGGCTGGGAATCCGTTTTGGAGACGTGCTGGCGGGATCTGCGCTTTGGCGTTCGCACCCTGCGCAAGTCCCCTGGCTTTACGGCAGTCGCGGTGCTTACCTTGGCGCTCGGTATCGGCGCCAACACAGTGATTTTTTCCGCTGTCTACGCTGTTTTGCTAAAGCCGTTCCCGTTTAAGGATTCAGACCGGCTCGTTTTTATCGAGAAGAAAAATCCTCCGCGGGGCTGGACGCGGAATCCCATTTCGCCAGCAGAAATTCTCGCCTGGCGCGACCAAAGCGGAGCTTTTGAAGACATCGCCGCATATACACTGCGGACCTGTGTGCTGACCGGAGCCGGTGAGGCCGAGGAAGACGCCTGTGAAGTCATTTCCAGCAACCTGTTCCCACTGCTGGCTGTGGCTCCGAGTCGCGGTCGGCCGTTTTCTGCTGAAGAGGATAGGCCGCAAGGGCCGCGCGTCGCGATCCTTAGTTACGGGTTGTGGCAGCGACGGTTCGCCGCGGATGAAAAGGTGATTGGGCGTGCTTTTGATGTCAACGGAGATAGCTATACAGTCGTTGGAGTAATGCCCTCCAATTTTTCAAACTTGTATGCATCACCCTACGGCGCGCTTCCTGAGCTGTGGTTGTCTGGTATTGGGCTATCGCCCACGCTCGTATGGAATGACTACTTCGGGATTGGCCGGCTGGAACCTGGTATTAGCTTGCACCAGGCTGAGGCGCAGATGAACACCGTGTCGGAGCGTATCGAGCCGATGAATAACGATCTGAAGGGGTGGAGAGCCCAGTTGATGACCTTGCGCACCAATGCTTCAGGGGATACGCGTGCAGCCCTTTTCGTTCTAATGGTGGCGGTGATCTTTGTTCTGCTTATTGCGTGCGCCAACATCGCCAACCTATTGCTTGCACGAGGCTCGGGCCGCGCGAACGAGTTCGCAGTGAGAAACGCGTTGGGTGCCGACAAGAGTCGCATTATTCGACAACTGTTA
>WNGC01006009.1_pt1 | contig 13761 bp, 14 predicted proteins | sample 5400051 | NCBI WGS metagenome assembly WNGC01 (sample SAMN13153368, study PRJNA577476) | soil metagenome | isolation source: 20 cm soil or saprolite under grassland replicate 2 | place: USA:California | collected 2016-06-15 | reverse complement strand
ATGCTCGAAAAGGGCCCGCGGCTCGAGGCGCGCACCGCGCGCGGCGACACCGCGCTGCTGCTCGCGGTGAACGCGGGCGCCGTGGAGGTCGTCGAGAAGCTGCTCGCCCGGCACGCCGAGAAGGACACGCAGAACGAGTTCGGTGACACCGCCCTGATCATCGCCAGCCGCAACGGCAATGCGGCGCTGGTGCAGCGCCTGGTGAGCGCCGGCGCCAGCAGCCGCCTGCGCAACAAGAACCACGCCAGCGCCGCGGACGTGGCCCGGGAGCGCGCCTTCACGGCCATCGCCGAGCTGCTCAAGAGCGCCTGAGGGCGCGACTCGCTGCCGACGCTGGGCGGCCGCGGATGCACCCCTGTACCTGCTGGCTAGCGGCGACATCGGCGACCGCGCGTGCTGCAACAGCAGCGCCTGGGGCGCATGGCGCCATAGTGAGATTCTGCGTGGTGTTGGTGCCGTTGTAGGTGGTCGGACCGCCGGCCGCCAGTGGGCTGCTGTTGCCGACAAGGCGCATGTGCTAGAGATAGGCCATGAAACCATCCGAGGCCCTTGCTATTCACCGGCTCGCCCTGCGGCGGCTCCTGAACCGTCACGGTTTCGCTCATCCGCGTGTTTTTGGGTCGGTTTTGACCAAGACCGATACGGAGGAAAGCGATCTCGACCTACTGGTGGAGCCCCGTCGGGGCACGACCCTCTTCACACTGGTAGGCGTGGAAGACGAAGCGCAGCAATTGATGGGCGTGCGTGTGTCGGTGTTGACGCCTGGATTCTTGTCCCCGAAATTCCGTGACAGGGTGCTTCAGCAAGCCGAACCGCTATGACGCATCCGGACCGCGCTCAGGACTATCTCGAACACATCGCCGATGCGATACAACGTGCCACGCGCTACGTCGGAAACCTGAAGAACCTCGAAGCCCTCGAAAAGGACGAGCAAGCCCAGGGCGCGATCGTGCGCACGATCGCGGTGATAGGCGAGGCGGCCAATAGGATTCAGAAAGTAAGGGCACGGGGACCCAATCGTCAATCGATCCCTTGGAGTAATCCTCATGGCAGTTTGGTCCATCATTCGTTTCAAAGTGTTGCCGAACTACAAGATCCAGGTTGCGTTCGCCGACGGCAGACGTCATGTATCAGCGTATTCGAACGTCGGGAACATCGACTCTCGCGGCGAAGAACAGAAGGGTTGCGTAACTAACGCCTCCTGCCGCATGGAAGTCCCTGGACTGCCCGGGGCCGGACACGAACCGAGTCGCTTAGACGCTTCGAGACTCTAATAAATTCAGTCGCTTATCGCTAATCAAGGAGTGATCACGGGACGGCAAAGGTAAAGTCCAGACCACAAATGCACGCGCTGTGTGCAGCAGCGAAAGCTGTAGTGGTATGAAAATCCCTTGGGGGAGACCCCGTGCCGGTTCGAGTCCGGCCCCAGGCACCACGTGACCTTCTCATGACCTCCCATCTCTTCCCGCTCCGGGGGAGATGGAGCGGGTTTTCTCGCCTGATTCTGTTGCATAGCTTCCCAAGGCTTCCCTTGGCATCTCGGCCATTGTGGGGGTACATTCCGGGGCCTACCCCGCAATGGGGCTTCCCGGGTGACCCCCATGACAGAGCCGAAAGCCCTGAAAAAGCCGAGACAGCCGAGCGACGCCAAGTTTCGGGCCGCCAAACCGCGGGAGAAGCCCTACAAGCTGTTCGACGGCGGAGGGTTGTATCTGCTAGTCACCTCCGAGGGCGGGCGCTACTGGCGCCTTAAATACCGCTTCGGTGGTCGCGAGCGGGGGCTCTCGCTGGGCGTCTACATGGACCCAACGACGGGTGAGGTGCGCGTCCCGCTTACCCTGGCGAGGCAGCGGCGCGAGAAGGCGCGGCAGCAGCTCGCAGAGGGGATCGACCCGAGTGCGCAGCGCCAGAGCGAGAAGGTCAGGAAGCTCCTGACGTTCGAGGCCGTCGCTCGAGAGTGGCTGGGGTTGCAGACGCGCAAGATGGCGCAGGCGACCGCGGACAAGGCGACGTGGTTGCTCGAAACCCACCTGTACCCGGAGATCGGATCCAAGGCAGTGAGCGACCTCACCGCGGCGAAGCTCCTCGAAGCCCTGCGCAAGATCGAGAAGGACGGCAAGCACGAGACCACGCACCGGGCGAAGCAGATCGCGGGCAAGGTCATGCGCTACGCGGTCGCCACCGGCAGGGCGGAGCGTGATCCGACTCACGACCTGCGCGGGGCGCTCGCGCCGGTCTCGACCCGCAGCCGGGCCGCGATCACCGATCCGGCGAGGGTGGGGGCGCTGCTGCGGGCAATCGACGGGTACGTGGGCCAGCCGACGACCGCCTGCGCTCTGAAACTCGCCCCGCTCACGTTCGTGCGCCCCGGTGAGCTGCGCGCCGCCGAGTGGGGCGAGTTCGACCTCGAGAACGCTGAGTGGCGTATTCCCGGGCAGCGGATGAAGGTGAAGACGCGCGAGCCTCACCTGGTGCCTCTCTCGAATCAGGCTGTCGAGCTGCTGAGCGCACTCAAGCTGCTCACTGGCCGCCGGCGCTTCGTCTTCCCATCGCTCCGAGGCCACGACCGGCCGATGTCGGAGAACACTATCAACGGCGCGCTCAGGAGCCTGGGCTACTCGGGCGACGAGCAGACCGGCCACGGCTTCCGCGCGATGGCGAGCACGCTGCTGAACGAGCAGGGGTTCCCGCCCGACGTGATCGAGCTGCAGCTCGCGCACGCTGAGCGCAACAAGGTGCGAGCGGCCTACAACCGGGCGCAGCGCCTACCGGAGCGCCGCAAGATGATGCAGGCGTGGGCCGACTATCTCGACGGTCGGCGTGCCGGCAACGTCGTGAGCATGAAGCGCGCAGTCGCCTGACGAGTTCGGATACCCCACCACAATTGAGGCCGGGAGGCGCGCCAACGCCATCTCGGCCTCTGCAACTCGACATGGGGGCAACCATGACGAACCGCGAGAACAGTCTACCTCTCCGCCCGTACAAGGGGCGACTGTTACAACCTTCAATCCCGGAGTTTCCAGGCTGGCCGAGTCGGAGGAACATAGATCAGTGGCAAATGGAGAAAACGTTACGTGAGCGCGAGGGGGTCAGGCTGCTCCTCGAGCACTATGGGATTTCCTATCTCAACTCGGATAGGAGGATGCTGGTTGAGCTCGTCTTAGCCCTCGCTCGCCATCACGTGGCGTTCTTTAGGTCCAAGACCAGCAAGCCTTCAACCTGGAACGGATTTCTCTATGCTCAGCTTCTACACGGGTACCAGGAGAGACTCAGGGCTGGTTGCACGCGGGAGCAGGCGAGAGCCGCAACCAAACGGCGGTTGCCTGGGAAGTTGGCGAATGCTAGCGATAAGACGCTCGCCAATCGGCTTGCAACAGCGCGCCGCGCATTCCGATCCATCGTGAGGACAACTCCCAACGGTTTACTAGACCCGATCGGTGAGTACGGCGCGCGGTGGTGGCAATTCATGCTGACCGGCCCGAATCCCCAAGCCGGCGACGAGAACATCACCTTCGGCCCAGCCAGACACGATCAGGACAGTGTGCTGGTGTCCGGCTTGCCGCCTATCCCAGAATAGCCTGGCCAGTACACAATGGGACGGGTGCCTTGTACCGTGAGTTCCCACGCGCTGTTTTGAACGCTCATGGGAATACGTCATGACCAAGACTCGGACTCGCTCACAATCTGGCGTTCACGCAAAGTCGGTTCCTCATGCACCCCGGGCTGTTGCGTGGCCGAATTATCAAGTGATCGCATGGATGCGCAAGCAACTCGCCGCTTCCGGGTGCGACCCAACTTCTGTACCCGATGAGCCGTTCAGCTACTGGAGACTTCCAGAGGTTGCGCGGCGGGTAGGGTTGGCAAGATCGACTATATATCGCCGAATCGCCGAAAGTTCGTTCCCCGCGCCTGTGGTCCTTGGCTGACGGGACTGCGAAGATTCCATGGATCGCTGTTCGACTGAACAGGTCCGCGCTGCGCTCGCATTCGTCCCGCCGAAGGAACGCAACACGTGGCTACGGATGGCGATGGCCGTCAAGTCAGCACTCGGCGAGGACGGTTTCGAGCTGTGGGACTGGCGGTCGCAGGCGGACGAAGGCTACAACGCCCGTGACGCCAAGAACACCTGGTGCTCGATCCGTTCAACCGGCAAGGTAACGATCGCAACCCTGTTTTACGAGGCGAAGCGCCATGGATGGCGGGGAAAACGTAACGGCAACGGACAGGCAGCGTCGCACGCAGTACCTGAGCAGAAGCGCCGACGACTCGAGGCGGAAGACGCTGAACGCGCTCAGCGTCTGCAGAAAGCAAAGGCCCGAGCGGCCGAGATCTGGAACGGCGCGCGACCCGCAACAGACGATCATCCGTATGCCAAGCGCAAGGGTGTGAAACCTCATGGACTCAGGCTCTACCACGGACGCCTCACGATCAAGAAAGTAAGCTGCGACGGCGCGCTCATCGTGCCGCTGCGGGATTCGAGCGGCCAACTTCGCTCCTTGGAGTTCATCACCGACAAGGGCGACAAGCGATTCTTGCCCGGAGGTCGCAAGAGCGGCCACTACTTTACCCTCGGGGAGGCGGGCACGGTCCTGGTGATAAGCGAAGGGTGGGCGAATGCCGCAGCGATTCACCAGGCCACGGGTTACGCGACCGCCGTAGCCTTCGACGCAGGCAACTTGGAGTCCGTCGCAAGGGCGCTGCGCGAGAAGTTCCCAGATCTCCGGTTGGTCCTGGCAGCAGACAACGATATCCGCAAAGGGCGCAACGTGGGCCTCGAGGCTGCTCAGAAAGCTGCCCGTGCGGTAAACGGCTTTGTCGCGGTACCGGAGCTTAATGGTGCGAAATGCGACTTCAATGACGTAGCGCAGGCGCTCGGCGCTGAAGCCGTCAAGACAGCCATTGACGCCGCACACCCGGCGGAACCTGCTCCGAATGCCGATGTACACGGCGGCACGCAGCATCGTGACAGCGAGTCCTCACGCATTGCCCGACGCATTGCTGAACTCGCGCAGCTGTTGCCCGTCGACTATGACCTCGTTCGCAAGGACGAAGCGAAGTCGCTCGGCATTCGGCAGTCCACATTGGATCGGCAAGTGGAAGCACTGCGCCCGACGCGGACGGGTGATTCCGCTCTCACGTTCGAGGATCCTAAGCCGTCGCTCGGTGAGGTTGGCGGGTCGGAGTTGCTGAGCCGCATCCAGGCCGAGCTCGAGCGATATATCGTGCTGCCACCGCACGCCTCGACAGTGATCGCGTTGTGGGCGCTGCACACGTGGTGCCACGACGCGTGCTTCATCAGTCCGTACCTGCACATACGCTCGCCGGAGAAACGCTGCGGCAAGACCAACCTGATGATCTTGATACGCGAATTTGTGCGCCGACCCTTGCTCGCGTCCAGCGCATCCACGGCAGTTATCTTCCGAACGATCGAGCGGTTCCAGCCGACGTTCTTGCTCGACGAGGTGGACATTTGGCTCCGGGACAATGAACCACTGCGAGGTATCCTGAATGGAGGACACTCCCGCAAGTCAGCACGCGTGCTTCGTGCGGTCGGAGAAGATCATGAGCCCCAGGAGTTCTCGACGTTTTGTCCCAAAGCCCTCGCTGGTATCGGACGACTTGCCGATACGCTCGAGGACCGCAGCATCGGTATCCCAGTCAAGCGCAAACGCCCGCAGGACCGTACGACGCGGCTCCGCGAAGATCGCCTCGACTATCTTGAAATCCGTCGCCAGTGCTCGCGGTGGTCGAAAGACTCTCTCGAGCGTCTGCGAAACGCGGACCCGCAAATACCTCCCACGCTGAATGATCGGGCCGCTGACAACTGGCGCGCGCTGCTTGCCATTGCGGATGCTGCGGGTGGCGAATGGCCGCAGAAAGCCCGGGACGCGGCCGTAGCGCTCTCTGGGGCGACTGACGACGAGGCCGTCGGTCCGCAGCTCCTCGCCGATATCCGCGACTGCTTCGCGCACGAGGGCAGCCCAGCAGTCTTCTCCGAAGACCTGGTGAAGTATCTCATTGGACTCGAAGATCGCCCGTGGGCCGAATGGGGGAAGCCCCCGAAACCGATTTCCCAGAACCAAGTTGCTCGACTGCTCAAGCGCTTCGAGATCCGTCCGCGCGATGTACGTTTGCAGAGAGTTGCGAAGGGCTATCGTCGCGAGCACTTCGAGGACGCGTTTGCGCGTTATCTCCCGTTGGGGTCCTCAAGCGCTACAGCGCGACAACCGCATCAATTCGGCTCTCAGAGCCACGGCCCAGACTGCTACAGCGATCTGGACCCAAAGCGCGACAACGCCACAGACGCAGCGGAATGCAGTGGTGTAGCGGCTGAGGGAGATCCGGCTGTAGCGGATCAGGATGGCACGAAACACTATGAAAATGGGGTCTGTAGCGCTGTCGCGGATCAAGAAGGGGGTGACCGACGAGAGCATTGCACAGAGGAGGTTTTCTGATGCCTGCCCCGAGCGAGATCCTCGATCGTCTCCGCCACCTCGGCGTGAATGTCCGCACGGACGGCTCGCGCCTGATCGTCGCGCCGCGGGACGCACTGACTGATGAGCTGCGAACCCTCATTCGCCAGCACAAGCCGGCATTGGTCGCGGTTCTCGCACTGTCGGCCAAAGAGGACCCCGGCGGTGTCCGACCTGCCACAACAGACGCTCTTGCGCAGAGTGGCCGTCTCGAGCACGAAGCTCGAGAGCGGCGACGAGCGCAAGCGCTGCGGATGCTGGCCGAGCATCCGGCTCAGCGGATTGCCTTCGTCGCTGGTGAGGAGTACTGGGGGGGTATCGCGGTCATGCTGGCCGTTCGCACTCCGACCGCCAGACAGGTGACCGGCGAGCGGGTCATCGACAAGAGCCGCTGGGACCCGTGGCTCTTCGCCGCGATGTTGGAGCAGATGAAGCACGCGAAACCTTCGTGAGCCGCGTCGGAGCACTCCACCTCCAAGCCGCACGCCATGGATGAACCTTCTGCAACAACGCGCAACGCATCGGACGTAGCTCCCCTCGATCTCACGTACGGATTCCCCGGTAAGCTGCCTACAGTCGGCCGCGGCCAGAACAACAGGCGGTTGCTGCAGTTCTTCGAGCAGTACGTCCGCATCGGGGATGCCCAGGCAGCCGCTCGCGCGGCCGGCTATTCGGACTCCTGGGCTAAGCAGACGTCTTACAAGTTCTTGAAGGAGCATCGGGAGTACGTGACCTGGCTGCAGGCCCACGTCGCCCAGCAGCTCGCCAAGCAGATCGGGGTAGACCAGGAAGCTGTGGTGCAGGAGATGGCTCGCATCGCCTTCGCGAACGAGCGCGACTATCTCGTCTTCGAAAAAGACAAGAATGGGGGAAAGGTCCTAGTGCGCCGGAAGCGTCTGGATGAGCTCACCCGCGAGCAGATGGTCGCGATCGAAGTGACGGGCAAGGGCGATAAGCTCTCCTACCGAATGCGAGACCGGGATGCGCGCCTGCAAGACTTGGGCAGGCACCTGGGGCTCTTCAACGAGCGCATAATTCTCGAACATCGTCAGCGTCACCTGCGCGCAACGGTGGACCTCTCCAAGGTGCCGATGCATGATCTTGAGGCGCTCGAAGCGAAGTTCGAGGAGTTGCTGGCGATCGAGGACAAAGGCGACTGAAGGGCATTTGCGGTGGCCCGACTGAGCCGATGGTGGCGTATCACCGAAAGTGCGGAGCGCGCGCATGAGCGCTGCCCACGCGAGCCCGGCTCGTACCCGCAGCTCCTCTGACACGACCGCAAGGTACTCCGCCGCCGCGCTTCCAGACACGAGAAGGCCGCGTGCCCCGAGTTGCCTCTGTGTTGCTTGGATTCGCCCGGACAACGCAGGACGGTTGGCGAGGTCCGCTACGAACTGCTTTCGAGCCTGCGTTACCAGCCGCTCGGGAAGGGTCATCAGCAGGGTCAGCGCGACTTTTCGGGGATGGCGTCAGCGCCCCCTCGTTGCGCGCGGCGGTAGCTACCTAGAGGCCTAGCTCATCCCAGGCATTTGCGTCGAGCTTTTCTCGGATGTCCTTTGCGCGTAGTTCGAGGTCATAGAAGTTAGACTCGTGCGCGACACGTCGAATGTATTCGACTCCATTCTCCCTGGGCGGACATTGATTCGTGCACGCACTCTTGTGCCAACTCGAATTTTCGCTGCAGTCTAAACCACGCTCGCATGCCACCAGCCACCAGGCCAGCGTGTCTTCGAAGTGAGTACTCGACCCGGTTGGATCTGATTCGGGGGGCTGATCGCGACTATCCGCCAAGACGCCCTGCAACTCGCCGATCTTGAAGAGCACTTCCGGATCCTTGCTTTGCACTGCGGTACGCAGCAAAGCGTTGGGATCCTGGCGCGGCCCCTTCGGTTCTTGTGCGCTCGCACGCCCGTCGGCCGCAGCTGCACGCTCCGTGAGTTGTTTCACAAACAACATGTGGGCGGTGGTCGCTTCCGCCGCAGGCTGCCCCGCGTTTGTCGCCCTGGCAAGCCACTCATCTGCCAAACCCCACTTCGACGGATCCATCTCTTGGAGTCGGTGGCACTTCTCATACACCGCACCGTTCGCGTGTGCCCCGGTCTCTCGAAGTAGGCACGATAGCCCCTGTTGCAGTAGTTGAGCGCTTCCGACAAATAGTATTGTGCGTCCGAGTCTCCTGCCCGCGCCGACTCGATAATGGAGCTCACGAAGTCGTAATAGTTGGACGCGGTCTCGAGCTTTTTTCGATACTCAGCCCGGCGAATCGTATTCGTATCCGTCGGGCTAGATCTCAAGGGAAGCACTGCGCCGTGCCGCTCACTTGTCGCTGTGTTGGACCGCACGTTGGTTTTACTATCGGCTCTGGCGGTGGGCGCTTTGGAAAGTCTATTGACCGCAGGGTGCTGGAAGACTAAGTATGCTCCGGCGGCGATCGCGGTGAGAACCAACACCCCCAGCAATGGTTGCAACGTCTTCATATTTGCCCTCCGAAGGTGGCGACACACCACATGCTGACCCCGTGCACTTAGCACGGCTCCCACCCGGTATCGTGGGGTTGTACGACCACTTCACCGTCCACGATTATCGTTTCATACATGGTGCATAGATCCACACCTACTATGTCGAGTTCCCAAGAACCACCATGGCTTATGACACCACGGAAGGATCCGCCACCGGTCCCCGACGTATTTGGATTCTGAATAAGACCTCCACCTCGATTGATGGGCTGACCATTTGCATTCCATGCAACTCCAAACCATGCCCAGTGATCGGTGATTTGAGAATTAGTCTTCACGAACGCCGCTCTGGTTCCGTCCTGAAACTTTACGAGTACAATCGCTCCGAGCGGTAAGGTAATCCAATTTATACCCTTGTTCGCAAGCGCCTGGTCGATACCTGGGCCAACTTCCTCGTCTAGAGAGCCGATAAAGCTGGTCTGGTATTGCGGGCTGAGGGTCACCACCGTCGGGCTCTTCCGGTCCACCGCAAAGATGCCTTGGTCAAGCAGCGACAGCTGCGAGTCCGAAGTCATTGCGGCACCGCCTTGTGTTTCCGCAGTTCCAGCGGCGTTAATCAGATAGGGATTGCACCCATTGCTGGGATAGCAATTCGGCGCGGGCTCGCCAGTGACAGCTACGAATGCGCTCCGTGCGTAAGTATTGCTAATGACAAGAAATGTGCCCGGTCTCGCAATGCTATTTGCTGCCTGTATACCCGAAGCTACAAAGTCAGCGCGTGTATAACAACTTGCACAGGTGGTCACCTGAGTAAAGCCATTCAATGCCATCGCTTGATCAGGGACACCGCACGAGACAAAGACAACACCCGCTGAATACCCGCCGGAGACTAGCCAACTCTTCCAACGGCGCGAGGTCAGCGTTTTTCGTACAACACCTATGAGTTCCATATTTTCCCCTCCCCGATAGCCCGTGGACGTCCGGAACAACGCGATTCAATATTGCGATGCGCATCTATTCCTAAATTCACGGCGAAATGCTTGCGGCTCCCCGGGAAGTCTGACTTCCCAGGAAAAAGTGGAGTACACGAGCCCGGTGCGCCGTCATCAGCACCCGTCGAAAGTGTTGTGCTCTGTGCGAACGGGATAAGGCCAGCAGGGACCGAATCCCGTCTCCTTCGCGGCAAGGATTGAAATTCGGCTTGCTAGCTCGAACGGCGGGCGAATTTCCTGCAGGTCTATCGGCTGCTGCGAGCCGATTCCTCCGCGGCTCCCTGATCACGGCCATGCCTCCCAGCACAGCCCCCCGAGACTCGTCGTCGTTCTTGTTTGAAGTTGCGATCGCTTCGACGCGCGGATTTTGCTCGCATCAAACGAGACCGTCAATCAGGGTTGGGTAGCGAGATGTCAGTTAGCATCAGAGGGCCCGGCCTACGCTCCAGCTTTGCGCCCGACCACTTGCGTGCCGTCTCAGCCTCTTTGGCGCACGCCGCGTACGTACTGCCGATACAGAAGCTATTGCCGATTCGCTTCAAGAGCCAGGCCGAAGCGAAGATGGCGATTTTTGACTGGCTCGAAGGTTACGCTGCTGGGCTACTCACGTCGCCGAACGTCCACCTCTTGCTCCACGACGAATCTGTTCCGCGGTATCTCCGACAAGATCCGCGGCAGACATCTCTAGCGCTGCGGCAATTGAGAACACGGTTTCCAGCGAAGGACTGCGCAGCGCCCGCTCCAGAAGCGACATGGCAGTTCGGTCAAGACCGGCCGCAAAGGCCAATTGCTCCTGCGTCAATCCGCGGCGACGGCGAGCCTGTCTAAGTGCCTCGGCGAAGGCTCGTTCAAGGGTGCGTGCTCGCATAAAGCACGACACCCTATGAGCCACTTCACAATGTGTCCTCGGACAGCTGTCCTCAGCACCTTTCGCTGAGTATCATCCTGAATAGCCCGACGGCGGGCAGGTGTGGGCTTCAAGATGCACCCGAGGGACTCCATTGCACGTGACCAAGGCGGAAGCCATCCAAGCCTCCAAGTACGTGGCAATCGTCGCACTGTTCATCCTGTGCCTAGCGATTCCGAAACTGCTGCTATGGCTTATTAGTTCGGCGCTTACGGGAGCGGCGCTCAGATGGCTCCTCAAGGAACCTCGTCCGCCAACGACTCACGGCGGTGGTTGACAGGGGCGTTCGGGCGAGTGAACCTCTGACCGCTTTTCTGGTGGCGAGCAACGTCTTGTGACGCGGGGAGGGGACGCCGCATGAAGTGTGTTTTCTTGGCACTCACGGCTGCGCGCGCTGGTTGCGCAACGATCTCTTCGGATGTACTGCCGATCGGCAAGGACACGTACCAGTCGAGCATGACGGGCGGGAGGTTCGCGACGCAGCCCAATACAAACATAAAGGCGCTGAAGGCGGCGAACGCGTACTGCGACAAGATGGGCAAGCACATGGTTTTGCAGCACTCAGCGGAGTCCGGCGTGTATGGCTTCTCGCCGCGCCAGGACCAATTGGTATTCATGTGCGTGGGAGACGACGACCGGGGGCACTGAAAGGTCGAAGTTCACGGTGAGCAGTAGGGCGCTGTCCGTCTGGTGAAGCGAGTTTTGAGACCGACGCCTGGGAGGTGGCGATCGTCGCCGAGGTCCACAAGAGCATTCCTGGGATTCCGTTTTAGCCATCGTCGGCGCCAGCTTGAAATGCGAGTGGTCCGCATCCCCGCGAGGCAGGGGAGCGGCCCTGCCGGCTCCTGTGACAGTCGTACTCACGCGCTCACGCTCGATGCAGCTCGCGCGGATCGTCGCGTCACGAGCGTCTGGCTCACCGTGAGCGCGCGGCCCCGAAAACATCCAAATCACAATCCAACATCCGATGGACCACTTGGAGTAGGCTAAGACCGCGTGAGTACCGTAACCGCCGTCCTTTGGCTCCTTTGCAGCGTCACCGACGGAAAGGTGCACTGTAACGCTGATCGAGGGGCGATATATGCGACCATGCAGGAGTGCGAAGCTGCGCGCCCGAACGCTCAAGCCGCCTACGATGAAGGCGCGTCGGCTGCGGCCAAGCGGCTGAATATCACAATGCCGCGCGAAAGGTTCTTTTGTGCGCGCATCGAAGTTGGCCCGCCCGCGTCTTGAGACAAGGCTTCAGTAGATCAACGAGGCTCGGCAAGTTGTCACACGTGCAGCCGCGACGACCGCCGGGGCTGTCGCGAGCAACACAAGGAGAGTAAGCGCTCAGGTAACCGCGTTCTGGCGGACGTCCGCGTGGTGTGCGAAAGATGTCGATGACGGTTTGAGGTTCCAGGGCAGCATGGCCTCGAAGTCTTCGACGGTCGTCAGGTGCGGGAGCCGCTCGAACAGGTGCGACAGATAGGCGTGCGGTTCGACGCCGTTGGCCTTGGCGGTCTCGACCAGGGAATACAGGTTGGCGCTCGCCACGGCGCCGTGGACAGTGTCACTGAAGAGCCAGCCTTTGCGACCGAGCACGAAGGGGCGAATGGCGTTCTCGCAGCGGTTGTTGTCGATGGGCACTTCGCCGTGAGACAGGAAGGTGGTCAGCTTCGGCCATTGACCGAGCGTGTAGTGAACGGCTTTCCCGAGGCGGCTCTCGGGCAACACCTGGGAGCTCAGTGCCTCGAGCCAGGCGTAGAAGCGCTTCATGAGCGGCGCCGAGTGCGCGGTTCGAACCTCGAGCCGCTGTTCGGGCCTCATCGGATGTTCCCGATCCCACAGCGTGCGCTCGATCAGGTAGAGCTCGCGGATGAAATCCAGCGCGCTCTTCGCGTGGCTGCTGTCACCGGGGGTCGCCTTGCGCGCCTCGTCAAACTTGCGCCGCGCGTGCGCCATGCAGCCGGCGTGCACGAGCTTCAGTTGCGCGGCGACGATGGCATAGGGCTCATAACCGTCGGTGAGCAAAATCCCCTGGTACCCCTGCAGCAGCCGCTTCGGTACCGTGCCTCCCCGGGAGGCGTCGTAGTCGAAGAGCACGATCCGCCGCCGCGGTGGACCGCTGGCCCGCACCCACATCCAGTGATCGGCGGTAGGGGCCTTGTCGCTGTTGAGCACCTGTAGGCGCGTCTCATCGCAATGGATCAGCGGGTGCTCGAGCATCTGCTCGTTCAAGAGATTGATGAGCGGCACCAGGTGCGTGCCGCCCAGGCGGATCATCCAGCCGGCCATCGTTGCGCGGCCGAGCGTGACACCGAGCCGGGCAAACTGCGTCTCCTGGCGATAAAGCGGCAAGCCATCGACGAACTTGGCGGTGACGATGTGCGCCAGGAGCGAGTGCGTCGCCAGGCTCTTCGGAAACAGTGCCGGCGGGGTCGGTGCAATCTGCACCCCTTGCCGGCAGCACGGACAGCCGTACTTCGGCCGGACGTGCCGCAGCACCCGTACCTGCGCCGGCTTGTAATCGAGCTGCTCTGAGATCTCCTCGCCGATACGCTCAAGCGCGGTACCGTCCTTCGCACAGACCTTCTCGTGATCGGCCAGATCGTGAACCACCTCGATCCGCGGCAAGTCCGGCGAGAGGAGCTTGCGGCCACGCTTCTTGCGCTCATGCGCCGGTATGAGGATCTTCTCGGGGGCCGACTGCGAGGCTTGTGCGAGGGCTTCCGCCTCGTTGAACAGCCAGCGCTGATCGGGCGACACTTCCGCGACCGGGGTCTTCTCCGAGGAGCGGCCGAAGAGCTGCGCTTTAAGCCAGCGGTTCTCTTCCTCCAGAAGCTTGATCCGCTCCTCGCGCGCCGCCAAGCGAGCCGCGATCGCGGCGGTGTCGGGGGTGAGCGGTGCGGGTGACTCCACGGAATGTAATTATACCGCAGCGCAAGCGCCGT
>WNGC01003095.1_pt1 | contig 13763 bp, 8 predicted proteins | sample 5400051 | NCBI WGS metagenome assembly WNGC01 (sample SAMN13153368, study PRJNA577476) | soil metagenome | isolation source: 20 cm soil or saprolite under grassland replicate 2 | place: USA:California | collected 2016-06-15 | reverse complement strand
TGCGCATCATCGAAGCCATCGCCGACCGATTGAAAATTCCGCTCGAGCGATTTTACGTGAATCTGGACAAGTACGGAAACACTTCGGCCGCGGCCGTCGCCATCGCTTTGGACGAAGCAAATCGCAGCGGCCGTATCAAACATGGCGATTATGTATTGATGGTAGTTTTCGGTGGCGGCCTGACCTGGGCCAGCACCATAATAGAATGGTGATCGATTGCATGATGCTCTGACCCGACATGGAACGCCGCTTGACCGCCATCCTTGCTGCTGACGTAGTGGGCTATAGCCGTCTAATGGGCACGAACGAGGCCGGCACGCTCGCCGCGCTCAAAGCGCTTCAGACCGACTTTATCGATGGTAAGATTGCGCAGCACCACGGACGAATCGTCAAACAGACGGGCGATGGAATGCTGGTGGAGTTCCCGAGCGTGGTGAACGCGGTCGCTTGCGCCACCGAGGTTCAGCGCGGAATGCGTGATCGGAACGCAGATGTGCCGGGGGATCGCCGCATCCAATTTCGCATCGGCGTCAATCTTGGCGACGTGATTGTCGAGGGCGAGGATATTTTTGGCGACGGTGTTAACGTCGCGGCCCGGTTAGAAAGCATTGCCAAGCCCGGTGGAATCATGATCTCCGGTTCCGTGCGCGATCACGTAGGCGATCGACTGGATCTTGCTTTCGAGGACATGGGCGAGCAAAACCTCAAGAACATTGAGCGACCAATTCGCGTTTACAGCATCGCACTGAACAAGCCCGCCGCTCGAGATACGAAGGACGCAGTACCGGCACAACGGGAACAATTGGAACGACCATCGATTGCCGTGCTTCCATTCAACAATATGAGCGGCGACCCGGAACAGGAATATTTCAGTGACGGCATCACCGAGGACATCATCACCGACCTGTCGAAGGTGTCCGGCCTTTTCGTAGTCGCCCGTAACACGGCGTTTATTTACAAAGGTAAACCGATAAAGGTGCAGCAGGTAGGTCACGAGCTTGGCGTCACCTTTATCTTGGAAGGAAGCGTTCGAAAGGCGGGATCGCGCGTGCGGGTTACCGGACAGCTAATCAACGCTAACGACGGCGGCCACGTTTGGGCCGACCGCTATGATCGCGACCTGACAGATATCTTCGCCATTCAGGACGAAATTACTCACGCGATTGTCGAGCAGCTAAAGGTCAGGCTGCTGCCGCAAGAGAAAAAGGACATCGGGGAGACGCCGACGGACAGCGTAGAAGCTTATACTTACTATCTGAGAGGTCGACAGTTCCTGCACCGGCACTCGAAGTCCAACTATCAGTTAGCGCGGCGGATGTTCGCCAAGGCGGTGGAGTTGGACCCGCTCTATGCACGCGCCTACGCGGGCATCGCCGACTGCGATTCTTTCCTATCCCTGATCTACCATTTGGATGTTGGCATTGACAGTATTCTCGCCACGAGCGCGAAGGCGCTGACTCTGGAGAACGGCCTCGCCGAAGCACACGCCTCGCGAGGGCTCGCGCTTTCGCTTGGGAAGCGATACGACGAAGCAATGGCAGAATTCGAAAAGGCCATCGCGCTCGATCCCAATTCGTTCGAGGGTCATTTCTTTTATGCCCGGGCCTGCATCACGCAGGGCAAGCTCGATCGGGCAGCCGCGCTTTTCGAGCGTGCGGCAGAAATCAAGCCGGACGACTACCAATCTTCGTGCCTGCTGATTCATGTTTATCGGTCACTTGGCCGCGATCGGGATAAAGAGAGAGCCGCACGAAGAGGCATCGAAAGAGCAGAACGTGAACTGACTCTTCACCCTGAAAATCCGAGGCCGGCTTACCTCGGCGCTGGCGCTCTCGTTGCCCTTGGCGAGACGGATCGTGCCAAGGAATGGGTATCGAGAGCGTTGGCCATCGACCCTGACGATGTTCTCACTCAGTACAATGCCGTTTGCGTCTACTCTCTCCTTGGCGACATAGAGCCGGCTTTCGATTTATTGGAACGTTTGCTCCCACATGCGGGTCATGAGCTTAAATCGGGTTGGATCATACACGACTCCGACCTGGACCCCCTCCGAAGCCATCCGCGATACAAAAAAATACTCGAGCTCATCGAATAGGGTTGAGTCGGTCTAATCTGGAAATGCTGATCGAAACTCACGCACATCTGGATTATCCCGATTTCGCAAACGATTTCGATGACGTGCTTCGTCGCGCAACCGACGCCGGAGTTACGCGCATCATCACCATTGGCACTTCCATCGAAAGCAGCCGGCGCGCGATCGAGCTTGCTGAAAAGTATCCGAATGTTTTCGCCGTGATCGGAGTTCATCCGACCTACGCGCATGAAGCACCAGAGGATCTGATCACGCCGTTGCGCGAGCTCGCGAAAAATCCGCGGGTTGTGGCGATCGGCGAAATTGGTCTCGATTATCATTATTTGCCGAGCGTTGAAGCCGCGAAACGCAAGGATGTGCAAGTTTTCAATGCGCTGCAAAGCACGACCGAAGAACAAATCGAAGCAACGATTGAAGACGGCGCTTACAAATCGAAACAGGCGGAATTGTTCGAGCAACTTCTCGATCTTGCGGTGGAATTGAAATTCAACGTCGTAATTCATCAGCGCGACGCGTGGGACGATACGTTGTCGATCTTGCGAGATTATGGCCGGCAGGTCAGCGGCGTCTTTCATTGTTTTGGCGGAGCGCTCGATCAAGCAAACGAAGTGATCGATCTCGGCCATCTCGTTTCCTTTACTGGAATCGTAACGTTCAAGAACGGAAAGGAAGTCCGCGAAGTCGCTGCGAACGTTCCACTCGACTCATTCATGGTCGAAACGGATTGTCCTTATCTTGCGCCGGTTCCGTTTCGCGGAAAACGCTGCGAACCGGCCTACACGCGACTCGTCGCAGAAGAGATCGCGCGCGCGCGAAATGTTTCGATTGAAGAAATTGCTCGCACCACAACGCAAACGGCAGAACAGTTTTTCCGGTTCGGGACTAAAACTTCTTATTGAAGCCTAACGTAATACTAGCGACCACGCCTTTGTTCCAGGGAAGGCTGTCGGGGAAAATGGCGAAGCGACGAGGTTTTGGAAGCGCCAATCGAAAAATCGTCGTGCGTAAACCGCATCGGAAATCAAGGAGATGATGTCCGCGCCAAGCTACTAGTCGCTTAGAACCTCTTCTTTAGTGCAACGTACCAAAACCTTCCTTTGGCATTCGTAGTGTCGGCATCGAAGCCGCCTATTGTCGGGCCGAAGACGCCGTTTGTGGGCGCGGCCGCGACAAAAGGCGGCTCTGAGTCGAAAACGTTGTTCATGCCTAGAATGATGGTTGTATTATTCAACCAAGCTCTCCAGCCGCAGGGATTGTACTCTGCTGTCGATAGCGGCATTACCCTTTTGTCCTTTCCATCGTTCATATTTACGCTCTTAGCGCCATCCTTGGCATAGCCAGCCACTTCGTTTTGTCCGGCAGGCGGCGGAAGATTGAACGTGTAATTGAAGATCAGGTCGACCGTTGTCCATTCCCTGACTTTGCGGTCTGAGGTTCCGATTGGAATTTGATCTGCCGGCGGAGCCCCCGGGTTGCGCGGCCTATTGTCGAAAAATGTGAAGTCCACATTGTCCCAATATTGACCCATAAAATGGACTGTGACCCCAGCGTCGATTCCCTGAAGACATGATCCGGCGGCACCGTCATAGAACAAGCTCGTGTACCAGCGGTTGTGCGTAAAGTTGCCACCGCCGGCCGGTCCCAGAAAGGCACGACCGAATTTGCCCACGGTGGTAAATCGCTTTGTACCAGGGAAAAGTTGCACATCCACATCGGCCAGATAGGTGCCGTTAAATGTGGCAGTGAATCTTCCCCAGTCGCCGTGACCAAGGCGGACGGTTTCAAAGGTCTCTACCGCCTCATAATCGATGTATGATTCGATGAAGCGGCCCACGTTTTGTTCCGGACTCCGGACTAGAATAATCATATTGCCCTGACGTGGGTCGCGAACGACAAGACCAAGACCGGGGAATTCTAACTCGTGTTCAACGATGAAGTGCGGATTCAAGATAGTTTGGAAACCGCGGATATCCAATCGTCCATAGTCTACTGAGATGGTTAGGCCTTGCAGCGCATTCGACCATGCAGCCGGCGTCAGGACGCCACCGAAGGTACGCTCATAAGCGAATTCCGGGTTGAGATTCGGATTGCCTGAAAATTCCACTTGCGTTTCATAAGGTCTATTAAGCACCGGATCGAAAATAAACCCAAAAAACGGAGAAGGGCCGCTGAAGAGATCACTCAGGGTTGGAGCATGGAAGGCTTCAATGTAAGCCGCCCGCAATGTTAACGGCGCAGGCGAACCACCTAACGGCTGCCATCGAAGCGCGAACTTTGGTCGCTCGGTCTGACCGAAATCGCTGAAGTCTTCAAAGCGCTCCGCATAATCAAGCTCCAAGCTGTGGGCCCCGGGAAAATGCCAGGTAGGACCAGTAATGGGCACCCGTAATTCCCAATAAACGGACCACGAGTCTCGGCTTCCTTTAATGAGACCGAAGGGCGAGACGCCCGTAATAATCTGCCCCGAGACGCTCAACGCGTCCGGGTTCCCAGTTGCCGTATTTGTTAAGTGAACAGTGCCAGCAGCAAAGGATAATGGTCCTCCGGGGAGGTTAAAGATGTCGCCGTTCAGCGCGAAGTCTTCGGTCAGGAGCGTCACCGAGCCAACCTGGCCGATTGTTGTGTAAACCTGATCCCTCACCAACTTATTGTTCTGGTTAAGACCGAACGCGTTAAATGCTGTTGCCGGATCGGTATCCAGCAACGCAGCGCGCAAAGCGTTGTTATTAACGACTCCGCCGATGAGCTCGTCGCGGTGATCCTCGTTCCAACGAATCCCGGTTTCCCATTGCCAGGTTTTGAGCATGTCCCACGCGTTGGCGAACTCGGCAAAGGTACCTCGTAATCCACCAGTGAAGAGGTAGCTATCCGCCCTGATTTTGTCTGTCTGCGGAGCTTCGAGCGCATTATAGAAGACACCGGTGGTAAACGCTGTACCCGGTGGAGCAACGCTCGCCTGAGTATTTGGGAACGCTGGGTTGAAGCCGCCTGGCGAAGTGTAATCCGCTACGGTGAAAGGATTGAACGCGTTCTGGGTCGGCACACTGAGGGTGAAGCCGCTAATTCCGAATGGATGCGTCGCATCCGACCAGACATCTGGGAGAAACGGAGACGGCGGTCTAGCGTCGTCCCAAAATTGCCGGAAATATTTGAAGTCAGCAAAAACCGTTAAGTATTTATTGCAAAGATCACGCTCGAAGGATCCGTAAAGATATTCGCGGTCTGCCGGGGCCACCGCTGCCGTATTATCGGCGAAGTTAAACAAGCTCTTTTCCGAGGTTGCGAGTCCTTTGACGCCTCCATTGAACTTCGGTACTCCCGAGAATGCCGTTGTATATTCGGGGCTGGTGAACTGGTTAGCGCTTGAATGTGGAGTTGGTGTTCGCGCGCCACCCGCCAGCTCTGGGAAAAAAATCCTGCTGGTGACGTGCCCAGCAAAGAAGGGGCTGCGAAGATCCTGCCCCCCCCATTGGGTGTAGTCCGCATCGTGCGCAACGTTGATATCGCGTCCAAAGATTCCGGCTTCGTTGAAAGCACCGGCATACACAACGATATTTGTTTTGTCGTCGCCTGTGCCAGCGAGCAAATATTCAGTTTCCTGACCCATGTCGTTAGCAAATCCGAGGTTGGTATTGCCGTAGCTGGCATAAACCTCCAAGCCGCGAAACCGATGGATCAGGAAAACGTTGACTACACCTGTAACGGCATCGGTGCCGTACACGGGCGAAGCGCCGTCTTTCAGAATGTCGATGTGATCGACCAATCCGAAGGGGAACTGGTTGAAGTCTACCTGGAAACCGTCGAGACCGTTATTTGCGAGGCGACGCCCATCTTGTAAAACCAGCGTATCTTTCGGAGCAATTCCGCGAAGATCAATCCGGGTGGTGGCATCGTTGTTTTCGTTGATACCAAAGCCAGTTACGGCGGGAATCCGTTGGGCGAACTCGGTTGGTGTGCGTGCGCCCAGTCGAGTAATGTCCTCCCGACGATAGGTGTCTACCGGGTTCGGCCCAACTTCTTCGCCGGTCGGAATGTTTGAGCCAGTGACGATGACTCTTTCCGTTTCGGAAATCGCGTTGCCATTAGCGTCAACCGGTGTCGTCCCGGACGACGGCGAAGATGACTCTTGGCCAAAGGCTATCGATCGGATCGCGAATAGAACCGCGATTAATAAAATTATTTCACGATGCTTAGAGTCGCGAGCCCTCCTTCGGTTTGCGTCGGACCCGACCCCGTTGAAGAGTGAGGCACGGACCATTTTGAGTGTAATTCAGCGTATTAGGCAATGGTCGCGGATTGATGTCGAGCAGAAACACGGGACTTGCTCAACGAAAACTACCTCGGAACTTACGGATTCTTTCTGCGGTCAATTCCTGGAACCAAGGATCGGTCAGCCGCGCGGAATTGCGCAGTGCTGCGAACTAGCTCACTCAACAACTGGAAAAGTTCACGCTGCTTGTCGCTTAATAATTTGGAGTAACCGACAATGTCGATGAAGGATGCGCGCAATCTCAAGACGAACGGTGCCTTGTTCGATAGGCACAGAAGATCCTATTGTTTGGCGTCCTTAGGCGCGAGTGAGACGACGATTTTTTCAAAGCGCGGATCGCCGCGCAAGGGGTCCCACATCGGATTCAAGCGCAGCTCCCCATAGTTTGGGCCGCCTGGAATTTTGGTGACAGCTTCAAGCTGCTCGAGCGCCAGATCAGTCTCGCCCGCCCAGGCGCAAATCATGGCAAACCACGCTCTTGCAAACCCCTCATTATTAGACCACCCAGTCATTGCTTCTTGGACGGTGGGCGCCAGCTCCATCGCGCGCCGGCCTTCGCTCAGCGCCTCTTGTTTTCTTCCCAAGGCTGCATCGATCAACCCGAGATCAGAAAGCAGACCTATATCATCAGGGTGAACGCGTAGCTCTTCCTCCGTCTCTGTGCGCGCCCTCACAAAGGCAGCGCGCGCAGCCGCGACGTCTCCTTTCAAGCGGGCAACTACGCCGAGCCAAAAGTCACGGCTACCTTGATTGAAGCCGGCGTAGAGCGTCTGCTTCAGGGGAAGCGCCGCCGCAATGCTAGCAGCGGTCTCCAAATCGCGATCAGACAAAGCAAGATCGAAGCGCCAGCTCGTCACATCTGGATCTTTGTCTGACCCCGGTTCGTTGGTCAGGATCTTTTCAATTACAGCACGTAAAGGCCCGGTGTCCGCTCGCCCGTCTCGTTCGATCCCGGCACGAATGAGCCGCGGTAGCTTGCGATCTGGACGAAGCACAATTATATGATCCATAACTTTGGCCATTTGGTCATAGTCGTGCAACCACAGGTAGGTCGTTGCGAGGGTAATGTGGTAAGGGAGATTTCGAGGATCGCGCTCACATGCGCGCTCGAGATTCTGTGTCGCGTCAACCCAGCGGCCCTGTCTCCGGTCAATCAATCCAGCCAACTCAAAAGCTCGCGGGTTGTTGGTTAAATTCTGTTTAGCAAGAGCAAGTTCGGTGCGGGCGCTGTCGAAATCGGCATATCCCCAGTAGAGATGCCAGCTCAGCGCCAAGTGCGCTTCTGCCGAATCCGGCCTCAACCGAAATGCAGAATCTATGGCCGACTTTGCCAGGGCCAAGCGCGCCGGAGTGTGGTCAATCTCCTGCTGATAAATCAAATCGTGCAGAAAGGCTAGCTGGCAATAGGCGAGAAAGAAGTTGGCATCACGAGCAACTGCCTTATTAAGCAGGTCCACGGCGTCGGAAAGATTCACTAAACCCGCCTCAGTGGGCACCTGGGCGCTGTAAATTATGGAGACAGCGCGGACGTAAAAATCATAGGCAACAAGGTCTTTGGTTGGCCATTCTTGCATGGCCAGCTTCTCGCGAGCTGAAACTTTGGCGCGAAGTCGATTCGCGATTGATTGCGCCACTTCCGATTCAATGGAGAACACATCATTCAGATCCCGGTCGTATTCCTCGGCCCAGATGCCGGCGTCAGTACGCGTGTCCACCAACTGCGCATTTATGTGCACCTTTCCGCCAGAACGTCGCACCGTTCCTTCCAAAACGTGGGAGACACCCAATGCGTTGCCGATCTGGCGCACGTCCTGTTTGCCGCGATATTGCATTACGCTCGTGCGGCTGATCACCTTCAGGTCCGCGATTTTCGCCAGCTTGATCAAGATGTCGTCTTGGACGCCGTCGGCAAAGAACGCGTGCTCCTTGTCGTCGCTGAAATTCTCAAACGGCAACACGGCGATGCTCTTTTCTGAAATGGAACTACTCGTGGCGTTCCGATGCCGATAAAATGGAAACGCAAACGCAAGAGCGGCGAGTAACAAAACGAGGGCCACAGCCGTCGGCGACCGTGTCCAGCGCAGCCAGGGCGTGGAGCGCGCAAGCTCGGCCTTCGATTCCAATTTGCGCCGCAGATTCTTGAGCGCCTGAAGCAATTCGCCTGCGCTTTGGTAGCGCTCTCGTCGATCTTTGCGCAGCGCCTTGCTGACAATCTGCTGAAGCTCGGCCGGAACGCGCTTGATATAATTTCCTAGCGGCGGCGGCTCCTTTTCCAGAATCGAGTGCATCGCCTCCTTCGCGGTTTCCCCGGTGAAGGGTGCGTGCCCCGCTACCATTTCGTACAGAACGACGCCGAGACTCCAGATATCGGTGCGTTTATCGATCGGCGTCCCGTACGCCTGTTCCGGCGACATGTAACGAACGGTCCCGAGGACCGACCCCAGATTGGTCTCGACCAGTAAAAGCGCTTCGTCTTTCGACACGGTCGCCGGCACCTCCCGTTCGCCAAGCTTGGCAATCCCGAAATCGAACACTTTCACGTAGCCATCTGGCCGGAGCATGATGTTTTCCGGTTTGATGTCGCGATGGACAATCCCCGCCTCGTGAGCAGCGACGAGCGCACTCGCCACTTGAATCGCGACATCGACAGCTTCATTTAACCCCATGCGCCCGCGTGCCAAACGGTCTCGCAGGCTCTCACCTTCGATCAGCTCACTGGCGATATAGTGAATCGCGTGATCCTCGCCGATCTCATAAACCGTCAGGATATTTGGATGATTCAGCGCCACCACCGCGCGCGCTTCCTGTCGAAAGCGTTTCAGCCGCTCCGCGTCCCCAGTAAAACGCGCCGGCAGAATTTTGAGGGCGGCCTTGCGGCCGGCAGTGATGTCGGTGGCCAGATAAACTTCGCCCATCCCGCCCGCACCGATCCGTTTTGAAATCTTGTAGTGACCGACTGTCTGACCAGCGAGCAGATGAACCCGCCCGTTTTCAATAATCTTGGTCGCCAGACCGACAGCTGAGTCCTCGATAAAGCTCCCCGCTGCTCGATGCGAAGCCAGCAATGCTTCCACTTCACGGCGCAAATGCTCGTCGCCTTCGCAAGCAATCTCCAGAAACACGCCCACCCGATCCGGCCGTTGATCTAACGCAGCGCGAAAGATTTCCTCAATCCTTTGTAATTGCGCCACCGGCATATATGCGACGAACTAAGTCCCGATTTTAACCTTTTCTCCTTCGCCTGTCACGGGTGGAGTGCGATTCCGAGTCGAAGCGCGCTTGTCCGATTTTTTTGCAAATCAGATGAGCACTCTTGCTGGCGTTTTCCGTTTATCGCATTGGAGGCCCGAAGTGACTCCTCACGACGAGAAGATCAAAGAAGGCCACGACAAGAAAAACTTAAACAGAAAGAGACAACAATGATGAAGACAAAACTAATTAAGAAAACAGCAAGCTGCTCACTCTTCGCATGTGCATTGGCTAGCCTGGTTGCCACTATGGCGCTGGGCACCTCGGCTACCGCGCGACCGCAACCCAACCCACCCGGTTGCAACGCGGGCATGCTAACGGGCTTGTATCTGTGGACCTTCGACGGGTACCAATACTTCGGTATGGTACGTTCACCATCCCCTTCAGCACGGTGAACATCGGGGGGAATGCTTTCGAAGCCAACGGAGGGGTAGGAACCTATACGGTCGCAGCGGACTGCACGGGCACGCTGCAAGTCACCGGCGGTACAAGCTTCAACATGTACATCGGGCCGTTTGCACAGCAGCTTTGGATCACCCAGACTGGGGGAGGTCCCGGCGACGGTACCGGCCTAGGTGTGGGAACGGCGACACGGCAGCCGTAACAAAAGCTGCTCGGCTGCTGTGAGGACATCGAACGTTTGAACGACTATTCGGGTTGGCGCGTTCTATCCGCGCTGCCCGAATCAAAAACCCTCACAGGAAGCAAATTCGAATTCCAAATATCGAAATCCGAAACAAGCACGAAATCCCAAATCTCAATGTTTCAAAGCGGCTGTTAGCCGCCTTCGTCTTGGATTTGATCATTGAGATTTGTTTTCGGGTTTCGGGTTTCTTCCTTTAGGCGGCGCTGTGCAATTCTCTATGAAGCCACGCGCGCGCAAACTCCCAATCGCGCCGGACGGTAATCTTGGAAACCTTCAGCACCTCCGCGATCTCATCGTAGTTGAGCCCGCCGAAATATTTCAGCTCGACCACTTCCGCTTTGCGTGAGTCGAGCGCGGCCAATCCCTCCAGGGCCTCGTGAAGTTCCACAATCTCTTTGGCCTCTCCGGGCGAAACCAGCGCCGCTTCATCTAATTCTATCTTGAGCGCGCCGCCGCCACGCTTTTGCGATTGATAACTTCTGGCGTAATCGACCACAATTTGGCGCATCGCCCGGGCGGCCACGGCGAAGAAGTGCGCGCGTTCCTGCCAGTTTGGATTAGTCTGGTCCGCCAGACGCAGATAGGCCTCGTTGACCAACGCCGTCGTTTGCAGTGTGTGATCGGAACGCTGCCCAGCCATTTGATGATGAGCGAGGCGTCGGAGTTCTTCATAAACCAGCGGCGTTAATTCCGCGAGCGCGCCATCATCGCCGTGACTCCACTGTTGCAGGAGCTGGGTTACCCTGTGCGGAGAAACCGAAGACTCATCCATAGATCCTGTCGGCAGCCTATCACCGAGGGAAATTCTCTGCACGCGCAAGCTTTTACAAAAAAATCTGGCTTCGGGTGAGCACTTTGACCGCCCGTTTTCGTTTATGGCGGCGAGAGGCCAAACCAATAAAAACCTTCAACAGAAACAAACAACAACCCATGAAAACAAAATTATCGCTTCTGCTGGCGCCGGCGGAAGTGGTGAGCGAGTTCAAAACTCGAGCGGGCCGACGCGACCAAAGTCGTCGACATGTTGAAGGATTATACGCGACTCGTCGCGGAAGAGATCGCGCGAGCTCGCGGCGTTTCGTTGGAAGAAATCGCTGGCGCAACAACGGCAACTGCGGAAGAATTCTTCCGATTTGAGCGCGGGTAAGATCGACATGGGAAAATTCAAGATCGTTGTCCGGTACGGATTCGCGTTCGGCACCGCACTCATCCTCACTTCTTGCGCTGCGCCTCGCGACACTGAGCACCACATCGTCGTCAGTGTCCGCGATCAAAAGCTGGCGCTGCTCCAAAAAGGCAACCTCGTCGCCACTTATCCGATTTCGACTTCCAAATTCGGATTGAGCGATCGGCCTGGAAGCTTTGGTACACCCATCGGAGAGTTGGAAATCGCGGACAAAATCGGCGACGGCGCTGCGGCCGGCACCGTTTTCAAAGATCGTCGTCGCACCGGCGAAGTAATTCCGGTGGACGCGCCGGGTCGCGATCCGATCGTAACGCGGATCATCTGGCTGCGCGGGCGCGAAGCGCAAAACGCAAATGCATTTCGTCGCGACATTTATATTCACGGCACACCGGAAGAACGCAATATCGGCCGCCCGGCAAGTTACGGCTGCATTCGCATGCGCTCGACCGACATCATCAACCTTTACAGTCAGGTGGGCCCGGGTGCGCAGGTTTCGATTATTCAATCTCCCTTGTTCGCCGTTATCCCTGAGCTGAATTCCGCCCGGTGGCAATCAGGGCAGCTTGCCGAGATGTTTTCGCGGCGTTTCGCGCGAGAGCAATTCCATGTCCGCATCGACCATCATGCGAACCAGATCTTTGAATCGCACTTTCGGTTCCCAACCGAGAACCTTCTTTGCCTTGCTCGCGTCCCCGATCAGCAGGTCGACTTCAGCTGGACGCTCGTAACGCGGATCGTGTTTCACGTACTTTTTCCAATCAAGATCGACATGCGCGAATGCGGCTTCTGCGAACTCGCGAACCGTGTGGGTTTCGCCGGTGGCAATGACGAAGTCGTCACCTGCGTCCTGCTGCAAGATTCGCCACATCGCTTCGACGTACTCTGGCGCGTAACCCCAGTCGCGTTTCGCTTCCAGATTTCCAAGAAATAATTCCTTTTGCAGACCCTGCTTGATCGCGGCGACCGCGCGCGAGATCTTTCGGGTAACAAAAGTTTCGCCGCGACGCGGACTCTCGTGATTGAACAGGATTCCGTTGCTCGCGTGAAGGTTGTAGCTCTCGCGATAGTTTACGGTCGCCCAATACGAAAAAACTTTTGCCACGCCGTACGGACTGCGCGGCCAGAACGGCGTTTTTTCATTCTGCGGAACCATTTGGGCCTTGCCGAACATTTCGCTGCTTGAAGCTTGATAAAAACGCGAACGCAATCCCGCTTCGCGGATCGCTTCGAGAATGCGAATCGTGCCGACGCCGGTGACATCGGATGTGTATTCCGGAATGTCGAAACTCACTCGGACGTGGCTTTGCGCACCGAGATGGTAAATCTCCTCCGGCTTCAATTCATAAAGCAGCTTTACCAGGTTCACTGAGTCCGCCAGGTCGCCGTAGTGCAGGAACATTCGCACGCCGTTGATGTGCGGATCGGCATAAAGATGATCAATTCGCGAAGTGTTGAACGTACTGGCGCGGCGAATGATGCCGTGGACTTCATAGCCCTTTTCCAGCAAAAGATCGGCGAGATAACTTCCGTCCTGACCAGTGATCCCGGTAATGAGCGCCTTTTTCATTCGGTGCCGCTTCGTTAGCTCATCGAATGCCAGCGAGCAAATAATTAGAAAACGCCGAACGCCCAACGTCCAACTCTCAACTAAAGCAAGGCCGGCAGCTGCCGGACGAAGCGTTCCATCAACTATCAGCTAGCTTTCTGGAGGTGAAACCATGATCCGCGCCAGCACCGCGCGCTGCGCCGAAATCAAATCGGCAATACCTTTGCGCGCGAGCACCAGCATCTCATCGAGCTGGGACTGTGCGAAGATGGCTTCCTCGCCCGAACCTTGCACTTCGACGAAATCGCCATCCTCAGTCGCGACCAGATTGAAATCGACCGTCACGGCTTTGTCTTCTTCGTAATTAAGATCGACAATCGCGTTTCCATCAAGAATGCCGGCGCTAACAGCCGCCACTAATTTCTTGATCGGCGGCGCATCGAGTTTTTTTTCCTTCGCCAATTTTCGGCACGCGATCGTAACGGCCAGGCTCGCGCCTGTGATCGCAGCTGTTCGCGTTCCACCGTCGGCCTGCAACACATCGCAATCGACCCACATTGTGCGCGCGCCGAGTTTTTCAAGGTCGACAACCGCGCGCAACGATCGTCCGATCAATCTCTGAATTTCTGTGCTGCGGCCATCGAGCCGGCCTTTCATGATGTCGCGCGGTTTACGCGTCGTCGTTGAATAAGGGAGCATGGAATATTCGGACGTCAGCCAGCCGCCGGTCACGTTTTGCTCTTTCATCCAGCGCGGCACGACTTCTTCGATCAT
>WNGC01001607.1_pt1 | contig 13765 bp, 5 predicted proteins | sample 5400051 | NCBI WGS metagenome assembly WNGC01 (sample SAMN13153368, study PRJNA577476) | soil metagenome | isolation source: 20 cm soil or saprolite under grassland replicate 2 | place: USA:California | collected 2016-06-15 | reverse complement strand
GCGCCCACGCCGATGAAGAACGACTGCATCACGAACCCGGCGGTCCGCTGGGACACGGCGAGCTTGTCGGCGACGAACGCGCGAAACGGCTCCATCGAGATGTTGATGGACGCGTCGAGGATCCAGAGCAGCGTCGCGGCCATCCACAGCGCGCTCGAGGTGGGCATGACGAACAGCGCGATCGATGCGAGAATGGCGCCGGTGAGGAAGTAGGGACGGCGACGCCCCAGCCGGCCCCACGTCCGGTCGCTCAACGCCCCGACGATCGGCTGCACCACGAGCCCCGTGAGCGGCGCGGCCAGCCACAACAGGGGCACCTGGTCCGAGCGGGCGCCCAGCCGCTCGTATACCGCCGACATGTTGGCGAGCTGCAGCCCCCAGCCGAACTGGATGCCGAGGAATCCGAAGCTCATGTTGAACATCTGCCAGAAGCGCAACCGCGGTCGTTCCATGGGCACGAAGCCGTTCATCGCAGTGGGGGGGGGCGCAGAATCTGCAGCCTGGCGTCGTTGCGCGCCACGACGATCAGACGGCCGCCGTTCGCCCGCCGCACCAGCCCCAGGTGGCGCACCTCCCCGTCGATCACGAGATGGCTCTGCTCCATGTCGACCGCCGTGAAGCGACCGTCGCCGCTGCCGGAGAGCAGCAGGCCGTAGCTGGCGTCGTAGCGACCGAGCGCGGGTTGCACGCCGTACACGTTCCCCGTGAGGAGCAGATCGGTGCGCCCGTCGCCATCGAAGTCCGCCGCCAGCGAGGCGTAGACCGGCGCGAATTGCGCCTCGACGGGGAGGGGCCGCAGGGTGAACGTGCCGTCTCCGTTGTTCCACGCGACGGAGCTCGCGAACACGCGCGCTTCCAGCACTGTCGCCTGCTGCAGCTGGGACGCCGGGAAGATGTCGTCGATGCGGCTGGCGCCGAAGTCCGCGTACGAGGGGTAGCGGCTGCCGAGCTGCGGGATCAGCCGGACCAGCTCGTCCCGGCCGGCCAGCGGGTAGCTCACGCCGTGCTTGTAGAACGTGAGGATCGGCTGCGGCGTGCCGCTGTGCCCGAAGTCGTGCACGTACAGCCGTGCGGGCTCGGCCGGCGACGCCCGGAGGTACGAGTTGAGCCCGAGGTTGCCCAGCACGAGATCGTCACGGCCGTCGCCGTTCAGATCGACCGCCGCGACGCTGTTCCACCAGCCCTCCGTGCCCCCGAGCCCGGCCTGCGCGGTCCGGTCCACCCGCCGGCCGTTCTCCTGGTGGAACACGCGCACCGGCATCCACTCCCCGGTGACGATCAAATCGAGCCGGCCGTCGTGATCGTAATCGATCCAGGTCGCCGCGGTGACCATCCCGGCCTGGGCGAGCGAGGGGGGGGCCTTCTCCAGGGTGACGTCGCGGAAGTGTCCCGTGCCGTCGTTCTCGAGCAGGTAGCTGCGGGGCGGCACGCCGTATTTGCCGGCGACGACCCGCCTCCCCACGAACAGGTCGGGATGGCCGTCGCCGTTAAAGTCGCCGACCGCGACACACGAGCCGGTTTCGGAGAGGCGCGGCAGGGCTGCCGTATCGCGGCGAAAATTCCCTGTGCCGTCGTTCAAGTAGAGCCGGTCCTGCAGCGCGGCGTGCTCTCCCCAGAACTCGTTGCCGCCGCTCACCACGTACAGATCGGGGTGCCCGTCGCCGTTGGCATCGAGCCAGGTCGCCGCCACGTCCTCGGAGAGGCTATCGGCCTGGAATGCGGGCTGCCTGCTGCGGCGGAACGTCCCGTCCCGCTGCTGGACGAAGAGCGCCCCGGCCTGCCATTTGGCGCCGCCGACGTACACGTCGTCCAACCCGTCGCCGTTCACGTCCGCGACGGCCAGGGCAGGGCCTTCGCGCGACAGCACGTGGGGAATGAGCGGCTCGCGGCCGTAGTCGTAGAACGAGTTCTCCTGGTGCTTGAAATCGAGGCCGAGCCTGCCGGTCACGTCGGTGAAAGCAGGGGCCAGGGGCCGGGGGTTAGGGGTTAGGGCGGTCGCGTCGTGCTGTGACAGCGCGATGGCCCGGTCCGTCGCGACGTGCGTTAACACCTGGCGGCGCCGGTCCGGCCAGATGACGATCAGGGAGTCGATCTCGTTGGACGTGCCCAGCCCGAAGTGCAAGCGAGGATCGACGGAGGACTGGAAGCCCCGTGTCGGCATCTGTTCCAGGAGCTGCCGTCGGCCCTGCTGCTTGATGAACACCTTCGCGCCGACCCCCGCGGTGTTGCCTCCCGAGCCGCGCAGCACCACCTGGAGATAGTGGTTTCCTGTCACCTCGCGGGCGTGGTTGCGGTAGATCGCGGCGGGGGCGTTGAGGTTGTTCACCACCAGGTCGAGCGCCCCGCTGTTGTTCAGGTCCGCGTAGGCCGCGCCGTTCGAGAACCCCGGCTGGGCCAGGCCCCAGGCCTTCGCCATGTTCGTGAACGTCAGGTCGCCGTTGTTGCGAAAGGCGTAGTTCGCGATCGGGACGTGGGGCATCAGATGTGTGAGGCGCCGCAGCAGCCCCGAGCTGATGCCGGTTGCGAGACCGGTTTGGATGGCGGAGTCGCGTACCGCCGCGAGGTAGTCGAGGTCGTTGGGCCGGCGATAGATGCCGTTGGTGACGAACAGGTCCTTGTTGCCGTCGTTGTCCAGGTCCGCGAACAACGGGGCCCAGCTCCAGTCGGTCGCGTGCACGCCCGCCAGATAGCCGATCTCGCTAAAGCGCGACGTGCCGCCCACGACGCCGCGATTGAGCTGCAGGGTGTTGCGGGCGTACTGGCGGTAGTCACCGGCTTGCTCCTTCATATGTTCGATCGGCCACGGGTCGGCGTTGGCGGACGTCTTGAGGACGTCCTCGCGGTCCGGCAGCATGTCGAGCACCATCAGGTCGGGCCGCCCGTCGTTATTGTAATCGGCGGCATCGACGCCCATGGAGGCATGGCTGGTGTGCCCCGTCGCCTTGGCGATGCTTTCGGTGAACGTGCCGTCGCAATTGTTGATGTAGAGAAAGTCGGTCTCCTGGAAATCGTTGGCGACGTACAGGTCGGGACAGCCGTCTGAGTTCACGTCGCTCGCGACCACGCCCAGGCCGTATCCCTCGACGCCCCCGTAGATGTGGGCCTGGTCGCTCACATCCACGAAACGACCGCCGTCGTTGCGGAACAGGCGGTCGCCGGCGCGGGGATGGCGCGGCTCGCGCTGCGGGTGAATCATCGGCCCGCGCTCGGCGTGGGTGGAGTAGTTGAGGAGGTACATGTCCAGGTCGCCGTCGCCGTCGTAGTCGAAGAACACGGCCTGGGTGGAGTAGCCCGCGAAGTCGAGCCCGTACTGCTTGGTCCGGTCACTGAAGGTCCCGTCCCCGTTGTTGATGTACAGCACGTTGTGGCCGTGCATCGTGAGGGAGCTCATGGCGGAGACGTAGATGTCCAGGCGCCCGTCGCCGTTGACGTCGGCCATGGTGACGCCGGTCTTCCAGCCATCGGGATCTGCCACGCCGGCGCGCTCGGTGACGTCCTCGAACCGGTAATTGCCCAGGTTCCGGTACAGCCGATTGGGACCCACATTCGACGTGAAGTAGAGATCGGGCAGCCCGTCACCGTCGACGTCGCCCACGGCGACGCCGCCGCCGTTGTAGTAGTTGAGGAAGGTGATGATGTTGAGCGCGGTATCCCCTTCCGGCACCTGGTTGACGAACGTGACGCCGGTGGCTGCCGGTGGGAGAAGCTCGAACAGCAGGGGAGGCTGTGGCGTCCTGCTGCAGGCCACGAGCGCGATGCATAGGCCCCCGCCGAGCCCACGCGTGAGCGTGGGAATCACCGGGCCGGTCGGATTCGAATCGCCTGGCCGCCTCCCGGGGCCAGGACGAGACGCACGTGAGAAGCCGCGGTGACGGCGCGCTGCGAGATCGAGACCGGCAGGGGGTTCGTGAGCCAGTTGGCCCCCGGTCCGTCGGCGTAGATCTCGGCGACGTAGCGGCGGCCCGGCGTCAGGAACGACAGTGGGATGTCGAACCTGCGCCCTTCCTCGTCCGTGATCGCGCCGATGAACCAGCTCGGCCCGTTGCGCTCGCGCCGTGCCACCACCACGTAGTCGCCGATCCGGCCTTCCAGTACGCGCGTGGTGTCCCAGTCGACCGCCACGTCCCGAATGAACTGGAATGCGGGTTGGTGCTCGTAGTTCTCCGGCAGGTCCGCCGCCATCTGGAGCGGCGAGTAGAGCACCACGTAGAGCGCGAGCTGCTTGGCGAGCGTGGTGCGCGGCCGGGGCTCCTCGGGGCGGCGCGCGCGGCCGGTGCCCCGCTCGAGCAGGATGTCGAAGATGCCGGGCGTGAAGTCCATGGGCCCGGCGAGCAGCCGCGTGAAGAAGAGAATCGTCTCGTGCTCCGGCGGGTTGCCCCCCTCGCCCCCCCAGGCGTTGTACTCCTGACCCCGCGCACCCTCGCGCGTCATCATGTTCGGGTAGGTGCGACGCTCGCCGGTGTCGTGGATCGGCTCGTGGGCGTCCAGCATGATGCCGTACTTCGCGGCCGTCTCGATCACCCGGCGGTAATGCCGTATCATGTATTGCCCGTGGTGCGAGTGGCCTTCACTGGTCTGGTCCGCCACGTACCCCGACTTGACGGCGTCGAGGCCGAGGGAATGGTAGAGGGCGAACGCGCTGTCCAGCTGCCTCTCGTAGTTCTCGATTCCGCCCGACGTTTCGTTGTGGACGATCAGCTTCACACCCTTCTCGTGGGCGTAGCGCGCCACCTCCTGGAGGTCGTAATCGGGGTAGGCTCGGGTGAACGAGAAGGCGTTGCGGTTCTGGATCCAATCGCCGTCCCAGCCCACGTTCCAACCCTCGACCAGCACGCCGCCCAGCCCGTTGGCGGCCGCGAAATCGATGTAGCGCTTCGCGTTCGCGGTCGTGGCGCCGTGCTTGGGTCCCGAGCTCCACGTCATCGTGCCAAGGTGCATGCCCCACCAGATGCCCACGTACTTCATCGGCTTGATCCAGCTGGTATTCGCGATGACGCTGGGAGGGTTCAGGTTGAGGCCGAGCACCGAGGGCGCGAGATCGGTGGCCCGGTCGGCCAGCTGAATCGTGCGCCACGGGGTCACGAACGGCGTCTTGCCGCGCACTTTGATGCCGTCGGCGTACGGCGCCAGCGCCGCGTGCAGCGTGCGATTCTCCATGCGCGCCCCCCGCAGGTTCAGGCTCGCGTAATCCACCAGATTCGCTTCGTGAATCACGATGAACGTGCGACCGTCGCGGGTCTCGAGCGTCAGTGGGGTCTGCACGCTATCGATCACGCTCACGGGAGAAGACGAGTACAGCATCTCCGAGCGGTCGAGCCTGGGCCGGTTCGATGGGATCCACCACGCCCGGGCGTCGTCCGCCAACGCGAACTCGGTCAGCTCGTCCGTGATGGCAAAATCCTGAAGACCCGGCTGCGCGGGCAGCTCGTAGCGGAACCCGACGCCGTCGTTGAACACCCGGAACACCACGGCGAACCGCCGGCCCGGGGCCGCCGTTTCCACGACGGCGACCCGCAGCTCGGTGTGATGGTCCCGCACGCGCGCCACCTCGCCCCACGGCTGCGTCCAGGTCTCGTCGACCGCGTTTCGGGTCGTGTCGACCAGGCGCAGCCCGTCGCGCAGTGGCGGCGCGCCCTGGAGCTCGAAGCCGAGCAATGACGGGAGCAGCAAGGCTCGACCGTCGCGTCGCACGCTGTAGTACAGCCTGCCGTCGCGGATTTCGACGGTGGCCTCGTTCCGGCCGTCGGGTGAGGGGACGCGGACCTGGGCCTGGGCGGAGGCCACGCAGCGAGCGAACAGCAGAGCGCTCGAAACGAGGTATATTCTGCCGTAGCGCTGCGCTCTCTTACCGGGGGATTCCAATGACATCGCTCTCATGGCGTGCCCTCTTGCCCGTTGGTCTCGTGGTTCAAGTCGTTGCCGGATGCTCGCATTCGAGCGGAACGCGCCAGACGAGCCCGCCTGGCCCCCAGACGGTGACGTCCGAAGACATCGAGCGCAATCCCGGCCAGCCGATTGAAAGAGTGCTCCAAGGACGGTTCGCCGGCGTCGAGGTCACCCGAACCTCGGACGGCATCGCGGTGCGCATTCGTGGCGCCGCGTCTTTCAACGCCAGTACGCAGCCGCTGTACGTGGTCGACGGGATCCCGATCCAGCCGGGACCGAACGGGACCCTGACCGGGCTCAATCCGTACGACATCGAATCGATCCAGGTCTTGAAGGACGCCGCCGATACGGCGATCTACGGGATGCGCGGCGCCAACGGCGTGATCGTCATCAAGACCAAACGGCCGGGTCGGTGACACGCTCAGGGACGGGCCGCCACTGAACGGCTCGTCCGAGCGACACGGAACACGAGCGGCCGGTCGTTGTTGCGGGTGACCACGTAGCGTGGTCCATCCCGCGTCCGGATGCGCGCAATGTCTCGCGCCTGTCCGGGTACGAAAAAGCCGCTCTCGACGGTGCGCAGCGGCGTGAAATTACCCTTGCCGTCTCCCCGCAGCACCAGGCCGTAGCTCGCGCTCATGCGGCCGATCTCCGGCTGGACGCCGTCGAAGTTGCCCGCGAGCAGCAAGTCGGCTTTGCCGTCCCCGTCGACATCGTGCGCCAGAATCCCGTATACCGGGGCGATCTGCGCTTCGAGCGGCAGCGGCACGAGCGTAAACGAGCCGTCGCCGTTGTTCCGCGCGAGGGCGGTGACGAACGTGTACGCTCGTTGCTCGACCGCGCCGGCTAAGTCCGCCGGCGAGAAGATGTCGGTGATGGCCTGCCGGGCGTACTCCTGGTAGGTGAGATAGCGGGTCTTCAAGTACGGCAGGGCGTTGACGAGCTCGTCTCGCAGCGCGAGCGGCCGGCTCACGCCCTGCCTGTAGGTCGCCACGATCTGCTGGGCGAAGCCGCTTCCGGCGAAGTCCTTCACGTACATCGTCACCGGCTCGGTCGCGGTCGCGTGGAAGCGGGTGTTCAAGCCCAGGTTCCCGAGGACGAAGTCGACGCGCCCGTCCCGGTGACCTGTGAAGTCACCGGCAATGATGCGATTCCACCAGCCGTTGCTCTTTTCGAGACCTGGCGTGTTCAGGCGGACGAGCTTGCCGCCGCCCGCGTTGTGGAAGATCGTGATCGGCATCCATTCGCCCACCACCACGAGATCGACGCGGCCGTCGCCGTCCACGTCCTGCCAGATCGCGTCGGTCACCATGCCGACCCGCGCCAGCTCGGGCGCGAGCTGTGCGGTGACGTCCGTGAAGTGGCCGTGGCCGTCGTTCTGGAGCAGCATGCTCTGAGGCGCGGCGCCGTACCGCCAGGGCACGACGCGCCCGCCCACGAACAGATCGACGTCGCCATCGCCGTCGTAATCGGCCGCCACGACCCGCGATCCGCTGGCGTACTCGGGCGGCAGGTTGCCCCGCGCCTTGCGGAAATGCCCCCGCCCGTCGTTCAGGTACAGCCGGTCCTGCAGGGCGGGCGACATAGTCGAGAACTCGCTGCCGCCGCTCACGACGTACAGGTCGGGGTGGCCGTCGCCGTCCGCGTCGAAAAACACCGCGCCCAGGTCCTCCGACACGCGATCCGGCTCGAACACCGCTGGGTCGCGCGTCACGAAGCGGCCGTCGGGCTGCTGGATCAGCAGCGCGCCCGGCTGATCTTTCGCGCCCCCGATGAACAGGTCATCGAGCCCGTCGCCGTTCACGTCCGCCACGGCGATGTTCGGTCCCTCGGTCGACAGCAGCTTGGGGATGAGGGGTTCCCGGTCAAAATCGACGAAGTCGTTCTCCCGGTGCACGTAGGGCAGCTTGACGCCGTCGGTGACGTCGGTGAACAGAGGGGTTAGGGGCCGGGGGCTAGGGGCTGGGGGCGCCACGGCGTGCGACTGGCGGAGGACGACAAGCTGGTTGGTCGCGACGCGCTGCGAGACGCTCACGCGGCCATCCGGCCACTGCACCGTCACCGAATCGAGGGTATCGCGCCGCCCGACGCCGAAGCTCAGCACGTAGTCCACGCTCGACTGGAAGCCGCGCGTGGGCTCTTCCTCCTGGAAGAACTGCTCCTTCCCGCTCCACAGCGTCACCTTCGCGCCGATGGCGAACCGATTGGCGCCCTCCCCCTCGAGTCGCACCTGGAGGTATCGGTTCCGAGATAGGGTGCGGGCGTTGTTACGATACAGAAACGCTTCCTGGTCGACGTTGTTCACTACCAGGTCCGGCGCCCCGTCGCCGTCCAGGTCGCCGTAGGCCGCGCCGTTGGCGAAGCTGGGCGTGTCCAGCCCCCAGGCCGCGCTCTGGTTGGCGAACGTCAGATCGCCGTTGTTGCGGAACGCGTAATGCGGCAGCTTGGTCGAGCTCATTGCGGCGGTGAGTCTCAGGAAGTCGACTCGCGTGCCCCGCGTCGCCGCGCGCATCGTCTTGTCGTTCGCCAGGAAGGCGAGGTAGTCCTGTGACGTGACGTCCTTGGCGAGGCCGTTCGTCACATAGATGTCCTTGGCGCCGTCCAGATCGAGGTCTGCGATGAGGGCGCTCCAGCTCCAGTCCGTGCGGGCCACGCCGGCCAGCTGCCCGATCTCCGAGAACGTGCCGTTGCCGTTGTTGAGGTGCAGCATGTTGCGCGTGAACTGGTAGTGGAAGCCGTTGCGGACCTCGGCCTGCAGGCGGTGCCAGTCCTCGAACGATGTGGTGGTCTTGAGCCGGTGCTCGTCGTCGGGCAGCATGTCGACCACGTAGATGTCGGGCCGGCCGTCGTTGTTTACGTCCGCGATATCGAGCCCCATGGACGACAGGCTGATGGAGGGCATCTCCTGCTCGAGCCGCTCAACGAAGGTCCCGTCCCCCTTATTGATGTACAGATAGTCGCGCTCGAAGAAGTCGTTGGCGACGTACAGGTCGGGCCAGCCGTCCGAATTCACGTCGCTCGCGACGACGCCCAGCCCCAGGCCGATCTCGCTCCCGTAGATCCCGGCTGCGGCGCTCACATCCACGAAGTGCCCGCCATCGTTGCGGTACAACCGGTCGCCGCCGAGCGGGTCGCGCACGGTGCGGGTGTTCTCGAGCGGCATGCTCGAGACGGCGCGGGGCGAATTGTTCACGACGAACAGGTCCAGGTCGCCGTCGCGGTCGTAGTCGAAGAACACCGCCTGGGTCGAGTATCCCGTGTCCGCGACGCCGTACGCTACCGCCTGCTCCACGAACGTGGGCACGCCAGCCGCGTTCGATCCCTGGTTGATGTACAGCTCGTTGGCCCGGAGCCGCCCCGGCACTTTGCCCGCCTTGCACAGGTAGATGTCGAGTCGCCCGTCGCCGTTCACGTCGGCGAGCGTGACGCCGGTGGTCCACGACCCGTCCTGGTTCTTGAGGCCCGCCTCGCGGGTGACGTCCCGAAAGTGGAACTTCCCCTCGTTCAGGTAGAGCCGCGGGCCGCCCTGATTCGAGGTGAGCACGATCTCGGGCAGGCCGTCCCCGGTCAGGTCACCGATCGCGACGCCGCCGCCGTTGTAGAAGTTGCGATAGGTGAAGACGTTCAGGTCGTTGGTTTCGGCGAGGCGATTCTCGAATCGCACGCCCGTGTAGCTGGAGGGGAGCAGCGTGAACAGCCGGCCGTCGGCGGCGGGCGCGGCAGCGGAGCCGGCGGCGCCGGAGCAGGCGGTGAGGAGATACACCCCGGCCCCGAGAACACGCAGGGGCGCGGTGGTCCGCGCCCCTGGGTGTTCGACAGCAGCCTCCACAACCTTCACAGCCTCCTGCGCCTTCTCCGCTCAGTACCCGGTATTCTGCGTCATCAATGGGTTCGCGTTGAGCTGCGTTTGCGGAACCGGCATCAGGATGTTGCGGGAATCAGTCGGCCCGGGCTTGAACTGCCACCCCAGGGTGTACTTGCCGTGGCGGATCAGGTCCTGGCGGCGTTTGGCTTCGCCGGTGAGCTCGAACATGCGCTCCTGCAGGATCAGGTCGCGGGTGACGGGGCCCGCGAGCGCCGGCGCGACGGTCTGACTGGGACGGGCGCGCAGCTGATTCAGCAATGCCAAGGCTGCGGGATCCCCCGGCGTCAGCTCGTTCAGCGCCTCGGCCTTGATCAAAATGATCTCGCCCAGCCGGAACCACGCGAAGTCGTTGCCGTTGTCCTGGGCAACGTGCTTCGGATCGGCCGGCCACTTGTACAGCCGCGGGCCTTCGCCTTCGGTGGCCTGCGTGGGGTCGGCGATGTCGATGGTGAAGACCAGCGGATTGCCCGCCCGGTCCTTGGCCGGCTGGCCGGTCTCGACGTTGAACTGTGGCCCTTGCAGGATGACGTTCCGGCGCCTGTCGTTGGCATCGAACGCATTGTACGCATTCGCCAGGATCGCGAAGCCGTTCCAGGGCGTGGGCGTGAACTGGTTGTAGTGCAGCGCCCGCATGATGAAGTTGAGGCCCAGGCCCGACACGTCCGCGAACTTGACGACGAAAATGTTCTCCGGCGACGTGCTATTGTCGGCTCGGAAGCTCTGCGGGAATGAGTCCGCCAGCTTGTACGTCGGTTCGTTCAGGATGCGGTCCGCGGCGGCGATGGCGGCCTGGCAGGCGTTCTGGCTGCCGATTGGCACCCCGGTGCACGAGTTGTACGCGGTCGGGCTGACGCCGGTTTGCTTGTCGAACACCCCGGCGTTCAGATACATGTTGGCCAGGATGGCATCGATCGCGCCCTTCGTCATGCGTCCATGATCCGCGGCCGGCCAATGCACCGGCAACAGTGGCCGCGCGGCGTTGAGCTCCGCCTCGATGAACCGGAACACCGAGTCGCGCGTCTCGCGCGGGCGCGGCGTGATCTCGATCTTCGTGGCGATCGGCACGCCGCCGAACGTGTCCATCAGCACGTAGTAGTAGAATGCCCGCAGCGACCTGGCCTCGGCCGCAATGGTGTCGCGGGACGGGAAGGTCACGTTGGGCAGCGCCCCGAGCAGCGCGTTGGCGCGTGCAATTCCGGTAAAGGCGACGACCCAGATGCCGTTTCCCGGACCATTGCCCACGGAGCTGACCGGGGTCCACGTCTGGTGGTGCATCTCGAGCCAGACCCCGCCGTCGTACCAGTCTGAGCCACGCGTCGGGACGATCATCTCGTCGGTGCTGATTTCGCTCAGGTTGTAGTAGTCGTTGAGCGTACTGCGCAATTGCGCGTAAATCCCCGCCAAGCTGCTGAACACTTCCCCCTGGTTGCGGTAGAAGTTGTCCGGCGTAATGGCACTGGGGGGGTTCTCGTCCAGATTGGTGCACCCCAGCACGAGCAGCAGCGCCGGGCCGAGGAGCAGCAGTGCGTAGCGCCGCGTTGTCTTGGTCACAAGAGACGTTGTCATAGGAGGCGGATCCTCAGAACGTGGCTCGAATGCCGGCCGTCACAGTACGGGGGCGCGGATAGCTGAGATAATCGATGCCGCGCGACCCAATACCGGCGTCCGCGTGCACCTCCGGGTCCAAGCCCGAATAGCCCGTCAACACGACGAGATTGTCAGCCGACACGTACAGCCGGGCGCTGCGGGCCGATCCCGTGAAGACAGGCAGTGCATACTCGACGGTGAGATTCTGCAGGCGCACAAACGAGGCACCCTCGACCCAACGTGACGAGTAGATGGCCGGCTCATGAAGCCCGGTCGGGTCGGTCAGCGCCGGGCGCAGGAAGTTCTTGTCTTGCAACGCGTCACTCTTCGTGGCGAACAGGAGCGCCGTATTGTTGAACACGTCCTGTCCCACCGACGCCCGGACCAGGAAGCTGACGTCGAACCTGCCCGAGGTAATCTGGCTGTGCAGGCCGAGCGTGAAGTCCGGATTGGCATTGCCGATGATGGTGTAGTCGTCGGCGGTCGCGTTCAGCGTTTCCCCGTTGACGCATCCCGGGCTGCTGGCCACACAGGCGAACACCTGCTTGCCTTGGGCGTTCACGTGGAGAAACTTCGGCCCGAAGAAGGTGCCGAGCGGTTGGCCCGGCAGGATGCTCTGGGCGTTCACGCCGGACTGGCCCTGACCGCTGACTCCCCCGGTCGCGATGGACTTGAACGGGCCCAGGTCGACGACCATGTTGCGCTCCGCCGCGAACACGAGGCCGGCCCGCCAGGTCAGATTCGGCTTGGACACCGCCAGGGCGTCGAGCGAGATCTCGAGACCCTTGTTGCGCACCTTGCCGACGTTTTCGAGCCGCTTCTCCGTGAACGCCGGCTGCGGGTTGGATACTTCCAGCAGCAGATCGGACGTGTTCTTGATGTAGTACTCGATGCTGCCGGAGAACCGGTTGTTCAGGAAGCCGTAGTCCAGCGCCACGTTGAACTGCGACGTCTGCTCCCACTTGAGGTTCGCGTTGGCGTCCCGGGTCGGGATGACACCGCGGGTGACTGCGTCACCGAACGGGTAGCGCGCGCCGTCGGACGGCTCGAGCGTCGCCAACGACGAGTAGGGCGGGACGCCGGGATTGCCCTGCAGGCCGTACCCGGCGCGCAGCCGCAGCTCCGAGAAGCCGTGATCGCGCATGAACGGCTCTTCGCTGATGCGCCACGACCCCGACACCGCCGGGAACAGCGCCCATTTGTGTCCCACCGCGAACCGGGACGACCCGTCATAGCGCAGCACCCCGGTCAGGAAGTAGCGGTCCTTGAGGCCGTAGTTGGCCCGGCCGAAGAACGCGACTTGCCGGCTGAGGTCGCGCCCCGCGGAATCGGTGACCGTTTGAGCGGAGCCCGGCTGGTTGAAGAGCAACGCATCCGTGACGTATCCCCGGCCGTCCGTCAACAACGTCCCGGTGTTGAATTTGCTGAACTCGTACCCACCCACCACATCGAAGCTATGGATGTCCCCGAGCTGCCGGCGCAGCGTCAGCAGCGTTTGCAGCGTCACGGTCGTGTTGTCGGTATTCGACTGGCGCGCCAGCCCGCCAAACGAGGCTCCCACTGGGTTGGCCTTCGGGAGGTAGATGTCCCGCTCGCCGTTGGAGCGGTCCACTCCCACATTCACCTGCGCCGTGAGACCCGGCAGCAGATCCAGCTCGGCCGTCGCGTTGCCCAGGGTGCGGGTCGTGGTGCCGATATCGGTGATCTGGTTTGCCAGCGCCACCGGGTTGCGCACCGATGTCTGGCCCAGCAGCTCGTAATACTTGGTCTGTCCGGTTATCGCATCGACCACCGTCACCGGCTGCGACGGGTTGAAGATCACCTCGTTCTGGAACACGCCCCCCTCGAAACCGGCGGTGTTCTCGAACGTGATGTAGTCGTCCTGCGTGTGCGACGTCGTCACGTTGAGCCCGAGGCGCAGGCGGTTGTCGAACGCGTTGTGCGTCGCGTTGAGGCGTCCCTGCACGCGCTGGAAGCTGTTGGAGATCGCCACCCCGTCCTGGTTCATGAAATTGAGCGAGGCACGATAGCGGGTGTCCTCGCCCCCGCCGGCGAAGGACACGTTGTGATTGTGCGTTACGGCGGTGCGCGACACTTCGCGCTCCCAGTTCGTATTCGCCGTCCCCAGCGCCGCGATGTGCGAGGGACTCAGGCCGCCCAACTTGCCCGCCACCGAGTCCTTGAAGAAGTTCGTGCAGAGCGCCGGCTGGCTCGCACAGGTGGACGTTGAATCTGACCGCCAAACGCCCACCTGGCCGTTAACGAACTGCCGGAATTCATCTCCGTTCAGCACGTCCAGGTGCTTTGACGCACTCGCCATCGCCACGTAGCCGTCATACTCGACGCCGGCTCCCCCTCCCCCGGTATTGGAACCTTTCTTCGTTTCGATCAGCACGACGCCGTTGGCGGCGCGGCTGCCGTAGATGG
>WNGC01003974.1_pt1 | contig 13771 bp, 11 predicted proteins | sample 5400051 | NCBI WGS metagenome assembly WNGC01 (sample SAMN13153368, study PRJNA577476) | soil metagenome | isolation source: 20 cm soil or saprolite under grassland replicate 2 | place: USA:California | collected 2016-06-15 | reverse complement strand
GGGCCGGCTTTGAAAAGCGTCTCCATGATGCTCTGCGAGTGCTGCGGTACCAGCGGCGGGGTAGGTTCCTGTGCAACCACAGGTGACGCGCTCGCCAGCGCGGCAAACAGAATGACCCAAATCTTCATGCCAGAAATTTCGTAACGATATGCGGAGCGATTAGCCGATGCAAATGCGTCAAGTGCGCATTTGAGAGATCAAACACGAATCGCACCCGGAGGTTGCTAACAACGTTACAAGCCATCGCATAATGTCATTCTGAGCGAAGCGAAGAATCTCGGATCAGCTTTGGATCTATTCGCCCTGGAAATACGCCCGAGATGTTTCGCTACGGCACCGCCAGCTTAGCGCCGCACCAGAAGAATGTGCGCCGGCTGAACGGCCGGATCGAGCTCGACGTAATTGCGGCGGCCGCGCCACGTGTACGTCGCACCGCTTAGTAAATCTTCCACTTTGTATACATCGCTCTCCGTCTGCCCGAACTGTTCGATGGGTACATCGACAAATGAATGCTGTTTCCGAAACGGATCGAGGTTCACGACGACGAGAATGATGTTGTCGCGCGCAGCCGTCATTTTCCCGTAAAACAGAATAGCGTCGTTTTCGGCGTGGTAGAACCGCAAATTCGTGTAGAGCTGGAGCGCGCGGTTTTGCTTCCGAATTTTGTTTAGTCGTGCAATCCAGTCCTTGATATTTCCCGGCGCATTCCAGTCGCGCTCTTTGAACTGATATTTTTCCGAATCAAGATATTCCTCGCGACCCCGCAACGCGCGATTCTCGCATAGCTCGTATCCGCTGTAGATGCCGTAGAGCGGCGAAAGAGTCGCGGCTAGAAGGACACGAATCATGAACGCCGGACGCCCGCCCTCCTGAAGGACAAACGGCAAAATATCCGGCGTGTTCGGCCAGAGGTTTGGGCGAAAATATTCGCTCATTTCAGTTTGAGTCAGTTCGGTAAAATATTCGATAAGCTCCGGCTTTGAATTTCGCCATGTAAAATACGTGTAGCTCTGGTTAAAGCCCGCTTTGGCGAGGGCCTTCATCATTTTTGGCCGGGTGAATGCTTCGGATAGAAAAATTGTGTCGGGATATTTGTCGCGAACGCCTTTGACCAAGTACTCCCAGAAAGCGACCGGCTTGGTGTGCGGATTGTCTACACGGAAAATGCGTACCCCTCGCTCGGCCCAAAACAACACGATACTCTTCATCTCGGCCCACAGCTCGCGCCAGTTTTCGCAGCGAAAGTTTAACGGATAAATGTCTTCGTACTTTTTCGGCGGATTTTCCGCGTACTTGATCGTGCCGTCCGGGCGCTTGTAGAACCAATCGGGGTGTTCTTTGACGTAAGGATGATCGGGTGAGCAATTGATGGCAAAATCGAGCGCAATTTCCATCCCGCGTTTCCGCACTTCTTTTTGCAGCCAATCAAAATCGGCAACCGTTCCGAGCGCAGGCTCGACCGCCTTGTGTCCGCCGGCTTCGCTGCCGATCGCCCACGGCACGCCTGGATCGCCCGGCTCGCAGGTGATCGAGTTGTTTCGCCCCTTGCGGTTGGTGTGACCAATGGGATGGATGGGCGGAAAATACACGACATTGAAGCCCATGGCTTTTGCGTCGTCCACTCGCGGCCAACAATCGCGGAAAGTCGATCCGCGATCGCCGCAGCCTTCTGCCGAGCGTGGAAAAAATTCATACCACGCCCCGAACAACGCTGCCGAGCGATCGACAACAACGCGCGGAGCCGGATCGTACTGCGCCGCGTTTGACCGATCGGGATACGTCGCCATCAGCACCTCCAACTCGCCTGACTGTGCGATCGCGTAAATTTCTGAGTTAGCGGATGTGGAGATTTGCTCGGAAAACTCCAGTAATCGTTGCCGATCCGCTCGATCAGGCGCCCGCCCAGCTGCGGCCCCGACTATCGCTGCGCCCTCCAGTGCTTCGCTTTGAAGATCTGAGATGCCGCCCTCGAATTTTTTTATGAACTCCTGTTGCCAACTGCGAAAGGTGTCTGTCCAGGCTTCAACGGTGTATTCATGAATGTCCTCGTCGTAAAGCGTGCAAACGCCGCGCCAGCGATCATTGTCGACAAAAATCATTGGCGTTTCCCGCCATGCAGGTTTGCCCAGAACGCGCCACTTTAGAACCGCCGCCACGACGTCGTGTCCGTCCTTAAAAATGTCCGCTTCAACGACGAGATCTTCACCTACGATACGCTTTATCGGATAGCGCCCACCGTCGAGTAGCGGCCGCACATTTTCGATGACAGCGGATGGAAATGCCGAACGCCCCATGCCGATCAATCAATCGAGATTCACAACGAGCGAAAGAGCAAATGCTTTAGCTTGCGCTGTCTCAGCGCGCTCGGCACTGTCCGCTGAAACCGCGGACTCTACAGCCGTTTTCCAACGGGCGACTCTTTCAAATGCCCTCAGCCCGCGAACTGAAACGCGCACTCGTATAGCCCCGAGTTGCGTGTCACCTGCCGCCGTACGCGGGTGCCAAGAATGGCTTCGAACATTTCCTGCTCAAATCGACCGACGATCGGGTAGTGGTCCAACAGATTCAGCATAGGGGAATGACACTCAAGGATTTTGGGGCCGTCCGTGTCAGTGATGAATTGGGACATGTGCCCCTCTTGATCGCGGACGTGAGCGAGCCACTTGGCGCGCTCCGCGACCGATTCGCCTTTTGCCTTAGCTTTCAGTGCGGCAGTTTTCTTTTTGAAAACGCTATAAAGAAGTTTCTCAGGCGCATTCGCTCCGTAGATCTCCTCGGCCGCTTTCAACAGATCGAGAGTTAATTGATGGCTGTCGGCCTGGAAAAGATCATGGCTCCGGCGTGTTAGTCGATAGACCATCTCCGGTCGACCCATTTTTTGCGGTCGCCGCCAGGTGTCGAGGTAACCATCGCGATGTAGCGTGATGCAATGCTGTTTAATGCCCATGTAGCTCATGTTCATTCTGTCGACGAGCTCATTGACGGACATTCCTTTGGTGCGCTTGAGGGAATTGATAATTTCAAGCCGCTGAGTGCGGCCAATTTCGGATATTAAACGTTGGTTCATATGGTGGAGGCTGGTTGGGAAAAACGAAGGTGTAGACTTTACACGCCGCAATCTTTAATACGCAAGCCCAAAATTTACCTAACAGCCGGTAGCAAAAGAAATTACAAGGCCGGCGCCGTGAAGAAAGTCACCACGAGGCAACGGCGAGACATCTCCTGTGCCGCTGGTAATGATAACCGATTACGAGTACAGATATTCGTCGTGGTATTCGCGTTGTGGCGCGAACTGCACGTTCTCGTTTCCAATCTCTGGGTACTCGAAGATTTTGCCTTCGTAATTGCGGATGACGATTTTTTCGTTGTCGTGATAGAGAATATAGCCGGGATTAATCGGCACCTTCCCGCCGCCGCCGGGAGCGTCGATGACAAATTGCGGCACAGCATAACCGGTGGTGTGACCGCGCAGGCCTTCGATGATCTCGATGCCCTTCGCGACCGACGTGCGTAGATGCGATGAGCCGTTAATAAGATCGCACTGGTAAATGTAATAAGGGCGCACACGGCATATCAGGAGTTTGTGCACGAGAATTTTCATCGTCTCAAGATCGTCGTTCACGCCGGCGAGCAACACGCTCTGGTTGCCGAGTGGAATGCCGGCATTTGCGAGACGCTCGAGCGCTTCCTTCACTTCGATAGTCAGTTCACGTGGATGATTGACATGCACGCTCATCCAGAGCGGATGATATTTCGAGAGCACCGCGCACAATTCGGGCGTAATACGTTGCGGTAGAAAAATTGGAACCCGCGTGCCAATGCGGAGAAATTCGATGTGTTTAATCGCACGCAGCCTCGACAGCAGCTTGTCGATTTTGTCGTCGCTGAAGATGAGAGCGTCGCCGCCGCTTAACAGTACATCGCGCACTTCACTATGTTTTTCGAGATAACGAAACGCCTCCTCGAAATTTGTGTGCAATTCCTGTTCGCCGACGCCGCTCACTACCCGGCTGCGGGTGCAGTAGCGGCAGTAACTCGCGCAACGATCGGTCACCAAAAACAGGACACGATCCGGATATCGATGGACTAATCCCGGCACCGGCATGTGCGAATCCTCGCCGCATGGGTCTGCCATGTCGTACGGGGACGTCCACGTCTCTTCGATCCGCGGAATCATCTGACGCCGGATTGGGTCTTCCGGATTGTTAGGCGGCACTAGGTTAAAAAAGTGCGGTGTGATCGCCAACGCCAGCTTTTCGCCCGAGAGCAAAACGCCGCTGCGCTCCTCTTCATTAAGGGTAAGGTGTTTCTCGAGTTGAGCGAGGGACGTGACCCTGTTCTTGAGCTGCCATTTCCAGTCGTTCCAGAGTTCTGGCGTTCCACCGTCGCGGGTCCAATAACCCGGCGCGTGTGAGACGAACTCTTTTCCGGCCCCTTTTTCTAATCGAGAAGTGATCATTTGTTCTTAAAAAGCTAAGTGCCCCCAATATCGCGTCAACGCAGGCACTTTTCAGTGCGCAGCGCACAATGGAGTTCCGGCTGCACCGCACCGCGACGGAACCCTGAACTTATTTTCCGCCAAGCACACTGAGCTCCCAGCGGTAACCGTCGGGATCGTGGAACCAAAGGCCCATGTTTTTCGATCCCGGAGCTTCCGGACCGATTTCATCGCCGGGATCTTCTATATCGACGCCGGTACTCTTCAAATGCGCGAGCGCTTTTCGCAGCGTCAGGTGACGGATTTCCTTCGAACAACGCGATCGTGAGATAGTCGTTGCCGACCGCGACGCCATTGCCGAACTCGAATTCCTTGCGTAATCCCAGCGCCCGCTCGAACCATTTCGCACTCTTCTTCGGGTCACGCACCGCGAGGCCAAAGTGACCAACCTCCCCGAGCGTGAAGGGGACTTTCATGTGAATCGTTAAGGCCGTGGCCTAGTGCGGTCCGGAGCCGTTTGAAGAAACGAGCGGTTCCATGAAGTGGCGATTGAAATCCTCCAACGCGCCTTGGGGCGTGTGGCCCAGTCCACTAGCGCCCGTTCGCACCTTCGGCCCGATAAACGCCAGCCAGATGTCACCCACCATTCCCATCCGCGGCCGCAGCCGCGCCGCGGGACTGCGTGGATGGTTCTCGAGGAATTCCTCTACGTCCTGCTTTATCACTGCGGGAAGTTCTTCAATCGCAAGCGAGGTCACATCAATAGAAACGTGTATGGCTCACATTTCGGACTTGGTAACGCCAAAAAGAATCTCGGTCGTTCTGCAATGAAAGCGATGCGATGACGCATCGCACTCCTAAAGCACTTCGTGCCAAATCGATTGGAAGCACAGATTCCGTTTCGCGAAGCTTTGGAGTGCGCACGCGTCCCCGCGTCGCTTTGGAAGCAGCCATCGATTGACCGAACGCAAACTGTTATTGCGAGATCAATCGCGGCCCCAAATCATCGCGACTGAAGTCGTAAGGCTGCCGCCCATGTTAAACGTGAGAAATTTTTTCGCGTTCTCGATCTGGCGTGGGCCGGCTTGTCCTGTGAGCTGCTGATACGCTTCGAACACTTGGCGGACGCCCGTCGCGCCGACAGGGTGACCGTCGCCGATGAGGCCGCCGCCCGCGTTCACCGGAATGTCGAATGGCACTTTGGATTTTTCCTGACGCACCTGCGGCAGCGTGGTCGCGCCGCTTTTCACAAGCTCCACGCCTTTGCCGGGCTCTGCGAGCCCGAGAATTTCGTAAGCGACAATTTCAGTAATGGAAAAGCAATCGTGCACCTCGGCGCCTTGCAGGTCGCGCGGCGTCAGGTTTGCCATGCGAAAAGCTTTCTCCGCCGCTTTCCGAGCGATCGAAAACGTCGGCGAATCTTTTTTGTCGAGCGGCAAATAATCAGTGGTATGACCGTAGCCAAGCAGCCGGGCAGTCTTGCTCGGGTCTCGTCCAATTTTGTTCAGATACTTTCCTGAAACCAGGACAACCGATGCCGCGCCGTCTGTGATTTGGGAACAATCGGAAACCTTCAGGGGCGGTGCGACGCTCGGGTTCTTATCGGAAACTTGTGATGCGCAATCGAACGTGAGATCGGCGTCACGCATTTGCGCCAGGGGATTCAACTTGGCGTGCGCATAATTTTTCCACGCGACGCGCGCCAGGTCCGCCTCGGTCGCGCCGTATTTCTCGATGTAAATCTGCGCGATGCGTCCGAACAATTTTGGAAACATGAAATCGCCATACTCCGGCTTTTCGTTGTGATAATCGGCCGCCGCGCCGAGCACATCCGAGCCATCGAGCGACGACATCGTCTTCTGTTGTTCCGCGCCGACGACCAGCACAACGTCGTAAAACCCGCCCATGATCCATTCCGCGCCCAGCAATACCGAAAGCGCCCCCGACGCGCACGCCGCTTCAGTGTGCATTGTCGGGATTCCGCGCAATTTCGGATCGATCTCCGGGATAAACGCGCCCAGCTGCAACTGCTTGGTGAACTGGCCCGCGTTGAAATTGCCAACTGCGCCCGCCTGAATTTCGCCCGGATCAATCTTCGCGTCATCGATCGCCCTTTTGCCGGCCTCGATGATGATGTGCCGGATCGTTTTCCCTTCCTTCTTCAGGTTGCGCTTAAAATCGGTGCGGCCACCGCCGAGAATGTAAACAGGTTCCATAATGCTCTATCAATTTAGCCAATCTCTCTACTCTGTCATCCCGAGCCGCGGAGACGGCGAGGGACCCTGCCGCATCGCTTGCGGCACATAGCCAACTGGTGCGCTTCGTCAGCTTATGTGAGATCCTTCGCTTTACTCAGGATGACACGCTAGCTGGCAAAAGCATTAATCCCTGTGATATCGCGACCGACAATCAATGTGTGAATGTCGTGTGTGCCTTCGTACGTGGAGACGCTCTCAAGGTTCATGAGATGTCGGATAACGGGATAGCGATCTGTGATGCCCGCGGCGCCAAGTATGTCGCGCGCGATGCGCGCACATTCCAGCGCCATCCACACATTGTTGCGTTTGGCTAACGAAATCTGCGCAGGACGCGCGGAGCCCATCTCCATCAAACGCGTGAGACGGAGCGCGAGTAATTGCGCCTTTGTGATCTCTTGCGCCACCCAAACAAGTTTTTGTTGCACGAGTTGGAAACCGGCGATCGGTCGGCCAAATTGTTCGCGCTCTTTGGCGTAGGCCAGCGCAGTTTCATAGCAATCAATCGCGGCCCCGATCACACCCCACGCGATGCCCACACGCGCGTACGTGAGACATGACAATGGCGCCTTCAAATCCTCTGCCTTCGGCAAACGGTTCTCTGCGGGTATCCGGCAGTTTTCGAACCAGCACTCCGATGTGCGCGACATGCGCAGGCTGAACTTCCCCTCGATGTCTTGAGCACGAAATCCGGGCGTGTCCTTTTCCACCACGAATCCGCCCACGCGGTCGTCGTCATCTTTCGCCCAAACAACTTTCACGTCCGCGATCGATGCGTTACCGATCCAGCATTTGCTGCCGTTTAGAATGTAATGGTCGCCATCACGCCTGGCTCGCGTTTCCATCCCGCTCGGATCCGAGCCGTGTCCATGTTCCGTTAACGCGAAACAACCGACGCGCTCCCCCGAGACGAGTCCCGGCAGCCAGCGGGTCTGTTGCTCAGGCGAGCCAAACGAATGGATCGCCTGAATCGTTAGAGAACCCTGCACGGACGCCAGCGAGCGCAAACCTGAATCGGCGCGCTCGAGCTCTTGCATGATGAGACCGTATGCTGTGTAACTCATACACGCACAGCGATGCTCTTTCAGATAGGGAGCATAAAAGCCGAGCTCGCCCATTCGTGGGATCAGCCGGTCCGGAAACTTACCCGTGCGATGGCAAGGAACGATCTCGGACAAGACTTCCTCCTGCACAAAATGCCTGGCCCGATCGCGTGCCGCGCGTTCCTCGTCCGTGAGAAGTTCTTCGATGTTGTAATAATCCAACGAAGTCATTCGTGCATTGACGCGGGCCAGTTTAGCGGTCGCGCGTCACGAACACAACGGTTCCTATCTCTGTGGGATGGCGAGCGCTTCCGGCATTCGTGCACACTATAGAAATGCGGCCTCAGCCGCTACCAAGCCGTTGACGGATAAGGGCTGCGCGGTTGAGTTCGTCGTGGACGCCGCCAGTAAAATGGGTTAGCTGGTCGCCCGTCATCACAAACAATGATTCTTTTCATTTGGTGTCTTAACCTAGGCATCAGCATTTGGAACGCCTACGTAACCGGTAAGGTTTGGGTCGAGGCTAAACACGCGGGCGGCGTGCACCGTTTCATGGCGTGGATGGGCTACCTCATGGCGTCGCTGGGTTTCAGTTGGAACATTCTCATTCTAGTTGGCGTCCTGCTGCATTCGTTAGGCAAGATCACTCCCGATCAAGCAACGCTTTTCTTTCAGGCAGGGTATGTCCTGCTGATTCCCGGTTTCCTATTTTCTGGGTACGCCATCATGTTTCAGAGCTGGGCCAATGCTTACCGTAACCATTCGGTAGTCAACATGGGCGTGGCCGCCTACAACACCTACGCCAATATTCATAATACCTTTAACGCGATCGACAATTTGCCGAAAGCCTTTGGTAGCGTTTTGAATACTTTTACGCGCGGAAGTGGGAAGAGTAAGGCGAACGGTCTGATCCTATTTGTAGTAATCCTTTGTGTCCTATCGGGCTTTATCATCGCAGCTCTTATCGTCCACCGCGTCGCAGCTAGCGACACTCAAGTTCCGGCAAGCGCCAACGCTGCCGCTACAAGCTGACTCCAATCAGCCGAGCTTAGATTAAGTTTTGGCTCAAGCCTTTTCTTTGGCTAGGCTATGCGGGTCTATCTTGCAGTCGGCAGCCCGGCTGCTTTCCAGGATTTGAAGCCGCCGGTCATGTTGCGTACGTTTTTGTAGCCCATCTTTTGCAGGCTCTCCGTCGCGAGGGCGCCACGGCCGCCTCCGCCGCAATGACAAATGATCATTGCGTTGGTGTCGGGAACTTTTTCTTCGATATCGAGCTCAATCGTGCCGCGGCTCATGTGAGTCGCGCCGGGAATATGGCCTTCGTCCCATTCGTCTTTGTCGCGAACGTCAACGATCACTGCTTCGCCGTTTTTTAATTTCGCTGCGGCATCCTGCGGTGAAATCTCGGTGATGTTTTTCTTCGCCTTTGCGACTAGTTTTTCAAAGCGCGCGTGCTTACCCATACAGATTTCTAAGCACTAATGCACACGAATAAACACGAATCTGGTTAATCTTGATTAGCCCCGAAAGCTTTCGGGGTTGGTGTTCATTCGTGGTTAAGTCTTTTCATTCGTAGCGCAACGCTTCGATCGGATCGAGCGCGGCGGCTTTGCGCGCCGGATAAAATCCAAAGAAAATTCCTACGGCAGCACTGAACATAAATGCGACGATGATCGAGCTCAGCGAAATGAGTGTCGGCCAATGTGCGTAGCTCGACAAAATCTGTGATGCGCCGATTCCAAAAATAATTCCAATCACGCCCCCGACTGAACTGAGCGTGACCGCTTCAATCAGGAACTGCATCAGAATGTCACTCCCGTGCGCGCCCACGGCCATGCGCGTCCCGATCTCGCGCGTCCGCTCAGTCACGCTTACGAGCATGATATTCATGATTCCGATTCCGCCGACCACAAGAGAGACGCCGGCGATTGAACCGAGCAGCACTGTCATTACCGCGGTCGTGGCCGTCGCTGCGTCCGCGATTTCCTGCTGATTGCGCACCGTGAAATCGTCATCGCGGCCAGGGCGAATATTATGCCGCTGTCGCAGAAGCGAGATGATTTGCTGTTGCGCGGCTTGAATCTGTCGACCATCGCTGATTTGGACATTGATGTTACGCAAAGTAGTTCCACCGACGACCCGCTTCATCGCGCTCGTAAAAGGCATGATCACGACATCATCCTGATCGACGCCCTGCGTGCTCAAACCTTTCGGAGTCAAAACTCCGGTGACAGTGAATGGAACATTTTTGATCCGCAAAATTTGTCCGACTGGGTCGTCGTTACCGTAAATCTGTGACGCGGTGGTTCGGCCGATGATACAAACCTTGTTGGCGCTGCGGACATCCTGGGCGGTGAACGGGGCGCCGTCGGTCAGAGCCCATTGCCGGATGTCGAGATAGTCGGCCGACTCGCCATAAATTCGGGTGAACCAATTTTGATTTCCGGCCGCGACCTGCGTCGTCGAAACAACTTCCTCGCTCACCGCCGCGACACCGGGGACTTCGCGTCGAATCGCCTCTGCGTCTTCAATTTTCAACGTGCCGGCGCCGCCCCAGCCGGTGCGAATGCCGCTCGAAGTTGTGCTACCGGAAAAAATCAGAATCACATTTTGCCCGAGGCTCGCGATCTGCGCTTCGACTTGCGCCTTCGCTCCGTTGCCAATTCCGACCATCGCAATCACAGCCGCGACGCCGATGATGATGCCGAGCGCGGTCAACACCGAACGCATCTTGTTCCGGCGCAGAGCGCGCAACGCGATGTTTAATGTCGATCCAACCTTCATGATTGAATTTGCGAATCGATCGGCGCGATTTTCTCGAGCTCGGTCGCGGCATCCAGCCGCTTTGTCACATCGAAATCTTTCAGGATCAATCCGTCACGCATCACCACATTGCGACGCGCGTAAGCGGCAATGTCCTGCTCGTGCGTGACCATGATGATGGTGATGCCGCGCTGGTTGAGCTGCTGAAAAATTCCCATGATCTCGACGCTAGTCCGGCTGTCCAGGTTTCCGGTCGGCTCATCGGCGAGCACAACTTCAGGGTCGTTCACGAGAGCGCGCGCGATCGCGACGCGCTGTTGTTGGCCACCAGAAAGCTGGCTCGGATGATGATCTTCGCGCCCAGCCAATCCAACCGACGCCAGAACTGAGTCCGCCTTTTCGCGCAGTTGCGCTTTCGTCAAACGATGGACGCCGTAAAGGAGCGGCAATTCGACGTTCTCACGCGCGGACGTACGCGGGAGCAAATTAAAACTTTGAAAGACAAAACCGAGTTTGTGGTTCCGAATGTCCGCCAGCTGATCGCGATCGAGCACCGAAACGTCGGCGTCGTCCAGAAGGTAGCGACCTGAAGTCGGCCGATCGAGACAACCAAGAATGTTCATGAGTGTGGATTTGCCCGAACCGCTCGCACCCATCAACGCCACAAATTCGCCGCTTTGAATCTCGAGAGAGACGCCGCGCACCGCGTACACCTCTACGTCGCCGGTGCGGTAGGTTTTGTGCACATCGGTCAGTTTGACGACTTCGCCGTTTTTCATCTCGATGTTGGTGGATCGGCCGCTCCGCGGGCGATGCTAAACATTTGCGGCTTCGCCGCGTGACTTAACATCGAGCAAGGGACTGCTCCATCCACCTTGCGCCGTTTCGTTTTCATCGATTACGGAAATCTGCGCGCGCCGCTGAAAGGATTCGCCGGCGGAGAGCTCGACGCCGATGGCGACGAAAGTTCCGCCGTAACAACGCGATCGCCTTCCTTCAGCCCTTCAGTGACTTCAGTCACAATCCCATCGCTGATTCCTGTTTTGATTTGAACCGCCTTCGGCCGGCCATAGGACAAAACGTAAACGGTACGCTCGGGTTTGCGCTCACGCGCCGCGGTCGGACGCTGACCACTGGGCGAAGATGTCGACCCGGGCGCCGTAGCTTTCGCGGAGGAGGCTTTCGGCTGTTCGCTTATCGTCGCGTCCGGTGGACGATATCGCAACGCCGCGTTCTTGATTTGCAACACGTTGTCTTTTTGCGCGACGATGATTGAGACGTTCGCCGTCATTCCGGGTTTCAGTTTCAAATCGGGATTACTTACGCCGATCACGGTGTCGTAAGTCACCACGTTTTGCACCGTGATCGGCGCGTTTCGTACTTGGACGACTTTGCCGTGGAACGTGCGCGTGGGAAAAGCGTCCACGGTGAAATCGACGTCCTGCCCCACGTCGAGAACGCCAACGTCCGCCTCAGCGACGTTCGCGTCGATCTGCATTTTGGTCAGATCATTCGCGATTTGGAAAATGACCGGCGCTTGCAAGCTAGCCGCGACGGTCTGGCCTACATCGACATTCCGCGAGATTACGACGCCATCGATCGGCGACGTAATCGTGCAATGGTCGAGATCAGCCTTCGCTTTATCGAGCGCACCTTGCTTAATTTTCACGTTCCCTTCGGCCTGATGAAGGGTCGCCGTCGCCGTATCGAGATCCTGCTGGGACGAATTTTTCTTGGTGAAAAGTTCCTGCGTTCGCACGGCATTTACTTTGGCAAGCTCAAGTGCGGCTTGGGCGGTGGCGAGATCGCCTTCGGCTTGCGTGACCGCGGCTTGAAACAGGGCCGGATCGATTTGGGCGACGACCTGCCCGGATTTCACCTGAGAATTAAAATCAGCGAAAAGTTTTTGAATGTTACCCGAGACCTGGCTACCGACCTGCACGTTGACGACCGGATTGAGCGTACCCGTCGCGGTCACTGCCTGGGTAATGGCTCCGCGCGTGACAGTTGCAGTTTGATAATTTGCGGCGCCACCATTGCGGCATTGGCGCACCACGGAGGCGACAATGAGCAGCGCGATGATCACGGCGATCCAGGGGACAAAACGTTTCATGTGAGTGGCGGTTGACTGCGCGTATAAGTAGGAGACAGGAACAAGCGATGCGCCGTTACATCGAAATTTATTCCATCATGCTGCGGAACTCGCTCATTCGCGAGATGAGTTTCAAGGCGAACTTCCTCCTGTGGATGATCGTCGAAGTACTTTGGTTCTGCGGACAGATTGTTTTTTTTAGCATCATCTTCGGCAATGTGGATCGGATCGGCGATTGGACAAAGTGGGAGGTCGTGCTGCTGGTCGGCACCCACCAGATGATCGCCCAACTTTTTCAGGCGTTCTTCTTCGTTAACGTCGCAAACATTCCGGAACTTGTCCGCACCGGAAAATTGGATTCGCTGCTTGTGCTGCCGATCGACAGCCAGTTTGCCGTGTCCACGAAACAATTTGGACTCGACAGCATCATAAACGCCCTGCTCGGCGCCGTAGTGGTTTGCGTCTCGCTGTCGAAGCTCGGCGTTGTGCCAACCCCACTTTCGATTTTGCTCTACCTCGCGGCGCTTTGCTTCGGGATCGCCGTGCATTACTCGATCATGCTGGGTCTGGCGGCGGTGAGCTTTTGGATCGTTCGCGCGCAGGGCCTGGTCTATGGTTATTTCAACTTTCTCAACATTGCGCGGTATCCGGACGTAATTTTCCCGCGACTGTTCCGGATAATTTTCGGCTGGGTAATTCCGGTGGTGATCATCGCGAACATCCCTGCGCGACTGCTGATCAAATCCTTGGGGCAAACCTTTCCGCTGATGATGCATCTGATCGTCGCATCGACGATTGTTTTCTGGCTCTCGCGGGTATTTTGGAAATTTGCGCTGGGACATTACTCCAGCGCCAGCTCGTAGATGCCCAGCCACGCAAGCGAACATGGCTCTAGCGTGCTGTGTTCTCATCGCAACAACTTACAAACGCATCACTTATCCGCTACGTACCGCGGACGCTACAGCGCACAGTATTCGGTCACAAAAAGCTCGATTTTTTGACCGAATCCGCTTGCGCGATCAGCGAAATGTTCTTAATTAGGCGTCCATTTTTCGGGCGCCAGTCGATTAGAGGGCGCTTAAACGCTATGGCAAAACCAAAGAAAAAGAAGAGTTCTGCGAAGAAGTCGGCTGCGCGGAAGACGCGACCGGCACGTAAGATTCACGCGAAGAAGGCTGCG
>WNGC01001605.1_pt1 | contig 13772 bp, 15 predicted proteins | sample 5400051 | NCBI WGS metagenome assembly WNGC01 (sample SAMN13153368, study PRJNA577476) | soil metagenome | isolation source: 20 cm soil or saprolite under grassland replicate 2 | place: USA:California | collected 2016-06-15 | reverse complement strand
TCTGCTGGGCGATCACAATCGCGGCCATGGCCTTGAGGGGCTGGACCGGCATCGGCATTCGGTACGCGAGCCCGGTCAGGATCTGCATGGCGCCGAACATGATGAGCACGCTTGCGCCGTCGAGATGGGATGCGAGGGCGACGCCGATAATGAGCGGCACGTCCGTACCCATGTCACCGAACGCACCAGACAGTTCATTGCGATCGAAGCGGATCGCGGGGCGGGTACTGGTGACTGGCCTCGTAATATTCATTTGAATATAACGCTGCCGCGAATTCTAATCGAGACCCGTATCGAACGCAAAGCTATCTGGCGCGACGCGCCCGTGCGACGAGCCGGGAGAGCCGCTTGAGGTCTGGCGCGACCGAGCGCGCCGCTCTCGATTCCATGGCGCGGTACCGGCGTAGGACTTCAGCGCCGAGCTCCGTGACGCGGGCGCCTCCGCCGCTGCGTCCGCCGGTCAGAGTTTCGACCAGAGGCCGCCGGAAAGCGACGTTCATCGCGTCGACGAGCAGCCAGGCGCGCCGGTACGACATTTTCATCTCGCGCGCAGCCGCAGAGATCGACCCGGTGCGGGCGATCTCGCCCAGCAAGTCGGCCCTTCCCGGACCGATCGCCACGACTGCCCCGATGAGAATACGGATTTTCGGAACGAGCGCTCGGGACATGGGATTCGCGCTGTGGCGCTACAAGAGCGGGATGATTCCGGTGATCCTCGGGTGCGGTATGTCCGGACTGGTCTGCCGGTTGGTCGCGGGCTGAACGCGAGCGCCGTCGCAGAACCGCGCGGAGGCGCCCTTTCTCCTTCTCCCGGAGGCCGGCTAGCCTTCCTGGATCACGCCGCAGGCGACGCGCGCTCCGGAGTTGCCGGTCGGCTGGGTGCTGTAGTCGTCGGGCTGCGCATGCACGATGAGACCCCTGCCGATGATGCCGGCCGGGCCTTCGGTCACGGTAATCACGTCGAGTTCAATCGAGAGCGTCGCGTTGCCGTAGTCGTCGGCCTTGAGCGCAAACATATCCCCAGCGTGCCGGTCAGGCGTGGACGGATGCGCGTGCGGCTTTCCGAGCGGGTTGAAATGCCCTCCCGCGCTCATGCCGTCGCCCGAGCTGCAATCGCCTTTCTCGTGGATGTGGAAGCCGTGCTCCTGCCCGGGCTTGAGGCCGCTGATATTCGCAACGAGCTGGACTTTGTCGCTCTTCTGGGCGAAGGTCGCCGCGCCTTTTACGCCGCTGTCCTTGTTCGGCTGCAACGTCGCTTTTGCGGTCGGGGCGCGGCCCGTCATCGATTCCATCATCCCGCACCCGGCGAGCAGGCCGGTGACTGCCGCTGCCGCAATCGCAAATCTCATTTCGCCTGACGTAGTTGGGTCGGGGCGCCCATTCTACGCCGCTATTTCTTGGGAACGGGGCCCCTGATGCCTTTGTTCTTGCGATAGTTGCTTACCGCCTTGTCCTGGTACTTGCCGAGCAGAGCGGCGTCCTTCTTCGCCGCTTCGTCGGCCTTCGCCTTGGCTTCCGCGGCCTTGGCCGGATCGGCCGGAGCAGCGGGCAGCTTCGCCCACACCGCGCCTGCGGCCGCTGCCATCGCGACACTCATCATCAGAATGCGAAAATTCATGACATCCCTCCTCAATGCTGAGCCTGCGGCGCGCCGGGCTGGCCCATCGCCGTCCCGGCCTTGACCTTTCCGGACTTCACGTCGTTGTACCAGTACTCGTGGTGCTCCCTGGCCCAGGTCTCATCGACGTATCCGGTGCGCATCGCCTCGTACGCTCCGTCCAGGCCGATCGTGCCGAGGTAGATATGGCCCAGGGAAATTGCCATCACCGCGCCGCCCGAAACCATGTGGAGCACGTTCGCCTCGATCATGACGGCGCGCACCTGGTCGAAATTCGGAAATAGGAGCACCAGACCCGACGCGCTCACGACCAGGCTCAGCACCACCACGCCGATCCAGAACCACACCTTCTCGCCCGCGTTGAATCTGCCCGACGGAACGTGTCCGCCGGTGATCATTCCGCCCAGGTTCGCGAACCACTTGAAATCGTAGAGGCGCGGAAGGTTATCCTTGACGAACATGACGATGAACATGAGCAGGCTCACGACGAACACCGGCCCGACGAAATTGTGCAAATGCTTCGAAAGCTGCGCGAGCCAGGCGAATAGCGTGTATCCGATCACCGGCAGGAGAACGTACTTCCCCAGCATCATGACGAGGCCGCTGATGCCGAGGATGACAAAGCTGACCGCTACCACCCAGTGCGTATAGCGCTCGAAGGGAGTGAAGCGCTCGATCAGCCGGCCGCTAGGCTCGCCGTGCACCTTGATGCTGCCGCGCCACTTGAAAAACACCCCGATTACGACCACGACGGCGGCGATCAGCCAGCCGGCGATAGGCGTGATCCACCCGTTCTTCAGCTGCCGCCAGGTCTCTCCGTAAGTCTGGACCAGCACGCCCGTTTCGCGGCCCTTGATCGAGGTGTACTCCTCCTTCCCTGAGCGCACGTCGCGCCAGACCGGCGCGTTGTTGCCGGGCTGGCTCTGCGCGCGCTGCTGCTGGGTTTCACCCTGCTGCGCGATCGAGGTGCCGGTGAGCGGCAGAACCAGAGCCAGCGCAATGGCGAAAGAACGCCCCCAAACCGCAAACGGTTTCATGAGCCGTGCTCCTTTATTCTGCCCGCGTGTATTCGTTCTGCGAGAGATTGCGGGTCCTGACCGCGGATTCCCAGCTCGTCTTGTCGCCCTTGCTCCACCTGGAGCCGGGGTAAGGATTTGCGGCCGAATCATTTTCCCAGGGCTTGGTATCGGGCTTGCCCTGGTACTTCCCCTGCTTGTAGACGATCACCTGCTCGCGCTCGCCGCAGGCGCCGAGGCCGAATGCGAGGAGGATCGCGGCGCCCGCGAAGATGAGCCTGCGGGCCCTCGTCATGACTTCGCTCCCGCGGGCGCGGCCTTCTGGTCGGGCTTGCCGTAAGCGGTGCCCCAACCCCAGACTTCCGAGCCCTTGCCGCGCTTGAGCACCCGCTGGCGGTAGATGTCGGCGATCACGTCGCCATCCCCGCCAAGGAGCGCCTTGGTCGAGCACATTTCGGCGCACGCCGGGAGCTTGCCCTGCGCGAGGCGGTTCGAGCCGTATTTTGCGAACTCTTCCTTCGACAAGTCCTTCTCCGGACCGCCCGCGCAGAAGGTGCACTTGTCCATCTTGCCGCGCAATCCAAAGGCGCCGGCTTGCGGGAATTGCGGCGCGCCGAACGGGCAGGCGTAGAAGCAGTAGCCGCAGCCGATGCACAGGTCCTTGTCGTGCAGCACCACGCCTTCGTCGGTGCGGTAGAAGCAGTCGACCGGGCACACCGCCATGCACGGCGCATCCGAGCAGTGCATGCAAGCGACCGAGATCGACTTCTCTGCGCCGACGATGCCGTCGTTGATGGTGACCACGCGGCGGCGGTTCACGCCCCAGGGAACCTCATTCTCATTCTTGCAGGCGGTCACGCAGCCGTTGCACTCGATGCAGCGCTCGGCGTCGCACAGGAATTTCATTCTGGCCATGGTTGTATCCTCTTCTCTCGTTCTGATCGCACGGAGGGGTCCCTCCCCCTCCTCAGGCCCGTTTGATCTGACAGACTGTCGTTTTTGTTTCCTGCATCATCGTCACCGAATCGTAGCCGTACGTGGTGGCAGTGTTCACCGCTTCCCCGCGCACGATGGGCGCCGCGCCCTCCGGGTACCAGGACAGCATGTCCGTGCCCTGCCACCAGCCCGAGAAGTGGAACGGGATGAAGGCATGATCCGGACCGACGCGTTCGGTCACCAGCGCCTTGACCTTGAGCTTGGCGCCTGTCGGGGTCGTTACCCAGACGTCCTCTCCGTTCCTGATTCCGCGGTCGTTCGCCGACTTCGGATTGATCTCGACGAAGTTATCCTGCATCAGCTCGGCGAGCCACGGATTGGAGCGCGTTTCCTCGCCGCCGCCCTCGTATTCGACCAGCCGCCCGGAAGTGAGGATGATCGGGTACTGCTTGCCGATGTCCTTGTTCTTCTCCTGCACCGATTTGTAGAGGGTCGGCAGGCGCCAGAACGCCTTCTTGTCGTCGTGGGTCGGGTAGTCGGCGATCAAATCTGGCCGAATACCGAACAGGGGCTCGCGGTGCTTCGGGACGCCGTCGGGGAAGTTCCACACGACGGCGCGTGCCTTGGCGTTGCCGAAGGGGTGGCAGCCGTGGTTCTTCATCACCACACGCTGGATGCCGCCGGAGAGGTCGGTCTTCCAGTTCTTGCCTTCGGCCTCTGCCTTCTCGGCGTCGGTCAGCTCATCCCACCAGCCGAGCTTCTTCAGCAGCACGTGATCGAACTCGGGATAGCCGGTCGTGATCTCCGCGCCTTTCGAGTACGACCCATCCTCGGCGAGCAGGTTGACACCGTCTTTCTCCACGCCGAAATTGGCGCGGAAGTTGCCGCCGCCGTCCATCACGTGCAGATGTGTGTTGTAGAGCACGGGCGACCCCGGATGCTTGAGCGCCGCGTTGCCGAAGCACGGCCACGGCAGCCCGAAGTAGTCGCCGTCGAGAACGTAGCCGGTCTTGGTGTCCTTGCCGCCCTTGGCGCGCAGCGTCTTCACGTCGAACACCTGCATGTTGCGCATGTGCGCCTGCAGGCGCTCGGGCGATTGTCCGGTGTAGCCGATGGTCCAGCTGCCGTTGTTGAACTCGCGAGTCATGTCCTCGACGTTCGGCTCGTCTTTCTCCACCTTGATGTTCTGCTTGCCGTCCTTCTTGCCCACGAGCTGGTCGGCAAAGCCGAGCTTCTTGGCGAACAGGTACATGATGGTATGGTCGGGCTTGGACTCGAACATCGGCTCGATGACCTTCTCGCGCCATTGCACCGAGCGGTTGGACGCAGTCACCGAGCCGGAGGTCTCCAGCTGGGTTGCAGCCGGCAGCAGGTACACTGCGCGATCCGCCTTCGCTTGCTTGCCCGCGTCCTTCAGCACCTTCATCCCCTGCTCGTCGAGCGGCATCGCTGCCATCGCAGCGGTCGCCGACGGGTAGGGATCGATGACTACGAGGAGATCGAGCGCGTGCATCGCCGCCTGCATCTCCAGGCCTCGGGTCTGGCTGTTCGGCGCGTGGCCCCAGAAGAACATGCCGCGGATGTTCGGATCCTGGTCGATGTTCTCGTTCTTCTCGAGCACGCCGTCGATCCAGCGCGACACCGTGATACCGGGCTTGGTCATCATTGCCGGCGAGGCGAACTGGTCCTGCAGCCACTTCAGATCCACGTTCCACACCCGCGCCCAGTGTGCATACGCGCCCGGCGCGATGCCGTAGTAAGCGGGAAGCGAGTCGGGATTCGGGCCGAGGTCGGTCGCGCCCTGCACGTTGTCGTGCCCGCGGAAGATATTGGCGCCGCCGCCCGCAACGCCGATGTTGCCCAATGCGAGCTGGAGAATGCAGGAAGCGCGCACCATGGCGTTGCCTATGGTGTGCTGCGTCTGACCCATGCACCACACGATGGTGCTCGGCCGGTTCTTGGCCATGGTCTCGGCAACCTTGTACACCTCGGCTTCCGGAACGCCGGTCACCCGCTGCACTTCGGCCGGATTCCAGACCTTCATCACTTCCTCCTTGACCTTGTCCATTCCATAGACGCGGTCGTGGATGTACTTCTTGTCTTCCCAGCCGTTCTTGAAGATGTGGTGCAGCACGCCGAACAGGAACGCGATGTCCGTTCCCGAGCGGATGCGGATGTACTGGTCGGCCTTGGCCGCGGTGCGGGTGAAGCGCGGGTCGGCGACCATGATCTTGCAGCCCGTCTCCTTCGCGTGCAGCGAATGCAGCATCGACACCGGGTGCGCCTCGGCGGCGTTCGAGCCGATATAGAGCGCAGCCTTGCTGTTGTGCATGTCGTTGTAGGAGTTGGTCATCGCGCCGTAGCCCCAGGTATTCGCGACGCCGGATACCGTGGTCGAGTGGCAGATGCGCGCCTGATGGTCGGTGTTGTTGGTGCCGAAGAGCCTGACCCACTTGCACATCAGGTAGGCCTGCTCGTTGGAATGCTTGGAGGAGCCGACGAAGTACAGCGAGTCGGGGCCAGACTCCTTGCGAAGGGCGAGCGTCTTGTCGCCGATCTCGTTGATCGCCGTGTCCCAGGAGATGCGCTGGTATTTGCCGTTCACCAGCTTCATCGGGTATTTCAGCCGGTGCGAGTGCTCGGCCATGCCGTGCTCGCGTATCGAAGCGCCCTTGGCGCAGTGCGCCCCGAGGTTGAGCGGCGAATCGAACACCGGTTCCTGGCGCACCCACACGCCGTCCTGCACCACCGCGTCGATCGCGCATCCCACCGAGCAGTGCGTGCATACCGTGCGCTTCACTTCGATCTTGCCCGCCTTGTCGTCGGCGGCATCGGCCTTGCCGATCATATTGAACGGCAGCTGAGTCGCAAAGGCGCCCGCGCCCGCCGCCAGCCCGGAGCGCTTGAGGAAGGCGCGCCGGTCGATCGTTTTCGCAAGCATCCCGGAGAGGCTGCGCGAAAGACGGCTGTTGCCGGAAGAAAGATGAGCGGGAGCGCCAGCGGATTTCCTGGTGAGCATCATGGTCACGCCTCCTCGGGTCAGACTTTTGCGGTGTTGTAGTAACTGCGGACGTGGGCAGTTTCCTGATAGCCCCGCCCGCGTCTCTTGTCGTTGTTCGTTGCAGGTTGCGCGGTGGCCGGGCTGACCGCCTGAGCGGCGATAGCGGCCGCCGTTGCGGCGCCGCCCGCGCTGGCTGCAAGTAGGAAGTTTCTGCGGCTGAGCCTGGATTTAGTTTCTTTTTTCATATGCGGTCTCCTTCCTATCGTCGACGCCAAATATGCAAGCCATGGCATGGGGGAATTAGAACACCTTTAACGCCTCGGTTTCAACCACTAAGAACGACGAGGCAAAGGTGGAAACGTGCTTATAAAACTTGGCTTTTTCGCTGGCTGACACCGCCGCGTAAAACCCCCCGAAAGAGCGCTCGATGTAGGCGCTGAAAAAGCCGCGCTGCTTTTGCAGCGCAGCATCGTCGGAGCCCTGGGAAATCAAATGCCTCATGACCTCGAAGAGGCCGGCAAAGTGGTCCTCGGGCTCCCGCGCGGCGCCCACCTTGCCCAAGCCGAGGGAGGCGAGGTCCTGCTTGAGCCGCACGAGGATTTTCTCCCGGCCGGTCGCCGCCAGATAAAAGCTGGCGTAAGGCGTCACCTCGGCCTTTCCCGTTCCGACGAAGAGCTCGTCATACTCCAGGCGCGCTGCCTCGGCCTCCGTTGCCCTCGCCGCCGCCGCCAAGGTGTTCCAGGGACCGGCCAGCTGGCCGCCCGCGGCGGCGATCTCGGCGGCCCCTGCCATGGTCTGGAGCAAGCCCGCGTCGGGTCCCGCGTAGAAGAGCCGTCCGAGCAGCGCGTAGTATCCGGCGCGCGCTTCGTCCTCCTGGACCAGGGACGCGTGAAATCTGAGCGGAGTGACGGTCGAGCTCACCTCTTGACCTCCTGTATCGAGATCTCGTCCTTGTTTTCCATCATGTCCACCACGCGGCAGTCGCCGCACATCTGCAGCCGTTTGAGTGATACGTCGCCCGCGAACATCGAGTGGCCGGTGAGCTTGCCGAGCATGTTGGTCACCATCTGCCGCGTGCCGAAGGGCTTGCCGCAGCGCACGCAGTTGAACGGCTCGGCTTCGTTGAGAACGACCTCCTGCTTCGCCTGCGCGGTGAGCAGCAGGCGCGGCGCGAGCGTGATCGCGCTTTCCGGACAGGTCGTCTCGCACAGCCCGCACTGCACACAGTTGCGCTCGATGAACTTCAGCATCGGCTGGTCGCGCCCGTCATGCAGCGCCGATTCAGGGCACGCGCCAACGCAGGCCATGCACAGCGTGCAGGTCTGCTTGTTGACGAGCACCTGGCCGTACGGGGCTCCGGCGCCGAGCGCTATGCTCTCCTGCGCCTTGGGCGCGAGTTTCGCGAGGTGTTCGAGCGCGAATTCGAGCGTCGCGCGTTTTTCGGCGGCGAGATTGTAGGTCGCCGCCTTCGATGCCGTCGCTGCCGGCTGGAGCTCCCACACCTCCTTTTCGAGCACGGCAACACTGTCGGTCGCGAGCAGCCTGAAATGGGCGCCGCTATAGCCGAGAGCGTTGACAATGGTCTCGGCGAAATCCATCTGCTTCCTCAGCGCGTCGCCGTACTCGCCTGCTTCCTTCGGCGTTCCGAGCACGAGCACCTGGCTCGCCCCGTAGGCAAGGGCCGCGAGCAGAACGTCCATGCCGACCGAGGCGGGATGATGGACTTCGAGCGGGATCGCACGCGCGGGCAAGCCCGTCCCGCGCCGCGCGAGCTTTGCGATCAGCGCGCGGCTCTGGCCCGCGTTGTGCAGCAGTAGGCACGCGTCCTTGCCGCCCGCCTGCGCGTAGACCGAAAGCAGGCGCTTCAGCCGCGCGCCGAAGTCGGGCACGCGCGGATAGGCGTAGGTCATCGCGCCTGAAGGGCATACGGTGGCGCAGCCCCCGCAGCCCATGCACAGATGCGGGTCCACCTTGATGCGATCGCCGTCGGGCGTGATCGCAGCAGTCGAGCACACGTCGATGCACTGATTGCAGCCGATTTTGCTGGAACGGCTGTGCGCGCATATCCTCTCGTCGTAGGCGAAGAACCGCGGCTTCTCGAACTCGCCGACCATCTGCGCAAGCTGTGCCGCCGCGAGCGCCTGCTCAAGAGGGTCGCTGCCCGGGGCCAGGTAGCCTTGGGGAGCTTGCGCGGTCTTGACCGCCGGCTCGTCCGATAGGTCGAGCACCATGTCGAAGCGCTCGCTTCGCGCGCGTTCGACCCGCTCGAAGTCTATGGCGCGGATCGCGCCGCAGGCTTTCACGCATTGACGGTGCGACCTGCACTTGTCCATGTCGATCTGGTACGAGAAGTCGATCGCCTGTTCGGGGCAGGCGTGGATGCAGGCGTTGCAGCGCGTGCAGACTTCCAGATCGATCGCGTTATCCTGCTGCCAGGCGACTTCGAATGCGCCGAGATAGCCTTTGACCCACTGCACTTTTCCGGACCACACCGGGTAGCGCCGCTCCGTGGGCAACTCTCCGCCGCGGCCCGGAGTGAGCAATACGCTGACGTCGAGCTGTTCGGCGAGCTTCTCGGCCCAGGAAATCGCCGCTTCGGCCGGCCCGACGATCAGCAACTCGCCGCCCGACTTGTAAGACACTCCGGCCACCGGTTCCGCCTCGGGCAGATCAGCAAGCGCAAGCAGCGCCGCGATCTTGGGGGCCGCCTTCGCGCCTTCCTTCGACCAGCCCGCGTGCTCGCGGATGTTGACGAACTTGATGTCCGAGGTGGAGCCCGCCTGATCCGCCAGCTCCGAGAACAGCGGCGCTTCCTGCGTGCACGCGATCACGCAGGCTTCGTCCTTCAGCGCTCCGTGGAAGCTCGCGACCTGTTTGCGGCACAGCTCAGTGTGGATTTCAATCGGCTCCTTGCGCTTGAGCGCCGATGCGAGCGCCTTGGCGTCCAGCGCCATGGTCTGGTTGCAGTTGCAGAGCTTGAGCGTCTTGTCGTCTAGCGGCATGATCAGACGGGCTTGGCCGGAGGCTTCGAATCCTCGGCCGGTCGAGACTCGGGCTCGGGCGCCATGCGCTCGTCAGCCGGCGCGGTTCCCGCGTCCGCTACGGCCTTCCCGGGGGCTTCGGCTTCGATCTGCCTGTCCTTTTCGGCCGCTTCCTCCGGGAAGAGCAGCCGGTTCGCCTGCTTCAGCGACTTCAGCATCTCCTCCGGAATCGGGTCCGGCTTGGAGTAATCGTCGATGTACGTGTCGAGCCCGTCCATCACGTTGAAATGTGGATCGTGAAAGAGCTTTTTCAGCGCGGACCGGCGTAGCTTCTCGTCCACTCCAGGGCGCAAGAAATCCTGGTACTCGGAGGCGAGCCCCTTCAGCGTATCGACCGGCGGCAATTCCGTGTTTGCTGCCGGTCGCGCCTCCGCGGGGACGGTGGCCGGGGGCGTCTTGGTTTCGGGCGCGACAGGCCGCGGCGCAGCCGCGTCCTTCGCCGAATCGAGCTTGCGCCGCGACCAGCGCGACAGGAACGGCTCCTTGTCGGTGCTCACGCGGCGTCTCTCTTGGCGCCTTTGAACGAAGGCGGGCGGCTGCGTTTCTTCTTCGGCTCAGGCTTGTAGTGCTTCTCGACGTACTCGGCGAGCCAGGAAATCCATTCGGCCGGCATCGGCACGCCGTCCACGCGCGCTCCGCCATCCATCTGCCGCGCCGCTTCGTTGTAGCTCGCCGTCACCGATTGCGGCACGCCCTTCCCGTCCTCCTCCAGCCAATTCACGAACACGTACGGGTGCCGCGAGTAGAGGTTGAGGTAATAGCCTTCCGACTCGTCGTGAAACAGCTCCAGCTTGAACCCCGGATGCAGCCATTGCGTGTTCAGGCTGTCCTGCCGCAGCACTCGCGGCGCCGAGCCCGGCTCGCTGGAATCCGGCAACACGCCGATCGGTTCCCATTTCTCCGACTGCCAGCGGTTGTCGAGCCGCGTGCGCTGCATGACGACCGCGAGGGCGAGGTTTGGGTAGGGCATTTTGCGGCTATACTGGAGCGGTTGAGGAAACGATGAATTATGAACCGCATTTCATGACGCGGCTACGCAAACCATGACGGACCGGATCATCCCCATCAACGACGGGCGCAGGACAAAACCCTTTCCTCCCGAGGGGAAATCGGGTGGATCCGAGCGCTCCGGGCGAGACACGCTCGGCCGCAGCCTGCACGACCTGCGCATCTCGGTCACTGACCGCTGCAACTTCCGCTGCATCTACTGCATGCCGCGCGACGTGTTCGGCCCCGATTACGCGTTTCTCCCGAAGAGCGAATTGCTGACCTTCGAGGAGATCGCGCGGCTGGCGCGCGTTTTCAAAGGCCACGGAGTCGAGAAAATCCGCCTGACCGGCGGCGAGCCGCTCCTGCGCAGGAACCTCGAGCGCCTGATCGAGATGCTCGCCGACATTCCGGGGCTCGAGCTTACGCTCACCACCAACGGCTCGGTCCTCGCGAAAAAAGCGCGTGCGCTGAAGGCCGCGGGACTCAACCGCGTCACGGTCAGCCTCGACTCGCTGGACGAGAAGGTATTCCGCAGGATGAACGACGCCGACTTCCCGGTCTCCGAAGTCCTGAACGGCATCGATGCGGCAACGGCCGCGGGGCTCGCGCCGATCAAGATCAACATGGTGGTGAAGCGCGGCGCGAACGAGGATTCCGTCATCCCGATGGCGCGCTACTTCAAGGGCAGCGGCCACATCGTGCGCTTCATCGAGTACATGGACGTCGGCGCGACCAACGGCTGGCGCATGGACGACGTCCTGCCCTCGGTCGAGATCGTCCGCATGATCGGCGAGAAGATGCCCCTCGAGCCAGTCGAGCCGAATTACACGGGCGAGGTCGCCGAGCGCTGGCGCTACCGGGACGGGTCGGGGGAAATCGGCGTGATTTCCTCGGTAACGCAGGCGTTCTGCCGCACCTGTACGCGTGCCCGCCTCTCCACCGAGGGCATGCTCTATACGTGCCTTTTCGCGACGGCGGGCTACGACCTGCGCGGGCTGCTGCGCGGCGGCTCTTCCGAAGAGGAGATTTCGGACGCAATCGCGCTCATCTGGCGGGCGCGTGCCGACCGTTATTCCGAGATCCGCACCGCGGAGACGGCCAAGCTGCGCAAGATCGAGATGTCCTACATCGGCGGATGAAGACACCGCACCGCCTCAAACTCACCCACGCTTCGAAGCCCCTCACCTTCGAAGTCGAGGCAATCAACGAGCGCGGCGAAGCCGTGCCGACGCCGATAGCGGGCGAGCATCCGCTCACGCTCTACGTGGACAAGCGCGAAATCGTCACGCTGATGACCCTCGGCCAGGCACCCGAGGCGCTCGCCATCGGCTACCTGCGCAACCAACGTCTGGTGAAATCCATCGACGATATCGCCGCGGTGCAGGTGGACTGGGAAACGGCGTCGGTTGCGATCACGACGCGCGCGCCCCTCGAAGGGCTGGAAAAAAAGATGGAGAAGCGCACCGTCACCACTGGTTGCGGCCAGGGCACGGTATTCGGCGACCTGATGGAAGAAATCGACTCGATCAAGCTACGCGACGACGTGACCCTCACCGAAGATGCGCTTCACGCTCTGCTCGACGCGGTGCGCCGCCACGAGGCCATCTACAAGGAGGCGGGCGCCGTCCACGGCTGCTCCCTGGCAAGTTACACCGCCGACAGTGTCGAGATTCTCTACTTCGTCGAGGACGTCGGCAGGCACAACGCCGTGGACGCGATCGCCGGGCAGATGTGGCTCGACGGCGTGGACGGCTCGGACAAGATCTTCTACACCACCGGACGCCTGACCTCGGAGATGGTGATCAAGGCCGCCCAGATGCGCATCCCCTTCCTCGTTTCCCGCTCGGGCCTCACCAAAATGGGTCACGAGATCGCCAGCAAGGTCGGTATCACCATGATCGGCCGCGCGGCGGGCGGAAAACACTACCTGCTCTTCACCGGCAAGCACCGCTTCAGCAAGAGCGTCGCGCCGACGATGGTGGCGTAGCGGCGAGCGCGCCGTGCAGTCCTCGGTCACCGGACTGATTCTCGCGGGCGGCAAAGGCAGCCGTATGGGCGGCGTGGACAAGGGCCTGCAGGCTTTTCGCGGCAGGCGCCTCGTCGATCATGTGTACGAGCGCTTCGTACCGCAGGTCGGCGGCATCATCATCAACGCAAACCAGAACCACGAGGAGTACAGGACCTTCGGCGTGCGCGTGGTGAGTGACGCGATCGGAGGGTACGCAGGGCCGCTCGCAGGACTGCACGCGGGCCTGTCGGTCTCCAAGCGACCGTTTCTCGCCTCCGTCCCCTGCGATTCCCCCTTTCTCCCCGCAGACCTGATCGAGCGGCTGTACCAGCGGATCGACGAAACCGGCGCCGAACTCGCCGTTGCGAAGACGGGCGAACAACCCCACCCAGTGTTCTCGCTCATGCGTCGCGGCGTGTGCGACCACCTCACGGAGTTCTTAAAGAGCGGCGGGCGCAAGATCGATGCGTGGTACGCCACGCTCAACGTCGTGGAAGTCGGATTCGACGACGAGCCGGGGGCTTTCTCCAATATCAACACGCGCGAAGAGCTGCACACGTGGGAAAACGCGCCACCGGCTTGAGTTCCTCGCCCCCTCGCTTATTCGCGCGACCTCCGGCCGTCGAAGAACCTGAAGCCTTCACCTAGCGGTGCTACGTAACCCGAATCAGGGAATGTCCTTGAAAACTTCGTTTGAATAGGAGCTTTCCTGGCCCAAGGTATCAAAGTCCGTCACCGCGAAGTAGTACCGGGTTCCGCTGGCGAGTCCCATAACGGTATAGGTCGTAACATTGCCCACGCTGATCCCTTGTCCAACGGGCTGGAGATACGTTCCGGGGGCGGTGCCGAAATAAACGCGGTACCCACTGAGACTTGGGACTGTTACGGCATCCCACGCCAGGCCAGCGCTGTTGGACGGTGGCGGCGGAGTGTTCCCGGTCGTAACGCTCGCAGTTGCCGAATCGGGTGAGGTGTTGCCGGCCGCGTCGCGCGCCGCCACCGTGTAGCTGTAGGTCGTTGCAGCGGACAAGCCCGTATCCGCATAGCTGGTTGTAGCGGGCGTTGCGACCTGGAGGCCATTGCGGCGCACGATATAGCCGGTCACTCCGACGTTGTCGGTTGAAGCGCTCCACGACAGGTTGGCTCCGGTGGAACCGGCCGC
>WNGC01005329.1_pt1 | contig 13774 bp, 11 predicted proteins | sample 5400051 | NCBI WGS metagenome assembly WNGC01 (sample SAMN13153368, study PRJNA577476) | soil metagenome | isolation source: 20 cm soil or saprolite under grassland replicate 2 | place: USA:California | collected 2016-06-15 | reverse complement strand
ACGGCAGTGGCCTCGTATTTGCCGGTCCAGTCTTTCCCTTTGTATGTATCACGATCGCCTGCGGCGCAGTCTCAGGTTTTCATTCTCTCATTGCCTCAGGCACAACGCCGAAAATGCTGCGGCGCGAATCGCGAATACGGAGTATCGGTTACGGTGCCATGGTGACCGAAATGATGGTTGCTTTGATGGCGATGATCGCGGCGTGCGTGCTGCAACCGGGCGAATACTTCGCGATCAACACCAAAGGGACGCCGACCGAAGTAGTCGAGAGAGTAAGCGCCTCCGGGTTTCCGGTCACGGAACAACAAATGACTCGGCTCGCCTCGGATCTCGGCGAGTCCACCATGTTTAATCGCGCGGGCGGGGCGCCGACTTTCGCCGTCGGTATGGCGCACATGTTCGCACGAATTTCCACCGGCCCAACTGCACTCGCGCTTTGGTACCACTTCGCGATCATGTTTGAGGCTTTGTTTATTCTCACAACCATTGATGCCGGAACACGGGTGGGGCGCTTCTTGCTCCAAGATTTCCTGGGGAATCTCTGGCGTCCGCTTGGCAATACGCGTTCGTGGAGTGCGAATCTCTTCTCAAGTGTGCTGCTGGTGTCGGCATGGGGCTGGTTTTTGTACGAGGGAGTCGTCGATCCTCTCGGCGGCATCAACTCCCTTTGGCCGCTTTTCGGATTGGCCAATCAGTTGCTCTCAGTAGTCGCGCTCTGCCTTGGCACGACGATTCTGATCAAAATGCATAGGGCGAAATATCTTTTCGTCACCGTGCTGCCGCTTTGCTTTATGTGCGCGGTCACGTTTTCGGCTGGTTATCTGAAGGTCTTCTCGCCGGATCCCAAGCTCGGTTTTTTAAGTGGCGCGCGATCGCTTTTGAATGAGGCAGCAGGAATTGTCGATCCAGCCAAGGCCGCTAATTTGGCGCGGCAAGCAGGTGTCTGGCAATTCGACGCATTGGTTGCTCTTTTCTTTCTCGTCCTCGTGCTTCTGATCGTGCTTGGCTCGGCAAGGCAGTGGTGGCAGCTTCTGCGCGGGACTAGGCGGGTAGTTTTGTACGAAAGCGAATTCGTGCCGATCAGCGCCGCACAGCTTGCGGAATTTTAGCTATTCGAGTTTGACGAGTTATTTATAAAGGTCGTGCCGGCGATGCGCGAAAACCTCCATCTGGCTTCGCACAGATTTCACCGCATCTTCTGAGATTTCAGCCTGGATAAGCTCTTCGCGACCCTGAGAAGCGGATGCGAGGATGACGCCATAAGGATCGATAATCGTCGATCTGCCGCAAAAGGACACGTCCTCGTCGGTCCCGACGCGGTTCGCCACTATCATGTAACTCTGATTCTCGATCGCCCGCGCCGCCGCCAGTGTCCGGAAATGTTCAACACGCGGAAAAGGCCAGGCCGAAGAAACGATAAAAGCGTTGACGCCGTTTTCTATAGCCAGCTTCCGGTACATCTCCGGAAACCGAAGGTCGTAGCAGATGCTGAGTCCGAAACGTAGCCCGGCAAACGTGAAACTCGTCCACTCATTGCCTGGAGAAAAGCACCTGTGCTCTGCAATTGGCTCGCCCGCGAACAGATGAACCTTTCGATATTTGCTAACAACCTTGCCATCGCCATCGACAAAGATTTGCGAATTGTAAATCGACTCACCGTCGCGCTCTGAAATCCCGCTAACGATCGCAATCGAGAGACCCCTGGCGATTTCTTGAAGTTGGGGAACGAATCCGCGCGTCCATGGAGATGCCTGCGTCTGGATTACCGACATAGAATAGCCGGTATCAGTCATCTCGGGAAACACGATAAGGTCGACGCCGGCCTCTTTGGCTTGCGCGGAAAAGTCGCGAATCTTGAGAGCGTTTGCATTGGGATCGCCGAGCGAACATGAAATTTGAGCGGCAGCAATTCTCATGATTCGTCTCGGCAGTACGTCGGACTAGCTATATAAAGAAACTGGGTCGGGACAAACGCCGATGAATAACTTCCGGCAGCTGCGGTAAGCCGCGGCCCGAAGCTCGCCTAATTTGTTAGGGCAACGGTGTGAACGCGTGGTCGAAGACGTAATCGGCGACCCGTCGGCCTTGTGCGATGCCCTGCGTTTTGTCGAAAGACCAGTGAATGCCGAGGTAAATTCGGCTCTGACCATTTTCTTCTTCCGCTTGAGAAAGAGATGAGAAGGTGCGCGGCATGTACGGACGGACATTCCCATTGTGGTCTTTGGTGAGGCCATTGAACTCGTCAGAAACGAATGTGAACGCGATGGCGTCGGTCCCGAAGAATCGGCGGAGAGTTTGGAAGAGCGCGCCACCGAAGCCAGCGTGACCGGAGGGATAGGCGGGAAATGGCGGCGTAAAGTTTGGTGCGTTCAGATTGCTGGCTGGCGCGCCCAAAGGTGAGAAAGCTCGATCGCCTATCGTTGCAGGATTACCATCGCCCGCGTGAGTAGGACCAGTTCCGGGATCCGATTCACGAATGCCGGTGATAGGGCGCCAAAAATCATAAAAGTATTTCGATTCCCACACTGCCATGCCCGCGTCGGCCATTGCCGTGTTCGTCAACGCCAACAAACGCGCAAGATCGACTATGCCCAACTTTCTTTGATCAGCGATCAGCACTGCGATCTGATTGTAGAGTCGCGGCGGCGCACAGAGACTAGGCGTTCCATCGTAAGCCCAGAAGGTGCCAATAAAAGTTTGTTCTGCGGTGCGTTGTGTCGGCGTCACAATGCCGTCGCCGCCGATGGCTTTCACGCCGTTATAAGCGGTCGTGTATTCCGCGCTCGTCAGTGCAGGCGGCGGCGGAACGCGAAACTGTTGCGACGATTCCAAGACGAAGGTAGCGCACTGGCCCCAGTACGCGCCGAGAGCGAGCGGGATCAAGCTAATCGGATCCTGACGCCAATGTCCGGGGAGATCGCTTGTGAAGTAATCGATGCCGACGCGAGGCTCCGGGATCTGCGAGCCGTCGTTGAGTTGCAGGGCAAGAATGGCAGCGGCCGCCCGCCGCCCCAGATCGACGCCGTTCACCTTTTCGTTTTTGTTTTTTATCTGAGCGAGATCGTTAGCCAACAAAGAATCGAAACTCGCTGCCTGCGATGGAAAAAGCGCAACGAGCGTGTCATGCGCGGCCTGACTGACAGCCGCATCCATGGAGGTTGCGCCTTGCGGGGCGGAGACACCGGTGTAGCTGTGGTAACCGCCGAGCAAAGCATTCACTGCGTCGAAAATCGCGATATGCACAATAGCCATTGCCCGGCTCGAGCGCCCCGGCCCGAGTTGTTCGCCGAACACTCGATTCTCGCCAGGGGCAACTGGCGTATGATCGAGGCCGGTCGCATTAATCGCGATTTGATTCCACCGGTGAACTGAGTCGAGCCCCTTCTGCGGAGCCTGGTTTAAGTAAATGGACTGCGCTGGAGCAAAGCGCGGTCCGAGCGCGTCGCGAAAGCTGTCAGCCCGTCCGTCGGTGAAGGCGGGGAAACAAAGGACGAAAGCAAGAAAGAGTGTGGAGGATAATTTCATCTGGTTAATGGGCTGCGATTTGAATTCGCCATAACGATGTTTGCGGCGAATGGCGAGGATGCTGACTTTTTCTTGCACAGGAGTCAATTCAATCTGCAAGATTGCGCGCGCAGCAAGCTGTTCAACGATGGACTTACAGCAAGGTTGATAGATTGATAGATGGACCTGTAACGAGGTCGCTTACTCTCGTCGGAGCGGGATGATGATTCCCTGAACATGACCGAGCCAGGACGACGCGGCCATCCTGAATCGGAATTGAGCGCAATCTCACTACGAATTTGGCGGGGAATCCGGGAAAGAGGTTATTGCGAGGCAGTCAGGCTGCGACCGGTACGCAGTAACCGAAAAATTCGCGTTCCTTGATGATCTGCACTACTTCTGGCGGAACCATCCGCTCCCAAGCGCTATCTCCGGACTGCAATTTGGCCAATGCGTCAGGCGGATAAATCCGCAAGTACTCAGGATTATAATCGGTGATCTCTTCGATGTATCGATTGTCGACTAAATAACGAAATAAGGAGCGCAGATTCCGAGCAACCCCGACCTGTGTTGCGCTGACAATCTTCCCCGTCGATTCGTCGATCATTGGGTAAACGTAAAGCTTTAGTCCACCCTTAAACATCCGCCCCAGCGCTTCTAGAATTCCGCCTTCGAGGTTCAGATAATATCTTTCGTCGAAGATTTCCATTAAGCTCGGCACGCCCATCACCAGGCCGATCATCTTGTCTGTATAACGGGAAAGATACGCGGCGAGCCGATAATATTCGCCGAATCTCGAGATTAAGACTGTCCGTCCGAGTGCGCCGAGAATATCGACTCGAGCGAGAAAGTCGGCGTGATTCAGTTGTCCCTCAGTGAGCAGATTCTCAAGAGTCATCTCCATGAGCAGGACCAGATTTTTTTCCGTGCAAGCCGACTGTGGGAGAATAGCGCGGTGCGCGCCATCTAGCATGTCGTTCGTGGCGTAGGTCACGGGCCGAAAACTACCCCGCTCGACAAGGATCGCCTTTTTATGAAACACTTCGGCGGGCTGTACCGTCTCACCGTCCGCCGCGAACATCACCGCATTCGTCAACCCCTGGCTGACTAACTGCAAACTCATCAAGCGGTTATCGACCCCTTGAAAGACCGGTCCGGAAAATTTGATCATGTCCACTTCGATCCTGCCGGGAGCGAGGTTCTCCTGAAGCGACGAGATTAGTTTTTCCGGTTCGTGGTGGTAAAAAGCGCCATCCAACAGATTCACGCCGATGACACCGAGGGCTTCCTGTTGTTTGACGTTGGCTTCATCAAGCAAGCGCACATGGATGATAATCTGGCTCGGTGTGCCGCGTTACTCGGACTGAAATCGCACGCCAAGCCATCCGTGAGATTCATTGTGCTGTTTAAAACTGCGCGCTGCCACGGTGTCCGCAAAAACGAAAAACGTTTTTCTGCTCCGAGTTTTTGATCAAGCCGCTCCACCAGAAGCGCGTATTCGTGATCGAGCATCGTCTGAAGACGGACACGACTGACGTACCGATCGGCCGGGCCGTAAATCGCGTCGCTGAATGTCATGTCGTAGGCTGACATTGTTTTGGCGATAGTACCGGCCGCGCCGCCCACACGAAAAAATCGGCGCGCCACCTCCTGGCCCGCACCGATTTCGGCAAATGTTCCGTACTTGCTAGCCTCCAGATTAATCCGGAGAGCCTTTTTGTCGGTGCCGATTTCCATCTCGGGGTTCATACGGGAACTCAAGATGTAAGCATTTGCCGTGTTCTCAACCTGGCAAATGCTGCGGCAACCTCGAAAGCGTTCGGGATCGCTCGAGTTTCGAAGATCGCGGATCCCCGCTACAAGCGCACTAATTCTGCGCTCGTTGCCGGAATCCATCCGCGTAGATTATTCGGTAGCGCCGCGTAAACCCAGTTACCGCGTGTATTCAGGATTTTGATCTCGCTGCCCGGGGGTAATGCCAGGACGCTGTTGGCAGTATCGGCCGTCGCGAGTCGCGCCTGCACGTCGCTACCGGTGACAACTGCGAGGGCGCGGCCTTTGCTGCCATGGTCAATTTCGTAGATCGCGAAAATTGCCAGGGCAAAGACTGACAATGATAAAATCGACAATGCGATCAGGCGAACTGACCGGCGACTTGCGAAGATCAACGCGACAATACAAAGAGCTCCCGCCCAGAAAGCGACCGCTGCTGTGGTGCTGTATTGGTTGACGCTGGCAAATTGCAAATAGCGTTCTGGCCAGCTCTGCTGCATCTCGAGTGCGCGCGCTTCATCGCGGGCGATCTGCAAATTGGCGGCGGCTTCGGGGTGCTGACGTTCCAGCGCAAGCGCGCGTTCGTAATTCAAGATCGCACGGCCAAAGTCGCTCGCACGAAAGTAAGCGTTGCCGAGATCGTAAAACAAATTTGCGCTCAATGGTCCTGAGCGAACAAGCGTTTCATAACCAGCGATCGCTTCTTTGAAATGTCCCTCCGCATATTCTTGATTCGCCTTATCAAAATCCGTCTGTGCGAATGCCGATGCAGCAACAAAGGTGCAAGTTACGGCGCCGCACAGGTCGACAAGAAGTTTTCCGGCCTTCATACGTGCAAATGTTCCACCAACTCCAGCACGTCGCGGCGGTTCTCCGAGGAAATCCGTTCCGAGCCGTTGTGGGCTCCGCTATATTGGAACTCGTCGCTTTGCTCGAACAATCGCCGCAATCGTTCGCGCGAATCCGCATTTAGTCCGAACGTATCCGCCGCCGTCTCAGCATCGACGGCGTTTGGATCGACATTGCGCGCCAGCGCTGCTTTCACTCGAACGACCCTGGAAGCCTCCGCGTAGTATTCCCGTGGCGATACATCGTCCCGGCGCAATTTGCGCATCAGTTCAGCAGCTTCATGCTGCAACGCGGCGATGCGTCGCGCCTCACGGTTGTCGATCCTGACTTGTCGGATTTTCCATCCGGCAAATCCAAGTAAAACAAGTAACGGAATCAACTGCGCCATCCAGAAAATTGGACGGACGTAAAGTGGCGTGAACGATTGCACTCGGCCCCGCTCAGTAAGTTGATACAAAATGTCCTGCTTCGCTGCCGGTGTTGCGGCTGCAGCGGGCATCGCTGACGCCGCCGGTTGAGATGTCACCGATGCGGGAACTGGTACTGCGCCGCCTTGAACCTCAATAGCGATCGGATCGCTACGCAGCGTTACATATTGCTCTTTGGCCGGATCAAAATACGAAAATGCGAGAAGGGGAATGTTTTGCTTCTTTTCATTCGGCGAAAGCACCATCTCGAAAGTCTTCGTGCCGCTAATTCCGACCTCGTCATCGTTCTTGAACTTGGAAGACGCCGGATATTTGTGCCAACCGCGGTCGTCTTCCACTGCCGGCGCGTTAACGCGATCGAAATTACCACGCCCGGAAATCGTCGATGTGACAGTAATCGGATCGCCTACCTGCACACTCTTTGGCTTCGCTTCCGTCGTCATTGTGAAATTCCCGATCGCACCCGAAAAACTCGGCGGGGCGTTTTGCGGCAACGGTTTGACCTCGAAAGCTACGGGTTCACTGTTGATCTCAATCTCGCGCCGCTCGCCGAATTGGCTGAATGGGTCGGAAAAAAACGGGTCTGAGAACGGGTCGTCGAGATTAAACAGATCAAAGGGTGAACGGGAGCGCGGCGTGTTTGGTCTTCGCGCGGCTAAAACTTGTGCCTTCGCTTTGACGGGCCCGATTTCGAATTTTCCGGCCCGCGCGGCAGCAATCGCCGTCTTAAATGTCACCACATCATAAGACCTCCCGTTAATTGTCTCCAGGTTTTCACCAGATTGCTGCAGTTTTTGTGCTGTAAATCCTTGCCCGCTGATCTCGGGCCCTTCGAGCAGCTTTGGGTGCGCACGCGGATCGAATCCGAGCCGGATTTGGACCGGGACTATTTCGCCAACGTAGGCAGTTTTCTTGGGCACAATCAATTCGGCGAATACAAGCTTGGCCGCATTTGCCGGCTGCGCACTTTGGTTTGAACGCGTCGAGCGACCGGGCGAATCAGCAACGTTTAGCCTGAGCTCCGGTGTACGCAGTGAACTGTTGCCCACCCGAATTGTTTGAGGTGGGATTATGAAGAGTTGGTCGTGAAATTGCGCATTTCGTATTGCCGCGATGTTCCAGTTGCGTGAATCTCCAAGCCATCGACCGAGATGTTCTCCGGCGGTTTCGTATCCCCCGCGCCGCTTACCTTGATTTGCAACTGGACCATTTCCCCGACAACGGCTTCCGAGTTACTCAACACCGCGGTCACGTTCGGCGAATCGGCAAATGCAACATCGTTTCCTGTTAACGCGATCAACGCGCCGAGCAAAACTGCAATGGGAATCCGTGGTCCGTACATCGACATCTCAATCAACCATCAACCGTGCCCACCTACCAGTCGTTATAGACACGGTGTGTGGCCCTGCGTTCATCAAGTTGCACGCGCGCTTCCTCGTCCTTCATCGACTGCAAAAGCGACTCTGCTTGACGTTGGGTCATTTGATCTTCCTTTTCCGCTTCGGCCTCGGCGATCTGTGCATTCTTATCGGGCGACTTTTTTGATTCGTCCTTGCCCGCTCCCTTTACTTCACCGGCCAATTTTTTCTGGGGCGATTCTGTTGGAGCAGCGGAAGGCGTCGGATTTTCTTCGGCTCCTTCGCCGCTTCCGGGGGAGGGCGATGGCGAAGGCATGTCGTTTCCATGGTCGCTGGGACCGGGAGAAGGCTGTTCGCCTTCACCCGACTGTTCCTGTTTTTGCTTTTTCTCGCCTCGAGACGGGGAGGGGGAAGGTTGGTTGTCTCGTTGTTGTTTCGATTGTTGCGGCTCGTTCTTTGCTTGGGATTGATCCTTCTTCTTTTCCTCTTTTTGATCCTGACCGTGGCCGGATTCGTTTTGTGATTGTTGATTTTGTGATTGCTGCTGTCCGTCCTTTTGTTGTTGCTGCGACTGGCTCTGCTGCTGCTGCTGCTGCTGTTGTTGTTGTTGTTCCTGGTTTTGCTGATCTTGCTGGGATTGCTGATTCTGCTGGTCTTGTTTGTCCTTCCGCTGAGGCGATGGTGAGGGCGAGGGCGAGGGCTGTTGCTGGGGTTGCTTCTTGTTTTTTAGCTCCTCGATCTTCTTCTTCACGTAATCGTAGTTGTCCTTCGCTTCTTTATTTTTCGGTTCGAGCTTGAGCGTCTGCTCGTAATGCTCGAGGGCATTTGTCCAATCGCTCAGCTTTTTGTCGTCACTCTTCTGTGTTTCGCCGCGCTCGTAGAGCGTATTTCCGAGGTTATAGTGACTCTTGCCTTGCAGGCCGGTATCGGGCGAGAGCAAAGCCTGACTAAAGGATTCCAGCGCTTTTCCATATTCTTCCGACTTGTAAGCGGCCGCGCCGGAATCGAACTGCAGCTTATCCTCCGACTGAGATTGCGGATGCGTTTTTAGGGTCTGCTGAAACTGGCTGTAGGCATCGCTGAATTTGCCTTCGCGATATGCGTCCAATCCGGGCGCGGCAGCGAAAGCGAACTGGCAAAAGGTGATCCATAATGCTGCCGCTGCAGTTGCAATTTTTACGGGAGCGCGAACGTAAACTCTTTCGCGCGTGCGCTTGCGCTCACCGATCAAGATCGACAAGGCAAGCGCGATGAGTGCTGCACCCAACGGCCATTCGTAGCGCTCAATTGGCCGCCGCGACAGACGCACGTCCATCTCGGCCGCCTGCATTTTCGCGAGACCTTCGGTGTAGATCTGCTGCATCGTGCGCGGACCATTTTCCAAATGCAGATAAAATCCACCCGCGGCCTGAGCGATCTCGCGCAATCGTTTGTCGTCTAGTTTTGATTTTACGACCTGACCCGCTGAATCTTTAACGAAAGCGGTTCCGCCATCTTCGCCGTTGACGGGGATGAGTGAGCCTGCCGGCGTCCCAACGCCGATCGTGAAAATGCGCACGCCGGCATCGGCGGCAGCCTTCGCGCTCTTTACCGCATCACCGCTAAGCTCCTCGCCATCGGTGAAAATGGCGAGTGCGCGATTTCCCATTGCGCTTTTCCCGAAACTTTGCGTGGCGAGGCTAATGGCCTCGGAGATATTTGTGCCCCCTTCGGGAATCGTTTTGGTATCGAGATCGTTGATCGATTCCATTACAGCTTCGTAATCGATCGTGAGCGGTGCCTGCAAGAAGGCGCGGCCGGCAAATGCAATCAGACCAACACGATCGCCCTGTAACTCATTGATCAAATCTCTGGCGGCAAGTTTGACGCGTTCAAGTCGATTAGGCTGCACGTCATTAGACAGCATGCTCCGCGACGTATCGACCGCGATGAGCAAGTCGAGTCCCTTGCGTTTTACATCCTCAAACGTATAACCCCAGCGCGGCTGCGCCAGACTGATCGTGGCAAGGGCAAGACCGGCTAGTTGCAACGCAAATCTCAACACACGGCGTGGACGATTTACGGATCCCGCAAGTTGAGGCAGCAATCGCGCTGAGACAAACTCGCGCAAACGAACGACCCCGCGGCGCTCCGCACGAATAAACAACGCGATCAGCGCCGGAACCAAAAGCAGTCCCCAAAGCCATTGCGGTGCACCAAAGTTCATAAGATCGACGCGCTTTGCGCCCGAAGAGCAGCCGATTCGCTCAATTGGCTAGATCGCCCAGCTCCTTCAATGCGTCTTGCAGCTCCCGGCGCGTTGCTTCTTAAGGAGCTGCGCAGTTTTGCCGGGTTCGGCGCTATCTTTTTCATGGCAATTTTTTCCAGATCGTTTGAGACAGCAAAATCTGGGCGACCAGCAAACCGCAACCGCTCATCAGACAAAGCGGAAAAAGATCGCGGTACTGCTGGTATTTTTTCACGCTCACGGTCGATTTTTCCAGCTTGTCGATGTCGCTATAAATTTGCTCCAGCGATTTGGTATCTGTTGCTCGGAAAAACTGGCCGTCCGCAATTTTCGTGACTTCCCTCAGACCCGTTTCGTTAAATTCAACACGCTGGTTTTCGTAAAGCATGTTGCCCAAGGCATCCGTTAACGGCCCTCTGGGAGTAAAAATTGGGGCCGGCGCGATTCCATTGATTCCGGCGCCAATGGCGTAGAAGTGAATTTTTAGTGCTTTCACTGCTTCGGCGGCGGTATTCGGCGGAATTTTGCCGGCATTATTTTCTCCGTCAGTTAGAAGGACGAGCACATGGCTTTTTGAGCGTTTGTCATTTAACCGGTTGGCCGCCGCCGCCATGGCCGATCCGATAGCAGTGCCGTCTTCGACCAGACCGATCCGCACTCTCTCTAAATTTTGCAAAAGCCAATCATGATCCAGCGTCATTGGACTTACGACATATGGCCGGCCGGCAAACGCAATGATACCAATGCGATCGTTTGGACGGCCTTCGATAAATTTTCGCGTCACTTCTCGGATTGCGTCCACGCGCGTCGCTTCCTGGCCGCCGATCGTAAAATCTTTGGTCAGCATCGATCCGGAGACATCAAGCACGAGCATAATATCGATCCCGCTCGCGTCTATCTGAGTAAGACTCTTGCCGAGCTGCGGACGCGCGAGTGCGATGGCGAAAATCGCCAGCGATGCAAGCAGCAAGGCTCGAAGGATTTTTCCAGCGCGCGCGGCGCTTTGTTTTCCAATGGCGCGAAAAGCAGATGTCGACGAGAACGTCAAGGCGGCAGCCGGCCCGCGTTTCCCGCGCAAATAGGCGAGCAGCGGAATCGCGAGTAAGAGCAAGAGCAGCCACGGACGCGCAAACGTGAGCGCACTGTTTGCTGTCCACCAATCAAACAGTTGCAAGTTGCCCTCCTTTCACAAATCTGGTTGCTTCCTCTAGCAATAATCTGCTGTCGGCCGAAGTCGCTTCATGACGCGCGAATTTGATAAGGTCGCATCGATTCAGAAAATCTTCGAGCAACAGCTTCTCATCGCTCGAAAACTGCGGCGTCTTTGCCAGCGCGTTCAAAAATTCCATCGATGTCTGCCGTGTCACTGGCAAGCCATGCTGTTCCGTTACATAGCGACGAAGAATGTCCGATACGCGGATGCTAAACTGATATGGATTAAGCAGGTCGATCTGATCTCGCATCCGCTCGAGTGCTTCGAGTGCGCGGGCGCGCGGCAACTGAGGCGGTTCCGGTCGCTTGCGCCTTTGCGCGATCAGCCAAACAATCAATCCGATGATCGCCAGGGCAAAAAACGTCCCGGCGAAAATCAGCCATGGCGGAATTAGTGAATAATCCACTGGTGGCGCAATATCGTGAAGTTCCTCCGCCGCCAACGTCGAGATAAACAAAATCGGCATCGTCATTCACCGAATAGATAGACGGTGTTCGCGTTGCTTGAAGAACGAGCGCAACGCCGGCAAATAATCCTTTCCTGTCTGCAGCGCGATCGCGTCGACGTTGTTCCGCCGGAGCGTGCGCGACAGATCGGTTTCGCGTTTGTCGACCAGGTCGCTAAAACGTCCGCGCGTCCCGCGATCGGCGGTGTTGATCTCAATCTGTTCGCCGGTTTCAGCATCTTCCAGCGTAATGATGCCGATGTTCGGCAGGATCTTCTCTCGTTCGTCCCGAATATGGATTGCAATGAAATCGTGCCGTCGCCCGCTCACCGCGAGGGCCCGCGAGAAATCTGGCGCTTGAAAATCCGAGATAAAAAATACGACTGCCCTCCGAGTGATGATGTTGTTAAGGTAGTCGAGCGCCAGGACGGGCTCTGTGCCCCGTCCCTGCGGTTCAAAAAACAAAATCTCCCGGATGAGCCGCAGGGTGTGCGACCGGCCTTTCTTCGGCGGAATAAAAAGCTCGACGCGATCGGTAAAGAGAATGAGCCCGACTTTGTCGTTGTTCCGAATCGCGCTGAACGCGAGCAGACACGCCACTTCCGCCGCCAACTCGCGTTTCGACTGCGTCGTGCTCCCAAAATTTCCGGATGCGCTAACGTCGACAACAAGAATTACGGTTAGCTCGCGTTCCTCGGTAAATTTTTTCACATACGCGGTACCCAGCCGTGCAGTCACGTTCCAATCGATCGTGCGAATTTCGTCGCCCGGTTGATATTCCCGCACATCTTCAAAATTCATTCCGCGTCCTTTGAAGACGCTGTGGTAATCGCCGGCGAAGGCGGTCTCGACCAATCCGCGTGTCTTGATCTCAAGTGTGCGAATCTTCTTGAGGATCTCGGCCGGAGTTTGTCGTCCTTCTTCCATCGACAAAGTTATGGAACCGGCAGCCCTGCAAAAATTCGCTCAATAATCGTTTCACTTGTGACCGACTCAGCCTCAGCTTCGTAGCTAACGATGATGCGATGCCGTAGCACGTCGGGACCGATACTCTTCACATCTTGCGGCGTGACGTAACCGCGGCCGTTCAGGAACGCGTGGGCGCGCGCCCCGAGGGCGAGATAGATAGTCGCACGCGGCGAAGCGCCGTAGCGGACGAGTCCTTCCAGCCGCAAGTTGTAAGAGGCGGGCTCGCGCGTCGCCCAGACCACATCGACAATGTAATCTTTGACGCGATCGTCGATATAAATGCTGTTGACTACGTCGCGCGCGGCGATGATCTGCTTCGGGTCGATTACCGGATTCACGCGCAGATTCGGTGCCGATGTCGCCATTAGATCGAGGATCTGTCGCTCCTCTGATTTTTGGGGATAACCGATATTCAACTTCAACATGAACCGATCGAGCTGGGCTTCTGGCAATTGATAAGTCCCTTCCTGTTCGAGCGGGTTTTGCGTCGCCAAAACCAGAAACGGATCGGACAGCGGATAAGTTGTCTCGCCAATTGTGACCTGCCGCTCTTGCATCGCTTCCAGCAACGCGCTCTGCACCTTTGCTGGCGCGCGATTGATTTCGTCGGCCAAAATTAAATTCGAGAACAGCGGCCCGAGCTTGGTCGTAAATTCGCCTGTACGCGGGTTGTAAATGAGCGTCCCGATCAAATCCGCGGGCAAAAGATCGGGCGTGAATTGGAGGCGTTGAAAGCCGGTTTGAATACACGAGGCCATCGTTTTTACCGTGAGCGTCTTGGCCAGCCCGGGGACGCCTTCGAGCAGGATGTGACCGTTTGCGAGCAGGCCGAGCAAAAGACGATCGACCAGGTACTTCTGGCCAACCACCACATGACCAACCTGCTGGCGCAGTGCTGGAATCCATTGCCCTAGGTCTCGCACTTCCTGGGTAATTTCCTGTGTCGATTTCACTCGTGTGATGTCAGACAGACGCGACGAGAGAATGTTCGATCAAACAGCTGCCCAA
>WNGC01002075.1_pt1 | contig 13774 bp, 10 predicted proteins | sample 5400051 | NCBI WGS metagenome assembly WNGC01 (sample SAMN13153368, study PRJNA577476) | soil metagenome | isolation source: 20 cm soil or saprolite under grassland replicate 2 | place: USA:California | collected 2016-06-15 | reverse complement strand
ATCTCTTCCGTTTTCAATTCGCCGCGCTCAATTTCCGCAGAGTCGCGCCAAAATCTGGCTGGCTCGGTTTCCACCATGTCGCGAATGACAAACCATTTTAGTTTCGCCATCGACTTCCGTTGAAAACGCGAGTTCGGCGCGCCAACAGCAGAATTTTGTCCAATCAGGAACATGCCTTCCATTTTCCCGTCCGCCATCTCGTAGAGATATTCGAAGAACGAATGGTCGGCGGTGATTTTCGGCAGCCAATTGTAACCGAAATCGTTTTCTGCGGTCGCGCTTTTGCCGTAGTAGGCCTTTAACAAGCTCACGAAATACGCGGGCGTACTTGACCAGAGCCCAGTTTTGGTCGTGTGCGTGTCGAGATATTTTTGCAGCGTCTCCTCAGCACCGCCGCGCGGCATCGCCAGATAACCAGGCAAAATGTCATAGAGCGTCGGGATATCGGTCGAGCCCTCAATCGAGGCGTGACCGCGCAACGCTAGAATCCCACCGCCAGGGCGTCCGATATTGCCCAATAGCAGTTGCAGGATCGAGGCAGTGCGAATGATCTGCACGCCTTTGGAATGTTGCGTCCAGCCGACTGCGTAACAAATCGCCGCCGTTTTGTCCGGGCCCGATGCCCTAACAAGTTCGTCGGCGACCTTGTGAAACAGCGCCGGTGGAATACCGCAGACTTTCTCCACCATTTCCGGAGTGTAGCGCGCGAAATGGCGTTTCAGTTTTTGGAAGACGCATTGTGGATCTCGCAAAGTGAAATCCCGCTCCGGAAAGCTGAGGCCTTCGCCTTTATAGAGCCAGCTTTGCATCGAGTAATTGCGTTCGCCTTCGTTCCAGCCGGAGAAAAAGCCATCCGCTTTGTCTTCCGGGTCTTGATAATCGTCGCGCAAGATGCAGGAAGCATTTGTAAAGTTGACGACGTACTCACGGAAGAACAGCTCGTTATCGATGATATGTCTGACGAGTCCGCCAAGGAACGCGATATCGCTGCCGGCACGGATTGGGACCCAGATATTGGCCAGCGCGCTGGTGCGCGAGAACCGTGGATCGACGTGAATAATCGTCGCACCGCGCTCCTTTGCTTTCATCACCCAGCGAAAGCCGACCGGATGCGCTTCGGCCATCGACGATCCTTCGATCAAAATGCAATCGGCATTGGCTAAATCTTGTTGCGCAGTCGTAGCTCCGCCCCGGCCAAATGAGGTACCCAGACCGGGCACCGTGCTGCTATGTCATATCCGTGCCTGGTTGGACACACAGACAATCCCCAGGCCTCCAGTAAACAATTTTTTGATCAGATAATTTTCTTCGTTGTCGAGTGTGGCGCCGCCCAGATGGCAAATCGCCGTGGTGTGATTGATTGTCGATCCGTTTTCTTGCCTGACAAACGTGCGCTTGCGCGATTCCCACACGCGGTCGGCAACCATGTCCATGGCGCGCTCGAGCGAAATTTCCGTCCACTCTTTCGAGCGCGGCGCGCGATATTTCATTTTCGTTTCGCGCCGCGAATGCGTGAGCAATTGGGGCAAAGGTTCCCCTGGCTGATTGGCGATTCCGGGTCGCCTTCGATTGAAACGAGTTTGCCGTCCTTGTGGAAAATCAATTGACCGCACCCGACACCGCAATACGGGCAAATCGAGCGCGCTACCTCGGCATCATCGATGCGCGCATGCATGGCACGCGTGGTTTCCGACATTGCCTCGAGACCAGTGCCGTCCTTGCGTTCGCGAATTTGGCGAACCAGCGGCCATTTCGAGAGCCAGGCGAACATGCTGAGCATCTCACTACATTTCGCCGCGGCAGACAATCCCGGTTTCAATAAAATGGTCGCGGCATCTTCAGCGGCTTTGGTCCAGCTGGCGCGCGAATTCGAAGCCCGCGAGAGGCGGCACCTCAACGTCGACGTTTTTCGCAAGCGCCAACACCTGAAAAGCACGGCCCAGCATTTCCGGATGAAGCAGCGTTTGCAATTCGCGCTTGGCTTTCGCGCCATCGGGTAGGGGCGATTGACCCCAATCGCCCGCGGGCCGTTCAGGTGAACCGCCCCTACCAAACTGGCAGATGATTCCCGTCAGAAAATGGTGTTGATCGGTAAATCCGGCAACGCGCAACCCGTTTGCCTGCGCACGCTCGACAATGCTTTTCCAATGCACAAACATCGTGATGTCGGCGTCCCCGATTTGTTCGAATGACGAATCCAGATGTCGGTGTTTGGCGCGGACCTGAACGTTTCTCTCAAATTGCTCGCCCAAAAAACCATAGTCGATCGCAATCACATAACCACGCTGCAAGTTCGCCGCGATTTGGTCGATCCACTCGAGGGCAGCTTGATTGAACCTATTTTTATCAACCGGCCGCTCGACGAAGACGAAGTTGTCGCCGTTGAGGCCTACCAATTTCTCCGTTCCATCACTGATCAAGCGCACGGGCATTGCGTCCAGCAATTCGTTGGAAAAATGGACACCCGTGAATGGTTCCGGTGAATCTCGCCACTCAACCTTGTCGCCAAACGCCTCGAGCCTTCGGCGTTGCTGCTCTTCCAGAACTGGAAATGGCTCGAGTATCCGATAGCGCAACGCATCGAAGAATTTCGGCAGGCGTTTCTGCGCGAACTCGAGAACATCCCGCGCGAACTGCCCGTCGTGCGCCCCCTGTTCGAGAATAACGAAATTGTTCATCTTGCCGAGCCGCTCCCAGATTTCTGAGAATTGCAAGGCCAACAACTGCCCAAACACCGACCCCACGCTCACGTTCGTGAAATAATCTCCTTTGCGGCCTATCACGCACCGGCCTGACGAATAGTAACCATGCTCTGGATGATAGAGGGCCTGCCGCATGAACCAGGCGAACGAAACCGGCCCGTGCTTCTGAACTTGCGCGCGAATGATTCGGATGAGATCGGCATTCCCGGTGTTCATTCGTTGAAATCGTTAATCGTTAAATCATTGAATCGTCAACTGAACGACCTAAGTTGCGCGACTAAGTCGTTCAATTCAGTTGAAACCGACCACTACATATCTCCGACCGCCGCCGGGCTATCACTTTCGGCGGCCATGGTACTTTAGGCCGTGGTTTTACATTCCCGCCGCCATTCTGGTGGTGGTGGCGTTTTTTGTAACGGTTTTCTTTTCGAGTGTCGTCTTCGATCTACAAGCGCAGGCCAACTCTTTCGACTTGAGCAAACTCGAGCAAATGGAGTCGGCCAGTGTGATTCTCGATCGCAACGGAAAAATCTTTGGCCAAATCTACGTCGAGAACCGTGAGACGGTTCCCTATGAGAAGTTGGCTCCCGATCTGATCAACGCCGTCATTGCCGTCGAGGACGCAAAGTTTTACGAACACCACGGCTACGATTTGCTGGGGATCATTCGCGCTGCGCTCAAAAATGTGACCGCCGGTCACGTCCGGCAAGGCGGCAGCACCATCACACAACAATTGGCGCGCAACAGTTTCTCGCTCAAAGAAAGAACATACCGCCGGAAGCTGCTGGAAATTTTCTTGGCGAAGCGCATTGAAGACAAATTCAGCAAACAAAAAATTCTCGAGCTGTATCTGAATCGGATTTATTTCGGTGGCGGCATGTACGGAGCCGAAGCAGCCGCTCGTGGGTACTTTGGCAAGTCTGCACGCGATATGACATTAGCGGAGTGCGCCACACTCGCCGGCCTGATTAAAAGTCCAAACCGATTATCCCCATGGTCTGACCGGACTAACTCGCGCGAGACACGAGATTTTGCACTCGATCGGATGCGCGATCTTGGATTTATCAGCCGTGAACAATGCGCGGCTGCACGCGCCGAAAAGATTGCGGTCGGCAGCCGGCAAAACGCTCAAGGCCAGACTTACGCAGTAGATTACATTCGTCAGCAAGTGATCGCAGCCGTGGGATGGGACCGCGCGATAAATGAAGGCTATCGCATTCACACCACGATCGACGTGAATCTCCAGCGAGCGGCCGAGGATTCTCTAAAGGCACACTTGGAGCAAGTCGAGCAACATCCCAATTACAATCATCAGACCTACGCACATTACGCAGCATCATTTCGTAAGGCTAAGTCAAGCGGTAAAATGGCTGAGCAACTTGCGCCCGAGTACTTGCAAGGCGCGGCCATTGGTCTGGATAACGCGACCGGCGACATTCTTGTGCTGGTGGGCGGACGCGATTTCGAGCACAACCAGTTTAATCGCGCATTGCAGGCTCGCCGGCCTGCGGGCACGGCAATGTTACCGTTTGTTTACGCGACGGCTTTCGAACGAGGAATGTATCCGGGGTCGGTAGTTGAAGATTCGCCACTGGATAATCGCGCGGTGATGATCGGGGGCACAACGGGAATTCTTGGAGAATGGGGACCCGAGGACGCCGACAACCAGTACGAAGGTCGAATGACCGCCAGGCAGGCGCTGGTGAAATCGAAGAATGGCGCAACGGTCCGCATCGGGATGGATGCGGGAGTCGAGGCCGTGTTGCAGCTTTGTTCCTCGGCGGGTATTCGTTCCCCGCTTCGCCCCTATCCGGCCACATTTCTCGGCAGTAGCGAAGTTACGCTGGCTGAGCTCGCGATGGGATACACGATTTTTCCGAATGGCGGCTGGCGACCGAGCACGCCGCATATTCTGGAGCGCATCGAGGAAAAAGACGGGACCCTAGTGTGGGATGGGAAGCAGCAAAGCATCCGGAAGATCGTGACCAAACCCGAAACTGCGTACGAAGTGCATTCGTGTCTCGTAGATGCGCTGCAATCGGGAACAGGAAAAGCCGCTTACACACAATTTGGGTTAAAGAAATTCCCGGCTGCCGGAAAAACCGGAACCGCGTACGATTTCACCGACGCGCTGTTTGCCGGATACGATTCCAATTTCACGTGCGCCGTATGGGCCGGTTTTGACAAGCCGCAGAAAATTTATCGCGGCGCGTTCGGGCGCGAGCTGGCGCTGCCGATCTGGGTCGATATCATGAATGCGGCCGACCAGAGTTATCCGCCACGAGAAATTAAACAGCCGTCCAGTCTGAAGCAGATCGAGATTTGTTCGCGGTCCGGGCAACTAGCCACCGACAAATGTTACGATGCAGTGAAGTCACCCAATGGCGATACGGTCCAACGTCGTACCACTTACATGGAGATTGCGACACAGGGGCAAGCGCCCACGAATCTTTGCAACATTCACGGTGAACCGCGCGCCCGGCTCGCGCGCGAGTTTGGTTCAAGCGATTTGCCGCGAGCTGAGCTGGCTGTGAACCTGAATGAAGTCATGCCGGTCGCCATAAAAAATCCCACGCTTATAGCTGACCACGACCCGTATGATTCAATTAAGGCAACAGTGATACCCGACGCTCCGCCGCAGCCGGCTACGGAAACCGCTGAAACTCAGAAGAGTGACAGCGGAGCTGCCACAGATGGGGTGAAGTCTGCGAGCAACACGGCAAGCGTGAATCCTCCGACTTCTCAAACGACACAATCTGCTCCAGACATTCGAAAGGCCGTCCCGGTCCAAACGATTCCGAAAGCGATTCCGGTCCAACCGCAGGAACGGCAACCACCAGAGATTCGGCGTGCGATACCGGTGAAACCGCTCGATCAAGAAGATACAGAACGCACGCTATTGCGATCCGCAGCACAGCCGCCTAGCGACGCGGTTCACGACTGATCGACTTCGCTGCGTAAAAATGGTTGAACCGTTGAAGCCTTAACCGGGCGAAGCTGTAATGGCAGCAGACAGCCCAGAGAACTTTCGGCTAACTCTTCTCAATCCCGGAGGACACGATCGCGAACAGCAGTTTCATAGCGCGCCTGCTCCCGGCGAGGGCCCTCATCCGCCGATCAATTTTCATGCTTTCGCTGCGTCCACATTCGCAGCGTTTCATCGTGATGTGCACCGCGCCCTCGCCGAAAACACACCTGTGCTTCTCCTTTTGAGCAGCGATTTTCGCGCGTCAGAGCGCGCATTGGCTGAGTTAAAACGGCAACGTCGCGTCGTCGCTGTTTCATTGAAGGAAACCGGCCTGCACCAGATCGCACAACAATTGCGCGACCCTGCGAAGTTATCGCGCTTCATAAAAATTGTGACGCAAGCCGATGGTTGCGTCGCCACGACACTCGAGGCCGCGGAGATCTATCAGCGCGTCCGGTCCAAACACGATCCCGCGACAGTGGCATTTATCCCAACACCCTACCCGATCGAGGATCAACGATGGGATTTTTCTGTGCCGCGCAACGAGCAGTCCGGCATTTTCGTTGGCACACGCGAATGGGACGTGCCATCGCGCAATCATTTCGCTGCGCTATTGGTCGCACGGGAGCTGTGCGAAGCGACCGGTGAACCGGTCACTGTTGTTAATCTCGATGGCTACAAAGGTCGGCGATTGTTAGGCGAACTTAATTTTCCCGAACGAAAACTCCGGCTAATCGAGAAATGGAAGACTTACCCGGATTATCTGCGCGATGTGGCGCGGCATAAGATCGTGTTGCAACTCGACCGCAGCCATGTGCCTGGTCAGGTTGCGGGGGACGCTCTGCTCTGCCGAATCCCGTGCGTCGGAGGCGATGGCGCGATCGAACGAATTGCGTTTTCCAAAACATCCCGCGAAGTCCGAACGCTTAACGAAGTCGCTTCAATGGCGTCGGATCTATTGAAGAATCCTGAGTTACGCGAGGCAGTTGTCGCCGAATCGCAGGAACGCGCACGAGAACGGCTCTCATTTGAGGCGGTGCGCTCGCAATTGGCAAAGTTCTTCGCCCAGTTTGAAGAAAACTGAACCGCGGATTCCGCGGAGACGACCGATCAAACATTTCCTACCTTGGGAACAGCACGACGGTCCCTCTTCGCACCCCGGATTCGCGCGCCGCGGGTCAACCTAACGGTTAAATCAAAAGACGATCTCGAAGAGCTTAATGCCGTTCCATTTCCCAGGGTAATTGGGATCGAACGATGTGTTCTCCACCCAGTTTCCGTAGCGGGCCGGCGCCCACGGATTGAGCATTTGAAGCGGGTTGCGACCTGGACCAAAGGCTTTCGGGAGTGCTCCCTCAATCTTTGGCCGTTCGTAAACCGGCGGCGGCGTTTCCATCGCGCGCACCGGTTTTTGCGGACCGATTGGTGCTCTAAATTCTTGCGCGGAAGCAGTCGCCACCAACGCGACTAGGATTGCGATCATCAATGTCTTCATGTTTCCCTTTCTTTCGAGGCATGCGAAATGTTGCCCATAACCACGCCTGCACACAATATATCTTTCGATGGATTCGCTTGAAAAGGCCGCACGCGTCCTGGATTTAGAAATTTTTGAGCTCCAGCGGCTCCGGAAGCGGCTGGATGACAATTTCTCGCGCGCCGTTGAGGTGATCAAGGAAACAGTCGATTCCCGAGGGAAGGTGGTGGTCGTGGGCGTCGGCAAATCCGGACACATCGGCGCGAAGATCGCGTCTACTCTCACCAGCACCGGCTCGCCCGCGGTGGTGCTGGATTCATCTAACGCACTTCATGGCGATCTGGGTATGCTCGCCGACGGCGACGTTGTGCTTGCGCTGAGCGCGAGTGGTGAGACGGAAGAAATGCTCCGGATTTTGCCAGCGATTACTCGATTCCAAGTCAGGATCATCGCTATTTGCGGGGATCCAAAATCAACGCTGGCGCAAAACGCGCACGTCTGTCTCGATGTGAATGTCGAACAGGAAGCTTGTCCGCTGAACCTCGCACCGACGTCGAGCACGACAGTGATGCTGGCTCTGGGCGACGCGTTGGCGATGGTGCTCTTGGAGGCGCGTGGCTTTAACAAGGAAGACTTCGCTAAATTTCATCCCAGCGGCATGATCGGCCGCAGCATGTTGATGCGCGTTCATCAAGTCATGCGGCCGCGCGGAGCAATGGCTATTGTCGCGACCGACACACCGATACGCGACGTGCTTAGGGCGATGACGGGTGTGCGCGCTGGCGCTGCCGTTGTGACTGGCGAGGATAACCAACTGCTGGGCATATTCACTCACGGAGATTTCGTGCGGCATTTTCAATCGGATTCCAGGATTGGCGAACGACTCGTGGCAGATCTGATGACGTTGAATCCAGTGACCGTGCACAGAGAGAAACTCGCCGTGGAAGTTCTGAACCTGCTGGAGCGTCATCGCATCGACGATCTCGTCGTGATCGATGACGACAATGTGCCTGTCGGTATGGTCGATTCGCAGGATTTGACGCGGCTGAAATTGCTGTAAACCGCGTTGTCATTCTGAGCGAAGTCGAGGAATCCCGTTGCGTTAGCTTAAGGTCCTCCCGCGGGATCCCGCGACTCCACTTCGCTTCGCTCAGGATGACCAAATCGTGAGGCGGCAGAGTTGCACTCGCACTAGCCGCGTGTAAGCTCCGCGCTCCTCCGCTGTAGCGGTTAACGCTTCAACGTTGTAACTATGTAGCCTCTGTAACGAATCACGTCTTAATCCATGCCCGCCGCCAACGATTTACGCAGAGGAATGGCCATCAAATACCATGGCAATCCCGCCATTGTGCTCGAAGTCCATCATCGCACGCCTGGGAATTTGCGAGCATTCGTGCAGGCTATTATCCGTTACATCAACACGGGTAAAAGCGCGGACGTCCGCTTCGGTTCCACCGACAAAGTCGAGCTGGTCGAGATCGACCGAAAACAGCTCGAATTTTCTTACAAGGATCGGAACGGCTATCATTTCATGGATCCCGAGACGTACGACACGATTACGCTGGCGGAAAATCTGATCGGCGACGCCAAAGATTACCTCGTGGAGAACCTTCCGATGCAGGTCCTTTATGCGGAAGGCAAGGCCGTCGAGGTGGAACTGCCTGCATCTGTAAGTCTGAAGGTCGTTGAATCAGCGGAAGGCGTTCGTGGCGATACTGCCAGTAACGTTACCAAGCCGGCAAAGCTCGAAACCGGCAAGACCATTAACGTGCCGCTTTTCATCAAGGAAGGCGAAACGATCAAGATCGACACCCGCACGGGCGCATACATGGGACGGGCGTAACGCGTTTGGTTCTGGGGGAGCACAGGCTGCCACTTTGTTCATCTCGGCAGCTTGCCGAGATGCTTCGCGTAATCCGCAAACAACTTTGTTTACACGTTTCTGGCAAGCTGCCGGAAACTACAGGCCAGCGGCCTGCGCTCCCCGGAACTGCAAATTTCGCTTTTCCAAAATAACCGCATTCTGCGTAATCTGCGGTCGATTTGGGCACGAAGCGCAGATCCAACAAAAAGAATGGCGGCACGCGCAATTCGCAGCGCGGCCGGAAAGTTGTCCGGAGCGTTGCGCGCACAACATCGAGAAGCTTCATCGCGGCATCCGAGCCGCTGACCGTGCCCACGCGATGGGTGAAATTTGTTTTCGGTATTTTTCTGCTACCAATCTGCGGCGTTCTGACTCAGACATTTTTCACAGCGTTCGCGCGAGCGACCGTGACGCAACGTTTGTGGGCGGGTGAAGAGGTCTGGTTCTTCTCGTTAGGCGCGGTGCTTTGGTTAATAGCTTTTTTCGGTCTGCCGCGCCCAATCGTAATTTACGTGTTCGGGCATGAGCTTACTCACGCACTCTGGGTCTGGTTGATGGGTGGTCGCGTGAGCCGGTTCCGCGTTGGTCTGGACGGCGGACATGTGGTCACCACCAAGGCGAACTTCTGGATCGCGCTCGCGCCGTATTTCTTTCCGATCTACAGCATTCTCACGATCGCCATTTACGGCGGACTTAGTCTTTTCCTAAACATGCAACCCTATGGGCGACTGCTTTACGCCGTGATTGGCGTCACGTGGGCGTTCCATTTCACCTTCACCTGTTGGATGATCCCCAAGAACCAGACCGACCTTACCAATCAGGGAACGTTTTTTTCGCTCGTCATCATCTACCTCATGAATCTGCTGCTGCTTAGCGTCATGCTGATTCTAGCGTCCCGACAAATCACCTTTGAAAGCTTCGGTGCAGATTTGCTGACGAATCTCGGAAGTTTCGTGACGTGGATCATGGAGCTTTTTGCACAGTTGCGAGTAATGATTGGCGTTTGACACAAACACCCTACAAGACACGGCAAACGAATCCCGTAGGGCGTGTTTGCCGGGCGTCTAACGCAAATTGGTAATCACCGCGAACGGCAGCACCGAGAATACATCACGCACGGCTACCTGCCGCTCATCGTGACGAATCGGTTGGCACGTGAAGAGATCGTGCGCGTCTTTCACCGAAAACGTTTCCGGTAACTGAATCGCCGTGTCTTGCCAAGCCTCCCCAATCGGTGGAAATCCGATGCGCGAAGAAAGCCGCGGGGCGATTACCGCGATCCAGTCGTCGTCGAGGCGTCGGATAAAGCTGATGCAGCATTCTGCAAATGTTCCGCTCGCGTGAAGAGGTAAATATTCGCCCCGCGCGAAAAGATCCGCGTGTCCGCGACGAAATCGCAGTATTTGGTTTATCAGAAACAGTTTGATCCGGCCATTCGGCCACGTCTGCATCAGTTCTCCCGGGGTCGCGGTCGACAACGATTTCAGCATTTGACGGCGCAGGTCGTAGTCGACCGGACGCCGGTTATCGGGATCTACAAGGCTGTAGTCCCAAATCTCAGTTCCCTGATAGATGTCCGGCACACCGGGCGACGTCAGCTTCAGCAAGGTTTGCGTAAGCGAATTGATCGTCCCGAGCCGACCAATTTCTTTCGCCGCAGGAAGGAAAATCGGCAGGAACTTATTTCTCGGTGATGAATCCAAAATTCTCGCGACGAAATCGTGCATCGCGGCGTCCCACTCTTCATTCGGTTGAATCCAGCTTGTGTTGATCTTTGCTTCCTTGAGCGCCTTTGCCATGTAAGCCTGGATTCGTTCGATATAATCTGCAGTCGGCGCAGGCTCTGGATCGCCATTCGCCTGCATTGGCCACGTGCCCAGAAGAGTTTGGTAAAACAAATATTCTTCGTTCGCATCCGGCGCTTCCAAATCATTCACCATCCGTTTCCAACGGTGATTTGCGGTGCCCCAGCGCTGTAACGAGCGCCGCCAAAGCTCTGGGATTTCGGAGATCGCGACCATTCGCGCACGAACGTCTTCGCTGCGTTTTGTGTCGTGCGTCGACGTCGCGATTAAGGTGGCCGGCCAGTCGCGCTGCTGCTGAAGGTTCCGCTCGTGAAAGACCTCGACGCCAAGTCCAAACTGCTGCGGCTCTCCCCCAACTTCATTTAGGGCTGGTAGGCGGTTGTAAATGTAAAAAAGCGTGTCTTCCAGTCCTTTTGCCATGACTGGCCCGGTTGTCTGCTGAAATTTCAGAACGAACTGCGCATGCGCGGCGCGCCCGTGGGCGTCGAGATCTTGCGGGGAACGAAGCAACAGCACGTCGCGCAAAAAATTAAAGATCGAGTCCTCCATTGCCGGGTTGCGGCGTTTGGCTGCGGCGATGGCGCGCTCGACGATTTGCCGGTCCTCTTCCGATACCGGCTGACCGGGCTCGACGTAAGTTCGGTAAACCGGAAAACACGCAATGGTCTCCCGAACGGCGCGCGAGAGCGCTTCGAGCGTAAAATCGCGATACCATCGGTTTCGCTCGGACAAGCGATCGAGCAAGTTCCCTAGAACATCGACGTCATTTGCGAGGGCAAGCTTCATCACTAGAAGTTTCTTCGCATACAGCAAATGGCCGAAAGGAACGGAGTGGCCGACGAAACGGTGAAACGTTTTGGTGATTGCCGTTTCAGCCGAAGATTCGACCAACAACTGCGTGACGAGGTTGGCGAAATCGTAGCCGGTCGTTCCATGCACTGGCCAGTCTTTGCGCAACGTTTCCGAACCGGTGAGAATTTTTTCCGCCACCATGTAGATGGCGCGGCCATCGCCAGGCAACCCGATCCCCTGCGCTTTCGCGGAGCGCTGCTGAAGCTTTACGAAATATTCGCGCGGTAAATACAGGCCGTCGGGGTGATCGATCCGAAGCCCGGTGACTGCGCCTGTGCTCACTAATTCAAGAACCAGGCGGTGAACGGTGTCGAAGACTTTTGGCAACTCCACGCGAATGGCGGCCAAGTCGTTTACGTCAAAAAAGCGGCGGTAATTGATCTCCTCGGCAGCGACTCGCCAAAAGGCCAGACGATACGACTGTGCGTTCAGCAATTCGTCCAATTTGTCGAAACTGCGCGGGTCACCCGGATTCCCGTTGATCTGTGCGAGGGCTTTTTCGATTGCGTGTTGTACTTGTGGTGCCTCCGCACAACGTCGCTCCAGCCGCCGTTTAATGATTTCCTTCTCTCGCGCGCGTTCTGCGATTCGCTTCGGGTCGGTCTCAGTGCGCTTGGGCAAGTATTCAAGTGCGGTCAAAACGCTTTGTAGTTCTGCGTAAAAATCGTCGTCTTTGTGTTCGGCCAGATGTTTTAGCGCGACTTCCAGAATGTGCCGATAAGTGCCGGGCGCGATCGGTAGTTCGCGTTCGCCGTATCGCACGCAAAAAGTTCCTTCCTCAAAGCGCACTTGTAATTCGCCACGCTCCAGCACGCAGCCATATTGGTCGCCGAGAATTGGTAGCAGAACTTTGTTGCAGAGATCAGTCTTCAGCGGCTGCCACTCGATATCAAAATAGGGGGCGTACCGCGAACTGGGCCCGTTTTCCAGCACGTCCATCCACCACGCGTTACGGTTATCGGCAATGCCGACATGGTTCGGAACAAAATCCAGTACCTGGCCGATGTCGTGCGCCTGCAGTTGCGCGATCCAGGCGTCATAATCCGCTCGCGAACCGATCGCCGTGTTCAGCTTGTTGTGATCGGTGATGTCGTAGCCGTGCAGGCTCTCGGGGCTGGCCTGAAAATAGGGTGACGCATATATATCGCTGACTCCCAGAGCGTCCAGATATGCCACGATCTGGCGCGCCTGCGCAAACGTGAACCACCGATTGAATTGCAATCGGTACGTGCAGGTCGGAATGCGCGGGCGTTTGCTCACCACCCGCGCAATTTCCAGTCATTCCGAGCGAAGTCGAGGAATCCCGGTGCGAAACCTAAAGCTAGTTCCGCGGGATCCCGCGACTTCGCTGCGCTTCGCTCGGGATGACGCGTCATCACATCCGCTCAGGCACTTTGATGCCGAGAAGATCCAGCCCGCGCTGCAAGACTCGCGCGGTGAGATCAGACAACATCAGACGCGAACTGCGCGCCGGTTCTTCTGATTTCAACACTGGGCAAGCTTCGTAAAAAGCATGGAAGCTGTTCGCTAGCTCGAACAGATAATTTGCAAGGATGTTCGGACCAAATCCGTTCAAGACTTGCGGAACAATCTCCGCGAACTGACAAAGTCGTTTGGCAAGCTCGAGTTCGCCAGGCTCAGCGAACGTGAATCCTGTAGCCATCGGCCGGTGGCCGGTCTCTTCGTGTTGTGCGGCTCCAAAGCCCGACAGGGGCGTGGCTACATCAATCGCGCCTGCTTTACGAAAGATCGAGCGAATTCGCACATATGCATTCTGCAAATACGGCGCAGTGTTCCCGTGCAGCGAAAGCATCTTATCCCACGAAAAAACATAATCTGTCGTCCGATACTGCGAGAGATCAGCGTATTTCACGGCAGCAATACCGATCTTCTCCGCGATGTTATTCTTCTCATCCTTGCTCAAGTCCGGATTTTTTTCGTCGATGATTTTTCGGGCGCGCCTGCACGCTTCCTCGAGAAGCTCACGCAAAGGAACATTCTCACCCGAACGCGTCTTCATTAGTTTGCCATCTTCGCCGAGCACACTTCCAAATGTGACGTGACGCACATCAACCGTGTAACCCTCGCGCTGCGCGACCGCGAAAATCT
>WNGC01001603.1_pt1 | contig 13774 bp, 14 predicted proteins | sample 5400051 | NCBI WGS metagenome assembly WNGC01 (sample SAMN13153368, study PRJNA577476) | soil metagenome | isolation source: 20 cm soil or saprolite under grassland replicate 2 | place: USA:California | collected 2016-06-15 | reverse complement strand
CGGCCGGCTCAACGCCCATCTCGCGCAGTTGCTCGGCGATGATAAAGCGGTGCTCCTCATTGGCTACGATGACCGGCGGCGCGAAATCCGGCTTGCCGGCGATCCGGCCCACCGTCTGCTGCAAGAGGCTCGTGTCGCCGAACAATGCCAGGAGCTGCTTCGGGTAGAGCGAGCGCGACATCGGCCACAGCCGTGTGCCGGAGCCCCCCGACAGGATCACCGGACAAAAACTGAAATCGTTAGCCAATCACTAACCCCATATAAGCGGCGACCCTTAATTCGCTGGCCAGACGTTGAATATCAAATAAATTCCCGTTGCTCCACGACTCGTCTTAGAAATGACGAGATCGCACGCTAAAACCGCAAACTCGAAGCGCGCTCATTACACACATTGGAGAGATCAGCGCGTCAGCATTTTTTTAATTGCCGGGAGTAGGTTGCCCCGCGTCGGGGAAACCATTTGTCCTCCTGCAGCACGGCCATGCTTCCATCCGGCGCTCAAACCCCGCCCGTCGCTCATCTGCTCGCCATCGCCGTACCGGTAGCCTAAAACCAACCAAAGCATCTCGTCACGCCACGTGACAGATACGGGCATACCGGCCGGTTTCGCGCTACGCGTGGCAAAGTCAGCAGCAATCCACCCCAACTCGGGCATTACCGGGCGCCCAGCTGGGTGACTGCTTAGGGGCAAAACCGGAAGCTACACATGTTGCCACGAGCTTCCGTTCAGCGCCGATAGCGGTCCTTCGAACGTGATCAGGAAATCGACTGCATGTACCCATAGGTGACCTCGCCCGGCCGTCAGTTTCAATGCTTCGAGAATCGACCTTGCCTCTGTCAGACCAGCAGTGTCGTAGCCCTCGGTAAACCATCCAAGGATAGGCGCCAACAATTCCCGCCGCTCTTCCCGCCGCCCTGCTCGTTCATTAGCCGCGACAGGCTCCTCGCGGCGCCCAGCTTGCGTGACCTCGCCCATCAGCCTGTCCGCGCCAAGGACTCCTGCGAAGTGGACAAGCGCAAGAGTCGCTTCAGCCGTTTCCGGAGCGGCAACGTCGAATTCGGGACAGAGCATCCTGGCGACATGACATTGCGATGCGCCTCCAGGGATCACGTGCCGCAGTCCAAGCAACGAGCCAAAGACGACGCTCGTTCGTCGTCTGCCGTGTTGCTGCGCATCAATATGCGGCAGTCTGTCAGCGCACGCTGACAGGCACACTCATGGCCGCGCGTCTGGCAAGTCATCGACGGATCGCGGCCTTCGGTAGTCGAGTTTGCCACTGTTCATTTTATCAGGAACTGCTCGCAGCTAGTGTTACCAAGGGGCTGCGCGCGACCCTCGAAAACATCGAGCCGGCAGCACGACCGCAGCTCTCACCCGGCTTCAACGCCATTGGAGAGCGCAGCCATGTCCTGCGATAGAAACGAGGACCGCCACGCTGATGATTATGCAGACTATGCTTTCTGCCTACCGTCGGTTTGGGTAAGAATTGAGGTCAGACGTTCAGGTTGAACCGCATGAACATCCGCAAAATAGCAGCCGTTGTGGTGATGGCCGTGATCGGCACCGGGTCGGTGGATGCCGCATCGACGAACGATGCAATGTCCCCCTCGGGACCGCAATTCACGAATTTCAAAGATGGCGATACTGTCCGTAATCCGGTCATCGTGCGGTTCACGTCAGCGGGCGCAACATTGCGCCATAATATGGGGCACACGGCAACCACCATGCCCCTGGGCCATCTGCATCTTATCATTGATGCGCCGCTGCCGGCGGCCGGTCAGATGGTGCCGATGGATAGCCGGCATATCCACTTATTGCACGGCGAGACTCAAGCCACGCTGCACCTTCTGCCGGGTGATCATAGCCTCCAACTGGTGTTAGCGGGCGCGGATCATCACGTCGGTAATCCTCCGATCACGTCGGCAAAAATCATCATCCATGTCGTCTCGGCGATCGGAGCCGCAAAGTGACGAACCTATCGGACCGGCCCCATTTTCTGCGGCGGAAGCGCGGTCGAGGATAATCTACCGACCACGGCTTCCGTCGCGCTCTGATTTCCGTCGCGCGTGAACAATGGAGCCGGCCTACAATGCAACTTTGCCGGACCTCGACGGCCAAGGAGTTTCCTCCCGCGATGTCCCTAAGCTGGCGATCGCGTTATCCAAAGATCCACGTGGAATTCGGGTTACGGGCTTACGGTCACGAATACTTTCCCAACTGTCTAACACCGATAGTGTGAGCCCGGTGGGTGTGTGTGTCTCGAGTAGCAAGTAAGGCGCGCTCTTCAAGATTTTTGGCGCCGCCGCTTTAATTTCCGTCCGGTCGCGGTCTTCAACGCCGTACAGAGCACGCATCCGGCGGAGGTTCGTTCCAACTTGACCGTCGTCGGGAGGAGCCGGGCCCGGGGGCCTGATCCTCCGGACAACGGCGAATGTCCCAAGCCTCCCGGCGCCGACCCGCTGAGCCGGCCGGACCAGCGACCAGTTTGACTCGGCTTGAGCTCGGCGGTGAAGAGACCAGCAGAGGCCGCGCCATACGACAGGGCCGCCGATCGCTCGATGACCCTGTGCTTCGACCGCTCCTTCGGGCGGTGCCGGATATCCTGAAGGCAAGAAGACGGAACGCTCGGAAGGTCCGGAAAGCCTTCGCTACATCGCGCAACCGTTCGAATCAAAGGCGTGCGTCGCACGCTCGATGGCCACCCGAGCATGACCTAAGTACGCAGGAAGGCCCCCGCGGGGGCTCTCCTATCATCAAGTTTTGCTCCGGTTCGCCGACACATTCTTCAGCTTATTGCGGCGTTGACACGCTATCCAGACCTGAGTGATGTTTTCAGCTCGCAGATCCGAGTCCTTCCCTATCCAGCACACCCATTCCTATCCGGCACATTGGAGGCTTTTCAATGACGAACAGGTTGGCGGCTTCAATTTTCATCCTTTTAATGAGCATCGCGACTGCGCGCGCCGCGGATGACATCGTCGGTCCCTTGCGCACACAGTGGGGTATCACGCGCGATCTGGTCGTGAATCTTGTCCAGATCATGCCCGAAGAAAAATATGACTACCGGCCGACGCCGGAAATCCGCTCGTTTCGCGAGAATGTCAGCCACCTCATTTTGGAGAATTATACCTTCATGAGTCTGGTCGCCGGAGACCCAGCGCCGGACAAGGCGAAGATCGAGGCGCTGAAGTCGAGGGATGAGTTAACGAAAGCGCTTTCGGAGAGCTACGCCTTTGGCGAACGCACGCTTGCCGCATTGACGGACGCGAAGGCCGTCGAAAAGGTCACCATGCGGGGTCAATCGGTCCTGCGCTGGTATCCGGTGCTTTACAATATCCAAGACAGCATGGACCATTATGGCAATCTCGTTGTTTATGTTCGGCTAAACGGCCTCGTCCCTCCGAGGACCGCCGCCGCCAAAGCAAAGTCACAATAGCCTCCACCCGAAGCCGGCGCCGTCGCGCTGGGACAATCGGCGATAGACCGGGTGGGCTGCCTACTGGGGCGGGATCCGACGGCATAGGTGATCGACTGATCGCGAGAGGCGATTATATCGATCTGCCCGGGCACCAAGCATCGCCGGACGCGGGCGCAATATCCTTCAGGTGATACCGCGTGGCATTGATTTAGAATCGCCATGCCGCACGCGAGGTGGGACAATTGGAAAAAACTGCGTCTGATGGTGGGTGGGCCAGGCGGAGCCGCCGACTGGTAGCGTTGGCCCTCAGTGCAACCTTGCTGGTCGGCTCCGAGCTCGGTCGTGCCGACGAGCGCCCGGCTGGCGCCGATATCCTGCAACAACTGCGCAGCTTTGCCACGATGGGCAGCGTGCTGTACATCGCAGCCCATCCGGATGACGAGAATACGAGGGTCATCACCTATCTGGCGCGCGGTCGTGGATACCGGACGGCCTATCTTTCGCTTACCCGCGGTGACGGCGGCCAGAACCTGCTCGGGCCCCAGTTCGGTGAGCAGTTGGGCGTGGCCCGCACCCAGGAATTGCTTGCCGCGCGGCGTCTGGACGGGGGACGACAGTACTTCACCCGCGCGAAAGATTTCGGGTTTTCGAAGGATTACCAGGAAACTCTGCGGATCTGGGATCGGCAGGAAGTCCTGGCTGACATCGTCCGCATAATCCGCTCCTTCCGGCCGGATGTGATGGTGACACGCTTCTCGCCGCAGCCCGGCGGCACTCACGGCCATCACACCGCGTCCACCGTCCTCGCCGTTGAGGCTTTCAAGCTCGCGGGCGACCCGCGCGCATTCCCGGAGCAGCTCGGCGAACTGACCCCGTGGCAGCCCTTTCGGATTGTCTACAATGCCGGCCTGCCCGGCACGGGAGCCGCCGTGTCCCTCGGTGAAGGAACGGGCGCCGTAAAGATGGACGTCGGCGGCATCGACCCGGTGCTGGGCGAAGCGTTTGCCTCGATCGCCGCCCGCAGCCGGGCAATGCACAAAACACAGGGCTTCGATATTGGCAACAGCGCGGTGGCTGCCGGTTCGACGATCGAATCCTTTTTGCCGCTCGCCGGCGAATCCGCAAAGCAAGACATCCTCGACGGGGTGGACACGACGTGGAACCGGGTGCCGGGCGGTGCCGAGATCGGGCGATTGACCGAGGAAGCGATCGCGCAGTTCAAGCCGGAAGATCCGGTGGTGAGCGCGCCCGCCTTGTTGGCGATCCGCAGCCGACTATCCATGCTACCCCTGGACCCCGTCGTCAGCGACAAACGTCAGCAACTGGACCGCATCATCCAGGCGTTGATCGGTCTCGAGGTGGAAACCCTCGTGGATCAACCCGAGGTCGTACCCGGCGAAACGTTGAAGCTGCGCCACACCGCAGTTATACGATCAAGCTTCCCTGTTCGCTGGACCGCGGTGCGTTACCCCAGCATCCAGCGCCAACTCACCAAGGTCCTCGACCTGCGCCCCGACCAACTGTTCGTCCGTGACGATGCCCAGATCCTGCCCGCCGCCACGCCGCCAAGCCAGCCGTATTGGCTGCGCAAGGAAGGTACTGCGGGCTTGGCTCACGTCGACGATCCTTCGCTCATTGGGCGTCCGGAAAACCCGGCCGTATTCCCGATCGAGTACGTCTTCGAAATCGGCGGTCAGACCCTGGTGATTTCAGGTGAGCCGACGCAGGCGGCGAATCGCGTGAACGCCGCCACGCGCCGCCGACTGGATGTGATTCCGCCGGTCTCGCTTCGGTTCGTGCCAAGCGTGCAGCTGTTCGCGCCCGGCGCCGAGCGCCCGGTGACGGTCGAGCTGACCGCCGCGCGGGCGAGCCTCACCGGGACCGTGCAGTTGGAAGCCCCGACCGGGTGGAGGATCTCGACCGCCTCAGAGCGCTTTCATCTCGACCAGGCAGGGCAGCGCGCCACATTCACTTTCCGCGTCATCCCACCAGCTCAACCCGCCACGGCAATTCTCGAGGCCAGCGTGGAGGTCGATGGCGCACGGTTCAATACTCAGCGCATCGAGTTTCGATACGACCACATTCCGGTTCAGCTCCTCCAGCCGGTCGCTCGCCTGAAAGCCGTTTCCCTCGACATGGCGATTCGAGGTCATAACATCGGCTACCTGGCCGGGGCGGGTGACGAAATGGCCGGATCCTTGGAGAGCATGGGATATACGGTCACGCAGCTGACAGGCGCTGATCTAATCCCGGCAAAGCTGCACGCGCTGGATGCCATCGTCATTGGCATCCGAGCCTTCAACACCCGGAAGGATCTTGCGGACCATGTACCGGCGTTGTTTGAGTATGTCGAGGACGGCGGGAATGTCATCGCACAGTACAACGTCTCTACCGGCCTGAGCGCAAACTGGCTGGCACCTTTCCAGCTTCACATTTCGCGAGACCGAGTCACGGATGAGCAAGCACCCGTGACGTTCCTGGCACCTGATGACCCGGTGTTGACCAGTCCGAATCGCATCACTGCAGCAGATTTCGACGGGTGGGTGCAGGAGCGTGGCCTTTATTTCCCAGATAAATGGGACGAACGCTTCTCGCCCATCCTGGCGTTCGGCGATCCAGGAGAGGTGCCCCTCCGAGGCGGCCTGCTCGTGGCACCGCACGGCAAGGGGTATTTCGTCTACACCAGCCTTTCGTGGTTTCGGCAACTTCCTGAAGGAGTGCCCGGAGCGTATCGGCTGTTTGCCAATCTCATCTCCTTGGGTAAATGACCGGACCACTGCCGCCTGATCAGCGATTTGACGCCGAGCCGCCCGGCCTGCCTGGGTTCCATGCGTGGCGCAGCGTGTATCTGTTCGTGTTCGGGTGGTTTGTCCTCGTGGTGATCCTGCTCGCGGTGTTCGCCCGGATCTTCTCGTGAACGTCGCCGATTGGGTGGTGTTCCTGGGTACCCTGGGCGGCATCGCCGCGTACGGTTCGTGGCGCACGCGTCAAATCCGGAGCCTTAATACGTACCTGAAGGGCCGCCGCTCCACGGGGTGGGTTACAATTGGCCTGTCCGTGATGGCCACGCAGGCGAGCGCGATTACCTTCCTTTCGATCCCGGGACAGGGCTTCGAGAGTGGCATCGGATTCGTGCAGAATTATTTTGGATTGCCGCTCGCACTCATCATCGTGTCCGGCGTATTTCTGCCGATGTACCGAAGGTTCGGCGTCTATACCGCGTACGAGTTCCTAGGCAGGCGCTTTGACTGGAAGACCCGTCTCCTCGGCGCCGGGTTGTTTCTGCTGCAACGTGGCTTCGCCGCGGGAGTGACCATCTACGCACCCGCCATCATTCTCTCCACGATGCTGGGTTGGCGGCTGGATCTTATCATCGTCTTCATCGGGTTCCTCGTCATCGTGTACACCGTCACTGGCGGCAGTGAAGCGGTCAGCCTAACGCAGAAGTTGCAGATCGCAGTGATCTTCGTTGGCATGGTGACAGCGTTCATCGTCTTGCTGATCGAGCTCCCCGCCGGCCTCGGGTTCGATGGTGCCGCGCACATTGCCGGTGCTCTGGGCAAATTGCAGGCTGTAGATCTTTCGATCGACCCGAGCCGGCGCTACACGCTCTGGACCGGCCTGCTGGGCGGGTTGTTCCTGGCGCTCTCTTATTTCGGCACGGACCAATCGCAGGTGCAGCGCTACCTCGGCGGAGACTCACTGCGCGAAAGCCGCCTCGGTCTGATGTTCAATGCGCTCCTGAAAATTCCTATGCAGTTCCTCATCCTTCTTCTCGGCGCCTTGTTGTTCGTCTTCTACCAATTCGATCGGCCGCCACTGTTCTTCAATGCGTCCGAATGGCACCGCCACGCGCAAGGCCCGGACGGCGGTGTATTTCGCGGCCTCGAAAGACAATATGTCGTCGCGGCCGCAATCAATGAGGAGGCGATACGCGCCTGGCTCCAGGCCCGGACGTCCCAGGATCTCGCCATCGAGCCGATCGCTCGTGCGACCATGCTCGAGGCCAACCGCCAGACGGCCGCCGTTCGCTCCGAGGCTAAGGCCGCGCTCCTAGCGGCCGATCCGCGTGCCAAGACGAAGGACTCCGACTACGTCTTCATCACGTTCATTCTGGCCAAGCTTCCGCACGGTCTGATCGGTCTGCTGATCGCGGTGATATTCGCTGCGGCGTTGAATTCGCTGGCGGCCGAGCTCACCGCGCTGAGCACGACGACGACGATCGACTTTTGGCGTTATCTCCGTCCGCTCGCCGCCGACGACGAGGCGCGAAATGTGCGGGTGGCGAGGATTTTCACAGCCCTCTGGGGTTTCGCCGGCGTAGCGTTCGCATTGTTGGCCGGGTTTGCCGAGAACCTTATCGAGGCAGTCAATATCGTCGGATCGATATTCTACGGTGTCGTGCTCGGGATCTTTCTCGTGGCGTTTTTCTTCCGACGAGTGGGCGGCAGTGCGGTATTCTTCGCGGCCCTGGCAGCCCAGGTGCTTGTGGTAACCATGTTCCTGTCTCTCAACATCGGTTATCTCTGGTACAACCTCATCGGCTGCGCGGCGTGCATCGCCTTCAGCATGCTGCTGCAGACGGTCCTGGGGTCACGCGCTTCCACCGATCCAGGCCGTGGGGCATGAGCGTCGAGCCGATCATCGCCTTTGGCCAGCAGCCCTGCGGGTTCTTCCCTCGGCGCTTTCTTGTTGCCAAGATTCAAACCTCGCGGCGGCTGCAGGCGCAGATGGGTGGACGCATCGTGTTCTTTTGCCATGACAGCGACCATGACCCGCGCGAGACGCGCACCATCCTGCGCCATCGCGTGACCGGTGAACCCGAAAAGTTCAACTTCGCGGTCGTCACAAAACATCAACGGAAGTTCTCGCCGCTCTTCGTGAAGCGTATTGCTGTAGACTGGCAAGGCAAGACATTGCGCCGATTGCCGAACTACCTGGACGGCCGGGCGATCGACCTCTTCCGGAAGACGACCGCGGAGACGGTCGCGGACTTCTGTCTTGAGATGTATATCCACATGGGTTTGCTCGATGGGATTCACGTCGTGCGTTCGAGCGACCCAGCGCTGCGGCGCAGCGCGTGCGAGGTGAGCGATTACTTCGTGGACGTGTCATACAAAGGCGAAATCGTGCGCGCGCGCGCGCATGACGGCGTGCTCCGCCTGCACGAGGGCGGAGAGTCCTTCATCACTCTTCCGGCGGCCGCTTGGACCAAGGAGCAGATCAGTCCCACACGAGACACTCGGCTGCGCTGGATGCAGTCGGTAATCGGGTGTACGCATTATGTGACCGGTGCGGGTGAGCAAGCTTATCTTCACCAGGATGAAGCGCCGGACATCGCTTTTGTCCGCCGGGATGAGATCGAAAACTCAGATGAAGCCTACACTGAGCTACCCCCCTGATACTCTGCCTGTGCTGGCCTTCGGCGCACATCCGGATGACATCGAGTTCGGTTGCGGCGGGGTGATCGTGCAGGAAACGCTTGCCGCGCGGTCGGCGCATTTGGTCGTGTGCTCGCGCGGCGAAGCGGCGACGCATGGCCAGCCGGAGCAGCGCGTCACAGAAGCGCGGCGAGCCGCGACGCTCCTCGGCGCGACGATCGAGTTCGTCGAGTTCGACGGAGACTCCCACCTCGAAGTCCGGGCGGCCCATGCCATCACGCTGGCCGGGGTTCTGCGCCGGGTGCGGCCGGGCGTCGTTCTCGCCCCAAGCGTCGTCGAGAACCAGCATCCGGATCATTGGCGGCTCGGACGTCTCGTGTGCGATGCAGCCCGGCTGGCGTGTTTCGGCGGCTTGCGAGAATTGGCGGCGGCACCACCCCACCGGATTTCACAATTGCTGTTCTACGCGGTCACGCGCGAGGCCGAACCAGACGACATCTCGCCGGTGCTCATCGACATCTCCAGGCCGGAGGTCGTAGCGGCGTGGGTCGCTGCGATGGAGGCGCATGCTTCTCAAACCGGCGCCCGCAACTATGTGGAAGTGCAGCTTGCGCGGGCGCGGCTTCACGGACTCGGCGCGGCGATGGAGTACGCCACAGCGCTGTTCCCGGCCGATCCTCTCGTCTTCACCTCGCTCTCGGGATTAGGCCGCGGGGCGCGTGGTTCTTGACATGGCTCCTAAAGACACGCTTCGCATCGGCATCACCTGTTATCCGTCCGTTGGCGGTAGCGGCATTCTGGCGACAGCGCTGGGCAAGGATTTGGCGCGCCGGGGACACGACGTGCATTTCATTTGCTACGAGCGGCCGTTTCGTCTGCGTGTGGATGGGCCGAGACTTCATTTCCATCGCGTCATGGTTAACGACTACGGACTGTTCAAATATCCCGACTATACCTTGCCGCTCTCGGTGCGCATGGCCGAAGTCAGCCGCGATCAGCGGCTGGACGTGCTTCACGTGCACTATGCCGTGCCGCATGCGACGGCCGCAATCCTCGCCCGTTCGATGCTTCCGCGGGAACAGCAGCCTTGCGTGGTCACGACATTGCACGGCACGGACACGACGCTGCTTGGATATGATCCAGGCTATGCCCCGGCTATCAGGCACGCCCTGATCAATTCGGACGCGGTCACGACGGTTTCGGAGTCTCTGAAGCGGGAGACCCAGCGGGTGTTCGATTTCGATGACTCGATTGACGTCATCCACAATTTCTTCGTTCCACGCCCGCCACGCCGCTCGCGCGAGGAGGTGCGCCGCGAGCTTGGCCTGCGGGACGAAGTTGTTGTTCTCCACTCCTCCAACCTCCGCCCGGGGAAACGCATCGACCTCTTGCTGGAAACCGTCGCGCGCGTCCATCCGCTCAATGCCTTCAGGCTCCTCATTTTGGCTGGGGAACCGTTCGCGCCGTTCTCCGAACAAATGCAGCGGCTTGGCCTGACTGAGTGCGTGATCGTTCGCGAGAAGGTCACCGATATCGAGGACTACCTTCAGGTTGCCGACATCGGGCTATTCACCTCTGAAACGGAAAGTTTTTGTCTGAGCATTCTGGAAGCCATGTGTTTCGGATGCCCGAGCGTTTCGACCCGTGTTGGTGGGATTCCCGAGGTGGTCGAGGATAACCAAAGCAGTGTGCTGATTCCGTTCGGCGATGTCGCCGCGCTTGCTGGTGCGCTCGAGGGCCTAATCGACGACAAGACTCGGCGCAGCGCTCTTGGTCGGGCCGCACAGGCTCGCGCTCGTGAACGGTTCTCCGCCGAGGTTATCGTGCCGCGCTATGAGGCACTTTACCGGCGGTTATGTCGATGATGATGGCCTGCGCCGCCCCCAGTGCGGCCAAGGCGTAGATGTCTGAGCGCCTCCGGCTACAGCGCCTGAAAAGGGGCAAAACCGGAAGCAGGCGATCCAGAAGGTGAGCTTCTGCTCAGCGCCGATTCCGGCCGTTGCGGGAACCGCGAGGGAACCGCTCTACTCGACCCAAATCGAACATTCACCGCGGTACCGTCGTTCAAACGGGGGCACCATTCCTCCGGCACCCCAGCCTTGCGTAGGCCCGACGAAATAGGTGGCATCTCTTAGCGCATGGCCGGCCGGGGTCTCGAAACAACTATCTGCCCTAAGACGAACGATGCTCGACAGATCCTTCGCGACCCAGCCTACGACGTTGTGCGACTCGGCGTCGGTGCATTTTGCGCGGCTCGCCCCCAAGCAGTCGGACCGACCAGTGAATGTGTTATTCCGCTCCCTGCGTATTAGCGGATTTCCGCATTTTGCCTCGACCGCGGCTGCAGAGCGGGATTCGGCAAGGATTCATTAACCCTATGCAGGCCACAGTTTCGCTCTGGTATCCCGACGCGCATTGACAGCCAAAGAGGTGCTCAATGGCCTTTGGCGGTACTCCCAACGAAACCGCGCCGGCGCGACTGCTGATCGTCGAGGACGATGTTCTCCTGGCGACTGCGCTGGAAGAGCTTCTCTGTACTTCCGGCTTTGAAGTCGTAGGGATCGCCGGTTCCGCCGCAACGGCAGCGTCATTGGCTGGAGAGCGGCACCCGCAGTTAGCGCTCATCGATATACGCCTAGTGGGGCCAATTGATGGTATCGAACTGGCCTGTCACCTCCGCGAGCAATTTCGGATACCAGCGATTTTCTTATCCGGATTGACAGATCCGGAGACGAAAGAACGCGCCCTTGTGGCAAAACCGCTTGGATTTTTGCGAAAGCCGTACCGGGCGAGCCAAGTTTTCAATGTGATTCAACGAGCGCTCTCAAGCCATGACACAGAATCCGAGAAGAGCACCGTTCCACGGAAGAATAGGGCCGGTGCCACACCGCATTCTTGCGGGAACTGAAAGAAACCGGCCATTTGAGAGCACAGGGACCCAAACCCGTTTAATCGATTGGAACGTGGGCAACTAGGCTAGGGCAGCTGGATCGCCACCTGGATTTGACGCGGCATACGCATGAACAAACGTTTCAATCTATCCGATCTGGATGAGTTGTGTGGCCGGACTGAACTGATTTCGGTTCGCCCCGGTGAATTTCTGTTCCGGGAGGAGGACGAGGGCCGCGCTCTTTATATCGTCAGGAAGGGCAGTTTGCGGATCATGAGCGGCAGCACCGTCTACGAAACAGTCACAGCAGGCGGAGTCGTTGGCGAGATGGCGCTGATCGATGAAGGCGCACCGCGCAGCGCATCAGTCCTCGCCGCAAGCTATGCGGAGCTGTGGGAGATCGACACAGATAAGTTTCGATCGATGGTCGCCAGCAACCCCAATTTCGCACTGATGATTATGCGGGTCATGGCGCGCCGTCTCCGCGTCATGAACCAGCGATATCGCCCCGCCGGCGCCACGTTGTGACCTGAAATACACTGCGGGTAGCCTCCGCATCACGGCTGCCGCATACCGGGCATCGTAACCGCCGCGCTATCGCGATTACGGTCATCCGGAGCCGTGCTGCGCAAGTCTGAACGCCCACATCGGACTCGACTCGGCTGTTCCAGCTTTTGCATCAACCAATTAAGCGGACAGGACGGGCGAGCGCCCACCCTGAAGGTCATAGGCCCCGATTCGCTTTTGTCGCGGCGCATTGGGATATTCAGGTCTCGGCCGATCTTGCCCCGCCCGAACAACACGCCGAAGATGCTCTTCGTGCGCGATACGCTTCATGTAATCGCTATCCGTTTTCGACACGCGTGAGGCGGCCGAAAAGCATTCTGGCGAAGCTGGAACGGTAGCCGGATCAGGGGCGCCGCTACACGCTATCCGCCGCCGAGCCCGAGCCCCGTGCTCAGCCATGCCTATGCCAGGCTGAACGGTGGCGCCGGCGCTAGCTTCGTATGCTCCGCCAGGGTCGAACACTGTGTTTCGCCGGGCCGTACTGGCGAATTTCAATCGGCCTCAGCGCTCCCCAAAGGCACGGAAATGTCGGTATGTTCTGTCCGGGAGCTAGACGCATTGGCCGATTTCCCGCGCGAGAAGGCCCAGCCAAGCCAGGAGTGTCGTGTCCGTTCCGTTAATGTCGGAGGGTCGGACCGTGAGAGTATCAAGGACGTGCCGTTGGGCTGAAGCAGCTGCCGCGCTTGCCGTCTGGGAATGTGGATCCGCGTGCCGTCGAACCGTGTGACCGAATCAATTGAATCGAGTGGGTCCTTTTCGTTGGACTTCCGAGCGGCTACATCGAGCGCCGCGCGAAGGGAGGACGCATTCCCAATCACGCCTGACTTGGTTCGGACAACCCATGTCGCGTGAGCGTCAAGAAGCTTAACGAGCTCAGAGACTCCCCGTCGATTTCCTTTATCGATCATCGCGTCCCTCGGCCTTTATGACGTGGCACGCTGTCGGCGCAGACAACACGCTCGAATTTGGCTGTACGATAGCAGAGAGGCGCTTCTACGAGCAAAGGGCAAAGCCGGTGATTCTAGAGAACTGCTCAGCGCCGCTCTCGCAGAATGGCAACAATTCTGGCCTTTAACTCGTCAGCCAAAAGCTCGTATTGCAAGGCCATGTCGAGCAAGCAAACCGGTGCCCTGCTTACATGACCTTCCCGGGCTAGCACCGCACCAAATTGCACATCACCACCCGCTCGAACGGCTCAACAAATAGGTCAAGCGGCGGGCTGACGTCGTCGGCATCTTCCCGAACGAGGAGCGCCGAACAGCTGCCGTGAACCGGCAACCGGACGTTATCGCGTGTGCCCGCTCGCCCGCAACGCGCCGAGAGCGGTCATTCCCAGGTCGTCGTCCCATTTTGTGAAAGGCATCGGAGGGATTTCCGAAAATATCGGCAGGGGTAGCCTGACGGGTGACTGGTTGGCATATTCATACCCAAACCTCGACCGGCGATTTGGGATGCTACGCTCATAAGGAGCATCGTGTGCTCGCGGACAGTTCGGTCGAAATTTCATCTTACGGCAT
>WNGC01004523.1_pt1 | contig 13776 bp, 18 predicted proteins | sample 5400051 | NCBI WGS metagenome assembly WNGC01 (sample SAMN13153368, study PRJNA577476) | soil metagenome | isolation source: 20 cm soil or saprolite under grassland replicate 2 | place: USA:California | collected 2016-06-15 | reverse complement strand
GGAGCGCCCGCGCTACGGGTACTATCTCGATCACATGACCGACGCGTATTCCACGGTCGTCATCGGGGTGGGGATCGGCCTGTCGCACTACATACACATGGGGCTCGCCCTGGGCCTCGTGGTGCTCTACCTCGGGCTATCGGTGAACGTATACCTCGAGTCACAGGTGCTGGGGCGCTTCCGGCTGGCGTATGGGCGCGTCGGCCCAACCGAAGCGCGCATCGTGCTGATCGGCCTGAACAGCGCGCTCGCGCTGTATCGCGAAATTCCGGCGACCACCTGGTCGGTCCTAACCTCGACCGAGAATGTGGTTGCGGCGGTCCTCGTGGCTGGGCTCCTGGGTCTTCTCGTGGCGCGGTTCGCGCGCAACGTGTACGTCCTGGCGCGCATGGAGCCTCAGTTCAGACGGGATACGTGATGCGGGATGCGGGATGCGGGACCCTATCTCGCATCTCGCGTCTCGCATCTCGCATCCTGTAGTTTGTAGTCCATGCCGTTCTCCGACGCCGCGCTGCTCGCGCTGCGCGCCGCGTGGAGCCACAAGCTCCGCTCGTTCTTTACGCTGCTCGGGATCATCGTCTCCGTCGCCTTCCTCGTGGCGGTGGTCGCGATCATTCAGGGCATGAATGCGTACGTGCGCGAGCGCATCGGGGGCGCGATCGTCGGTGCGAACGCGTTCCAGGTGCGGCGCACGCCGCTCGCCGTCGGCCTGATCGACGACGAGGAGTGGCGCGCCATCCAACGGCGCCCCATCATCGCCCCCGAGGACGTACCCTACGTCCGCCGCGCCCTGCCGGACGCCCGAGCCATCGCCCTGCAATCCGGCTGGCCCACCCCGCAGGCCGACGTGTTGTGGCACGATCAGACCGTGGGCGACGTGTTCGTGTTCGGCGTGACGGCCCCGTTTCAGGAAGTGCAGGACTACCAGTTCGCCGCGGGCCAGCCGCTCTCCGAGATCGACGTCCGGGAGCGCCGCCTGGTGGCGGAGCTGGGGTGGGACGTGGCCGACAGGTTGTTCGCCGCTCCCGGACTCGCCGTGGGGCAGAAGGTCCGCATCGCCGGCCAGCAGTTCACCGTGAAGGGTGTGGTCGCGAAGAAGGGGACCGTCCTGGGCCAGTCGTGGGACGGGTTCGTCATGCTCCCGCTCACGACGTTCGAGGCGCTCTACGGGCGCCGCAAGACCACGGTGATCTCGGTGAAGATGACGGAGGCGGCGCTGGTGCGCGAAGGCATGCAGCGGGCCGAGGAGGCGATGCGCGTGGCGCACCGGCTGCGGCCCCAGCAGGCGGACGATTTCACGGTCGATGCGGCCGACGCGCTCGTGCGGTTCTGGAAGAACCTGACGCGCCTCCTGTTCACGGTCATCCCGGCGGTGGTCGCGATCGGCATCGTGGTGGGCGGCATCGTCATCATGAACATCATGCTGATGAGCGTGAGCGAGCGCACCCGCGAGATCGGCATCCGCAAGTCGCTCGGCGCCACGCGGCGCGACATCCGCCGCCAGTTCCTGGCCGAGTCCGTCACGCTCGCGCTGCTGGGTGGGGTGCTCGGGTTGCTCGCGGGGATGGCCCTCGCCTGGCTCGTCGCCGCCGTGTCGCCCCTGCCGGCGCGCGTGACCCTCTGGTCGGTCGCGGTCGCGCTCGGTCTCGGCGCCGGCGTCGGCATCGTGTTCGGCGTCTACCCCGCCACCCGCGCCGCCCGGCTCGATCCGGTGGAAGCGCTGCGATCGGAATGAAGCTCCACTCGGTCTCGGAAGGCTGGATCATCGCCCTGGACCAGCTGCGCGCCAACAAGCTGCGCTCGGGGCTCACGATCCTGGGCGTCGTCATCGGCGTGTCCACCGTGATGGCGATGGCCTCGATCGTGCAGGGCATCCGTGACCAGATCATGAACGCGATCGAGGTCGCGGGCCCCACCACGTTCTACGTGCTGCGGTTCTTCTCGTCGACGCCGCTCAACCCCGACGCGCTGCCCAGGGAGGTCCGCATCCGGCCGGTGATGAAGCCGGACGAGGCCGTGGCGATCTCCCGGCTCCCCGAGATCCGCTACGCCGGGATCTGGGTGCAGCTGTTCGAGCGCATGGAGTACGAGGGCACGCGCACTCAGCTGTTGACCGCGTTCGGCGCGGATGACCACTGCATGGAGATCCAGGGCGGCACGCTGCTCGACGGGCGCTTCTTCAGCACCTCGGAGGTGCGCAGCGGGGCGCCGGTGGTGGTGATCGAGCGCCGCTTCGCCGACAAACTGTTCGGGCGGCTCGATCCGCTGGGCCGGGTGCTGCGCATCTCCGGCAAGCCCTTGCGCGTGATCGGCGTGTACCAGAACCCCGACAACATCTTCCAGCCGCCCAGCCAGGAGATCGGCGCCATCCTGCCGTTCGAGGCGGCGCGCCGCTACTTCCGCTACGACGAGACCAATGCGCTGTGGATCGTCGTGAAGCCGCGGGACGGCGTCCCGGTCACGCGCGCCATGGACGAAGTGACGGTGCTGCTGCGCCGCGTGCGCGGCATTCGCACCGGCGACCCCAACAGCTTCGACCTCATCACGCAGGACCAGATCCTCGACGTGTTCAACCAGTTGACCGGCGTGTTCTTCCTCGTCATGCTCGTGCTGTCGAGCGTGGCGCTGCTGGTCGGCGGGATCGGGGTCATGGCCATCATGATGGTCTCGGTCACCGACCGCACCCGCGAGATCGGCGTTCGCAAGGCGCTGGGCGCCACTCGCCGTGAGATCCTATGGCAGTTCCTGGTCGAGGCCGCCACGCTCACGCTCATGGGCGGCATCCTGGGCGTGGGGCTCGGCATGACGGCGGGTGAGGCGATCAAGCTGGTGTTCAGCTTCGAGACGCGTGTGCCCCCGTGGAGCGCCGGCGTCGCCTGCGCGGTGTCGATCCTGATCGGTCTCGTGTTCGGGATCGCTCCGGCGGCGAGGGCGGCGAGACTCGATCCGGTCGAAGCGCTACGCTATGAGTAGGTGAAACGGGAAAGGGGAAAGGGGAAAGGTGTGACGGACCAGGGCGTCGATCTGCTCGCCATCGCCGCGCATCGAGACGACGTCGAATTGACCTGCGGCGGCACGCTCGCGAAGGCGGCGCGCGCGGGACACCGCGTCGGCATCATCGACCTGACGGCGGGCGAGACCGGGACACGCGGCGACGCGGCGACGCGGGCGGCGGAGGCGGAGCGCGCGGCCCAGGTGCTCGGCGTGCACGTCCGGCTGAACGCCGCGCTGCGCGATGCGTATCTTGCGAACGACGAGCCGTCGCGCCGCCGTCTGGTCGAGCTGCTGCGCGCCACACGGCCGCGTGCCGTGATCCTGCCCTTCCCCGTGGGACGCCACCCCGACCACCGCATCGCGTCCGAGCTGGGACGGGACGCCTGCTACCTCGCGGGGCTCGCCAGGTACGACGCCGCCGGCGAGCCGCACCGCCCCTTCAAGGTGCTGTACGCCCTCGCGTACCGCGAAGACCCGGTGAAGCCGTCGTTCGTGGTGGACATCTCGGACACGTTCGAGGCGAAGATGCAGGCGATCCGCTGCTACGCCTCGCAGTTCGACGGCGCCAAGTCCGCGGGTGAGATCCACCCGACGGGACAGGACCTGTACGAACTGATCCGCGTCCAGTCGGCCCACTACGGATCGCTCATCCGCCGGCCCTACGGCGAGCCGTACTTCTGTCACGAAACGGTCGAAGTCCAAGACGTGCTGCAGCTTGGCGTCGCCTCCCTGTAGCCTTTAGATTCCCGCGTGATGCCGAAGCGTCTCGTGTATCTCGACAACGCGGCGACCACCGCCGTGCGCCCCGAAGTGCTCGAGGCGATGCTGCCGTTCCTGGGACGCGAGGCGTTCGGGAACCCGTCGTCCGCCCACCGCTTCGGCCGGGCGGCGCGGGCCGGGATCGACACCGCGAAGCGCGCGGTCGCCGCGGCGCTCGGCGCCGAGCCGAACCAGGTGATCTTCACGTCCGGGGGCACCGAGGCCGACAATCTGGCCGTCATCGGCGCGGCGCTCGCCTCGCGCGACCGGAAGGGACCGTTCCGAGTCGCCGTCTCCGCCGTCGAGCACAAGGCGGTGCTCGCCGCGGCGCACTTCGTCACCCACCTCGGCGGGGAGGAGATCATTCTCCCGGTGAGCGCGTCGGGTGTGGTCGAGGCGGCCGCGCTGGACGAGGCGCTGGCGCGCGGGGTCGGCGTGGTGAGCGTGATGTGGGTAAACAACGAAGTGGGGACGATGCAGCCGATCGCGGAGCTGGCGGCGCGATGTCGGCCCCCGGGCGTCTGCTTCCACTCGGATGGCGTACAGGCGTTCGGCAAGGTCCCCCTCTCGGTGCGCGACTCCGCGATCAGCCTCCTCACCATTTCCGGTCACAAGATCGGCGCCCCCAAGGGGATCGGCGCGCTCATCGTGCGCGACCGCCGCGCGATCGAGGCGATCATCCACGGCGGCGGCCAGCAGTTCGGGCTGCGCCCCGGGACGGAGAACGTCCCCGGGATCGTGGCGCTCGGGAAGGCGGTCGAGCTGGCCGCCGCCGAGCAGGCGGAGTCCGCGCGCCGCATGGCGGCGCTGCGTGACGACCTCGAGCGCCGGCTGCTTGCGGTCGTGCCCGACGCGGTGATCAACGGCTGGCACGCGGACCGCGCGCCGCACGTGTCCAACGTGTCGATCCCGGGCACCGACAGCGAGGCGATGCTGATGCACCTCGATCTCGCCGGCGTCGCCTGCTCCTCGGGCTCGGCGTGCAGCACGGGGTCGGTCGAGCCGTCCCACGTGCTCACGGCGATGGGCGTACCGCGGGAGCTGGGCATCGCCGCCCTGCGATTCTCGTTCGGTCACGACACGAGCCCCGAAGACGTGGACGCGACGATCGAGGTGCTCCCGCGAGTCGTCGAGAAGGTGCGCGCGCTGTCCGCGGTGCTGCACCGGTGAGCGAGCGCGTCCTCGTCGCCATGTCCGGCGGGGTCGATTCCTCCGTCGCCGCTGCCTTGCTCGTGGACGCGGGGTACGACGTCGTGGGGGCCACGATGAAGCTGTTCTGCTACGGCGACGACGTGCCCGACCGTCCCTGCTGCTCGCTCGACTCGATCACCGATGCCCGCCTCGTCGCGCACAAGCTCGGCATCCCGCATTACGTGCTGAACTTCGAGGACCGCTTCGGGCACGACGTGATCGAGAACTTCGTCGCCGAATACGCGCGGGGCCGGACCCCGATCCCATGCGTGCGCTGCAACTCCTTCACCAAGTTCCGGGACTTCTTGTATCACGCCGACGCGCTGGATTGCGCCTACGTCGCGACGGGGGGCCGACGCCGCCAAGGACCAGTCGTACTTCTTGTGGGGGATCGACCGCAGCGTGGTCGCGCGGATGCTCGCGCCCGTGGGCGCGCTCGCGAAGCGCGAGACCCGCGCGGTGGCGCGGCGCCTCGGCCTCGTGACGGCCGACAAGCCGGAGTCGGTCGAGATCTGCTTCGTGCCCGACGACGACTACGCCGGCGTGCTCGAGCGTCACCTCCCCGCGGACGCGCCGGCGCTCGCGCCGGGCCCACTGGTCACCGTCGGTGGAGAGGTCGTCGGCGAGCACGACGGCTTTGCGCGCTACACCATCGGGCAGCGGCGCGGCCTCCCGGGGGGGTTCAGGGAGCCGATGTACGTCGTGGCGATCCGGCCCGAGACTCGCACCGTCGTCATCGGCTCGGGGGACGAGCTGTTCGGACACGAGGTGACGCTCACTGAGGTCAACTGGCTCGCCGACCCGCTCGGGCCCGGCGACGCCACGTGGGTGCAGTGCCGCTACCGGGCGAAGGCGGTTCCGGGCACGGTTCGTGCGCTCACCCCCGACGCGCTCGAGCTCCGCCTCGCGGAGCCAGTGCGCGCGATCGCCCCCGGGCAGTCAGGCGCTCTGTACGGCGCCGACGGCCGCCTCCTCGGCGGCGGGGTCATCGCCTAGCTTCATCGGTTCCAGCGCCCTGCCCCCTTTCTCACAGGAGGTCACGCATGTCGGTCCATTCCAAGGTGTGGTGGGGTGCGGCGGTCGGCGTAGCGCTCGTGCTCAACGCGTGCAATTCATCCACGGCACCCGTATCACTCGCTGATCCCGCCGCGACCGCCGCCCAAGCAGCGGCGATCGACAGCGCCTTCACGGCGCCGGTGGTGGCCAGTTTCCAAGCCCTGGGCACTTCGATCCACCCCGCGCCGCCGATTGTCCACCCGGCCGTCCGCGCGCTGGGCGTCGTCCGGCCGCCGGCGGGAGCGGACCGCTACGCCGTGCTCGCCGCGCAAGGACGCGCGTTCCAGCAGTTGGTGCCGAGTTTCGCCTCGTTCGCCGCGACAGCCATCTTCCCGGACACGCTGCTCGGCGCGGTCTTCTCGTGGGACCCCAGTCTGCACAGCTACTACCGCAGCTCGACGACCGGCGGCCCGAGTAACGGGATCCGGTTCCTGCTGTACGCCATCGATGAGCTCACCGGGGAGCCCGCCACGCCGCTCACGCAGGTTGGCTATGCCGACCTGTTGGACGAAAGCTCCGGGGGCACGGCACGACTCGAAATTCAGGTGAAGAACACTGACGGCTCCATCACGTACCTCGATTACACGTTCTCGGGGTCCGGCACGAGCTCGAGCTTCGCGGCCAGCGTCACCGGCCTGATCACCAACGGCCGCTCGGGCGCGGCGAACAAGACGCTCACCTTCAGCGTGACGATCACCGGGAGCAGCTCATCGGTTACGCTGACCTCGAGCTATACGCTCAACAACCCGGCGGTCACGGTGCAGGAGACGGTGACGATCACGGACGACGGCACCACGACCACAGTGAATCTCACGTTCACGTTCTCGGGGTCCGGCGACACGATCACGCTCTCCGGTACCGTATCGGCCCTCGATGCCACAGGCGAGGGAACGGTGAATCTCACGTTCAGGGTCAACGGCGCCACGTTCGCCACGATCACCGGATCGACCGCGAATCCGACCATCGCCGGGCCGGGCGGCCGGCAGCTCACGTACGACGAGCTCAGCGCGGTGGTCAGGGTGTTCCAGGCCGCGGCAGATGTCGGCGAGAAGGTCGCCGAGATCTTCCAACCCGCCGAACAGATTCTCGGGTTCTAGTCGCCGCAGCGAAGCGTCCTTTCCCCCGCCGGGCCTGGCCCGGCGGGGGATTTCGCTGTATTAGGGAGGCATTGCGCATGCTCTACCGGGTACTCGCCGACGCCGTGGTGCTCGCCCACACGCTGTTCGTGGCCTTCGTCGTGCTGGGCGGATTCCTGGTGTGGCGCTGGGGGTGGGTGGCGTGGGTGCACATTCCCGCGGCGGTGTGGGGCGCGGCGATCGAATACGGTGGCTGGATCTGCCCGCTGACGCCCCTCGAGAACGCCGCCCGAACCCGCGCGGGCCTCGCCGGGTACCGTGGCGGCTTTGTGGAGCACTACGTGATGCCGCTCCTGTACCCGCCCGGTCTCACTGCTCCCAAACAGGTAGTCCTCGGCACGCTGGTGGTGGTCGTGAATCTGGTGGCGTACGGGGTGGTGGTGCGGCGATTGATGCGGAGTGCGTGAAGCTGCAGGACGCTAGGACGCCAAGCTGTAGGAAAGGACTGTGACGATGACGAGCTACGGTACGGGGGTGCTGGTAGCGCTGGCTCTCGGCGCCTGCAGCAGTGACAAGGGCAAGAGCGCAGGCTCAGGGTCGACCGATACCCTCACCCAACGCCAGCGCGACAGCATCCTCGCCACTTCGAACATCCCCGGCGCGCGCGGTGTCGGCGCCGCGATGCGAGCCGCGGACTCGACGAGCGCACACATCCGTGCCGCGGACACCACGCCTCCGTGACCTCACGGTCGTTCCCCCTCTCCGCATCGCGGAGAGGGGGTCAGGGGGTGAGGATCGCATTAGCCCTCGTCGCCGCCTGCGGCCCCTCGAACCCCTGCGCGGCGGCCCGCATGCGGCTCGTGCGGCGGGCGTCGCAAGCGTACGTGGGGCGCTGGCGCGTGACCCACGGCGACACGCTTACCCTGCCCGAAATGGGCGATCGCTTCAAGCTCGCGGAGCTGCGGCTCGACACCGCCAGCGTGCCCGTGGCTACCGAGTGCCGGTTCCGCGGCGCCCTGCTGTTCGCGCGGCCGCGGCCCGAGACCCTCGCCGTCACGTGGGCCCCAGCGCCCGACCAGGCGCTCATCTACGGTTGGCCGGCCGAGCTCGGGCCGTTCGGCGGCATCGGCGCGGTACTCTCCGGGAGAGGTGACTCGCTCCGGGGCGCGCTCCTCTTCGACTCGCGCCTGGGCATCCTGGTGCGGCCCGGTGTGACGGCGCAGTTCGTGGCCGGCAGGGTGCCGCCGCAGTAGGTTCCGGTATGCCCTTCACTACCCTCGAGCGCGCGGCGCTGATCGAGCGATACGCGCGCGGTCCGGCCTTGCTGAAGGCCGCTCTCGCCAAGGTGCCGCGCGAGGCGCTCCAGTGGCGCCCCGAGCCCAAGCGGTGGTCGGCGCACGAGATCATCGTGCATTGCGCCGACTCGGAGACGAACGCACATGGGCGACTGCGCTTCCTGCTCGCCGAGCAGAAGCCCGTGATCCAGGGCTACGACCAGGACCGCTGGGCGCAGGCGTTGGATTATCACTCGTTGCCGCTCGAGGCTGCGCTCGCGACGGTCGAGGCCGTGCGCGCCAACACGGTGCCGATCTTGAAGCGGATGCGCGACGCGGACTGGGCGCGCATCGGCCAGCACACGGAGTCGGGGCCGTACGCCGCCGAGGATTGGCTCGCGATCTACGCGGAGCACCTGGAGAAGCACTCGCGCCAGATCGAGCGCAACCTCGAGGCCTGGACGAGCCGATGAAGGGGTTCGTCTTTCGGCTGCTGATCACCGCGCTGGGCCTCTGGGCCGCGACGACGATCGTGCCCGGCGTGACGATTCACGGCGTAGGAACGCTGATCCTCGCCGCGCTGCTGCTCGGCCTCGTGAACGCGATCATCCGCCCCATCATCCTGATCCTCACTCTGCCCCTCACCCTCATCACGCTCGGGCTCTTCATCTTCGTCGTGAACGGCATCTCGCTCTCGCTGGTCGCCTGGCTCCTGCCGGGCTTCACGCTGAGCGGCCTGGGCGCCGCGATGCTCGGCTCGATCGTGGTCGGCATTACGGGCTGGCTCGCGTCCACATTCGTCGGCAGCACCGGCCGGCTCGAGCATATCCAGCGCGTCGAGGTCCGCGGCCGCCGGATCGAGTGATGGAGCGGGTGTTCGCGAGTATCGGGGCACTGTCGGCGCTCGTCGCCGTGGCCGCCGGGGCGTTCGGCGCTCACGCCTTGCGCGCGCGGCTCAGCCCCGAGCTGCTCGCGGCCTTCGAGACCGGCGCGCGCTACCAGATGTATCACGCCCTCGGCCTGTTCGCCGTCGCCTGGGCCGCGACCCGCTGGCCCGCACCCCCCCTCTCGGTGCGCGCCGCCGGCTGGCTGTTCATCGCCGGAACGGTGCTCTTCTCCGGCAGCCTCTATCTCCTCGCCCTCACGGGCACGCGCTGGCTGGGCGCGGTCACACCGCTGGGCGGGCTGTGCTTTCTCGCGGGCTGGCTCGCGCTGGCGGGGGGCGTGTGGCGGGGCTGACCGCTCCCCCCCAAGCCCTCGCCGGTCTCGCCTGGGCCATCGTCGGACCCCCGCTCGTGGTTTTCGCCGCCACCCAGGTGCGGCGCGGGCGACGCACCCTCCACGCCGCCTTGATGGTCGGGAGCGTTGCGCTCGAGTTGGGGGTATTCACGAGCTTCATGTTCCTGATGGCGCCGGGGCCCCGGCGGGAGGCACTCGTGGCACTGCCGTTCTTCAAGATCCACGTCACGTTCGCCGTGGCCGCGCTCGCTGGGTTAGCCTGGCAGCTGGCGAGTCGCGTCGTCCCGCGTTGGCGGCCGCTGCACCGGCAGGCCGGCCCCTACGTAGTGCTCGTGTGGTGTCTCGCGCTGCTCACGGGCGCCTACAACTACTTCTTCCTCTACGTGATGCACCGCTCATGATCTTCCTACGACACCTCCTCGTCGCCGCCCTCCCGCTGCTGTGCGGCATGGGCGCCGGCTCCGGCTTCGCGTACCGGGTGCGGCAAACGTCGTGCACGGCGATGGTCGGCCCGTTGTTCGCCGCCAAGTGCCGCGGCCGCGAGCTCCAGTACCGGCTCCAGTTTCAGACCGCCGGCACGGCCGCCGGCACCCTGCTCGCCGCCGCGATCGGCATGTGGTTGGAACTCAGGCGCCGCCGCGCCGTACAACCTCCGGCCCAACAACCCGGAGAGTGATATGAAGCCGATCGCATATCTCGCGGCGCTGCTCGTGGCCGGTGCCGGCACGCTCGCGGCGCAGGACACCAGTCACGCGGCCGCGCCAGCGGCTGCTCCTGCCCCTGCCGCTGCTCCCGCTCCCGCTCCCGCGGTGAGTCTCAGCGTCGCGGAGGCGGCCATCGCGACCAACCTCGTGGACCGGGCGCCCCAGGACACGGCGAGTGCGTTCCCTGCCACCGTGGGGCAGCTCATCTGCTGGACCAAGGTCACCGGCGCCGCGGGCGACGCGACGATCCACCACGTGTGGTTTCACGGGGATACGCAGGTGGGTGACGTGGAGCTCCACGTCGGCGGATCGCCGTGGCGCACGTGGAGTCGGAAGACCGTTCCTGCCGACTGGACCGGCGCGTGGCATGTGGAGGTGAGGGATGCGGGGGGAGCGGTGTTGAAGAGGATAGAGTTCACAGTCGGGCAGTGAGGCAATGCGCAGTGAGGCGATGCAAAGACTAGACGGATAGACGGGTAGCGGTTGTGAGGCGCCAGGATGCAGGTGGTGCCGGCTCAAGACTCGCTCCTCTAGGCCGCTGGCCGTCTATCCGTCTAGTCTTTGCATTGCCCCGCCTTCCCCCGCCTGTCTAGGCGCTCTCCCCCGGTGCTGTTATACTGTTCCCTCGCTATGGACCTCGTCCGCCAGATCATCACGCATCTCAAAGTCGACGAAGCCAAAGCGGAGAAGGGTATCGGTGCGGTCCTCATGGCCCTCCGAACCACCCTCGACCGCGACACGTTCGCGAAGGTGAAGGACGCACTCCCGAACAGCGAGCATCTCATGGGACGGGCGTTGATGAGTGGAGCGCGCACCGGCGAGATGATGGCGGTCGGTCCGGCGGGCCTGATGGCGGCGCTCGCGGCCGCCGGCTACGACAAGGCCGACTTGCCCGAGCTGGGGCGCATCGTGCTCGGACACCTGCGCCCGGCCATCGGGGACTCGAACGCCGACCGGTTTCTCGCAGCCGCGCCGGCGCTCAAGCCATAGTGCTCGACCAGGCGATCTCAGAGCCGCTCCGCGTCCTGCGTCTCGACAGCATCCGCAACAAGATCCTCGCGTTCGCGGTGCTGGCGACCCTGATTCCCTCCCTGTCCACCGCCTGGGTCTCCTACACGCAGAACAAGCGGTCCCTGGACGAAAAGATCACCGGTGAGCTGCAGAGTGTGAGCGCGGAGACCGCGCGCGAGATGGACCTGTGGCTCAAGGAGCGGCTCTACGACCTGCGGGTGTTCGCCAGCTCCTACGAGGTGTCGGAAAACGTGGATCGGCTGTCGCGCGGCCAGGGGGCGGCGCAGCGGCGCATCAACGACTACCTGAACTCGGTGCAGAAGCGCTTCAGTGTCTACGAGGAGCTGCTGGTCCTCGACCAGAACGGACACGTGATCGCGAGCAGCTCGCCCGAGTCGCGGCCCGTGGTCCTGCCGCCGACCTGGCTCACGGAGGTGCGCACCGACAACTCGGCGCTGGGGGATCCCTATTGGGACGAGGGGCTCGGGCGCGTGGTGCTCATGGCCGCCGTCCCGATCCGCGTCGCGAGCGGCGGCCGCTTCGTCGGCGCGCTCACCGCCAAGCTCAACCTGCGGCCGGTGGACGACATCCTGAAGCGGTTCACTCCCAACCCGTCGGGCCAGACGTACCTGACGACCGAGGAGGGTGCCGTGATCACGAGCTCCCGCTTCGGCTCCACGGAGCCGATGCGCTGGAAGCTCGCGTCGGCCACGAACCAGGCGCTCGTGAACCGCGAGGCGGAGACGATGGAGTACCGGGGCTTGCAGGACGTCGCCGTCGCCGGATCGCTGCGACGCATTCCCCGCCTCAACTGGTCGGTCGTCGCCGAGGTCCCGGTGCGGGAGGCCTACCGCCAAGTGATCCGGCTGCGTGACGAGACGGCGCTCATCGTCACAGCGTTGCTCGCCGGCGTGGGACTGATCGGCTACATCCTGGGGATGCTGATCGTGCGTCCGCTGAACCGTCTGATCCAGGCGGCGCGAGCCGTGGCCGCGGGCGATCTCGACGTCGATCTCCCCGTCACCACGGGCGCCGAGGTGGGATACCTGACCGAGGTGTTCAACAACATGGTGGTGCGGCTGCGCGAGGGGCGGGAGGCGCTCGACGCCATCAACGAGATGCTCCGCAAGAAAAACGAGGAGCTGGAGCGGCTCTCGGTGACCGACGGCCTCACCAAGCTGTACAACCGCCGGCTCCTGATGCAGCGGCTCGAGGAAGAGATCCTGCGCTGCAGGCGTCACAAGCGCGCCTTCTCGGTGCTCATGGCGGATGTGGACCACTTCAAGCGGTACAACGACGCGTACGGCCACCTGGCCGGCGACGAGGTGCTCATGAGGGTCGCGGCGATCCTGCGGGAGACCACGCGCGACGTGGATTGCGCGGCGCGCTACGGCGGCGAGGAGTTCGTCGTCGTGCTCGCGGAGACGCCGCTCAAGGGGGCCGTGGGCGTGAGCGAGCGCGTGCAGGAGCGTCTGGCGGCGGAGCTGTTCGAGGGAGACAAGATTACGCTGAGTGTGGGAGTGGCCGAGTTTCCCGCACATGGCGACACGGCGGAGGCGCTGATCGCGAGCGCGGACGCCGCGATGTACGCCGCCAAGGATCAGGGGCGCGACCGCGTGATCCGAGCGACGAAGCCCGCCTGACTAGGGGGCGTCTTCCTTCCGCCCCACCAACGTGTAATAGACCCAGCCGGTGTGTCCGTGTTCGTCGCTCGCGTGCACCCACAGGTCCGTGTAGGAGTAGGCGACCAGCGCGGCGCCCGCATCGAGCGTCGCCACCACGTTGAACCCCGTGCCCGGGCCCTCCCGCAGCTTGGCGTTCGCCACGGTCCGCAAGTTGAGGGGCAGCGCGAAGCTCACCTCGCCCTGCCGGGGTGCTCCCTGGCCGCGACTCGCGAGCAGCCCGCGTCCTTCGGCGGCCGCGCTCTTCGCCTGGTTCGCGAGGTAGAGCGCGCCGCCGTAGTTCTGCTTCTCGAACACCGCGCCGCTCTGGTCCAGCAGCTGGGCGGCCTGGGCGACCTCGGGCGGCGGCTGGTCGCCGGCGGCCGTGCGGAGTGAGTCCAGCGCGATCTTCGCTTCGGCCATGCCCGAGGCCGCCTCGGCGCGGGTCGCGAGCGTCTGGAGCTTCGCCATCGCTCGCACGACCTGTTGCCGCGCGTCGTCGAGCTTGGTCTGCATCTCCTCGACTTGGGCTTCTTCCTCGAGCAGCCGCAGCTGCAGCCGCGCGGCGCGCTGCTCGGTCTCGGGGTCCTTGATCCTGACGGTGTCCAGGGGGGCGCGGCGCGGCAGTGGCTTCGCGGGCTTAGGGGTGCACGCCCCGAAGACGAGCACGAGGCTCGTAGCATATGCTTTCACAGCCAGCGACCGTTCCACGCCTCTCCTTTGCCCCGGGTGACACACTTTGCCCTGCGAAGCGCCCGAAATCCTCACTGGAGGGCAGGAAAAGGCAAGCAGTTAGGCGAGTGAACTGTAG
>WNGC01003154.1_pt1 | contig 13780 bp, 10 predicted proteins | sample 5400051 | NCBI WGS metagenome assembly WNGC01 (sample SAMN13153368, study PRJNA577476) | soil metagenome | isolation source: 20 cm soil or saprolite under grassland replicate 2 | place: USA:California | collected 2016-06-15 | reverse complement strand
TTCGCCGCTACAACCGATGTTTTCTGCAGGAGTTCCATAAGCGGGGCTACTGTGCGCTCGATTCGGAAATGTTGTTCGAGTCGCGCGCGCCCGGCCCGGCCGTAACGCAATCGCAATTCGGGGTCCTTTATGAGCTGCCCGAGCGCTTCGGCCAGCGCCATCGTGTCGCCGGGCGCGACCAGCAATCCTGTTTCGCGATGCACCACCGATTCGGGAATTCCAGCTAAACGGGTCGACACCACTGGCCTTGCAGCGGCCATTGCTTCGATAATCACGGTTGGAAAAACATCGCTGGCCCCTTGGGCGTCTGTGACCGAAGCAAGCGCGAAAACATCAGCAGTCCAGAGTTTTTCGAGTACCGCTCCCTGCGACAATGAGCCGAGCAAATGGACTCGGTCCGACAGGTTCAACGTTGCGATCCTTGCCTGGAAAATCAAGTCCACGCCGCGCCAGCTCCGCACAAGCATCGATGAGGTCCTCAAATCCTTTGAACGCGACAAGCCGGCCTACGCTGATGATGCGCGGCGTGGTGCCGGACTTTGAAGAAACCGGCGCTGGAAAACGCTCCAGATCGATCCCGTTGTAAACCCGGTGAATTTTCGCAGCGGAATCCGGACAGCGCTGACAAAGCAACTCACGGCTGTAATCCGTTTCGGCCGCAACGAACTCCGCGGCAGCGCAGATTTCCCGCAGAAGATCGTCGTTGCCAAGATCCTTCATGAAATCCTGTCCGTGCGCGGTGACGCTGAAAGGAATTCCTGAAATCTCTTTCAAGAAAATCGCGGTGTGCGCAGCGCGATTAGCGAAGTGCACATGAAAATGATCCACTCCGTTGCGCGCGAAGAGATCCGCAAAATAGAGAGCGTTGCGTGCTCGCTGCTCTGCCTTGACACTCGGGCCATATTTCTGCTCGTGTCGATCGACGAGTCCGCGCGGCCATTTGCCGGCCATTTTCGCATTTTTTTCTGAGATTTTTAAGATGTCTTGCGGCGGCGCGTAGTGAATGGGCGCGCGCAAGCAGGAGATATGTTCATGCCGCAAACTGGTAAGGGGCGGATAGATCGAGCCGATCTCAAGCTCGATCCCGAGCCGTTCCAGCGCCAGCATCTCTGCGTCGCAAAAAGTTTGCGAGATGACGGGCATCACGATCGGATGATTACGCGCAGCGCGAAAAAATAGCAATCAGCTGTGCCGGCAGGCTTGTCGGCGGCTACGAAAAGCGTACGTCCTTACCCGGGTCCATCTCAAAATCCAGCGTCAACGAATCCTCTGTGTTCGGTTTGATCACTTCCTCGACAAACTTCACGAAAATCGAGTCCTCGCGGAAGATGGCATATTTGTCCATCGACTCGAAATCAATTGCGATGAAGAACGGCCAGGGCGCTTCTGGATCGATGCGCTTCCCACATTTGATGCTCAGGACCTCGGGAATCTTCAGGAGTTGCATTCGCGCGTTCATCATCATCGCCTCCACACGAGCGGGCGTGACCTCCGGCTTGAGTTTATAGAGAACGACATGATGAACCATGAGGGTAAAGCTAATAGGCGTTTCCAGCGAGCCGCGCAAGTGAGAAAAGGGCACACCCAGTGTGGCGCGATATCCGTGACTATATCGAACCAAGAGCGGAGATTTTTGAATCGCCGCCGCCTATGCCGCCCGTGGGAGCCAGCCGGACTGGGCGACCAGATCACAACATTGCTCGGTTCGTTGTGCCAGAGTATTTTGTTTGCAATGAAGCTGCGGAGTTTTGGCGCCTCCTCTACTTTACAGGGCGGCTTGCACGATAGAAGCAGATGACCTTCCACGAAACATCGGTAGCGGTCTCCGCCAATCTGGAGTATCCCGCGTGCCCGTTATGCGACAGCGATCTGCGTGAGTTTCCATTTCGTTTGTTCCGGCCATATAGCATTGCGCGATGCACGGCTTGCGGATTGCACTACCTGTACCCGCGGCTCACCGAGAGCGCGATGCAGGAGGTGTATCGCCAGCCCTCATATTACGAGGGCGGCGCATGCGGTTACGCGGACACCAGCTACATTGCGCAAGAGCCAGCGTTGCGCGCGACGTTCAAACGCCTGCTACACAATCTTGCCAAACGCGGATTGACTAATGGCCAGCTCCTCGAGATCGGCTGCGGTTACGGGTACCTGCTCGACGAGGCGCGCGCATTTTTTGATGACCGCGTCGGAACAGAGTTTTCATCTCAAGGCGCTGAGATCGCACGTGCGACAGGCGCTGAAGTATTTGTTGGAGGCATTGAGCAGGTTCCGGCGGAGCGCAAATTCGATTGTGTGATCGCGACGCAGGTAATCGAGCACGTTTACGAACCCTTATCATTTGTTAAACAATTAGCCGACCTCACAACGTCCGGCGGCCACATTGTTCTCGCTACCCCCGACATAGGAGGTGCATTAAGGAGGGTTATGGGTCGGCGTTGGCCATCTTTCAAGGTGCCCGAGCATGTCGTTTACTTCGAATTCCGGACATTGAGCTCGTTGATGCGTCAAGCCGGTCTGAGCGATGTTCGCAGGCTTCCTTACCCGCATGCCTTTCCATTTGGTTTGATCGCGACTAAATTCGGCTTCACTCTGCCGCCTCTCCTTGCGCATCTCAAGGTATGGGTGCCTGCCACTACTGTTGCTACTTATGGAAGGGTCCCAAACGCCTAACACTCAAAACGGGCAACCCCTACTTTCGGTTGTTATGCCTGTGTTTCGCGAAGGCGCGCATTTGCCTACCATTCTGGCAGCGGTTCGCAGCTCTCTAAGCCAGTGCAATTTGCCGTACGAACTCGTGCTCGTTGACGATGGTTCGCCCGAGGATACCTGGCGCATGATAGCTGCCGAAGCGGAAACCTGCCAGGCAATACGTGCCCTGCGCCTGAGTCGGAATTTTGGCAAGGAAGCAGCGTTATGCGCGGGGTTGGAGCACGCCCGGGGGGACGCGGTAATCGTAATGGACGCCGACGGCCAACACCCGCCTTCGCTTATTCCCGAAATGGTGCGAATGTGGCAGAGCTCTGGAGCTGACATTGTAGAAGCAGTTAAACGCAGGCGAGGACGCGAATCATTATCCAGTAAACTTGGCGCTCACCTGTTTTATCTCATCCTGAACAAACTTTCCGGATTTCATTTTAAGGGCGCATCGGACTTTAAGCTGATGAACCGCAAAGCCGTCGATGCGTGGTTAAAAATGCACGAGCGGAATGTGTTTTTTAGGGGAATGACCGTCTGGATGGGTTTCACGACCGCGCAGATTCCTTTCGAAGTAGTTCCACGTTCGGCGGGTCAATCGGCCTGGTCTATATTGAAACGTTTGAAGCTCGCTCTTGTTGGAATCACTGCCTTCTCATCGTTCCCGCTCCATGTCGTCACATTTGCAGGCGTAATTTTCTTGGGTTTATCGGTTATCTTGGGACTAGAGACCTTGTATCTGAAGCTCGCAGGCCGTGCGGTCAGTGGGTTCGCCACAGTGATTCTCTTGGAGCTGATCATTGGAAGCTTTCTGATGATCAGCCTCGGCATCATCGGTGAATATCTTGCCCGCATTTATGAAGAGGTAAAAGGCCGACCGCGTTACCTACTAAAGGAATCAATCGACCATACGGACGAGAATAACCCGAGGTAGGCTACGGGCGCGGTCGCGGAGTGGGGCGAAACCTTGGCGTTGGTGTAGGTCTCGGAGTTGGTGCTTCAAATGATTACCCGATCAAAGCGGGATTGTCGGCTTGACGCAACGTTAAAACGATCTACCCGTTGCACGTTTTGGGGATAAAACAAACACCCAAAACGAGCCAACGGTATGGAAGTTAAATCGAGCGATTTGTCGTCGGGCTGGTCCGGGGAAGCATGGCGGGCTAGTTGGGCATTTGTTGTCGAGAATCGACTGCCTGCGTTTGTCGTCGCTGTTCTGGTTCCGGCAATCGTCGCATCGATTCAGTTTAATTGGAGATCACTTGAGATGAAAACCGCCCTAATTACGGCGGTTTGGACGCTAGTAGTATATTTCGGAGTTTGTTTGGCCGTTTATCTCGTTTTCTTACTTTATCGCGTTCCAAAACGCAGATTAGTCGCAGCCGGGGAGCTAATCCGACAGGCAGAAGATAAGGTTGCCGAGTTTAGTGAGCGACTGCGGCCAAAGATAAGAATGGAGTGTAATCCAAATTTTCTCGGCTGTAGCCAACCATCGCCACACGTACAGTGGTTTAGAGTGGCCGTTAATTGCGATGGTATAAATTCGGTCGAAGGATGCAGGGGCTATATATCCAATATCAGAAAGGACGGGGCATCTAGATGGACTGGAGATAATGTGACCGTAACGTTTGCACCAGGTGATGAACTTGATGCGACCAATAAGACGATCCACGCCGGTAAACCCGAGTTTCTCGATATATTCGGAGTTACTTACGATAGCAACGCATTATTCGTCGGAACAAAGGAGCGTAATTGGCAATTTGCTCCTGAGTTAAAGAGGATTTTTGCAGAGACGGGAGATTATTTTCTGACCGTAATAATTTCTGGTAAATTAGTTCCCCCAATCCAAGCAGAACTGAAATTCACATGGACTAGGAATTGGGCTACCTCAATCCTCTCAATGGCAACTTAGGCAGCTCTTGTTAACTCCGCATATGGTAACTTCACGGCATTCACCAGCTTAATGAGAGTATCTCGGAAGATGTATTCCTTTTTACGATTGTTAAAGCGGTGCTCCAATTCGTCTAGGTAGTCATCCAGATGCTTGATACTCACTTTATGATAAGAGCCAACGATAGAACGTTTCAAGAGGCTCCATACACTTTCGATACCGTTAGTATGAACGTCGCCAACAACCCATTCCTCGGCGAAGTGATTAACGCACTTATGTTTCGGTCGGCATCCGCGGTGCCCCAATAAGCGGGTATTTCGTCGGCGTAGATCGCTTCTGTGTCTGGCGCCGTGTTATCGTGAATGAATTTGTGAAGCACTGCCTTAGTCGCATTAGGAATAACCTGCAGCGGTCGCTAGCATCGCCTGCCCGCCTGCCGAGCCGCCCACGCAGTAGATGTAAGGTGTTCCCGAGTCGGTGAGCACGCCGCAAGCCATGTTGCTCACGTGATTGTCTGGATACGTGGCGGACTTAATGGTCCAACCATTGGCGACTGGTCATATTCAAACGGGTGCGTGAAATCGTTGCCGACTCCATCCATGCTGCGGCCGCCCATGGCGTAAAATTTCCCAGCGAAGAAGTACACGCCCGCCATGCGGACGCCGGTACTTGGCATGTCCGAACCCGCTGACAGCCTTTCCCGGTGCAAGCTTGTGCATAGGCGTGCCACTGGCCCAACGCAAATGGGATCACGCACACGACGAGTAATAGGAGCAGGTAAAACGCACCTCGAATAAGATGCGCTCGAATACGGTGGCGAGTTTGTTGTTTTCTATCAGCGTTCGTCTCTGAGTTCACGTCGTTCTCAGTTGGTAGATTCGACCTTTGGATCTGATCGCTCTTTTTGTGAAAAGCGCGGAACTGTTTCAAGACATTCTTTCCAAAGCAAGCAGAAAGTCCTGCTTTCGATTTTTGGAGTGGAGCGCTTTCTTCCCGGTGAGAAGATAGTAAATCGGTCGTAGTTAAAGCGGAGTATTCGGCAATGTCCTGACGCGTTCCTGAAACTGGCGAATGTTTTTGTTGCCGATATTTAAAACGTAGAACGTCCTTACTCTTCCGGCAAACGAAAATGAAATAGATCCCTCTGTTCCAAGATCTCGGAGCGGCTGGAACATTCTAATTATTCTTTCTGTCTTTGGATCTCTTTCCCAGATCAGCTTCAGATCTTTAGTGCCGGGAGCATAGGTCGTAATGGCCTTCTTGTTAGCATTCCAAACGTCCCGCTCGGTCATGACAACACCAAAGGGCAAGTCCGAACAAAACGATAGGATCTTGGCATCGTTGTAATCATGCAAAAACAGGTGAATAATCGAATAAGCCTCCCTTTGACATATCAGCGTGTCATAAGGGGCATCGGGAATGCTCTCAATGCGGTTGAACTCGTCGCGTTCCAGGCGAGGAGGATTTGGCGGTTCTTTTCCGCCGACAACATTTTTTAAGAACCGTGAGACCGCGACCTCCTGTTGGGCATAATGGCGAATCGACAACGGATTCTTGGTTTTGTTATAGATGTATCTGACTGATGGAATCATTCCGGAGAGCAGCACCCATGCTGCCACTCCCCAAACGGGGATCTTAAATGCCAGGTGCAGCTTTGAGTTTACAATCACATCGAATGTGAACGCCATTAGGATCATCCAGAAAGGAATTGCTAGAAGCAGTCGATTTTCATAGGAGGTAGCGATAAAGGCTCCAGCAACGGGAACTACCGCGAGCAATGCGATTTCGAAACGCTTTCGCCACAGGGCAAGAACGAGACCGGGCACCAACAAGAAGTAGTAAGGCACGGGAATAGGCAACACGTCCGGAATAAAAAAGCGCAGACCTGGCACGCTGAAAAAGCAGGTCCAAAATTGCTTAGTGTAAGGCCTAATGCCGATTGGAAAGGGAACTACCCGCAGCGCCTGCCAGAAGTTGCGAACAAAGGCAGATTCATAATACGTGTAAGCTTCGCGATTGAAACTAATGTAGAACAGGATCGGCGTGGCGCCCGCTGCAAAGGCGTAGATGACTATGCAAACCGAGCGCCATGTGACGGTTTGCTTTATGTTCCTCCAATGAACGGCAGCATAGAGCAGCGCACAAAGCGCAAGAACCAGCAGATACTGCTTGCCAGATATTGAACTCGCAAGGCAGAGTCCTGCGCTTAGGCCGCCTAGCGATAGCCAAAAAGAAGAAGTAGCTCTGAATCCCCTGTGGAGGAAGTACAGAGACGCCACACATAAAGCAGTCGCTAATGGGTAGCGGTAACCGGCGAAAGTATAGATAAACGCAAAAGGAAGGAAGTTGAAGATCAGTGCGGTGATCGAAGTGACAACATAGGACCTGAAAAACAGGTCCACTAGCAGCAGGGTAACGACAAACGTTGAAAACCAAATGACAAACAGCGCCGCCTCGTAAGACAGGATGTTGAATCCGAACAGGCGAAGAAAGCCCCACACGTAGTAATGGAACAGCGTTTCCCGGGAAATAGGAGGATGAAACCATGCCGCTTGAAACGGATGGCCGATGACATAGCTCTTTAGAAACCAGAGATCCCAGCCAGACTCGTCGAAAAGCCCATTTCCGTTCCAAGGGGCTGTGTTGAAATTCCATAGGTGTGAAACTATAAATGCCGTCATCCAGAACAAAAAAAAAGCCGTTCTCGGATTTATGAAAGACTTTAGGGTGGCCGGGATTTGTCGCGGCTCCAGCGAAAAGGCGAGTAACAGGAAAAGCATGGCGAGTAGCCAGCCGATCGGTTGCGCGTAATCCCCCCATGCCCATTTTAGATAGTGAGCCGTGCCGCCGATGACGCAAATTGCCAGACTAACAAACGAAAAGCCGAGCAGTAACAGTCTTGGGACACAGAGTCTCCGTTCCCCGTGTGATAGCTCCATACTACGGACTGTGCGTTTCTACGGAATCAATTCGAAGTTGGACAATAAGCGTGCTGACCGCGCTGGCTTCTTATCTTGCTCCCGGATCAATTTCGCTCACGTGATTACCTAGCATGCATAGGACATAAAGCTTCCGGTTCACGAGGACCAAGGCTGATGGCCCCTCGAGTTTATCGGGCGGCTTCGGCCTCACGCTTCCAATTCTGTTGCCGTTCAAATCAAAAACGAGCACGGTGTCCATATTAGCGCTTGATGCGTAGAGCCGGCCTGCCTTCGAATCTATGGCCAAATCCTCGAAGCCGTATAGCCGTTGCCACTCGGGTACTGGCCACTTGCTTAGAAATTTTCCATTTGAATCAAATACCTGTATCCGTTTGTTAGGTGGATCGGCCACATACACTTGGTTCTTTATGGGATCGACCGCGACGGAAGTATGGTCGTCAAACTGGCCGTCGCCATTCCCTTTGGTGCCCCAAGTCGCGAGAACTCGTCCATCCGGATCGAGCTTGACGATTCGGGTGCGACCCTGATCAACAACATAAATCGAGTCATCAGGGCCGATGGCGATCCTTCGCGGGCCGTAGAATCCAGCGTCAGGGCCTTTCCACTCGTCAATGATAGTTCCATCGGGCGCCAGCTTCTGCACACGGTGATTGGACGCGTCTGCTACGTAAACGTTGCCAGCTCGATCGACGGCGATCCCATTGGGTTCTCCTAGCTGCCCGTAGCCGGTGCCTTTAATTCCTAAACTCGTAATATAGACACCGCTCGGTGAGAATTTTTCGATTCGTCCATTGTTCGTGTCGGCAACGAAAATATTCCCCTTGCTGTCAGCAGCAATTCCATGCGGGGAATCAAATTCTCCCTTTCCCGTTCCTCTGCCGCCTTCAAACATATTAGCAGTATTCTCAGGGAGGGAACTGAGTTGAGGAGGCGGTTTCTCGGGCACTTTATAAATCGTGAGCGAATTATACCTGTTTTGCTTATCCTCAAACACTTTTGGAAAATAAGTGGCATAAAGCTGTTCGTTTGGTCGCCTGATGAATTGAGCATGCCGAACCGCGTTATCAAAAGCCACATAGGTGATACCGTTCTCTTTGAGAAGGTGGAAGACTTTCCAAGGGTCCTTGCTCTCGAACAGCTCCAAATAAACCTTGTCGCGCTTACTCGCGTCGTAACCGGCTGACCACCCGTAGTAAGGCCAGCCGTAAAAGACGCGGCGTCCTGCCATCAGTATTGGATGACTAACGAAACGATCCGTCAAAAAGATATCGCGCGGTTTGGTCTCTTTGGTGAGCCACTCGATCAGGGGGTCGGTTCGATAAGTAACTTCACTCCAACCAGTGTTATGAATCGGGAAAAAATCAATTATCCCACCTGGAATGATCACGGCAACCAGAAGAATGGCCATAAGCTTCCCCGGCACCGTACTTCCGGCCACTGAGGAACGCCATAAACGCCACAAACCATAAGCAACAAAGAGGTTGGCGATGATTACCCAAATGTGCAAAAATTTTTGATTGGCCAGCACCTCGATGGTGAACTGGAAAAGAAATGCCACCGCAATTAGGCTCGAAACTGCCACGAAGAATCGTCTTTGCAGGCCAGTGGCAAACATCAATGCCAGCGCAATCAACAACCATTTAAAGCCGAACGTAAAGCCCAGATACTGCGTAACCTTCCAAATTGTCGGCTGCTCAACCGTATAGCCCCAGTGGATAAGTTTCGGCATTACTGCTCTACCGCTGCCGGCGCTCAAATAAAGCATCTGCGGCAAGGCAATCACTCCTGCGGTGATGGCCAGCCCTAACATTTGTAGGCGCAGTGGACACAAGATAAACAACAACACCAACACAGCGAAGGCCGCGATAAACAGCGCGCTATTCCACATTGGCAGGAGTCCAAGCAAGATGCCCGAGAAAATGAAGCCGGGCACCGTAGTACTAAAAGCCTCCGCGTGGTCCATAAGGCGCTCGTTTGCCCCGATCGTCAGTGGAGCGGTGGGCATACCGCCCACCGATGCCGGTACCGGGTATATCTCGCCAGGTGGTCCTGGGACACTCTCTGACTGAGTTAGACTGTCTGGCGCGTGCAGTGACATTTCCGCCGGCGCCCTGTGTTCAGAGGATCTCGTATCAGTAGCAGGGTATGGTCTGGGTTGCTTAGGAAAAATCGCATGATAGCGAACAACTAAAAAAATCAGAACCAGCAGCAACACCCCGATGGCGCTTGCGAGATGCCTCTGGTTAAGGAAAGTCACGTGCGACCAGGTACCCCAAAGTTCACCACGATAGGGAAAAATCGTAGGAAGAAATTCTCGCAGATGCAGGGTTGCTTCGATCGCCGCGCGCACTGACCCTTGCTTATGAAGAAATGGAACGTAGGAGAGGGAAGCAAAAAAGAAGAAGAGCACGGAACCCACGCGCCCCACCGTCCGTGAGTTAAACAGCGCCTCTCCGAGCGCCATCACAAGAAGCAGCATTGCCACTAATGTAATGATGCTTAGCAGATTGAGACTCCACGCTGGATCGAGGCCGAGAAATTCCAAGTTTCCAGCTTGGAAGTAAAAGAGGAAATGGTACCGAATTCGGTCTCCTGAAAAGTGCGGGTATTCCGTGGGAAAGTTATGACCCACCGCGAAGCTCTGCATGATAGCAGTGTTTGGTCCGAAGTCGCTGTACTCGGGATTAGAGATGTGCAGTTTGCCGCCCTTGGAGCTAAAGGAGGCGAACATCATCCAGGACACGAGGACCACGTATCCGGCAATCAGCAGCCAGTCAGCTATGCCTGACCCCTTGGGACGAATGAGGTATAAGTTCGTCCTATGGGAACGATCACTGTTAGTCTGAGTGGACTTTCTAATCCTGCTTTTCCAAACGGACAAACATAGCACGGCGGTTGCTGCTAGAAAGAACAGCGCGTTGCCCCATAACAGCGGCTGCTTTGCACGGGCGAAAAGCAGCCCAGCTAGGTAAGTAAACCACGAGCTAATTAGCAGCCCTGTGATTACGGCAGCTGCCCATCGATGCGGAACAGATACAAATCGGTAAAATCGCCGGCAGAGAAAATCGCCAAGATAAATGGCCAGCGCCAGACAAATCAGAGCTAACATATTCAAACCCCCGTTGATCTACCCGTCCGCACAGGCGCGAACCCTAGGCACCTGATGTGTTCTGTCAAACGCACTAGTGTCGCGGCGTTGGGCGAGGCGGCGGATTTGGGCGAGACCTCGGTGTTGGAGTAGGTCTTGGTGTTGGAGTAGGCGCCGGTGCCGGCAGGACAAATGCATAGACTTTGTTGTCTCCGGCGACATAGATGCGTCCACGAGCTGCAATGCCAGTGGTACTATAGTTATGAGTGCCAGCCATCAGCTCGTTCGGGCCGCCACCGTCGTAAACAGCCGCACCGGTAGCTCCGTCATAACCGTGTAACCGCTGGTCTCCTGGGTTGCCAAGATCCGCCGTACCAACCACCCATACAATCGTGTTACTAGTCCCATCCGTGGATGTGACAAAAGGCGAGCCGCAACCGTCTCTGCTCACGCTCCACCCGGTGGCGATGGTGGGTGGCCTAGTTCCAGTGATGCGAAAAGCCGAAAGCGTGCTGCGGTCGGCGCGCAAAGCAAGATAGGTAACCTGGTTGGTTCGATAGGCTGCTGCTGCCTGTCTGAAGAATTGAGTGCCGGCAACCGGAGCTGACGCTATAGGGATGCTAATCCCACCGAGGTTATCTCGGTTAACCAAATATGCCTTGCCATCCTTACCCATTGCAACCACAAGGCGGGAAGGCGTTGCATCAGGCACGTCCACCAGCAACGGCCCGGAGCCGCCAAGATCCAAGTCCGCGTTGTCGAGGTCAAACCAGTTTGTGGGTACCCAATAATCTGCAGGGGAGCCGCTAAAGATCGGACCTGGCTGGAAACGAATCACTGCTTCGCCAGCACCCCAATTGCCGCCGGTATTGAAGGTGTTCCCGGTGGTAACGAACGGGTTCTTCCCATCACTGGCGACGCCGCCGACTCCCCATATTCCGCCCCCGAGAGCGTCGGTGGCCCATGCCGTTACACTGGCTGGATTTTCTATCGGCACACCCACAAGCCAGCCATGATAAAGACTGCAATCCGAGAGACTGCCATATCCGACATAAAGAATGTTACCCACGATGCCGAGCGCGGCTCGTTGCAGTTGGATCGATGCGGTGAAGTTGATTCCGTGGTATGAAACTGTCGCCTCCACGTCCACAGGCCAGCCGGGATTGATATCGCCTGTATCCACATTAAGGGATAAGATCAGCTGTTTCTTGGTGGTGCCGCCGTCGGGTGTGATTATAGCGGCCACAAAAAGCGCGCGTGAGGCGAGATCGACAATAGGCGTGCCTGTGATGCCCAGCGGATCAAGGATAGTGCATGGAACATCATCTGCCGGCAGCGGATCGCCTATATTTCGCCACCAGATGATGCTGCCATTCATGGCATCCACCGCGTATACATTATTCGATTCGGTCGCCACAATGATCATCGCCCTGCCGCCCGGGCCTTCCTCGACGTAAAGCGGCTGGGCGTAAACGTTGCCGACAATCGTGCCGTCGAAGTTCAGGTCGCGCGTCAGATTGGCGGCCGCATTTAGCGTGAACGCGGAATCAATGTAAAAGCCGTCCCGGGATTCGTGGTTATGAAACTGCGTAACGTTCACAGATCCATTCGCCCGAACAAGGCCACTCAAGACAGCAACGCACAACCCAACAACCAACCAGAAAGTGGAATGTGAATGTTTCACAAAATTTGTCACCAATCTAGGACGGTCTACTTCCTGTGTAGAACGCGTAGTTGAAAGGACGCGGACTGAGAAGTGGATTTTGTTTTCATTTGTTGAGTTTGGGTGAGAGGAGACCTTTTACTTGAAGCGCCTCGAACACGTCGAGATATTTTTTGCGTTTTGCGATTCGCTTCGGCGCGCCGCATTCGACTTTGCTCAGGGAAAGCTCGGTTGCGCGCCACCAATTACTGATCACCCGCCTTTGCTGAAGCTACGGCGTGGCAGGCTAATCGCCGATCATTTTTCTTTTGCCGCGGCGGGCTAGGCCAGCTATTTCGACCGCGAGCATCGATAATAGCACGAATAACCAAGAATCGGTCATGGCTGGATTTCGTCGGTCCAAAGGAATTGCCACGTGGCGATTGCATTGATCGCGACTGAGACGGCAAAAAGGGAGAGCTCGGGCACCGATATTTTCGCCGGCCCATTGCCTGCCAGCAGGAGAAACATCCAGGGAATCAGAATCATGGCGTAACGATATGAGAATTGCCAGCTTCCGGGGTTTCCATGCAACCAGAGGACGACTGTTAAAAGGCCGATCGCCGCCCAGGCCACCACCTTGTATCGTCCGCTCTGGCGAAAAAGCAGACACAGAAACGGACTGGCAAGGATAATCGAGCAGCCAAATGCGTCTGGGCGGAGGTAAGGGAAATAGGAAATACTTTCAAACCCTTGGAATAACATTGTGTAGATATTCCACGGGATAGCGCTGATCGAAAACAGCCCGTGTTCGTACCAAGGTTCCTCGCGCACTCCTGGGATGTGAATGTAGCCAAAATCGGAAATCGAATGAAAACGCGCGAAGTTATAAGCAGCGGTCAGGAGCGCGAGCGTCGCCGGCAGGGTCAGGAAGCGGACAAGCATCGGTGCGTTTTCTCGAAGCTCTCGCTTAAGATTCTTCCATATGCCAGGGCTGCGCCGATCCGAATGGCGCCAAAAAAGATAAATATAAAGAGGGAGGGTAACGAGGAGTTCGGTGCGGTTCCCAAAAGCCAGGCAGAAAAATGCTCCCGCGATAAGAGGAGATGGTCGCGCCAAAGTGAAATAGAGCGTCGCAGCCTGACCCAGCAAAGCGAGGCCGAGAGCGATTTGCCAGGCGCCGCCGAATCCGAGATTACACCACGTCCAAGTTCCAAAAATTGGAAATAGCGCCAGTAAAATCCGCCGAGCCAGTGATCCGCCTTCGAGGGCGGACAAATTGAAAAAGAAATAAACGCACAGACCGGCAATGGCCGCCGCCAAAGCGCGCCCGGGGAAATCATGGATCAAGGCCGTTTTCTGCAGGAGCGCTACCGGAACCATACTAAGCACTGCGCCGAGCGGGAACGCTGAATAATATCTGCCTCCCTGTGGAATCATTTCATTGAGCCAATCAGGCGGCGTTTCCCGAAGGCCCAGCTCACCACGCAGTAGAGCCGAAGCAATCCGGCTCGTGTAATCCA
>WNGC01002888.1_pt1 | contig 13781 bp, 12 predicted proteins | sample 5400051 | NCBI WGS metagenome assembly WNGC01 (sample SAMN13153368, study PRJNA577476) | soil metagenome | isolation source: 20 cm soil or saprolite under grassland replicate 2 | place: USA:California | collected 2016-06-15 | reverse complement strand
CCCGTAGTTCAGCTCGCCGCCGCGCGTCAGCTCGAGGCTGGGCTCGGCGAGCGCGCGCGAGTCGAACAGCCGTCCCACGAACGCCGGCAGCGAAGAAACCCCGCTCACGTCGCGCACCCCGCGCGGGCGTGCGTGCGCCACGTCGTCGGAGATGCGCAGGAAAGCCTGCGACAGCTCCTGCCAGACCCGCTGCTCCGTGGCGAGCCGTTCGCGGCTGTCGAGAAGGCGGCCCAATCCCGCGTACGCGAGGACTGCAAATATCCCGAAGATCACGAGCGCCACCAGCAGCTCGATCAGCGTGAAGCCGGACCGCGCCTTCATCGGGGCGGCTCCGTCTGCGGTGCTGGCTGCGGTCCCGGCTGCGATCCCGTCTGTGGCCCGGGTCCCGTCTGCGATCCGAGCCCCGGCGGCAGTAGCGCCTGCGTCGCCGTCTGTTCGAGAAATCCGGTCAGCTTCGCGAGCGTCGAATCGGTTCCCTTCAGGAACACGCTCACCTCGACGCGCCGCATCCGCGCCGCCGGCGTCACGCCCGTCTCCTGGCGCCAGTGGAACGCGCGTCCGCCCATGTCGGCGTCGCCTTCCTTGACGTCGAGATCCGGCCATTCGCGGCGCAGCTCGAGCTCGGCCAGCCTGTCCTCGGCCACCCAGCGCGCGAGAGTGCGATCGCGCAGCGCCGCAGTGGTGTCGAGCGCTCCGCCCAGGCTGCGCGCCGTCGCGGTCAGCGCGATCGCGAGCACGGCGAGCGCCACCAGGATTTCCACCAGGGTGAAGCCTGCGGCGCGCGGCGCGCAATTCACGAGACGGCCTGCGCGCGTATGGTCCCGTCCGGGGCGCCGACGACGCTCCAGCGCGCGCCGCCGCTCTTGAGCACGATGCGAAACGCCGGGAGCTCGCCGCTCGGCAGGAACACCACCCCGTCCTGCGGGGTGTCTCCGGCGCCCTCGATCTGCAGCGCCTCGATCACGATGCCCGGAGGCATGCGCTGGGGGCGGAACACCTCGTCGCGGCGCGCGACCTTGAGCCGGCCGTTGCGCTCCAGACGCAGGAAGCGGTAGGACTCGCGGCCGGCGCCGAAGGCGAACACCCGTCCCTGCAGGATCGCCTCCTCGCGCGCCGCGCGCAGGAGCAGCGCGAGATGCTCGCTCTCTTCGCGCACAATGTCGGCGGGCCCGCGCATAAGCTGCACGCCTGCGAGGCTGACGATCACGGCGATGATAACGACCACCACCAGGATCTCGATCAGGGTGAAGCCCGAGCGGCGTGTCCGCGTCATCACTGCCACGACCCGATGTCGGCGTCGAAGCCCTCGCCGCCAGGCTTCTTGTCGGCGCCCAGCGAGTACACGTCGACCTCGCCGCGAATCCCGGGATTGAGATACTGGTACTCGGTGCCCCAGGGATCCACGGGCAACTTGTCCAGGTAACCCCCTGCCTTCCAGTTGCGCGGAACGTCTCCGCGCTCCGGCTTTTTCACCAGGGCCGCGAGACCCTGGTCGGTACTCGGGACGGTCCATCACGCGCGGCACGATCAGCGCGGCAAGGATGCCCAGAATCACGATGACCACGAGAATCTCGATCAGGGTGAAACCGCGCGCGCGGCGCAAGAGTGCGTGAGCGTTCGTCATAGCGTTTCCCTAGCGTACCAGTTGGTTCATTTCGAATATAGGCAAGAGTATCGCAACCACGAGGAAGAGCACGATCCCACCCATCGCGACGATGAGGAGAGGTCCGAGCAGCGCCGTCAGGCCGCGCGTCCAGTTCACGAGCTCGCGCGACTGAGCTTCGGCTGCGCGCGCGAGCATGGTGTCGAGCCGCCCGGTCGCCTCGCCGCTCGCGATCAGGTGGATGACGAGCGGCGGGAAGAGCTTCGCCGCGCCGAGCGCGGGCGCGAGCGCTCCCCCTTCACGCACTCGCCGCACCGCTTCGTCCACCGCCGCGCGCATCGGCAGGTTGGTGAGCACCGCCGCGGCCGATTGCAGCGAGGCGAGTAGCGGCACTCCGCTCGAGGTGAGTATGCCCAGCGTATCGGCGAAGCGCGCGGCATTGACCCCGCGAATGAGGCGCCCCGCGAGCGGCAGCCGCAGCAGAGCGCCGTGCCAGCTCCGCCGCCGGGATTCGTCGCGCAGCAGCAACCTTCCCGCGACGAAGGCGAGGACGAGCCCCGCGAGCCAAAATGCGCCGCTCGCGCGCGCAAAATCGCTGATGGCGATGAGAATGCGCGTCGCCATAGGCAGGGTCTGGCCGAGATTGACGAACACTCGCGTCACCTGCGGCACAACGTATGTGACGAGGAACGCGATGACGAGGAACGCGATCACGGTCAGAAGCACAGGGTAGATGAAAGCGACGATGACTTGGTCGCGCAAGGCTTCCCGATTCTCGGTGTAGTCGGCAAGCCGCTCGAGCACGTCGCCGAGCCGCCCCGATTGCTCCCCAGCCTCGATCATGGCGCGGTAGATCTGCGGGAACGCGTCGGGAAACGCTGCCAGACTGTGCGACAGGGACTGGCCTTCGAGCACGCGCGCCCGCACTGCCGCGAACAGCGTGCGCGCTCCCGCCGACTCGGTTTGCTCGATGAGCACGTTGAGGCCCTCCTCGATGGTGAGCCCGGCGCGGACCAGCGTGGCGAACTGGCGCGTGACCAGCGCCAGATTCTTGCGCGACAGCCCGGGGCGCGAGAAGCGCTCGCGCCGCCCGGACTGCACCGTCGCCGCCCGTATGCTCTCGACGGTGAGCGGCGCGAGGCCGCGTTCGCGCAGCAGCGATCTCGCGTGGCGCTCGGTGTCCGCCTCGATCACTCCGCGCGTTTCGCGGCCGGTCGCCTCCAGCGCGCTGTACTCGAAGCCCGACATGCTCGCTGCGGATGCGCCCTATTCGCGACTCATTCGCGACTCATTCTCGAGACACGCGCAACACTTCCTCGAGACTCGTTTCGCCTGCGCGCACCCAGCGCAGGCCGTCCTCGCGCAGGCCCTTCATGCCGCCGCGCCGCGCGTGCTCGCGCAGGTCGGCCTCGGAGGCGCGGTCGTGGATCAGGCGCCGGGCCTCGTCGTCGATGAGCAGCAGCTCGAAAATTCCGGTGCGGCCCTGATAGCCCGTGAACGCGCACGCCTCGCAACCGGGTGCGGTGAACAGGGGGTGATCGGCGGCGCCGCCGTTCCCGTTCGCGAGCAGGCCCAGCTCGGCGCGGTCGGGCTGGTGCGAGCGCCGGCACGCCGGGCACAGCCGCCGCACCAGCCGCTCGGCGAGCACGCCGAGCAGGCTCGAGGCGACCAGGAACGGCTCGATACCCATGTCGACGAGCCGCACCACGGCGCCCGCCGCGTCGTTGGTGTGCAGGGTCGCGAGCACCAAGTGCCCGGTCAAGCTCGCCTGCACCGCGATCTGCGCGGTCTCCAAGTCGCGGATCTCGCCGATCATGACCACGTCCGGGTCCTGGCGCAGAATGGCGCGCAGCGCGCGCGCGAAGGTGAGCTCGATGCGGGGGTTTACCTGGGTCTGGCCGACGCCGTCGAGGTCGTATTCGATCGGGTCCTCGACGGTGACGATGTTGGTACGCTTGGCGTCCAGCTGGCCGAGCGCAGCGTAGAGCGTGGTCGTCTTTCCGGAGCCGGTCGGGCCGGTGACGAGGATGATGCCGTGCGGCTGCCGCACGAGCTCGCGCAGGGCGGCGAGCGTCGCATCCGCCATGCCGAGGCCGGTGAGGTCGAGCCTCCCGGCCTGCTTGTCGAGCAGCCGCAGCACCACGCGCTCGCCGTGCGCCGTCGGCAAGATCGAAACGCGCACGTCGACAGAGCGCCCGGCGAGGCGCAGCGCGATGCGCCCGTCCTGCGGCTGGCGTTTCTCGGCGATGTCCAGGCGCGCCATGATCTTGATGCGCGACACGATCACGCCGTGCACCACTTGCGGCGGCTCGAGCACGTCGCGCAGCATCCCGTCCCTGCGGAAGCGCACCACCGAGCGCCCCTCGAAGGCCTCGATGTGGATGTCGGAGGCGCCCTCGCGCACGGCCTGCGAGAAGAGGGCATTGATCAGCCGCACGATCGGCGCGTCGTCCTCGCTTTCCAGGAGGTCGGCGACCTTCGGGAGGCTCTCGGCGAGCGCGACGAGGTCCGGATTCGCGTCGAGGTCGGTGACGATATCGGCGGCGTGCGAAGCGCCGCGCTCGTAGGCGCGCGCGAGCGCCGCGTCGAAAGCGTCGCTCGCAAGCTCCCTCAGAGCGAGCGGCCCGCCGAGCGCGCGCTGCACCTCGGCGAGGACGCCCGCGCGCACCCCGGGCCGGACCCAGATCTCGAAGCCCGTCTCCAGCTGCCGGGCGCTGATCACGCCGTGCCGCTTGGCAAAAGCGTAAGGCAGCCGCTCGACCGCGCGCGCCTCGGGCGTGAGGGGGTTCGAGGACATGTCCATGGGCTCAGGGCTTCGCCGGCGCGGGGCTTCCTCCCGCGTCGGGCGCCTTCGCGGGAGGTGCCGCCGGAGAATCCTGCCCGGGTGCGCGCGCCGGAGGCTCGGCGGGCACCGGCGGCGTCGGCTCCATGCGGTCGTAAATGTCTTCGCGCTCCGGACCCTCGCCGCGGGTGTAGCCGCGCAGGTAGTCGTAACGGTCCGCCGTCACGCGATAGCTGTCCTCGGGCGAGCGGATGATCACGGGGCGCAGGAAGATCATCAGGTTGGTGCGCTTGCGCTCCTCGCTCCTGAAGCGGAACAAGGCCCCCAGGATCGGAATGGCGCCCAGAAAGGGAACCGCCTGCGTGGTCTGGTTCAGGGTGTTCTGGATCAGCCCTCCGAGCACGATCGTGTTGCCGTCGTCGACGACGATCTTGGTCTCGATCGAGCGTTTGTTGGTGACGAGGTCGCTCGCACCGGCTGTTGTGGTCGTTGCGACGTCCGAGACCTCCTGGTAGATCTCCAGGCGCACGGTCGACCCCTCCGAGATCTGCGGCTTGATGCGCAAGGTGAGGCCGACGTCCCTGCGCTCGATCGTCTGGAAGGGATTCACCGCCGGCGTTCCTGCGGTGGAGACCGCCGCGGCGGTCGCGAAGCTGCCGGTGACGAAAGGAACGTTCTGACCGACGACGATTTTCGCCTGATAGTTGTCGAGGGTGAGGATGTTGGGGGTCGACAGAATGTTGCCGAGCTGGTTCGCGGTGAGGGCTCGCGCGAGGGCGCCCAGGCCCCGGACCGTGGTCCCGTCGGGCAGCGTGATGGACTTGCCGAGCACTGCCACCGTCAGCCCCGACGCCGCGGCGGCCGCGGGCCCCGGAGCGGCGACCGCGGCGGCGATGCTGGGATTGGCGGCCGGAAAATTGGCGAAGGCGCCGACCGCGGAACTGCCGGCGCCGGTGACCCCCGCCCACTGGAATCCGAGCTCGTCGGTGCGGTCGGCGTTCATTTCCGCGATCAGCGCTTCGACGTAAACTTGAGCGCGGCGGATGTCGAGCTGCTCGATCACCAAGCGCAGGTTGTTGTACACCGTGTCCGAGGCGTTGATGATGATCGAATTGGTCGCCTCGTCGGCTTGGATGAGCGAGGGCGCCGCCCCGCCCGGCCGCGCGCCGGGCGCGCCCGTCTGCGCCGGTGCCGCGGCCGCAGCGGCCGAGAGCATGCCGCGCAGCACCTCGACGAGTTTCGTCGCCTCGGCGTGCTTCAGGTAGATCACGCGGGTGCTGCCGATCGCGCGCGCCGGCACGTCCAGTCTTTCGATGAGCGAGCGCAACAGCGCGATGCGCCCCGGGTTGTCCGAGCGCAGCAGGATGCTGTTGGTGCGCCCATCCGGCACGACCGAGAAACGGTCGCCGCCCGCAGCGATCTGGGTGGGCGGCACTCCCGGCACCACCCCGGGCGCGGCGATCCCCGTTCCCGAGAGACGCACCACCAGCTCAGCGAGGTCGATGGCGGAGGCGTGCTGAACCGGGATCACCGTGACGTCCGTGCTCGTCGGCTGGTCGATACGCTCGATGATGCGCAGCAGCCGCCGCACGTTGTCCGCATAGTCGGTGATGATGAGCGCGTTGGCCGGATCGTATACGGAGAGCTGGCTGGTCGGCGACATCAGCGGCCGCAGCACGTTCTGCAGCTGCGCCACCGCGACGTGCTGCCCGATCACGACGTGCGTGATGACCTGCTCGCCGCCGCGCGGGGGTCCGTCCTGCTCGTTCACCGGCGCTGCGGCCTTCGCTTCGGCGACCGGAATGATGCGCACTGCATCGCCCGGACCCTCGACCGCGGTGAAGCCTTGCGTCTTCAGCGCGGAGAGAAAGACCTGGTACCCGGCCGCGACCGGCATCGGCCGCGCCGAGACGATCGTGACCTGTCCCCTCACGCGCGGGTCGATCAGCATGTTGCGCCCCGTCATCTGCGACATCGCCTTGACCACGGCCTGCAGGTCCGCGCCTTGGAAATTGAGCACCACCTCGCCCGCTCGCGGGGTAAGGGCCACCCCTGGTGCGCCCGGAGTCCGAGTGGCTCGCATCGGCGCCGTGGACTCCACGGGCGGCGCGCCCGGGATGACGGTCGGTGCGCCCGGGGTGACGGTCGGTGCGCCTGGGGCCTCGGGCGTCTGCCCTGAAGCGGTATGTGCGGCGAGCGCGAGTGCGACGCAGAGGATTCGGGCGGCGATTGGCGTTTTTATCATGAGTGTAGTGAGGGATTTCGCGGCGCGCGGCGAGTCAGCGCATATCGTAGTACAGCGTTTCGCTGCGGCCCTGGCGCTGCACGTCCACGAGCACGCGCTGGGCAGTGCCGAACTGCTGGTAGAGACGCATCACATCGTCCATGCTGGTGAGCGGCTGTCCGTTGACGTTCTTGATCACGTCGCCCGGGCGCAGGCCGAGCTTCTCGTACAGACTTCCCGCCTGGACTTGGCGCACCAGGAACCCTCCGTCGGGGTTGGGCACGATCAGGGCCTGGTTGAGGAATTCCGGCCTGCCGAGCTGCTGCTGCAGCTGGCGCCGGTCGACGAGCTGCCGGTCGGTGCCGATCGGCTGCACCATCGGAGGCAGCGGGACGGCAACCCCCGCGGCGCCACCCTCGGCGTCCTTCATGAACACCGCTTCGCGCGCGCCGTTGCGGACGATCACGATGCGATCGCGTTCGACCGTGTCCAGGCGCACGCCGGGAGAAACCTCTTCGCCCGAACAGAAAGCCGCCTCGGGTTGTCCCTGCACGATGACCAGGGCACAGCCGCCGGTTGCGCGCGCGGCGACTCCGGTGAGCGTCATGTTCAAGTTGCTGGGCGCGACGCTCGCTTCGGCCGCGGGAGCCCTAGCGGCAGCGCGCCCGAAAAGCTGCGCGCCGCCGAGCCCGCGCAGATCGGTGAGATCGGCGCCCCCGCCGCGCGCCACCGCGGGCGAGGCCGGCTGGAGCACGCGCCAAGTCCCCTGCGCCAGCGTCCAGCACAGCAACACCAGGGCAGCGACCGTCACAGTAGCGGGCATCGCAGGGTGCGAGAGCACGGCCTGTACCCGTCCGGCAGAACGAACAAGGTGCTGCGCGACAGAAAGCGAAGATACCGTCATGGGTCGGGACTCCTAGACACCTGATGAAAGGTTGCAGTTCCCGATATAAACCGTTCATCTTACACGAGAAGAAGCCTTCTTCGTCGCCTTTGGATCGAAGAGGGGGCGGTGGAAAGGAACCCGGAGGCCGCCGGTGTCATAATCCGCGAGGAAGTCCCGAACGAGGCAAACCATGATTACTCCGCAAGCCGCACGCATGCTCACGCGCTACAACAGCTGGGCCAACAAGCTCATCTTCGACGCCGTCGCCGGGCTGCCCGGGGACGAAGCGACGAAGGAGCGGCAGAGCCTGTTCAAGAACATGGTCCATACCCTCAACCACAACTATGTGATCGACCTCGTCTGGCAGGCCCACCTCGAAGGGCGCGAGCACGGCTTCGCAGCGCGCAACACCCCCGGGCACCCGCCGCTCGCCGAGCTGTGGCGCAAGCAGCAGGTCGTGGACGACTGGTACATCGCCTGGAGCGAGCGCATGTCCGAGGCCGCGCTCGGCGAGAACGTGCCCTTCACCCTGATCGGCGGGAACAAGGGGGTCATGACACGCGCGGAGATCCTGCTCCACATCATCAACCATACGAGCTATCACCGCGGCTTCGTTGCCGACCTGTTCTATCAGGTGCCGGGCGCCCGCCCGCCGACCACCGATCTGCCGGTGTTCCTCAGGGAAGGCGCCGCGGCGCTCGCCTAGGAGCAGGCGGGCGCGTTTGGAAGGACCCCTCACCCGCCTCCCCGCGTATAGCGATCGCGCAGCTCGACCGGCCGGGCGGCACGCTTGCGCACCCGCAGGTTGAGCATCTCCACGCAGACCGAGAAGGCCATCGCGAAGTACACGTAGCCCTTGGGCACGTGGTGGTCGAAGCCGTCGGCGATCAGCACGACGCCGATCACGAAGAGGAACGCGAGCGCCAGCATTTTCACCGTAGGATGCGCCGAGACGAAGCGCCCGATCGCGCCCGCGAAGGCCATCATGAGGAGCACCGAGGCGATCACCGCCGCGATCATGACCTCGATCCGGTCGACCATGCCGACTGCGGTGATGATCGAATCGAACGAAAAAACGATGTCGATGATCATGATCTGCAGGATCACCCCGTAGAAGGTGGCGCCGACGGCGGCCGAGGCCGCGCCCCTCTCGCCCTCGAGCAGCTGGTGGATTTCCTTGGTGCTCTTCCACAGAAGGAAGAGGCCGCCCGCGATCAGGATGAGGTCGCGCCCGGAAATTTCCTGGCGGAAGACCGTGAAGAGCGGTTCGATCAGCCCGCTGATCCAGGCAAGCAGGAACAGGAGCCCGATGCGTATGAACATGGCCAGAGCGAGGCCGATCCTTCGCGCCAGGTCCCTTCTCGCATCGGGCAGCTTATCCACGAGAATGGAAATGAAGATGATGTTGTCGATGCCGAGCACGAGTTCGAGCGCCGTCAGCGTGAAGAAGGCGATCCAGGCGTGCGGATCGAAAAACAGTTCCATCGAAAGCCGGAAATCCTATGCGCGCGCGTTCGGCGACTTGGTGTGATCGACCGCAGGCCAGCGCTGTGAGACTTCGGGCAGCGGGGTCTCCTTGCCGCTCAGGCGCTCGACGGTGATCGCGTACAGAGTGATCTGGTCGATGCGCGGATAAAACCCCTTCGGGCGCTCCCAGTCTCTTTTGGCGTACTTCGCCATCAGCGCGTCGAAGAAGCGCTCCCGGGTCTTCAAATCCTCCACCACGCGGATCCTGCCGAACACGATCACGCTACGGTACTCGACCGTGGAATCGCATTCGAAGCGGCCATAGGCGAATACCTCCCCGGCTTCGTCGATCTCGAAGCAGACCCGCGGCTCGTGAGCGACGTTCGCGCGCAGATGCCCTTTCGCGCGCGTGTTGTGCACGAAGATCTCGCCGTCCATGCAGACGTAAAGGAGCGGCACGCAGTAAGGCCAGCCGTTTTCGCCGACGGTGGCGAGCCGCCCGCAGAAGCCGCGCGCGAGCGTCTCCCGCGCACGCTCCTCCTTCATCAACTTGTCCGCTCGCCGCACCTGTGGCGCACCGCTCATCGCAAACCTCCGCTACCGAGAACCAAACGACTTATTCTGTCACGATTTTTCGGACTTTCGGGCTTTCGCGGCGCGCTGATCGGAAGAAGTCAAGGCTTCGGGCAAGTCATGACCGGACCATCGGTACTTGTTCATGGTCTCGGCGTCGGCGATCTTCGCGAGCATCCTTCGATGCTTCCAGCCTTCAAAGGCCTTCGCGATCTTGCTCAGGATCCACCAGACGACGATCACGACGACGAGCGCGGCGGCCGCGAGCGTCCCCCACATGAAATCCTCGCAGACCGGCCTGCCGACATTCCTGCCCGCGCAATACTGCGTCACGAACGAAAGCCACTCCCAGTCTTTCGAGAGCTGGCCGATGAGCTTGTCGAAATTCACGGCGCGATTGTCTCAGGTACCAGGTCATGGCGCCAAGCCAAACCAAGCCGCCCCGCGGAGTCTGCTTGTCCCGTCTGGAGGGGCGATGAATAGAGGGTATGATTTGCCGCAAAATTGCATTGTGATCGGGGACGCAGCGTGCACGATCCGATAGCCTCCGTTCGACGGGTTCCGGTTTGGGCGCAGGCGGGCCTGCTCGCGGCCGTGTATTTCGCCGCGGCCAAGCTCTCGCTGCTGCTCGCAATTCCGCCCGGCTACGCCACCTCAGTGTGGCCGCCTTCGGGCATCGCGCTTGCGGCGACGCTCGCGCTCGGCACCCGCGTCTGGCCCGGAGTCTGGATCGGCGCCGCGCTCGTCAACCTCACCGTCGAATCCTCGTGGCTTGCGTCCGCCCTCATCGGCACCGGCAATACGCTCGAAGCGCTCGCCGGGGCGACGCTGATACGGCGTTTCATCGGCGTGCCTTACCGCTTCGAGCGCGGCGAGGATGTCGTCAAATTCATCGCCCTGTCCGCCTTGAGCGCAACCGTCGCCGCCACGGTCGGAGTGATGCCACAGGTCTTCGGCCATACGCCGTCGTCGGCTCAAATCCTCGCGAACTGGTGGACCTGGTGGCAGGGTGACGTCTCCGGGATCGCCGTCGTTGCGCCGCTGGTTCTCAGCTGGAGCATGCGCGACGCGGAGGCTTCACCGCCATCGAGGAATTTGGAAGCAGCCTTCTTCGCGCTCCTGCTGCTCGCGGTCATGTACGCGGTGTTCGGCCACGGAAGCCAGTCCGCGGTTCCCTATCAGTGGCCGTTCGTGATCCTTCTGTTCATCATCTGGGCGGCGTTCCGGTTCGATCAGCGCGGGGTCACCACGACGATCGCCGCAGTGTGCGCGATCGTCGTCGCGTTCACAGTCGAGAAGCGCGGGCCTTTCGCGCTGGCCTCGCTCAGCGAATCCCTGCTCCTGATGCTGGGATTCATCAGCATCGTGGTGACCACCGGGCTCGTGCTGAGCGCGGCGCTGCGCGAGCGCGGCCGCACCGCGGAGGAATTGCGCAGGAAGCGCGACGAGCTCGAATCCAGGGTGCGCGAGCGCACCCTTGGGCTCGAGCGAGCCAACCGCGCCCTCCAGGAAGACATCGCCGGGAGGAAGACGGCCGAGGGCAGGTTGCAGGAAAGCGAAATGCGCTTTCGCCTGGTGATCGACAGCGTCATCGACTACGCCATCATCATGCTGGACCCGAAAGGCCGCATCGCGAGCTGGAACGCCGGGGCGGAGCGTATCAAGGGCTATCGCGCCGAAGAGATCATCGGCCAGCATTTTTCCCGGTTCTATCCTCCGGAGGACCTCGCGCGCAGCAAGCCTCAATACGAGCTGGAAGTCGCCTCCGCCGAAGGGCGCTTCGAAGACGAAGGCTGGCGCTTGCGCAAGGACGGGTCGCGCTTCTGGGCCAACGTCGTCATCACCGCGCTGCGCGACGATTCGGGGACTCTGCGCGGCTTCGGCAAAGTGACCCGCGATCTCACCGAGCGCAAGCGCTCGGAGGAGCGGCTCGCCTATCTCGCGCAATACGACACCCTCACGAGGCTCCCGAACCGACACATGCTGCACGACCATCTCGTCCGGCAGCTCGCCCAGCCGCAGACCGGCAGGCGGACCGGGTGCATGTACATCGATCTCGACCGGTTCAAATACGTGAACGATACTTTCGGCCACGGTGTCGGGGATCAACTGCTGCTTCAGGTCGGAGAGCGCCTGCAAAAGTGCGTGCGCGGCACGGATGTCATCGGCCGTCTGGGCGGAGACGAGTTCGCCGTGGTGCTCGCGAGTCTCGCCAAATCCGAAGACGCCGGATTGGTCAATCTGGACGGGCACGAAACCTACATTTCGGCGAGCATCGGCATCGCGATTCATCCTCAGGACGGCGGCGACGCAGACACGCTTCTGAAAAACGCCGATGCGGCGATGTACCGGGCCAAGGAGCAGGGCCGCAACAACTATCAGTTCTACCTGCCGGAGATGGACAAGGCCTCGCAACGCCTGCAGCTCGATGCGCGCCTGCGCGGAGCGCTCGAGCGCAACGAGTTCCTGCTGCACTACCAGCCCAAGGCCGACCTCGCGACCGGTGCCATCAGCGGCTTCGAGGCGCTGCTTCGGTGGCAGGACCCGCAGCAGGGCCTGGTTTCACCGGCCCAGTTCATCCCGATCCTGGAGGACACCGGCCTCATCATTCCGGTGGGCGAATGGGTGCTGCAGGCCGTGTGTGCGCAGATCAAGGAATGGCAGAAACAGGGAATCAGGCCAGGTCCGGTGTCGGTCAACGTGTCGGCGCGGCAATTCCAGCAGAAGAACCTAGATGTCGTGATCTCACGCATCATCCGGGATGCCGGCATCGACTCCGCCCTGGTCAAGCTCGAACTGACCGAGTCGCTGCTGATGAAAGACGCCGAGGAAACGGTCCGGATGCTCACCAGCCTCAAGGCCTCCGGCGTGACGCTGTCCGTGGACGATTTCGGTACCGGCTATTCGAGCCTCGCCTACCTCAGGCGTTTCCCGCTGGATGAGCTCAAGATCGACGGCAGCTTCGTGCGCGACGCGACCACCGAGCCCGAGGACGCGGAGATCATCGTCGCGATCATCAGCCTCGCCCACAACCTCAAGCTCAAGGTGGTGGCCGAAGGAGTCGAAACCGAGGCGCAGCTGCGTTTTCTGCGATCCCACGGCTGCGACGAGATGCAAGGCTATTACTTTGCGCGGCCGCAGAGCCTCGAGGATTGCACCCGGTTCCTGGCCGAGGACCGCCGCCTGCAACTCCCCGCCGCCGAGGAGCCTGCTGCCACTCCGACCGTGCTGATCGTGGACGACAACGAGGACGATCTGGAACTGATGATCAGGGCACTGAAGCCCGACGGTTATCGCGTGTTCACCGCGCGCAGCGCCCAGGCAGCCTTCGATCTGCTGAACCTGCATGAGATCGGCATCGTCATCAGCGACCAGAGCATGCCGGGCATGGACGGCGTGAGATTCCTCACGAGCGTGCGCAGGCTCTACCCGGCAGCGGTTCGAATCGTGGCGAGCGGCTCGAGCAACGTGGCTTCCGTGACCGACGCGGTGAACGAGGCGGGCATCCACAAATTCCTGTCGAAGGGCCTGGAAGCCGCCAGGCTATCGGCGGAAATACGCGAAGCCTACCTGCGCAACCGCGGGACCTCCGGGTAGCCGGCGCGCGCCGGCGGGGCTACCGGACTTCTGCGGTACGCGTGATCTCGCCCATGCGACCGCTCTGGTAGTCGCGCACGGCCTGCACGATCTCCTCCTGCGTGTTCATCACGAACGGACCGTAGCGGGCGACGGGCTCCGCGATGGGGGCGCCGGCGAGCAAGAGCAGCCGTCCTACGCCCGCCGCGCCGCGAAAGCGCACCGCGTCGCCCGCGCCGAGCAGCGCGAGCTGGCCGTCGCGAATCTCCTTGCCTTCGTTTCCGACGAGCAGCGCGCCCTGGAATACGTACGCCATCGCCTGTTGCTCGCGCAAAAGCGCGACGGTGACATCGGCTCCCGATTCGATCGTCCAGTCCTGATAGACGATAGGAATGTGCGTGTCGATCACGGCGCGCACGCCGAGCGCCTCGCCGGCGATCACGCGCACGCGTGCCTTCCCGTCATCGCTCAGGCCTTCCGGAATCCTGCCCGCCGAGACCTCCTGGTAGCGCGGCCGGGTCATCTTCAGTTTCGCAGGCAGGTTCACCCAGATCTGGAAGCCGTGCACGCGGCCGCCCTTCTCGCGAATCCTGTCCGAAGGCATCTCCGAATGCACGATGCCCGCGCCTGCGGTCATCCACTGCACGTCGCCCGGGCGAAGCACGCCGCG
>WNGC01001879.1_pt1 | contig 13784 bp, 13 predicted proteins | sample 5400051 | NCBI WGS metagenome assembly WNGC01 (sample SAMN13153368, study PRJNA577476) | soil metagenome | isolation source: 20 cm soil or saprolite under grassland replicate 2 | place: USA:California | collected 2016-06-15 | reverse complement strand
TTTCATGACCGTGGTGCTGCTCACCTTCGCCATGCTGCTGACCGGACTCGACTTCGACTCCTCCATGAGCGCGGTCCTCGCCTCGATCAACAACACCGCACACGGCTTCGGGCCGCCGGGCGCGGTGCACAACTTCCATTCGCTCACCGCCCAGCAGACCTGGATCTGCACGGCGGCGATGCTGCTCGGAAGACTGGAGATCTTCAGCGTGATCGTGCTGTTCAGGCCGGCGTACTGGCGCAAGTAGCCTGAGCCGGCGAGGTGAGCGCGCCGGTGAGCGGCGCGGCCAGTGACTAACTGTGAATGTAACTCTCGAGCTGCTCGATCTGCTGCTGCTGCTCGGCGATGACCGCCTTCACCAGGTCGCCGATCGATACCATGCCGATGACGCGGCCGCCCTCGACCACCGGCAGGTGGCGCACGCGCTGGTCGGTGACCAGCTGCATGCACTGCTGCACCGAGGTATCGGGTGACACCGTGAGCACCGGGGAGCTCATGATGTCGCGCACCGGCGTGTCGCTGGAGGAGCGGCCGCGCAGGATCACCTTGCGCGCGTAGTCGCGCTCGGAGACGATGCCGGCGAGCGCCTCGCCCTTCATGACCAGCAGCGCCCCGATGTGATGCTCGGCCATGAGGCGGATTGCCTCCAGCACCGGAGCCTGGGGCCCCACTGAAAAAACCTGCCGACCCTTGCCCTCGAGCAACTGGCGCACGGTAGTCATGACCTGTCCCTCTTTTTCGAGCCTAACGTGCCGTGGGGCTCACTTCCACCGTGAGCATGACGTCGGCGGTCACGTCCAGAGTCCCCGCCTCCACCGGTGTCGGTGCGGCCGCCGTCGCCATCGCGCGCGCCGCCCCCATGTAGGCGCGCACCGGCACCACGCGCGGACTGTTCTCCTCGACGCTGAGCACGCGCACCACCTTCAGGCCCAGCGCCGCGGCGAGCACGTCGGCCTCGGCGCGCGCCCGGGTTGCCGCCTGGCGCAGCGCCTCGGCGCGCACCGCGTCCTGATCGCGCAGCGTGAACTGGATGCCCTGCACGTGATTGGCGCCGGCCTGCGTCGCGCTGTCGATGACCGTGCCGATCCTGGCGAGATCATCGAGCGTCACCTGCACCACGTTCAGCGCGCTGTAGCCGGTGATCGTCGGCTCCTCGCCCTGCGGGTGGTACTGGTAGGTCGGATTGAGCGTGTAGCTGATGGTCTTGAGAACCGCGGCACCCGTGGCCTTGCGCACCGCCGCCAGCACCGCGTCCACCTGGCGCGCGTTCTGCTCCGCCGCCTCCTGCGACTGCGCCGCCCGCGTGCTAACGCCGATGTCGATCTGCACGCGATCGGGCCGGGCGGTGACCTTGGCGTCCCCCGTGACGCGAATCGACGACACGGGCGAGGCCGGCGCGGGTTGTGCGCGCGCCGGCGAGACCGCCACGGCGCACGCCAGCATGACCGCCGCGACCAGACAGCGCATGTTACCCGGAGCGCAGCCCATGGGCATATTCTACGCGTGCTTCGTGCGGCAGTTCATAGTTTGGGCAGGAGAAGCGCGCATGCTCATGCAGCGCGGTATACAACGGCGCATGGCAAGCGCGGAAATTCAGGTTGCACCCGATCGGTTCGAAGTCAGCTCCGGCGAAGCGCTGCTGGTAGCCGAGCTGCGCTCGGCGATCGCGGTGTGTGTGTACGACGCCGACGAGGAGGCCGGGGCGATGTTGCACCTGCGCTGCATCGTCAGGCACTCCAAGCCCGCCGACGTCACCGACACGACGCTCGCCACCGAGCTGCTGCTGCTGCACCGCTGCCTCGAATCGCTGCGCGAGAGCGCGCCCGCGGCGCGGCGCCTGCAGGCGCGGATCGTGGCCCATCTCGCCGACACCCCGCAGGTGAACCCGGCCTGCGACATCGTCATCAAGCTGGTGCGCCATTACCTCGAGGACGCCGGCGTGCAGGTGCTGCCCGAAGACATCGCGGCGGGACCGGTGCGCACGCTGCGCTTCCGGCCGTCCATGGGGTGGGTGCACACGCGCGCCTGAGTGAGGCCGCGCATGCGACGCGCACGCGAAGCAGCGGTGCCGCCGGGGGTGCGCAGCGCCCTGGAACGCCTGCTGGGGACGAGCATCGCCGAGGTCAGGGTGATCGAGCATTCCTGGTTCGTGCGCCTGCACGGCCGTGCGGTGGCGACCACGCGCCGGGGGCGCATCTACCTGCGCGGCAGCGGCGCCGACTTCTTCGCCAACCCGTGGCTGATGCTGCACGAGTACTGTCACGTCATCAGGCAGTGGCAGCCGGGCTCGCTCACCGCGGCACGCTACCTCATCGAATGCCTGCGGCGCGGCTACTGGGACAACCGCTTCGAAGTCGAGGCGCGCGCTTTTGCGGACCAGCACCTGGCCCAGCTGCACGCGCTGCTGGCGCGTGCGCCGCCGCCACCGGCGGCCGTGCCTCACCCCAGCAGCGCCTCGCGCCGGTAGAGACCGCCGGCCACGCCGATGAGCAGCGCCCCCAGGGCGAGCGTCGCGCTGACCGACACCGCAAGATACGCCGCCGGCACCCGCTCATCGCGCAGCAGGCTCGTGATGAGGAAGTGCTGGCTGAGCGAGGGGACCGCCATCAGCGCGAGCGTCGGGCGCAGGCCCATGACGCCTGCGAACACCAAGGGCAGCGTCGGCACGAGCAACACCAGTCCGAGGTAGGTCTGCGCCTCGCGGTAGCTTCGCGTGGAGGCGGCCACGATGGTCATGAGCGCAGCTCCCAGCGGCACCAGCGGCAGACAGAACAGCACGACGGTGAGGCCGACGAGCGGGCCGAAATTGACGCTCATGCCGAAGCGCTCCAGCCCCGTGAAACGCAACATGATCGCGAATGCGGCCACGGTGAGGGTGAGCGAGACCGTCATGTAGGCGCAGGTCGCGAGGATCTTGCCGAACATCAGAGCTTCGCGCCGCACCGGCACGGTGAGCAGCGGCTCGAGCGAGCCGCGCTCGCGCTCACCGGCGGTGGCGTCGATGGCGAGGTACATGCCGCCCATCAGCATGGTGAGCAGCACCAGGTAGCTGAGCGTCCCGAGCGCCAGCACCGAGCGGCTCGCCGGGGTCGCGACGTCGATGTCCTGCAGCGCGAGCGGGGACAGCACCAGGGGATCCACTCCGCGGGCCACCACCCGCAGCCGCGCGAGGAGTGAGGCGTACTGTCCCAGGAGCGCGGTCACCCGCGAAAGGGTGCCGGAGGCGCCCGGGTCGGAGGAATCCGCGTACAGCAGGATCGCGGCGGGCGTGCCCGAGCCCAGGTGCGCGGCGAAGTCGGCGCTCACCGCCAGCACCAGCTCGTGGCGATGCGCCTGCACCGCGGCGCGGGCCGCGGCGGGGTCGTAGTCCACGGACTCGACCCGCACCCCGTACTGGCGCAGGAAGCCGAGCAGGTTCGGAGCGCGCTCGCCATGCACCACCGCGAGCGTGATCGGGCGCTCACCCTCCTCGGCGCCGCGCTCGATGCGCAGCGACAGGCCGCCGGCGAACAGCAACGGGCCCAGCAAGGGGCCCAGGATCAGCGCCGAGACCAGCGTGCGCCGCTCGCGCAGATTCTCGCGAAACTCCTTGCCAAACACGATGAGGATGGCGCGCACGGCTTCAAGTGGCGCCGCTGCCGGATGTCAGCGCAACGAAGGCCTCCTCGAGGCTCCCCGTGCCGGTGCGCGCGCGGATCGCCTCCGGGGTGCCGCTCGCGAGCACCGTGCCGTGCGCGATCACCACCACCTCGTCGCACAACGCGCTCACTTCCTGCATCACGTGGCTGGAGAGCAGCACGCAGTGCCCGGCCGCGCGCAGCGATCCGAGCAGGCGGCGCAGGGCGCGCACCGCGATGACATCCAGCCCGTTGGTCGGCTCGTCCAGCACCAGGTTGCGCGGCCGGTGAACGAGCGCGCGGGCGAGCGCGGTCTTGACGCGCTCCCCCTGCGAGAAGCCCTTGGCGCGCCGGTCGGCGAATTCCTCCATCTCGAGCAGCCCCACGAGCTCGGCGGCGCGCGCGCGCGCCGCGGCGCGCCTGAGCCCGTGCAGCGCGCCGAAGTAGAGGATGTTCTCGCGCGCCGTGAGGTTCGGATAGATGCCGGCGCCGTGCGCCAGCACGCCCAGACGCCGGGCGGCTTGCAGGGGCGAGAGCCGCGCGCTGTGCCCGTCGATGAGCGCATCGCCCCCATCGGGCCTGAGCACCGTGTACAGCATGCGCAGCGTGGTGGACTTGCCGGCGCCGTTGGGCCCGAGGAGCCCGGTGATGCGGCCGTCGGCGGCGCGCAGGCTCACGTCACGCACGGCCGTCAGCGCGCCGAAGTGCTTGTAGAGGTGAGTGGCCTCGATCACGTGCGCTTGAAGGTGTGCGCGCGCCTCACGGCGGCGGACCGTTCAGCGAGGTGAAGAACGGCAGCGGACGCGCGCCGCGCGTGCAGCCGACCTCGAGCGCCATCACCGAGGCGCGGGCGAGAAACTGCGCCAGCACGCGGTCCATGCACGGGGCGGTCAGCTGGCCGTGGCCGAAGCCCTCGAGCACGATCGAGAGGCCGTGCGGGAAGGCGCGTGCCGCCAGCTGCGCGAACGCGGGCGGTGTGACCGGATCGTCGCTCCCCGACAGCAGCAACGCGGGCACGTCACTGTGCAGCGGCGCGTGCAGGTCCGCATCGACCGGTCCGTGCGGCCAGATGCGGCACACGGTCTCGAGCCCGTCGAGCTGCAGCGTGCCGAGGAAGGTGTCGGCGAGGCGCGCGCGGTCGATGGCACCCAGGTCATAGAAGGGCACGTCCTCGGCGCACACCACGCTGTTGTGCATGCCGGTGGCGAGCGCTTCGCCGTAGCCGCGCTCGATGAGCAGGAACTGCGCGGCGAGGGGTACGTAGTCCTGGTGCGCGGCGGCCTCATCGAGCAGCAGCGGCAGGAGTGCGGCGTAGTCCGCGGTGTAACTGGCGAGGCGCAGCACCGTCGCCAGGTGCGCGCTGCCGAAGCTCAAACGCGTCGGCTCACCGGTGGACGGATCGGCGAGCGTCACCGGCACCGCATGGCTCCTGAGCGCCGAGCGCACGCTCAGGTAGCTGCGCGCGGGATCGCCGTAGCGGGCGCGGCAGGGGCTCTCGCCGGCGCAGCGCGCGAGGATGTCGAGCAGCGCGCGCTCCGCATCGCTCGCCGTGGCCGGCCCGAGCACTACGGGCGCCGGCACGACGCCATCGAGAATCAGCGCGCGCACGCGCTGCGGGAAGCGGCGCAGGTAGTGCTGCGCGACCCGCGTGCCGTAGGAGGTGCCGTACAGGTCGATGCGCGCGACACCCAAGGCCGCGCGCACGCGCTCCAAGTCCTGCACGGCGAGACTGGTGGTGTAGTACCCAACCTCGGCGCGCGCACTCAAGCGGGTGAGGCAGCCGCGCGTGTCGGCGGCGATCTCGGCCTTGCTCGCGCGGTACAGCCGCTGCTCGTCCGCTTGGCAATCGAGGCGGTTCGATGCTCCGGTGCCGCGCTGGTCGATGAGGACGATGTCGCGCTCGCGGTGAATGCGCGCGAAGGCGCCCGCCACGGTGGCATAGAACGCGCCGGCCGCCGCTCCCGGGCCGCCGGCCAGGATGAAGAGCGCGTCGGGTTGCTTGCGCCGGCTGATCGCCGGCACCCGCGCCACGTGCAGGGGAATGTGCCGGCCCGCCGGATCCTGTGGATTCTCCGGCACCGACAGCACGCCGCACTCGGCCGCCACGACGGTGAGTCGCAGCGGGTGCTCGAGCTCGCACGCCGAGAGCGTGAGGCCCGGCGCGCTCGCAGCCGCGGCCACCGTGCCGGCGGTGAGGCCCAGCGCGAGCAGCGCGCCCGCGCCCATGGCCCTACGGGCGATGCGCATACGGTGAGAGCATAAGGCAAGCCGTGGGCTTGTTCGTGGGGTTTGCGGCCCTACAATACGCGTCCCGCGTCGCCGTCACCCGTGCATGCCATGAGTCCCCAGCAGCCATTCGCCTACGACGTCATCGTGATCGGCGGCGGTCATGCCGGCACCGAAGCGGCCCTCGCCGCCGCACGCATGGGAGCGCGCACGCTGCTGCTGACTCAGAGCATCGAGACCCTGGGCCAGATGAGTTGCAATCCGGCCATCGGCGGCATCGGCAAGGGACACCTGGCGCGCGAGATCGACGCGCTCGGCGGCGCCATGGCCCGGGCGGCTGACCGCGCCGGCATCCAGTTCCGCACGCTCAATGCCAGCAAGGGCCCGGCGGTGCGCGCGACCCGCGCCCAGGCCGACCGGCAGCTCTACAAGCAGGCCATCCGCAGCCTGCTCGAGAATCAGCCGAACCTCGCGCTCTTCCAGCAGGAGGTGGCCGACCTCATCGTGGAGCGCGGCCGGGTGCACGGTGTGCTCACGGTCACGGGCATCCGGTTCGAAGCCCCCGCGGTGGTGCTGACCGTGGGCACGTTCCTCGCCGGGCGCATGCACGTCGGCCTCGTCAACTACCCCGGCGGACGGGCCGGTGATGCACCCTCCAACCGACTCGCGGCGCGGCTGCGCGAGCTCGCCCTGCGCGTGGGGAGACTGAAGACCGGGACTCCGCCGCGGATCGACGGCCGCACCGTCGATTGGTCGGTCATGGCGGCTCAGCCGGGGGATCAGCCCACGCCGGTATTTTCGTTCCTCGGGCGCGTTAGTGAGCACCCAAGACAAGTTAATTGTTTCATTACAAAGACAAACGAGCGGACGCACGACATCATCCGGGCGGCCACCGACCGCTCGCCGATGTTCACCGGGGTCATCGAGGGCGTCGGCCCGCGCTACTGCCCCTCGGTCGAGGACAAGGTGGTCCGTTTCGCGGACAGGCCATCGCACCAGATCTTCGTCGAGCCCGAGGGACTGAACACTCACGAGGTCTACCCGAACGGGATCTCCACCAGCCTGCCCTTCGACGTGCAGTGCGAGTTCGTGCGCACCATCCGCGGCTTCGAGAACGCGCACCTCACCCGGCCCGGCTATGCCATCGAGTACGACTTCTTCGACCCGCGCGAGCTCAAGGCCTCGCTCGAGACTCGCGCGCTCGCCGGCCTGTACTTCGCCGGCCAGATCAACGGCACCACCGGCTACGAAGAAGCCGCCGCGCAGGGCCTCATCGCCGGCATCAATGCCGCGCTCGCCGTGAGGGATCGCGAGCCCTGGGTACCGAAGCGCAGCGAGGCCTACCTCGGGGTGCTCATCGATGACCTGGTGACGCGCGGCACGCGCGAGCCGTATCGCATGTTCACCAGCCGCGCCGAGCACCGACTGCTGCTGCGCGAGGACAACGCGGACCTGCGCCTCACGCCCGCGGGCCGCGCACTCGGGCTCGTCGACGATGAGCGCTGGGCGCTGCTGGAGGCGAAGCGGCGGGTGTCCGATCTCGAGGTCGCGCGTCTGAAGGGCCTGCGTCTGCGGCCGGCGGACGTGCCGGCCGCCTGGGCACAGCGCGTGCTGGGCGCGCCGCTCGCGCGCGACGCTTGCGCCTTCGAGCTGCTCAGCCGGCCGGGAGTGACCTACGAGGCGCTGCTGGAGATTGCCGGGGCGCCGGCCGCACCTGTGGCGGGCGCCGCCGAGGGCGATGCGGCCCGCGAGGGCGGTGCGGCCCGCGAGCATGCGCTGGACGAGCGCCTGCCGGCGCAGGTGCGCGCCCAGGTCGAGGTGCGCGCCAAGTACGCGGGCTACATCGAGCGGCAGCAGGAGGACATCGAGCGCGCCCGGGGGAACGAGGAGACCGCGCTGCCCGCCGACCTCGACTACACGCTGCTCGCGGGCCTGTCGCACGAGGTGCGCCAGAAGCTCGCCGAGATGCGGCCGGCGACGCTCGGCCAGGCGGGCCGCATCCCGGGCGTGACGCCGGCGGCGGTGTCGATCCTGCTGGTGCACCTGAAGAAGCGCGGCGGCGGCGGGCGCACACGGGTCGCATGAGCGGCTTCATCGAGCAGCTCACGCGCGCCTGGGAGAGAAGCGACTCGCTCGCGTGCGTGGGGCTCGACCCGGACATCGAGCGCTTCCCGCGGCACATCGCCGCCGAACCCTCGCCGATCTTCCAGTTCAACAAGGCCATCATCGACGCCACCGCCGATCTGGTGTGCGCGTACAAGCCGCAGTTCGCCCACTACGCCGCCTGCGAGGCCGAGGATCAGCTCGAGCGCACCATCGAGTACATCCACAAGACGCATCCGGGCGTGCCCGTGATTCTCGACGCCAAGCGCGGCGATGTGGGCGACACCGCCGAGCGCTACGCCATCGAGGCGTTCGAGCGCTATGGCGCGGATGCCGTCACCGTCAACCCCTATCTCGGCAGTGACTCGCTCGAGCCGTTCCTCGAGTATGCGGACAAGGGCGTCGTGATCCTGTGCCGCACGTCCAATCCCGGGGCGCGCGACCTGCAGGACCGTCTGGTCGGCTCCCGCAAGCTCTACCAGGTGGTCGCGGAGCTGGCCGCCCGGCGCTGGAACTCCCGGGGCAACTGCCTGCTGGTCGTGGGCGCCACCTACCCGGCCGACCTCGCCGAGGTGCGGGCGCTGGTGGGCGACATGGCGCTGCTGGTGCCCGGGGTCGGAGCGCAGCGCGGCGACGTGGCGCAGGTGGTGCACAACGGCCAGACCGCCCGCGGCACCGGCCTCATCATCAGCTCCTCGCGCGCCATCCTGTATGCCTCCTCGGGCGAGGACTTCGCCAGCGCGGCGCGCGCGGCGACGCAGCAGCTGCGCGGGCAGATCAACTCGAGCCGCACGCGGCCGGCATGAGCAAGCGGCGTGCCGCGCTTTGCGCCGCCGCCCTTGCGACGCTGGCGGCGGCCCTCGCCACACTCACCGGTTGCAGCCGCTCGGGCGAGCAGGGGCCGGCAGGCGCCGCGCCGCATGCAGCCATCCTGACGCGCGGCGGCGGACCCGACCCGGACTCCCTCGATCCCCAGAAAGCCCGCGGCTTCGAGGCGCAGAGCATCCTGCGCGATCTGTGCGAGGGCCTGACCACGCTCGACCGCAAGGCCGCCGTGGCGCCGGGGGTGGCGAGCACGTGGGGCGTGAGCACCGACGGCAGAGTCTATGTGTTCAAGCTGCGTCGCGAGGCGCGCTGGTCCAACGGCGACCCCGTGGTGGCGGCGGATTTCGTGGCCGGACTGCGCCGTCTGGTGGACCCCGCCACCGCTTCGGGCTATGCGCAGTACATCGACGTCATCGCGAACGCGGGCGACATCGTCGCCGGGCGCAAGCCCCCGCAGGCCCTCGGCGTGGCCGCGCCGGATGATGCGACCGTCGTCGTCACGCTCGCGACGCCCGCGCCGTATCTGCCCACCCTGCTGTCGCATCCGAGCGCCTGTCCGGTGCACCGGCCGACGCTCACCGCCCACCCTGAAGGGTTCGCGCGGCCCGGCGTGATGGTCTGCAACGGCGCGTTCGTCCTCGAGGAATGGGTGCCGGGCGCCTACATCCTCGCCCGGCGCAACCGCTACTACTGGAACGACGCCGCCACGAGGCTCGATGCAGTGAAGTACCTGCTGATCCCGGACGAGAACGCCGAGCTCACGCGCTACCGCGGTGGGGAGCTGCAGGTCACCTTCGTGGTGCCGCGCGGGCAGTTCGACTGGATCAAGGCGAACCTCGCCGATCAGCTGCACGTCTCACCTCAGCTCACCACCTACTACTACGGCTTCAACTTAAGACGCGCGCCCTTCCGGGACAAACCCAGGCTGCGCCGGGCGCTGTCGCTGGTCATCGACCGCGAGCTGCTCGCGCAGCGGGTGCTGCGGGTGGGCGAGCTGCCGGCCTGGGGGTGGGTGCCGCCGGGTGTCGACAACTACAGCGCGCAGTCCTTCGACTATCGGGGCGAGCCGATGGCGGCGCGCGTGGCCGAAGCGCAGCGCCTGTACCGCGAAGCCGGCTACTCACGCGAGCGGCCGCTCACCTTCGAGCTGCGCTACAACTCCGGCGAAGTGCACACCAAGCTCGCGGTCGCGATCGCCTCCATGTGGAGGGAGGCCCTCGGCGCCGACGTGCGCCTGACGCAGGTGGAGTTCAAATCGTTGCTGCAGGACATCGATCGGGGCGATGTCGAGATGTTCCGCTCCAGCTGGGTGGGCGACTACAACGACGCCTACACCTTCGCGCAGTACCTGAAGAGCGACTTCGGCGTGAACCTGCCGCACTACGCGAGCGCGGCCTATGACGCACTGCTCACGCGCGCCGCGGCCGAAACCGACGGCGCACGGCGGCGCGCGCTGCTCGAGCAGGCCGAGCGGCTCATGCTGCGCGATCACCCGCTCATCCCGCTGTACTTCTACGTCAACAAGCACCTGGTGAAGCCGGAAGTCCAGGGCTGGTACGACAACGTCATGAATGTCGTGTACAGCAAGGACCTGGCGCTCAAGGGCAGCGCCGCGGCGGCAAGCGCGCAGCCGCAAAGGCACCCGTAAGACCAGAGCGCCCGCAAAAGTAAGGGCCGCGCGGGCGGCCCTTCGATTACACGGCAGACGCGGGCAACCCCACGCCCCGCACGTGAACGCGAGCGTAGCTACAGGATCGCGTGCGAGATGTCGCACACGTTGGTGTCGTTCGACCAGGTGCTCTGCATCGCGTACGCGCCGTTGCCCATGCTCACGTTCGCGGCGGCTCCCTGGCCCGAGCTGATCCAGGCGCATTCGTCGGCGTTCTCCGCGCCCGAGGACGCGGTCCAGCCGCCGGCTGGGTTCTGATCGGTCAGCGTCTCGGCGTACTCATGGCCGTTCACGATGGAGAAGCCATCGAGCAGACCCGCCGAGCCGCTGTTGACGAAGTTCTCGCCACAGCTGGCGCCCAGGTCGGTCACGTACGGCATGTTGGTGAAGGCGATATCGCCGTAAGAGGAGGTCGCGTAGGTGTGCCAGGCGCAGAAATTCGCGCTGCCGAAGCCGTCCGGATGCGTGCCCGAGGGCGACACGACAACGTACTGCGCGTAGCGATTGCTGGCCGCGGTGGTGTTGCCGAAATGCCCGGCCCCCCGGATCGCCTCCTGCGCCAGTTGCGTGATGCTCGCCTGGGAGGGCGACGGAGCGGCCGTGTCGAACCAGACTCCGGCCAGCGCGCCGGCGCTGGGGTAACGCACGTGCGGCGTGGTGCTGGTGTTGCAGGTGGTCGCGCCCGCCGGCACGGTCGGGCCGTCGCAGTACTGCGTCATGGTGCCCGACCAGTGCTCACCGCCGGTGCCGATCCCGCGGAACAGGTTCTGCAGGTACGTGGCCGCGCCATGGGGATCGCCGCCGCTCGTCCACTGGCTGCCGTAGAACACCAGGTAGACCTTCGGGGTACCGCTGGTCACACCGATGCCGTCGATCCCGCCGCCAAACGCCAGGGTCTTGGAGCGGTGGCGGCGGTATGCCGCCGGCCTGGAAGCCTCCCAGTCCCGCATGCGTTGCGCGGCCTCGCGAGTCGGTACCGCACCGTGACGGTAGGCGTGACCGTACGCGGGCGCGTAAGGATTTTCGGTGAGGCTCTCATCGGCCGCCAGCGAGCCGGCGGCCGCGAGGCAGCCGATGAACGCCGCCGTCAGCGGCACCCATGTACGGGTCCCGTGCAGGTAACTTGAGCTTGTCACTGTAACGACTCCCTGTGCAGCAATATGAACGCCGCCCGGGCCGCATGAAAACGGCCGGCCTTGGGCGATTCCCAGTGCGACGCGGGATAGGTTCGGGCGAACGCCATCCCTGGCCGCTCAGTCATTCTTATTCTGATTCAACCTGTGAACGGATCGTCCGCCTTCGCACTGCGCGGCGCAAGAGGAGCGCAGCACCTCGGCACGCTGCTCGGCGAGCGGGCGCGCGGTTCGGTGTGCTCGCGCGCCCGCGCCAGGGCCCAGGCGGCGGCGGCGCGGCAGCGTAAAAGAAGGGCCGCGCGAGGCGGCCCTTCGGTCTCATGAGCGCGAGCGCAGCTACAGGATCGCGTGCGAGATGTCGCACTCGTTGGTGTCATTCGACCAGGTGCTCTGCATGGCGTACGCGCCATTGCCCATGCTCACGTTCGCGGCCGCTCCCTGGCCGGAGCTGATCCAGGCGCACTCATCGCCATTCTCCTGGCCCATGAGTGAGGTCCAGCCGCCGGGCGGATTCTGATCGGTCAGCGTCTCGGCGTACTCGTGGCCGTTCACGATGGAGAAGCCATCGAGCAGCCCGGCGGTGCCGCTGTTGACGAAGTCCTCGCCGCAGCTCGCGCCCAGGTCGGTCACGTACGGCATGTTGGTGTACGCGATGTCGCCGTAGGAGGAGGTGGTGTAGTCGTGCCAGGCGCAGAAATCCGATGTCAGGGTGTTGAAGCCGTCAGGATGGGTCCCCGACGGCGACACCACCACGTATTGCGCGTAGCGGTTGGCTCCCGGTGTAGTGTTGCCGAAGTGGGCCGCGCCGCGGATCGCCTCCTGCGCCAGTTGCGCGGCGGTCGCATTGGAGGGCGACGGGGCCGCCGTGTCGAACCACACTCCCGCCAGCGCGCCGCTGCTGGGGTAGCCCACGTGCGGCGTGTTGCTCGGGTTGCAGGTCGTGGCGTTCGCCGGCACGGTCGGGCCGTCGCAGTACTGTGTCATGGTGCCCGACCAGTGCTCGCCGCCGGTGCCGATCCCGCGGAACAGATTCTGCAGATACGTGGCTGCGCCATTCGGATCCCCGCCGCCGCTCCACTGGCTGCCGTAGAACACCAGGTAGACCTTTGGCGTACCGCTGTCCCGCCCCCGTAGTAGAGGGTGTTGAGGCCGAGGAGGTCCAGGGGCCCCGCGGGGTGCCGGGCAGCCTCCCATTGCCGCATGCGTCGCGCGGCCTCGCGGGTCGGTACCGCGCCGTGGCGGTAGGCGTGACCGTACGCCGGCGCGTAAGGATTTGCGGTGAGGCTCCGACCGGCCGCCGACGCGCCGGCGGCCGCGAGGCAACCGATGAATGCCGCCGTCGTCCCTGGTAACCATGAATACTTCCGGCTCCGTTGCCGGTGGCTCGAGATGGTCATTTCATTCCTCCCTGTGCAGAGCATTGTTGAACGCCGGGCGGTCGCATGAAGAGCGGCGAGTCCCCTTGCGAGGCGCGAGCTCGACCGTGTCATGTCGCCTTCAGGCGATCCCAGTGCGACGCGGAATAGGTTCGGGCGAACGCCATCCCTGGCCGCTCAGTCTTTCTACCGCCTTCGCGAAGCGCCGCGCAATGGGGCGCAACCCCTACTTGCCGATGCAGAACCCGGCGAAAATCCGTCCCAGCAGATCCTCGCTGGTGAACTCGCCGGTGATCTCGCTCAAGGCGTGCTGCGCGGCGCGCAGCTCCTCGGCGACCAGCTCCCCGGCACGGTGCTCGGTGAGCTGGCGCGCGGCTTCTTCGGTGTGCTCGCGCGCCCGCGCGAGAGACTCCAGGTGCCGGCGGCGGGCGCTGATTGCCCCCGCATCCACGGTCTGGTACCCCATGCACTCCTTCAGATGCGCGCGCAGTCCCTCCAGCCCCCGCCCGGTGAGCGCCGACAGCGTGACGTGCGGCGGGCCGGTGAGCGTGTCGGCGACCGGCAGGCCGACGGCGAGATCGCACTTGTTGAACACGAGCGTGACCGGGACGTCCGCCGGCAGCCGCGCGCGCTCGTCGCGAAAGGCCGTAGCGCCGGGGTCTTCCACCGTGTCGATGACGAACAGCACTCGGTCGGCCCGCTGCATCTCGGCCTGTGCGCGCCGCATGCCTTCCTCCTCGACCAGATCGCCTCCCTGGCGCAGGCCCGCGGTGTCCAGCACGTGCAGCGGCATGCCGTCGAGATGGATGCGCTCGCGCACCACATCGCGCGTGGT
>WNGC01003335.1_pt1 | contig 13785 bp, 12 predicted proteins | sample 5400051 | NCBI WGS metagenome assembly WNGC01 (sample SAMN13153368, study PRJNA577476) | soil metagenome | isolation source: 20 cm soil or saprolite under grassland replicate 2 | place: USA:California | collected 2016-06-15 | reverse complement strand
GCAGAGGAGACAACCACGGATTGCGCGGATGACACGGATTGGGGAAGCGAAGATGTGCCCGCGAATCACCCGCCTTCGCCCAGCTTCGGCGTGGCAGGCGCGAATTGTCGCGAATCAAAGAAGAGAGCTTTACCCAAACGATCCAATTCCGGCGGTTGTTAAACCGCCGCTCTTTTGGCTTTATATTAGCGTTTATTCGCGCCTGCCTGGCCGTAGCCGCTTGTCACACCATAGCATTTGCGAAGGAGGATGGCGAAGGCTGGTCATTCGCGGGCTAAACCTTTTCCGTTGCGGGCCTTCCGTGACTTCTCGTCATTGACAACTCATTTCCGGCCCCTTGGATCACTTCCCGCTCCGTCAGCGGCGTGTCCTAAAAGTCCTGTCGCTGCCGTAGCTGGCCCCACCATTATTGGTTTCCACGAGCCGGAAATGATACGTGGTGTTCGGACGTAACCGGGGGATGCGCACACTGACGCTTTGCGTCGTGTTGCCAGTATAAGTCCGGTTTGCGGTGATGGACCCATAATTGGCCCTTTTCCCGTACTGGAAAGCGACTGTTGTGGTTAGCCCGTTAGGATTGACCGTGCCATTAAGTATGGCTGAAGAACGTGTTATGTTACTTGCCCGACCCGTGGTGACGACCGGATTCCCATCCGTGGTGACGACCGCATTCACTAAATCATAACCTATGACGTCGAGGTTGATGCCTTCCCGCGATGTCGCGGAGATATCGGAAAATTGGCCGGCGCAAGCGAACGCATTCTGTACATACGGATGGGATTGTGGGCAGGCCTCGCTCAACCAATCACCAAAATCGCCGGGCGAAATCTGATTGAAATTGACGATGTTGGTGTTGCCGCTATCGATCGAGAAATAACGTGAGCCGTCCGAAGTGAGATTCCTGACGCCAGCCGACGACCAGCTGAACAAGTCTTGCGGGCGGAGATCGGTGGGTGGTGTGATAGCGCAGTTCACCCCAATCCGGTCGAAATCCGGAGCCCAATTACCAGTGACCGGATTGTAGAACTCAAGCGTGTTGTTGCTTCCAGCGTTCAAAGTGACGGTCGTCTGTACTGAGCCGACGGTCTGAAACGAGCCAGTGGACGGGAAACTTACGGGTATTCCCGTACTGCCGTTCACGCTGAGATAGGCGTAGCGCACCGCATCTCCGTTGAGGTACCAGATCGTTACGACGTAATCGTGCGTTGTGTTAACAGTAACATTGTTGAACGTGAGGGTACCCGAGTTGTTGCCCACGTAGCGTACGTCGGCTCCACCGGAGCACGTCGGGCAGCTTTGAACCCCGGCACCTCCCGTGATGGTGTTGTCGCTCGACTCCGCTTCATACTGGTTCGCACACGGCCTCGGTGCGCTGGAGGTGTTTAGGTACGATCCGAAACCCATGACCTCGTCAATTTCATGCTCAACCGAACGCTGCGCGTCGAAGCTGCCAAAGAGGAGAGGCCGGGTGAACGAGAAGGGTATCGCGGAATTAAGCGTAACGATTCCGTCATACGGTCCGCCCTGTCCAGCGGTGGGGTCTGGGATGGCGGGCGGTGTGTTTAATCCCACCGCTCGCCCGTTCGCACTAGATGGCGCGATGTTTGGAGATAACGGGCTCCCTGGCAGACTGGCATTCGCTCTACTGTCGTTGCTGCTTGTTGCATCCGCTCTCAAAGCGCTGACGAAATCGTTCCACGGGACAGTGTAAACGGTGGAAAGACTTTGTGAGAGAACGTCTCCCGGCAAAGGATCGCCGTTGGGAGCAGTATCCGAGTAGCGGAAAAGAATCTGGATCGTGATCGGATCGCTAAACAGCGACTCGTAAATCGCGATGGCCTGGTTAATCATCGCCTGAATGGCCGCGGAGTTTGGATCATCGGTGATCGAGCTGTCGAATGTTGGATTAATGATCAGCCCAGTGGGAGCCTCTGTCGTAGCCGCGGTGACATTCGAGTACCCGGTTTCAATACGCGGGGTAACCTCATTCGCACTCGGAGACTCGATGACTCCTTGCGACCCTGCCTGCGACCCCATCCGCGTCTCGTGCGTCGCGGCACTGGGTTGTAATGAAGCTTGAGAAATGATGTTTTGCTCCGGCAAATTGCTAGCCGAGGCTAACGCAGCAAGCCCCGGTACCACGCCGCCAAAAACAATTAGACCAATTAAGGGGAAGCCTGGTCGCTGCATGATTTTGTCACGAAAAGCCGCCAATCTTAGCTGCGACTTTTTGCTGCACAAGTCGAGAAACAAAGCGCCAACAAGTCGGATCGTGGGCGCGCTCCAGAGAAGGTGCGCCTTAATGGAAGGATTAATTTGTTTTTTCATTGTGGTGCCCTCGTGATTTTCGGGAATTTCCGGAAACCATCCGCGCGCTTAGTGCTCGCGGGTTCACGATCACGGCGTTGTCCGGCTGCACATTTACGAGCTTGTATTTGATTTGCTCCACCGTGTTCAAGCAAAATTCTTACGATTTTTTCGGAGACAACCACGAATGAACACCAATGAACACGAATGTTGTAGGGCATCCGCCGCGGCGGGCGCTGATCTTTTCACGCTCAAAGGTGGAACGCGTTGTCCTCCGTAAAGGAGCGTGGCTCCCACGGAGCTTTACGCTCAACGCGTTGGCTAATCAACTGCGGCACGGCCGCCTGATATTTGCGCCTTCAGCGATTCGTCAGCCATCGTCTTCAGAGAAGCCGATCCACCTGCGCACCCCGTTCTCCCATCGTCTTCGGAGAAGCCGATCCACCTTCACTGTTCGCGCCCGAATGGATCGATGACCCATGGCCAGTCTTCCGCTCTGGCGCATAAACCAGCAGCCACGGGATTCTGCCGAATGTAATTCAGTTTTGCCGAAAGCTGAGTGCCGCGTTCGTCAGCCCGTAGCCGATGATCGAAATATCCTTCCTGCCACACGACATGGTTAGCTCGCCGATGGAAACGTTTCCAGTCTCGGATGATTTCACTCATCGATTTGTTGCGCGGGAAAGATAGCACCGCATGCACGTGATCCGGCATCAACAGAAAAAGCGTGATATGCCATCGCATATTCGTTTCGTAGAACTTTGCTGAATCCAGAATCGCCTGCGCCAACAGCTGATCTGTTAACGGCTTTTGTTCTTTTTCATGATCGAGGGAGATGCGGATGTGAAACATCGCGCCGGGTTCAACCCAGTGCGGCACGCTGTGATGCAATCGCTCGGGGAACCCGTGATAGATTTTCATCGTCGCGAGTGTAACTAGCAGGCCAGCGACGTTTGCAGAAATTTCTTGCGCCTGCGGCGATTCCATTACCATCGTCTTCGGAGAAGCCGATCCACCTTGTCGCCTTCGTTAACTTCGTTTCCTTCTGTTCAATACTCCTTACGGAGCAGCAAAACCGATCTCGATCGGCACGTTTGGCTTTTGCGTATTCACGATTACCGCCTTGGCCGGCTGCACTTCCACGAGCTTGTATTTGATCTCTTCCATGGGCTTTAGAGAAAATTCCTGGTCTTTTCTCACCTCAAATTCCAGGCGTCCCCCCCACGTATAAACGAAGGTAGCCACGGATTGCGGCGAGGTAGCCACCTTTCTTTTTACCAGCGTGACCTGCGCGTGGCTCTGCGGATGTTCAAGCAGCAGCTCCGATACGTCCTCATTGATGCCATACTGATTGCGCGCCCGTTTCTCCGTGAACTTCACGATCTTAAAGTCAGTGCCGCGGATGACGTCGCCGACCTTCAGGAATTGCGTCGGCTCGCTCTGGTCGATGGTGTTGATACCGAATTTGTTTTTTATCCGCGACGAAAAAATGTATCGAAACGGTTCCTCGGTGGCGGACACCAAATGTAATTTTGTTGTGTACTCCGGGTGCGAATCTTTTTTCGTCGGATCGGTGCCGCCCTGCCATTCATCGAGATTGGTGAAGCCGTCCTTATCGGGGTCCTGATCGAGAGCGTCGGCGTCTTCGAGCAAACCGTATTTTTCGAACCAGTCATTGGGAACTGGAGCGTGCACCTGCGTGTTTTGCAGTGTAGCCGGCAGGCCGTCCGCGCCGATGAAGTGTTTTTCCGGAACGAACAGCCCGGAGCGCGTGCTGGCTTTCCATTGTGGCGGGTTCTGGAGCTGCTCCGCAGCGCGATCGAGTTCGACCGCGACCGGAGGCTGTGAGGCAGCTTTTGGTCGAGGCGGCGGGGGAGGGACAAGGCGATTGCCAAACTGAATGGCGTTCCACCAAATCGAGAGGGCGCAAATGAAAAGGAATAGCGCTGCAACAATGAGCGCAGCGCGATCGTAATTCGTCTTAATCCAGTCGACTACCTTCGCCATGGCTAATCATTAACCACGAATGAACACGAATAAAAGAATCAGAACCACGGATTGTACGGATGTCACGGATAAGAAGAGTCAGGCTTGAAGATCGGGCTGACCGCTCTCTTCCGCCGGTTGCGGGCGTAACACACGCTTCCATTCCAATCGCGCGCTCTTGAAATTGATTAGAACGGCCAGATCCAAGCCCGTGATATTTAAATATCCAATCATCTGCGCCACATGCGTGTCCGCAAAACACGCGACTACTTTGGGATCAGCGATCACCGCATTATCAACAATCAGATCGGGAACAAGATTCCCAATCAATTCGCCACGACAATGGACCGGGAACGAGCTTTGCACTGAAATAATGTGTCCGCGGTGCTTCAGTTCGATGATCATTGCGCGTTCGTAAAGCTTCTCGTCGAGTCCCGGTTTCAACTCGTTCAGCACTACCATCGCCGCGCCGATTATGTCGCCGCTTAGCACCTCATGAATCATCTTCTCATCCGTGTCATCCGTGTCATCCGTGGTCGAATCAGAAGGCCTGCATTCGTGGCTAAAACGTAAACCTTAGCATTTCGATCGTCGCGGAGACTTCGATGTGCTCGTTGCCGACTATGAAATTTAGAGCCCCGGCTGCCCCGGGTGGGGCTGGGCCGGCCTGAGCACTCGGCGTCGGCGTTGGGCTTGCGCCTCTCTCGTGCGGCGGACCTTTGTCTTTTTCGTTGTGCACGTACAGCGTGCGAATGACGAAGAACTGCCCGGTCGAGGCAACGATTTCGTTTAAAACTTTTCGCGCTGCACCGGGAGCCGCTTTAAAGCTGATATCGACGATATTGCGCTTTATCAAAGTCGGCGCAGGCGTGCTGCCTGGTTTTGCCGGCGGCACTCCTCGCCCGCGAGCCGGAGACGGCGTGGGAGTTGGTGAAGCTCGATGTTCCTCGGTCAAAGGTGAGCGGCGTAAGGACGTCACGCTGTCCACTTTGGCATCGAGCAAAATGTTGATAAGCATCTGGATTTGGGAAAGCTCCTGCCCAAGCAGCGGTGTCACCGCTGTGTCAGGCATTGCCCTGGCGAATTCATCGAAGCCGAGCTGAAATTTGTCCGGCAATTTCACGTTGTTCGTGCGTGCTCTGTCGAACGTCGCGACGACGGCCTGGCGCAAGCGCGACTGAAATTCGTTGGGTGCAAGCGGCGGCGCCGGGGCGACCTCGGTTTTCAGAGATTCTTTGAATGTATCCAGCGCCGCAGTGTAGCTCTTCAAGTAACCCTGGAGTTTCCGATAATTGGCATCGTTTGGAAACGGATCGAGACCCTCCAGCCGGCTCCGCTCTGCTTCCACTTGATCGAACGCCTGTCTCGCATCGGTCCAGGCTGTCCATCTCCAGTAAAGCAGCGCCCCGACAATCAGTGCGCAAATTGCAAAGCTAATCACCAAGATGCCGAATGCCCGATTTTGCTGAAACCACTTCATGGCATTAACCACCCATAGCACGGATGAGAAGATTCAGGTATTTGCCACGGCTTACGATTAACCACTAAAGGAATTAGAACCACGGATTACACGGATATCACGGATAGGAAAAATTCAGATTTGAAGATCAGCTTCACCGGCCTCCTCGGTTTGTTGCGGGCGCAACACTCGCTTCCATTCTAATCGCGCATTCTTGAAATTGATGAGAACGGCCAAATCCAGGCCCGTGATGTTTAGATATCCAATCATCTGCGCCACATGCGTGTCCGTAAAACACGCGACTACCTTGGGATCGACGATCACCGCGTTATAGACGATGAGATCCGGAACGAGATTGCCAATCAACTCGCCACGATAATGGACCGGGAACGAGCTCTGGACCGAAACGCCGTGTCCGCGGTGCTTCAGTTCGATGATCATTGCGCGTTCGTAGAGTTTTTCGTCCAGCCCAGGTTTCAACTCATTTAGGACTGCCATCGCCGCTCCGATTATCTTTCCACTCAGCTCCTCATGAATCATTCTGTAATCCGTGTCATCCGTGTAATTCGTGGTTGAATTTAAAAAAGTCTGCTTCGTAAGCCGAAGTTCATGGCAATTTCACCGGCTTGCGCAGCATGAGCTGAAGTTCATACGGGAACGCCCACTCTGTGTCGTTCGGCACGGAGTTGGATTTGATCACGCGCTCCGGAGTTCTTGGATCGATAGTAAAAACCGGCGATTTCGCCAGATTGCGGAGGTAATCGACGACGATTTCCTGCTGTTTGGGATTATAGAGATAAAGGCCGCGCACCATAATGCCATCGATCACCTTGCCGGCAGCAGCCCCGCCCTTCGCTGGCGATCCAGCAACAATCGGCGTTGGTGCCGGCGCAGTTTCCCCGGCTCGTTTTTCAGGTGCCCCAAGAAGTTTTCCACCGGAAGTTGCGGCAAGTTCTGTGATCCAGATGTCTGCTTCCGGCAGACGCGTGTTTAAATCTTCAAGAATTTGCGGCCAGAAATTGCGATCGTTCACTGCGGTGATGAGAGGCGTGGCGATGTTGTCCAATGCGGTGATTTGCTTTTTTAATTTATCAAGCTGCGCTTCGGGGCCGCGCATGCTGTCGTTCTTCTGGCGCATTGTCTGAGCAGTTTGCTGCGCTACTTGCGCCGCGCGCGTGTAGTACGCCGACCAGCCGAGGAGCGCCAGGAGAATGCATGCCGCTGCAGCGATGAAGAATGGCCGGCGCTTTTCCAAGTCCTGCCTGCGGACGACGCTGTCCGGAAGCAAATTTAGCTTCATCGGACAAACGGCGACGCTGCGCAGCGCCAGGCCAACCAATTCCCCCAGCAGATGCGCGGAACGCGTCACGTCAGGCGTCGATTCCGACACGCTCACATTTTGGAGCGGATTAAAAAACTCGACCGGCAATTCAAACTTCTCGTGAAAGAACTCGCGCATGTTCGGCATGCCTGCGCCGCCGCCACAAAGAAAGATGCGAGCGGGCCGATCTCCCTGTTGTTGCGCGCGGTAGTGAGTGACGGAACGCATCAATTCCGCGTGTAGCCGCGTCATGGTGCTGCGCGCTATCTTTGAGAGGCGGCGAATGTTCGGGTCGGCAGGTTCGGCGGCGCCGCCTAAAGCGACAAAGGCGTCCCTGCTCTTTCGAGTTTCCGCCGCGGCAAAGGATTCGCCAAATTCCTTCGCAATCGCCGCCGTGATCGCACTGCCGCCGAGGGGAAGACTGCGCGAGAAAATTCTTCCGGACTCGATGAAGAGGACGTTGGTCGTGCGCGCGCCAATGTCCACCAACAACGAGCAGCCCTGTAGATCGGTGTAGTTGTAACAAAATGCATTGTACAGTCCCATGGACGCCATACCGAGAATCCTGGTCCGCAGTCCGGTTTCTTCCACTGCATTGTTGATCTCGTCGAGCAGATCGCGCTTGATCGCGACAATGACGACCTGAATTTGTTCGCCCATACCTCCTCCGACCAGCTGGTAATCCCAGACCACCTGGTCCATCGGAAACGGCACATTTTGTTGCGCCTCAAATGCGATGATCTTATCGATCTTTTCCGCATCGAGTGCCGGCAGTTTGACAAAGCGCGCAAAAACCGATTGCGCGGAGACCGCGTAGTTCACGTCGGCCCGATGAATGTGCATTTCGTGCATCATTTCGCGCAACACCAGGGCGGTTTCGTGCAGCGCAACGTGGGCGTCAAGACGTTGCCCAGTTGCAGGATCAAGCGGCGTTTCGCGGAAACGAAAGTTCAGCAATATCAGGCGCCCGCGGAGTACGCGAAATTCCGCCAGACCGATTGTTTGGGAACCGATGTTGAGAGTAATGAGACGCGCCGGTGCGGCCATCGCCTAAAGCTCTAAATCGGAATTTCCAAATCCCAAACCAAATTTCACCGCCCAAAACTCAAAGCAATTCAGCATCGTGTGGTGTGTTTTCGAGGATTCGAATTTGAAAATTGCTTGCAATGTTAACCTTGAGATTTGCAATTTCAGCGTACTTTTTTTTCATCAACTCATACACGATGTCAGCAAGGTGGGCGCACAAATTTCGGTAATACCTTGGCCTGGCCCGGGACTGCATCATCTGAGCCGTCGTGATCGGAAGCTCCATCAAATGATGCGATAAGCCTTTAGTTCCTTGAAGAAGGTGGCCACCGCAGTCTTGATTACTACCACGGTGGGAATAGCGAATAATACGCCCCACAAACCCATGATGAGCGAGCCGCTGATGAGCGCGATAACAACCACCAGTGGATGAACGTTCGCCGCGCTGCCAAGTACAAAAGGCTGAAAAATAACATTCTCCAGCACGTGCACGATGATAACCAGAATCACCACATACAGCGCCAGATTATTCGGATTCAGACCGGGAATCAGCGGCGTTATGTTTTCTGCAATTAGCGCGTAGCCAACACCAATCACCAGAGCGATGGCCGTGCCCAGAAACGGAATCGCGTTAAGAAGTCCGGAAACCACGCCAATGGCTACGGCGATTCCCGTTGGAATCCCAAGGAGGATCAATCCCAGTATAAGAGTCAGGCCTACCAGAAAACATTCCACCAAGGTCCCGCGTAAATACCTGCCGATAGCGGCGTCGAGTCTGTCAAGGACCGTCAGCGATAACTCAAAGTAGCGATTCGGGACGAGGCTAATGAAAAAGCGGCGTATTTGGCCGTTATCGAAACCGAGAAAAACAAAAATCAAAGGCGCCAACATCCATGCGGACAATTTGTTCTCCAAGGTTGTGCCCTCCTCTGCAGCTGGAGGTTGAGTCGAAGCGACTGCAGCCGAGGCCGTGGGAGACACCGCATCGGCGGGGGTCTTTTCGGGAATTACATATTCTTTGGTATTTTGGTTCGCCCGAAAGTAATCAACGAACTTATTCTGAATGGGAGGTTTGCCGTTGTATCCCGCGGCATATTTCAGGAACAGGTCGCATTCCTCCGGGGTAAGTTTGAGTGCCTGATTGATCTTATCCATGAGGGGGCCAAGTTGCTTATCAACTAACGAGGTAACCGGGTTTGATTTTCCCTCAGGCGATTTCGCGACCAACTGGCGGTATTTTTCGTTCAGTTTGTATGTCAGGCGGACTTTGAACTCGAGCTTCTGCTCTTGATCGGGAATGTGTCGCCGAAGGGTGTTGAAAGCGAAGAACAGAACAACACCGATGGCCGCGAATGAACATAGAACCTGGATCTCGTGAGGTAACCATCGGATCCTAAAGCGCTCTTTCACTGGGCGGAACACGAAGGCCAATAAGCCGCCCACTATAATCGGCAGAATGAGACTGCTTAACTTCCAGAGCAGGAATCCTCCGGAAATCAACGCCAGCGTTGCAAATGTGAGATAGAAGACTTTGCGCCGAACTTTGCGCTCTCGCTCTTTCTCTTCGAAGTCCTGACCGTTGCTCATCTTAATCCGGTTGTATCGGCACGAGTTTTCATCTGTACCAATTCATTGGTTGAACGAAGTCGATCACCGATCATCCCCGCAAGGGAACGATAAATTTGGCAGGCAGTTTTCGCATCCCGCTGAACCAATCCGTTAAGGTCATTCCTATACAGCGCCAGCGTCCGAGTCCATTCCAAGGCCCGCGCGTTAGCAGAACGCGGCGTTTCATCGAGCAACGCCATCTCGCCGAAAAAGGCGCCTCGTTCCAAAACAGCCAGACGCGTCGTGCTAGTCTCGCGATAAATTTCTATTGCCACTTTGCCATCCAAAATTAAAAAGAGCGCCGCTCCTGGCTGTCCCTCCTCAAAAATTGATTCATCAGTCTCGTACGTGCGTTCAAACATGATATCAGAGACACTCTTGAGCTGCCGATTCGAGAGTTCGTCGAAGAACGGCATCGTCTTCAGGAATTGAACGCGATCCAATTCAGGGCTTGAACGCTTCCAGCGTCCCAGGGGTTCCCACAACAACTTATCCGCGACGAGTTTTCGAGCCGACATTAATATCAATCCGTTGAAGCGACTCCGGCCAGTGGCCTCAATTAGGAAGCTCCCGTCCTGATTAGGGCCATAGTAGGAAGGATCGATCGGCAATTTCAATCGAAAAGATCGGAGACACCGACTTAGCGCAGACCAACAGCGTTACGTCGGTTTCAATCGGAAAGCACATAGCGCTCCCTTGAAGAGCATCGTGCAGATCGAGAAATATTACCTTGAAAGATTAAACGAGTGGAACCGCGACGTTTGTCCACTCCAGTTCTCAAATGCGGCGCCAGCCGTGATCTGCAAATGATCATTACCAACCTGTCCCAAAATATAGCTCTCCATCATATCGCCGCTGCCTTTGCCGATCGAGTGGCCGTAAAGAAAACCTATCTCTCCTCCGTAATAGAAGCGATCTGGCGGTGACATCATCATTTCAGGGGAATCCTTTGGATCGGTTCCAAAATTCTCGGGTCGCGAGTCGGAAGCAGCCCTTGCTCTGTTTGCTGGCGCGGGCCCGAAAGTATCCGGCGGTGGCAAATACGCGCCCGAAAAGAGATCGAGCGCCACCATGCCGCTGCCGGCTAACGCGTTTTCGCTCGCCAACCGGCCACCATCTGACCACGCGTGCACCGGACCTCTGTGAAGCAGAAGGAAACTATCCTTCGAGCTGAAAGCGTTCGGTTGAAAGAGGCTAAATGCTAAAGCGGGATCGAACGCGGCGGCAGCTTGCAATCGTTCGGGGGCAAGCGCTCGGTGTCGTGTTGCCATCGGCCGCTTCGCTTGCTGCGCTGCGACCGGAAAGCAAACAGCGAGTAAAACCGTGGCGACGGCAAGCGCGCGCCTGATCATGCAGCAATTCACAATCAAATCGACGCAAACGCCAGTAAAATTTTCGACTAACGCTCCGTGATTGGTCAAACAGACCCAGCCAAGCCTATTCTTGTCATGTTGAGCGAAGCGAAACATCTCTGATTTTTACCTTAGCGTGCCGTAAGAACCGATCAGAGATTCTTCTCCCGCGACTGCAGGATCAGAATGACAATGCGTTTCCGCTTTAAACCTTGAACGCTCCTGTCGCGCTGTAGGTCGCCGCGACAACCGAAGGCGGATCAATGCTTCAACGACTCTTTAAAATATTCGATCGTCTTTTTGATTCCCTCCTCGAACGCCACGCGCGGCTCCCAGCCGAGAACTTCTTTTGCACGCGAGATATTCGGTTGGCGGACCTTGGGGTCATCCACAGGTAATGGTTTGTATTCGATCGCCGACTTTGTTCCCGTGATGCGAATGATTTCCTCGCCGAACTGTTTGATTGTCATTTCGCGCGGATTCCCCAGATTGATCGGCTCGTGAAAACTGCTCATCGCGAGTTTGAAAATTCCATCAATCAAATCGGACACATAACAGAATGAGCGTGTCTGCGAGCCGTCGCCGAAAACACTGAGTGGCTGACCGCTCAGGGCCTGGCCGATAAACGCTGGAACCACCCGACCGTCGCGCAGCCGCATTCGTGGACCATACGTGTTAAAGATGCGGACGATTTTCGTGTCCACTCTGTGATAGCGGTGATACGCCATCGTGATCGCTTCAGCGAACCGTTTCGCCTCATCATACACACCGCGCGGCCCAATCGGGTTGACGTTCCCCCAGTAATCTTCTTTTTGTGGATGCTCGAGCGGATCACCGTACACCTCCGATGTTGACGCAAGAATGAATGAGGCCTTTTTGTCCTTGGCGAGGCCGAGCGTGTTATGCGTGCCGAGTGCGCCCACTTTGAGCGTGGGGATCGGGAGCTCCAGATAATCGATCGGGCTGGCTGGTGACGCGAAGTGAAAAACGTAATCGGTTTTTTCTTCCGGCAGAAAAATGAAATTCGAGACGTTATGTTTGATGAACCGGAAATTCTCGTTGCCGGCGAGATGCCCAATGTTCGCGGTGTTACCGGTGATTAAATTGTCGATCGCAATGACGCGGTGGCCTTCCGCCAAAAGTCGATCCACCAAATGCGAGCCGAGAAAACCCGCGCCGCCAGTGACGACGGAAACAGGCTGGGAACCTTTTGCGGCCATTGCGCATTTCTTCTAATAGTTACGGCGCAGGTTTGCCAGAAGGAAGTCAGCGAAATAACGAATGACGAATTCTCAAATGACTGATGCATCTGATGGCGACTTGAACGTTGAGAGTTGGACGTTGAGCGTTGAACGTTGCAGTTCATTGGCATTTTCTCCGGCATTTAGCTCAGCGGTGTCCTGCACACGAATTTGTCATTTAGAGCGAGGTCGAGAAATCTGTTACTGTTCCTCCAAACACGTGGAAGACATTCAGAATGAAGAACTGAGATTCTTCGACTCCGCTCAGAATGACAGATAACAACGCCATGCGCATCCTATCCGGCATTCAGCCCAGCGGCCTTCTGCACATCGGCAATTATTTCGGCATGATGAAGCCTGCGATCGCGCTTCAAGATGAGGGCGAAGCGCTATATTTCATCGCCGACTATCATGCGCTCACGAGTGTGCGCGATCCGGGCGTTCTCCGCGAAAATGTCCAGCGTGTGGCAGTCGATTTTCTTGCGGCCGGTCTGGATCCCGAACGCGCTGCGCTCTTCAAACAAAGCGATGTGCCGCAAGTCACGGAGTTGACCTGGATCTTGTCAACCGTTGCGCCGAAGGGGCTGCTCGAACGTGCGCACTCCTATAAAGACAAACTCGCGCGCGGACTCGCTCCTATGGTAGGACTCTTCAGCTATCCAGTGCTGATGGCGGCGGACATTTTGATCTACGACAGCGACATCGTGCCGGTCGGGAAGGATCAAAAGCAGCACATCGAGATGACGCGCGATCTGGCGGGGAAAATGAATGAGCAGTTCGGACAAATCTTCAAGTTGCCGGAAGCGCGGATCAATCCTCAAACGCAAGTTGTTCCCGGCCTCGACGGGCAGAAGATGAGCAAAAGCTACGGCAACAACATCGACATTTTTGGCGACGAAAAGGAAACAAGGAAACGCGTCATGAGCATCGTGACCGATTCAACTCCGGTGGACGCGCCGAAAGACCCGGCAGAGTCGACGATTTTTCAGCTTTACTCGCTCTTCGCTTCCAAAGATGAGATCGCGAGCATGCGTGAGCGATTCGAAACGGGCGGCACCGGATATGGCGATTTCAAAAAAGAGCTTTTCGAAAAACTCTGGGAGTATTTTTCTCCGATGCGCAAACGCCGCGAGGAAATCCTGGCCGACAAATCATACATCGACAATGTCCTCGTCCGTGGCGCCAAACGCGCCAACGAAGTTGCCGACGACGTGATGACCCGTGTCCGCGCCGCAGTGGGCTTGCGCTAACGAGTCTGCATCAGTCGTTTCGGCGCAGTGTTACGCCAGGCAGCGCCAAGAGCTTCGCGAACGATCTCGATCTTTGCCGCCGGCAGATGAATGCTGGTACTGCCGCGACGACCCCACGCGCCTTTCACTGGTTGGAAAACGTTCGGATCGCCGCGGACCAAGTCTCTTTGTTCGTCTGGAGTTAATTTCACGACGGCGGAATTCTCGTCGGGATATCCAAGGGTAGCGAATATCT
>WNGC01001598.1_pt1 | contig 13786 bp, 12 predicted proteins | sample 5400051 | NCBI WGS metagenome assembly WNGC01 (sample SAMN13153368, study PRJNA577476) | soil metagenome | isolation source: 20 cm soil or saprolite under grassland replicate 2 | place: USA:California | collected 2016-06-15 | reverse complement strand
AGAATTTCGAAGTCATTCTTATGAGCGAGTTTTCACGACGGGTGGGCCGGTCGAGGGAATCGGGCGGTATATTAATGACTACCAAACTTCGGCCAGCGTGGGAGCGGAGCTTTTAAAAAAGTACGGTGTTCCAAACGAATCCATGCAGATGGTTCCTTCGCGCGTCATGGATCGTGACCGGACTTACGGTTCAGCCGTTGCTCTGCGAAACTGGCTTCGCGAACACAACGTGCCCGTGCGCAGCATCAACGTTGTGACTGAGGATGTCCACGCGCGGCGTACTTGCCTCCTCTTTCAGAAAGCTCTTGGCCATGATGCTGTTGTGGGTGTCATTGCGGTCCCGAATCCGGATTATGATTCGAGACATTGGTGGCGTTACAGCCATGGTGTTCGGGAAGTAATTGGCGAGAGCATTGCCTACATCTATGCTAGGGTTTTCTTTTATCCGCGGGAACCGTCACATGGCGAAAAACCGACGCCAACTTCTCAAGCGTCTCGCTGATATCGAACATGAAAATAGCTGTCGTCGGCCTTGGTTACGTCGGGTTGCCGCTGGCGATCCAATTTGCGCGCGCGAATGTTTCAGCGCTCGGACTGGACGTTGATGCGGTCAAGGTGGACCTGATTAACCAGGGCCAGAGCTATATCAAGCATATTTCGCGGACGATGATTGAGGACGTCGTGAAGGAGAAGAGGCTTAGCGCGTCCACTGACTTCAGCCGCATTAGGGAAGTGGAGGCTGTAATCATTTGTGTACCAACGCCTCTCAGCAAAAACCGTGAGCCGGATATCTCGTTCATTCTCGATACCGGCCGGACAATTGCGCCGCATTTGGCCAAAGGGACATTGATCGTACTGGAATCGACAACGTATCCAGGAACAACCGACGAGAACCTGCGTACCGTCCTGGAGGAAGGATCGGGAATGAAAGCAGGAGTGGATTTCCACCTGGCCTTCTCACCCGAGCGCGAAGACCCAGGGAGCGAGCAAGGCAAGTTGAGGCGGGTTCCGAAGGTCGTTGGCGGCTATACCCAAGCTTGCCTCGAGCGAGCAGTTGCCCTTTACGGCAAGGTAGTCGACACCATTGTCCCCGTTTCTTCTTGCCGTGTCGCGGAAGCGACCAAGCTTTTGGAAAACATTTTTCGAAGCGTTAACGTCGCGCTGGTTAACGAGCTCAAGCTGATCTACGCCGCGATGGGGATCGACATCTGGGAAGTAATCGAAGCCGCGAAAACAAAGCCGTTTGGGTTCATGCCGTTTTATCCGGGGCCAGGCCTGGGCGGTCACTGTATCCCCATCGATCCATTCTACCTTACCTGGAAAGCGCGTGAGTATGGCAAACACACGCGTTTCATTGAACTAGCTGGCGAGATCAACACAGCGATGCCCGAACATGTTGTGAACCGAGTCGTCGACGCGTTGAACGCTCGAAACAAAGCAGTGAAGGGCAGTCGCATACTGATTTTGGGACTGGCCTACAAGCCGAACGTCGATGATGAACGGGAATCGCCGAGCTATGTCTTGATGGACTTACTGAACGAACGCGGCGCGAAAGTAGAGTATTACGATCCTTATATTCCTGCGATCAAACAGACTCGCGAACACTCGCACTGGGCCGGCAAGAAGTCAGTACTATGGAACCGTGAAGTCATCGAGACCTTTGACGTCGTATTGATCGCCACGAATCATGCATGTGTGAACTATCAGGAACTGGCGGACTGGTCGCACCGCATCGTCGACACTCGCAACGCGATGGCATCGGTCAAGGTCGCGCCCGGGAAGGTTTGGAAAGCCTAAGAGGAGGAGAAAGCCGCGCAACCTTCAACGCTCAGCACCGCGATTAGACATGCTTAAACCTCCAGCAGAAGATACCGAGCTGACTCGGCCAGCGAATGAAAGGGTCAGACCATCGCTTTCCTGGCGGAATGCGAGGCAGGCACTGCATACGCGCCTCGCCGCCTTTCTGGGTTTTGCAATTCTGTTAGAGTAAATAAGCTCGTATATGTTGTTAAAATTGCTGCGTAGGTTAAGAGGCAGTTGGGAATACCGCGCTTTAAATAATTCCAGGCGCATGAGATTTATTCTGAGCTGCTGGTTTCACGGGGTCGAACTTGTCCTTGGGCGGGATGTGCGATTCCATCATCCGGTCCGGCTATGGGGCTCTGGCGGAGGCAAGATCATCATTGAGGACGGGGTGTCGTTTGCGTTTGACGGGGGCGGCCGGTGGCTTGGTCCCATCGGTATTGAGATGCGCGATCGAGGGGCGGAGTTACGGATCGGGCAAGGGTGTGTGATCATGCGCGCCGTGCAAATCGTGTGCTTCGCTAAAATCACGCTTGGTCCAGAAACCACCATTGGCACCGGTTGCTTCTTGCTTGACTCAGATGTCCACGACTTCACTCCTGGGGCGTGGGACAAACCCGCAAGATGTGGAGCGATTGTCTTGGGAAAGCGTGTCCATCTTTGCCCGGAGGTAACGATCCTTAGGGGTGTATCCGTTGGCGAGGAGACGCTTGTAGGCAACAAATCTGTTGTGCAAAAAACTTTGCCTGCCCGCTGTGTCGCCGCGGGGAATCCAGCGCGCGTATTGCTTCATTATCAAGCAAACGAGACAGAGATCGGCCTTGGCAAAACACGAGAAGCGCAATTCCAAAGTTGATTGATAAGCTGGCGCAGTCATTGATCGATCCTTGGTGAGCCCTTTGCGCCAGGTATTACAAAGTAATGAACAGTAAAATCTTAATTCAAGAGATTATTTTTGATTCTCTAAAAAATATAAATGAAGAGTTGCCAGAAAATAAGAAGCTTGAAATTACCATTGAAACTCCTTTGTATGGAATTCATGGAACACTTGATTCAATGGCGTTAGTCAATTTAATTCTTGAAGTCGAAGACACCATTAATGTCAAGTTCAACACAAATATCTTGATTGTAGATGAAAAAGCATTGGCCAAAGAAAACAGCCCATTTAAAACAGTTGCAGCTTTTGTAAATTACGTTGCTAAACTGGTGAATAATGCAACATCGTAAAATTAGAAATAACACATTTCTAATCACCGGGTTTGCTGACATGGGATCAATGATGTTACGATTTCTGAAGTGATTGAAATGTTGCTACCAACTGTGCCTAACTCTTCATCATCTGCGAGATGACTCCCAGGAGGAGCGACCTCTGACCCCTGACTTCGATGAGTGACTTTTTCCAACATCCCAATGCGTTGATTGACGACGGCACTTCAATTGGCGCGGGAACGCGTGTTTGGGCGTTCGCGCACATCGTCAAGGGAGCCACCGTTGGCCGAGACTGCAATATATGCGATCACACTTTCATCGAAGGCGGGGTGAGTATAGGCGATCGTGTAACCGTGAAATGCGGAGTTTATTTGTGGGATGGCGTTGTGCTTGAGGATGACGTTTACGTCGGACCTTGTGTCGCTTTCACGAATGACCCTTATCCTCGCAGTAAAAAGTATCTACTTGAGTATGCTAGGACAATTTTAAAGCGAGGCTGCTCCATCGGCGCCAACGCTACCATTCTCCCTGGAATCATAATCGGTCAGTGGTCAATGATCGGCGCGGGGTCAATCGTGACCCGCAGCGTGCCGGATTACGCTTTGGTCGTCGGCAACCCGGCCAGACCCAAAGGTTGGATCTGTCGATGCGGAAGGCCGTTGCCCATCGATAAAAATGGGATTTTGCGATGCGAATGTGGAAAGCTATTCCAATTAAGAACGGAACAAATTGAAGAGATAACTAATGGGGATCGAGATTTGTAAGATCGTTGAGTTGCCAAAAATTGCCGACCCGCGTGGAAACCTCACCTTCATTGAGGGCAATCGACATATTCCTTTCGCCGTTCAGCGTGTTTACTATTTATACGATGTACCCGGCGGCTCGGAACGCGGCGGTCATGCGCACAAGAACCTTCACGAGTTTATCATCGCCATGTCCGGGAGCTTTGACGTTGTCTTGCAGGATGGTTCGGAAAAGAGACGTTTCCACCTGAACCGCTCTTATTATGGACTCTATGTTTGTCCGATGATCTGGCGTGAACTAGACAATTTTTCATCGGGATCGGTATGCCTGGTCCTGGCGTCGAATCTTTATGATGAAGGCGACTACTATCGCGATTACAACGTGTATCTAGCCGCGCTAGAAGCAAAGAAGTGAAAGTCCCATTTCTTGAGCTGAAGCCGGCATACGACGAGCTTCGATCGGAGTTTGATGCGGCCTATCATCGCGTAATGGAATCAGGATGGTATGTCATGGGAAACGAGTTGGAGGCCTTCGAGGCAGAGTTTGCGGCTTATTGCGGCGTTAATTACTGCATAGGTGTCGGGAATGGTCTGGATGCTCTGCATTTCATCCTTCGCGGTTACGGGATCGGTCAAGGTGATGAGGTCATCGTTCCCAGCAACACCTACATCGCCACCTGGCTGGCCGTTTCCTACGCAGGTGCAACTCCAGTTCCAGTCGAGCCCGATCCGAAGACCTATAATTTAGACCCTAACAGGATCGAGTCGGCCATCACGCGACGCACAAAAGCAATCATGCCCGTGCATCTTTATGGCCAACCGGCGGATATGGATCCGATTGTGGAAATCGCGGGCAGGCGCGGGTTGAAAGTGATTGAAGACGCAGCGCAGTCTCAGGGCGCCGGATACAAGGGGCGAAGAACAGGATCGCTCGGGGATTCTGCCGGATTCAGCTTTTACCCAGGAAAAAACCTGGGCGCATTCAGCGACGCCGGCGCGGTTACAACGAACGACCCCGACCTGGCAGAGCGGGTTCGCATGCTGCGCAACTACGGTTCGAAGAAGAAATATTTCAATGACTTCAAGGGGTTCAACTCTCGTCTTGATGAATTACAGGCTGCCTTCTTGCGTGTGAAACTCAAGAAGCTCGATGAATGGAATGACCGCCGCTGCAAGATTGCCGCCCTTTACAACTCTCAACTCTCAACCCTTAACTCTCAACTGGTTCTACCCTTCGTTCCGGTATGGACCGAACCTGTCTGGCATCTTTTCGTGATCCGTCACTCCCGGCGCGACGCGCTCCAAGAGCAACTCACCGAGGCAGGGATCGGCACATTGATCCATTACCCAGTTCCTCCACATCGGTCCGGTGCTTACGCGGATCAGAAGATTCCCCGGCATGGGCTTCCAGTTGCCGAGACAGCGTCGGAGACGGTCCTCAGTCTCCCGATGGGTCCTCATTTGACCAACGATCAGGTGAGTTTCGTGGTGAAACGTCTCGTGAAAATTTCAAGCGAACTCGACGACAGTGGTGGGACCGCTGCACGCTTCCCTGTGACCGAACTTAAATCCACCTGACGAAACGGTATCCTTTGAGCCGCCAAAGCCGCCTAATCTGTTATGCTACGACCCCTAGGCCCAAGATTTTTAGATCCTATGGAACAACAGATTCGAGTTCTTCGATCGTACTTTGTTGACATTCTATCACAAATTTCTCGGCAAAAAGGACTGTTCTCACGGCATACAACGTGAACATCGCCAAGTGAGGATCTGAACGACTCATGACTGAACCGATTTCACTAAAAGCTGAGTATCGGTTGAGCGACCACATTTTTGTTCACACCGAAAAGATGAAAAGCGAATCCGGGGGATCGGAGGAGCGGGTCCGGCAACATGCCTGAAGGTCATCGCGGGCGATGGTCAAACTCGCTGGAACCCTTGTTACAAAAAGTACTCTTAATCAACATCCGCACCAATGACGCCTGACGTTTCCGAGAAACCCTTGCTGACCTTGGGCGTGATTGCCTACAACCAAGAGGAGTTCATCGAGAATGCCGTTCTGGCTGCGTTTTCCCAGACTTATACACCGTTGGAAATCATCCTTTCCGACGATTGTTCGTCCGACGGCACTTTCGACGTGATGCAAAAAATGGTGGCGGCCTACCGAGGGCCTCATCGTGTAACCTTGAACCGCAATGAAACTAATCGCGGAATTGGAGGACATGTTAACCGTGTCTTTGAACTGGCACACGGAAAATTGATCTTACTTGGTGGGGGGGACGACATCTCTTTGCCAGGTCGTGCGCAAGTCAACTATGAAGCGTGGGAAACCTCCAGGGAAGAGGCGATGTTTGTTCAGTCAGCCATGATCGTAATCGACGACGCGGGCCAGGACCTGGAAGACACGGGTTTGGAATTCATTTGGAGCAAAGAGGGAACCGTCACCGAAATGCGTCTATCAATCCGTGACTTTTTCGGTCCCGCTAAACCCTGGATTTTTGGGTGTGCGGCTGCATGGAGTCCCCGTTTGATGGAAGCATTCGGTCCGCTGCCTGAAGACTTGGTGCATGAGGATGAGGCGCTGGCCCTGCGGGCCGCCTGTCTGGGTCCGTCCCTACGCGTTGGAGTGCCCTTGGTAAAATACCGGTTGCACCGAAAGAACACCTTTAGTGCTTCGCGAAGAAGGGCGACTTCCATCGAGGAAATGGATCAACAGGAAGCGCGGAGACGGCGAGAACTCCAAACGCGATACGGGATGTACGGAGCATTTATGAGTGATTTGAAGCAGGCGATTAACAAATCGTTCATCTCGCAATCGGCCTTTGCACACGCGATGGCCTTCTGTCAAAAACAACAGGAGTTGCTACAACATGAGATAGATTTTTACGACAGTTCATTCATTCGCAAATGTCGTCTTTTGTTGGCTCTCAGGAAACGTGGGCTGCCGGCTTCGGAGATGCGCCGCATGTTGCCGAGATTATTGCCGCAACGAAGTTTCCGCGCATTAAAAAGTTGGCGAAACAGTTTCCGGGGACCAATCAGAACCTGAGCGCCTAAATGCGGCGTCCTAGCAGTTTCGCGATTGCGAGAGAAGGACGACTGAGTCGGGATCCTCGAGCACGAGGCCGCTAAAGCGCGCCCAATTTCTGCTTACACAGGTCAAGTGATCCGTCGAGCGCGGTCAAGCTCTGAAGAATAAGAAATAGTTCAAAAGATTAAATGATCACTGAGAGTTCCAGCCTTGCAAAAGGCGAAGTTGTGACCGCGGGTGGCGCGTCAACGGCAGCAGGAGTTAAAGCTTCTCCTGAGATAGCAATTGATCCCAATGATAAACACCTTGGCACAGATCATCTCTTGAGTGTCCTGAAAGGGCGCACAATTTCGGGCGCTTTTATAACAATCGTGGCCCAAGGCGCCCAGTTTCTGTTGAGCCTTGTATCCATCATGGTCCTGGCGCGACTACTTACGCCAAAGGATTTTGGACTCTTCGCCATGGTCACTACCGTGATGGGTTACCTGCGTGTCTTCAAGGACGCCGGTCTTTCCACGGCGACAGTTCAACGGGAGGGGATCACACACGCTCAGGTCTCCAATCTTTTCTGGATAAACGTCGTTATGAGCGGTGCGATTGGTCTGATACTCGCAGCCGCCGCCCCGCTCGTCGCGTGGTTCTACCGCGAGCCGCGACTTATCCCCATCACCGTAATTTTGGCCAGCACTTTTCTCTTGAGTGGATTGATGGTGCAACACACCGCCCTTTTGAACAGGCAGATGCGTTTCAAAGCGATCGCCGTTATTCAGGTCGGTTCGATGTTGCTCGGCCTTGTCGTGGGTATCGTGATGGCTTACCTGAATTACAGTTACTGGGCCCTGGTTTTTTCCAATCTTATCACTGTCGTCGCTCAAGTTTTGATGACGTGGTGTGCCATTCCCTGGCGGCCGCAGGCCCCATCTCGTCGCAGTGGAATACGCCCGTTGGTGAGTTTCGGCGCCAATATGGCTAGCGGCGGTTTCATTTATTCTCTCGCCAAGGGAGCCGACGCAATGTTGATCGGCCGATTCTACGGACCTAATGCGCTTGGCCTATATACCAGGGCCGCTGCCCTAATCAACCGACCGATGGAACAGCTTCTGGGTCCCATCAGTTCTGTTTTCGTGCCGGTGCTCTCCAGGGTGCAGACTCAACCGGAGCGTTACCGCCGCATGTTCCTTCAGGTATACGAGGCCATGGCGTTGGCCAGTTCGTTTTTCGGGGGCTTATTGTTCGCACTCGCTCGTCCACTGACTCTCGTTATCCTCGGTCCTAAATGGGAGCAGGCGGCGACTATCTTTGCCGCCTTTACCGTCGTGGCATTCATTCTTCCCCTCACCAACGCGTCAACCTGGTTGTTCGCCAGCCAAGGGCGCGGCAAAGATTGGTTAATTGCAAGCTCCCTGGGTTCGAGCATCGTCGTTGCCTCTTTCGTCGTCGGTCTGCCGTTTGGGCCTGTTGGCGTTGCCATCGTCTCCACCGCCGTTGGCCTCGTGATTGCAACGCCGCTTCTCTACTATTTTGCCGGACGGGAAGGGCCCGTCACTACCGGTGATTTGTGGATTGGAGTTTTTCGTTACCTGCCGCTGTGGGCAATTGTCTGGGTCACGATCTACTCGATGCGCCTCCTCTTTGCGAGCTCTCCTCCCTTGGTCCAATTGGTGATTTGCACCCCGGTTGGGCTCGTCGCCGGACTGATCTTGATCGGTATCCTAACTCCGATGCGCCGGGTGGCGCTGGACCTTGTTGATATTCTCAAGGAATTGAAATCCCGCAGAGTTTCATCCAATTCGAAATAGCGTTGCTTCGGTTCCGTTTGCGCAGCGAAGCCATTCCCCTGATCTCGCCATAAGAAATGGCGACGACGTGCATATCATGACGACGTGGTCTCCTGACGCGAGTGCAAGAGGTTTTTTAAAAGGGGAAATCAATTTCGCGCGCTATGATAATGCGTCCAGTGGGCCCGACGATGTTGCGTCCAAGATTGCTGCACTCCTAAAAAAGGGAGCAAGAGTTCTAGACATCGGGTGTGGGACTGGAGTTGTCAGCGCGTTAGTAAAAGAGCTATCGGAATGTGACATTACAGCAATTGAGCCGGACTCAGAAAGGGCGGCCCTTGCTCGCCGTCGAGGATTGAAGGTTATTGACGGATATCTTACAGAGAACTTAGCTGCGGAATTGGGTCGCTTTGATGCAGTCGTGTTTGCCGACGTATTGGAGCACCTGGCAAATCCGGCCGACATGATAGCTTGTGCATCGCGTCTGTTGGTACCCGGAGGGTTTGTTGTTGCTTCGGTTCCCAACGCAGCTCATTGGACTCTTCGGTTGGACTTGCGACGAGTGCGTTTCGAATACGAAGATTGCGGAATAATGGACGCGACTCATTTGCGATGGTTTACTCATGAATCCGCGAAGACGTTTTTTGAGCGACTTGGCTTTGACGTCATCCTCATCGATCAAACAATAATGGTAGATCTGCCTGCCTACGGCAAGCGCAAGCCATGGAAGTGGATTCCCCGACGCATCAAGCTAAGCATTTTAAGGCTACTTGTACGATATCGTCCCAGAGTTTTCGGCTGCCAGGTCATTATTCAAGCTAAACCGAAACTCGTTTGAATCATCCACCGTGAGGAAGGCGGATTCATGTGATCAGCTTACTCTTTCGAGAGGCAGATTTTTTGAGATAATTCTGTTCATTGGTAAACCCTCATTGTCGATGTCTCTTCGATGACTGTTGTCTTTACCCTCTGCTCCGCCAATTATCTCGCGCACGCCAGGACGCTGGGCGACTCGCTGAAGGAACACAATCCCGATTATGATTTTGTCATTGGGCTAGTGGACCGCTTGCCTAAAGGCCTTCACCCATCGTTCTGGCATCCTTATGAAGTGCTTCCAGTGGAGGAGATTGGTATTCCGGCGTTTTGGGAGATGGTCCAGAGGTTCGATAAGATCGAACTCAATACATCGGTAAAGCCATTTTACATGGAGCATATCTACCAGCGAAATCCATCCGTTGAGAAGGTACTCTACTTAGATCCAGATATTTTGGTGTTCGGCAGTTTTCAAGCCTTGGAGGAAAAGCTCCGCCGTTACAACATCGTTGTTACGCCGCACAGCTGCACGTTCGATGACACGCCCACTAATATATATTATGAGACTGGAATGTTGAGCACGGGAATCTACAACCTAGGATTCCTTGCCACTGCTCGGAGTGACACCACGTTCGCTTTTCTTAAATGGTGGCAGACGCGTCTCCAGGACCATTGCTACTATGATCCTGGATCGGGCCTGTTTGTTGATCAACTCTGGGTCACCCTGGCTCCGTTGTATTTTCCCGGTGTCTATGTCGAAAAAGATCCCGGCTATAACATGTGTTACTGGAACCACTTTGAACGTCAGCTGAGCCGGCAGGATGGACGCTACATCGTGAACGGCAAACACGATCTGATGTTTTATCATTTTAGCAGCTTCAGTCCGGCAAGACCCGAAGTTATTACGACCCGCGTAAAGTCCCGAACCATGTCATTCTCGGAGCGGCCGGATTTAAAACCGATCTATGGCGACTATTGCAGCCGGTTGCTTCGCGCCGGCTATACTTCAGTTAGTTCTTTGCCATGGTTGATTCCACGGAAACCACCCAGATCCGAACTGACGGTAAAGACAGCGGCCAAGTACGGTGTGCGGGTGATTCTGCGCTCGTTGCCAATCGGTTTTCAGGCGTTGTTAAAGCGTCTCGCGGAGATTACAACAAACGCTTTGAAGTAATTTAATAAATTATCTTGCCTCGCAAACACGTGGCTTGGAACAAGGCGTAAACCGCTTTAACGAATAACAACGACGCGCGAATCAAACTCGCCTAGTAGGAAGAGAAGCCCGCTGAACGCGAATGGCAGGTACGACCGTAAAGCCTTGCAGATGGTTCTCCAAAACGCTTCAACCACGCCGGTGCCGAGCTGCGGCGGCAGTTGCGGCTAGGATAATCTGAACCGCTCAATGTCCTTTGGCGTGTCTGCCGCCCCAAAAGATTCTGAACAGAAGGTAACGAAGAGAACAAAGTTTTCTTTCCGACGGACCCTACACTCTTCGTTTCCTTAGTTTCCTTCTGTTCATAATATCTGTGCTATCGGCGCCCCGGTCACGCACGATCCCGCCTTCTTGCCGACTGTTTTTATTTTTATGGTGATTCTGAAATCACAAGGTCGAATTTTATGAAATTTCTTTAGAAAAAGATTGCAATCGCACACCCGTGAACATCAAGATTTCTACGATCCAGTTAGTACTCTATGTTCGGCCGCAAGTCAGATGCGTTTTGTTGTCGCCGGAATCACGGCTCCTCCGGTTTTAAATGGACGAGTACTCACGTTGTAGCACTGCTCTCGCTTCTTATATCACTCTTCTTCGCAGCTTCGTCTTTGCGCGCCCAGAGCAGTGCCACGGTCGGGCAGTTTTCATCGGTGATGACTTGGCCATACATGGCGCTCCATGCTCATGTCCTCCCCACGGGCAAGGTGATATGGTGGTCCAGCTTGAGTTATGGAGATTACCCCACCCTCTGGGATCCATCGGCGAATACTAACACTGCGGCTCCGCAATCGGGCACAAACATGTTCTGTTCAGGCAATTCCTTTCTGTCCAATGGACAGCTCTTCGTAGCCGGTGGGCACAATACTAACTACGTGGGGATTCCGAATGCCCGCACCTATAACCCGTTCAACAATACCTGGACACAGCTGCCTAATATGAACAATAATCGCTGGTACCCGACCAGCACCACGCTTCCGAATGGAGACGTGCTCGTGGTTAGTGGGTGGATCGATACGACGCAGGGAGTGAACGTTGAGCCTCAGGTCTGGCAGGCGGCGACAGCTTCATGGCGCAACCTAAGCACAGCGCACCTCGCTCTACCCTTCTATCCATTTATGTTTCTCGCGCCTAATGGCAAGGTGTTCTGTGCTGGGCCCAGCCAGACAACCCGTTATCTTGACGTATCGGGCACTGGTGCTTGGAGCTCTGTGGCGAATAATAACTACGGCGACCGCAATTGGGGGTCACCCGTCATGTACGATGACGGGAAAGTGCTGCTGACCGGCGGAAGCCCCTGTGGATTCTACGACACCAGCTGCACTACACTTCCGACAGCGACCGCAGAGATAATTGACCTGACCAGTTCAACTCCGGCTTGGAAGTATACTGGATCGATGGCAGGCGGCCGCAAGCTCCACAACGCAACTTTGTTGCCCGACGGGAAAGTATTAGTGACTGGAGGCAGCAGAGGATCTGAGGATCCGAACAGCAACTCGTCTGATCCCGCGTACGCGTCGGAAATGTGGGATCCCGCAACCGGCGCGTGGTCCACGATGGCGAGCCTGACAGTTTTCAGAGGCTATCACTCCATTGCGGCGCTGCTACCCGACGGGCGCGTTTTGTCAGCAGGAGGGGAGTTCGGACGAGAATCAGCTGAAATATATTCGCCTCCTTATCTGTTCAACGGCTCGCGACCGACGATCACGTCGGCGCCCACGAGCATTGCTTACGGGCAGTCGTTCTTCGTCGGCACACCCAACGCGACGAGCATCTCGAAGGTGACGTTGCTCGCGCTGGGTTCCGTTTCACACGGCCTCAACATGGGTCAGCGGATAAGCCGGCCCGCGTTCTCGCAAGCTAGCGGTGGACTCAACGTGACGGCTCCTTCAAATCCCAACCTTGCTCCGCCCGGCTACTACATGCTGTTTATCCTGAATTCTAACGGCGTTCCTTCGGTGGCGAAGATTGTCCAGCTCACTGGTAGTGCTAGCCCGACTCCTACTCCTACGCCAACACCAACACCGAGCCCAACCGCAACGCCGACCTCAACGCCTACGCCAACTCCTACGCCCGTGCCGGGAGCCGCAGTGATGCTTAGTCCAGTGCCCGGCTCAACCTTTACTTCCTCAACCGTGACCTTCACTTGGAGCACCGGTAGTACTACTTATTATTGGGTGCTGGTCGGTAGCTCCCCTGTTGGTTACGATATTTACAATTCAGGAAACATAACCGTGCGCTCGCTAACCGTGAACAACATCCCTACGGACGGGCGCACCATTTATGTGACGCTTAATTCTTACGTGAATAACGCCTGGGTTTACAATGAATATACATACACAGCCTTTAACTCAATAGCTACTCCAACTCCGACGCCTACGCCGAGCCCAACGCCAACGGCAACTCCTACTCCGACACCAACTGCGACACCCACTCCAACTCCAACGCCTGCGGCGCCGACAAACCTTGCAGCTACAGCAGCGTCATCGAGCCAGATCAACCTGTCGTGGACTGACAACTCGAACAACGAAACTGGGTTCAAGATCGAGCGCTCGACCAACGCAGGCGTAACCTTCACTCAAATCGCGACAGTGGGCGCAAATGTAACTACTTACCCCGACACCGGACTCACCCCATTGACCGCGTACTCTTATCGAGTCCGTGCTTCGAATTCGGCCGGTGACTCCGACTATTCAAACACGGCCACTGCCATCACAAATCCATGAGGCCGCTGTTTATGCCAAGACCTAAGAGGGACGTAGATATCGCCCTGATCATCGCACTGCTCGTAACGATCTCTGAATTGGTCTCTACAGAGCACGCACTGGCGCAAACGACCACGTACACGGTAGCGGAGCTCTCCGCGGCGGCTGCTGCCTGCCAAGTTCCGTGCCGGTTGAACAACCTGGGCGATCTTGCTGGGAGAGCAGGCAATTCTGGCCGGGGAAAAACTCAGGCCACGACCTGGAGCCACGGCACCTTGCAACCAAAACTTTTGGGTGCTTTGTCCGGCGGCGACTATAGTTCTGCATCCGCTATCAACGACGCGGGAGCGGTCGCTGGAGCCTCAAATAGTGGCAACTCTATCGTTCCATTCATTTGGAAACCGACGGCCGGCTTGCAACGCATTCCCTTGCTGCCGGGCGATAACTGCGGCCAGGGATTCGGCATCAACAAGTACGGGCATGTAGTTGGATTT
>WNGC01002322.1_pt1 | contig 13797 bp, 10 predicted proteins | sample 5400051 | NCBI WGS metagenome assembly WNGC01 (sample SAMN13153368, study PRJNA577476) | soil metagenome | isolation source: 20 cm soil or saprolite under grassland replicate 2 | place: USA:California | collected 2016-06-15 | reverse complement strand
AACGCCCTGATCAACAAGGACCCCCGGATGAAGGCGGCCTTGCGGAAATTCATGGCCGAGATGAAAAAATCCGGGTTCGACTACGCCCATCCGGACGATGTGGAGCCCGATATCCGCGCACGGCTGGCTGCGCTGACGAACAAAGGTACGATCCTGGTCGACAAGATGTCGGCCGAGCAGCGCCTGCAGCTGAAAGAGCTGCAGGACTTTGAGCGCCGAGTAGCCCTCAAGTCATACAAGCTTCAGGAAGATTTGATTAGCCCTGTGGAGGAGAACATTCAGCGGGAGCTATTTGCGCGCAAGGTTCAGTAACCGGGAGGGGCGGCGCTAGGAGTCGTTTCGAATGCACAAGTCCGAATCTGAGCGCTTAGAGACGATCGCCCCGCGCCCCGATCTTCCTGCGCGGGAGCGCGAAGTCAGCGAAGCCGGTGTCCCGCTCAAGCGGGTCAATATTCTGTATAAGATGCTCGCCGCCGTCGCCGCCGGCGCGTTGGCCGCCTGGTTCGTCGGCTCCAGGATCGAATCGCCGGCGGACGCGGCGTTGCGAACAGCTCCACCGACGCCCTCACCGATACTCGTTCCTGTTGAAGAGCGCGTACTCAGTTCCGAACTCGTCACGCGCGGAACCGTCAGGTTCGGATTACCGCAACCCATCTCCCTCGCGCCCTCCACTCTGAAGCCCGGGGGCGGAGTCATCAGCAGCTTGCCGTTGCCGGAGGCGCGGCTCAAAGAAGGTGACCACATTCTGACGGCATCCGGCCGCCCGGTGTTCGTGTTTCAAGGCAAGGTACCCGCCTACCGCGATCTCGTTCCCGGGACAGACGGAGATGATGTACGCCAACTCAAGGAAGCATTGCGGCGGCTGGGGTTCAATCCTGGTGCGGTCGACGCGCCGTTTGATCTGAAGACCAGCGCTGCCGTGGCGGCCTTTTACAAGGCCAGAGGTTGGGAGCCTTTCGGTCCGACGCGCGAGCAACTCAGCGCCGTTCGCGCTCTCGAGCGGGAGTGGCGCGACGCGCTAAAAGCCCTGGAGGCGGCGAAAGCCGCGGCTTCGACGGCGGCCCTGGCGGTGGATGCCGCGCGGGCCACGGCGGCGCATAACAATCGTGTCGTCGCCGTCGACGGTGCTGCAAAGGCGCCGGAGCAGGTCGACGGCTCTCGCGTGCCGGGCAATGAGGTACCTCTCTCGGTGCGCAATGAGCGCGCCAAGGCGGAGTATGCCAAGACTGCAGCGGAAGCGGATCTCACTGCACAGCTCGCCGACCAGGCGCTGATCGCGTTGGACCCGCGCCAGCCCGACACCGCGAGGGCGGCGGCGGACGCAAAGGTGGAAGTGGCCCGTGCAGCCCTGCAAAAAATCAAGCTTGAAGGCGAAATGGCGGTCCGGGCCGCCGAACGCGAAGCCGCGCTCGCCGCTCAGCGGGCCGAACTCAGGAATGAGGCCGAGCGGGCCGCACATCTTGAAGGAGAGAGGTCCGTGCAGTCGGCGATCGATACGCAGCGGCTTGCCGCGTTGGACGTCAAAATGGCGACCGCGCGATTCAATCAGGTTGCTGACGAGCTGGCCGCAGCCAAGCGAAAGATAGGCAACCAGGTGCCGATCGATGAGTGCATTTTCCTGCCCAAGCTGCCGGTGCGGGTGCAGGAGGTGACGGCAGTTCTCGGCGGCCCGGCGACGGGATCGCTGATGACGGTGACCGACTATGAACTGGCGATCGATTCATCGCTCCCGCTGGATTCCGCGCCTCTTGTCAAGCCCGGCATGAAGGTGGCCATCGATGAACAGGCTCTAGGGGTCAAGGCGAGCGGCGTCGTGGAAACCGTGGCCACGACGCCAGGCACACGAGGCGTCGACGGGTTTCATTTCTATCTGGGAGTCCGGGTCGATCCAACTCCGGCGAAACTTCAGGGATTTTCGGTGCGTCTGACGATTCCGATCGAGTCCACCAAGGGAGCGGTTACGGCAGTACCGGTCAGTGCCTTGTCATTAGCCACCGACGGAAGCTCCCGTGTGCAGGTGAAAGCCAAGGACGGGCTTGAATACGTCACCGTCAGACCAGGAATGTCGGCTGGCGGCTACGTTGAAGTGACCCCTGTTAGCGGCACTCTTGCCAAAGGGCAGCTCGTGGTCGTGGGGTATGACAGCGCCCCGAGCAAAGACGCGAGCGCCCCGAGCAAAGACGCGAGCGCCCCGAGCAAAGACGCGAGCGCCCCGAGCAAAGACGCGAAATGATCACGCTCGAAGGCGGCGCCCCGGTCAAGGTGCTCGAGCTCGAAAGGGTTTGCAAACAATACGGCAGCGAGCCGGCGGTTCACGCGCTGGTCGATATTGATTTGTCGCTCGATCGCGGCGGCTGGCTGGCGATTACCGGCCCGTCCGGCGCCGGCAAATCGACCCTGTTGAACATCGTCGGCTGCCTCGACCGTCCCACCAGCGGCCGCTATGTCTTGGATGGAGTCGAGACCACCAAGCTCACGGACAAAGAGCGCGCCGGCCTCCGCAGCCAGCGGATCGGCTTCGTGTTTCAGTCGTTTCATCTCCTGCCGTACCGCACCGTGCTGGAAAACGTCATGCTGGCGGAGGTGTACCGCCGTAATACGACGAGCGGACGCAGCGAACGGGCGCTTGCCGCGATAGCGCGTGTGGGACTCGCGCACCGTGCTCATTTCCTGCCCACGAAGCTTTCCGGCGGCGAGCGCCAGCGCGTCGCGATCGCCCGGGCGTTGATGGGTTCTCCCAGCATGCTGATCTGCGATGAGCCGACCGGCAACCTCGATTCGAGAACCTCAGCCGAGATCCTGGATTTCCTTGAGACCCTGAACAGAGACGGTCTGACATTGATCATCGTGACCCATGACGAGACGATCGCCAGTCGGGCACCGCGTCGCGTGCACATCGTGGATGGTCGGGTTGACCGCGCGAAAGCCGAGATTCATCCGCGGCTTGTGGCGGTGCCTGCCCGCCGACCGGTTTTGCGATCTGGCATCACGCCTCGTGACCTGACGAACGAGGCGTTTGCCGGCATGTTCGCGCGACCCGGGCGCATGGCGCTGACAGTGCTGGGGGTTGTGATCGGATTATGCGCTCTGGTCGCCACAGTCGGACTGACCCGCACGGCCGGCAACCGCATCATCAGTCAGTTCGACCAACTTGCGGCGACGGAACTCTTCATCACCGCGCGGCCAGGCGCGGCAACGGGCACGGTCGATCCTAAAGCCATACCCTGGGATGCGCCCGCGCGACTGCAGCGCCTGAATGGAGTCGTCGCCGCGGGGACAATCAGCGATGTCGATGCCGGAGCGGCGCTGGTCAGCGCTTCACCGGTACGAGACCCGCTCAACCCGCGAGCGTTCAAGGTCGCGGTGCGGGCTGCCTCCCCAGACATGTTCGCAGCAGTGAGAGCTGTCCTCGAGACCGGGAGGCTTCCCGATGCCGGCCACTCCGAGCGGGCAGAACGGGTCGCCGTACTCGGGCCGGACGCCGCCCAGCGATTGGGGATCCACGGCGTCGAGCGCCTTCCCGCGATCTCGATCGGCGATCAACTCTATCTGGTGATCGGCACACTGCGAGACGTCGCCCGCAAGCCCGAACTGCTTGGCTCGATCATCATTCCGGAAGGTACGGCACGTCGCGATTTCCGCCTCGCCGGGCCGGGCACGGTGGTCGTCGAGACCAAGGTGGGCGCGGCCCAGCTCATTGCCGAGCAGGCGCGCATCGCGCTGCGGCCCGATGATCCCCGTGCGCTGAAGGTGCAGGTTCCCCTGGAGCCCCGGCGCGTGCGCGACGACGTGCAGACCGACCTCAACCTCATGTTTCTTCTCCTCGGCGGCCTATCCCTTGTCGTGGGCGCGCTCGGCATTGCGAACATCACGCTCGTGGGCGTCATGGAGCGCACCGGCGAGATCGGGCTGCGTCGCGCCATTGGTGCCACGCGTGGTCATATCGCCATGCAATTCCTGACCGAAAGCGCTTCCATGGGCGTAATCGGCGGCATCATTGGCGCGAGCCTCGGGGTCGTGATCGTCGTCGGGGTCGCAGCCTATCAGACGTGGACTCCGGTTCTTGATCCGGCCGCGCCGCTCCTTGCCCCGGTTGTTGGGGGCGCGATCGGACTGCTGTCCGGTCTCTACCCGGCATCACGCGCGGCGCGCCTGGAGCCAGCGGAAGCGTTTCGACACTAATCGAGTCTGAGATGCGCCTGCGAAATATCAGAAAGCCAATCACCGTGCCTGAACATGACTCACCCGGCCGCTCCCACGTGCGGGGCTATTCGTGATGGGGCTATTCGTGACAAGTGTCCCGACTGTCACACGCAGTGCCGCGGCAGCATTGCTTTGCGTCGGACTTTTTCTTCCGCGTCCCGCGGCCGCGGATGAGGACGTGGTCGAGCTCAAGCGCGCCGTCGAAGAGCTCCGCGCCACAAACCGAGAGCTCAGACAGCGAATCGAGGCGCTCGAAGCAGAGAAACCGAATGCCGAGCGCGCGCCTCCCTCCGCGCCCGCCGCTGCCGCGCCGGGGGCGAAACCCAAGGGCGCGGTCGCGGAGAAGCCGGCAGACGAGAACAAGACCGCGGCGGAACAGCGCACGCAGGAGCTTGAGCAGCGTGTCAAAGAATTGGAGGCCACTAAGACAGCGCAAGAGACCGCGACCCGCTCAATAATCCAGAGCGCGCTGTCGAAGACCGGCTCTAAGATAAACCAGTTCGTCACGCTCGGGGGCGCGATTGAAACCGTCGTAGCGAGAACTAAAGACTTTACCGGACAACGGAACGAGAGCGTCTCGTTAGGCACAGCGGAGATGGATTTTGAGACCAGGCCGAGCGAATGGGCACTCGGAAATCTGATCGTTGGGGGTGTTGATGGACTAAACGTCAGTCGGGCCACTCTAACCGTCGGGGATCTGCAGAGATTTCCGATTTACGTCAAAGCCGGGCGCGACGTCCTGCCGTTTGGGATTTCAACGGGGGTCCACCGTATCGATCTGGTATCGCTGAACGATCCACTCACGATCGACGCTTTCGCGACTCGCCGCAACGCGGTCGGCATCGGGTTTGCACTGCCTACGCCGCCGGCGGGTCCGCCCCCGAAGCCCCAAATCGTGCCTCCGTCGCGGCCGCTGGTCATCAACCCCCTCATCAGCTCCCTCAGCGAGTCTATGGGCTACGCTCCGCTTCCCGTACGGCGCACACCGCCGACTCCGGTGACGTTGCCGCCCGAGCCCCCGCCCTTCTACGGCGACCTGTTCTTCTACGACGCGAACACTGTCCGCGGTGTCACGAGGAAACTCGGCAGCAGCATAAACGGCAGGTTGGGCTATCGCACCAGTAGGCATTGCGGCCGAAACTATAGCGAGCTGGTCCACAGCAATATCTGCCCCTGGACTGCCGATCTGTCGGTGGACTATATCAGCTCGGTCTTCGACAGCGACTTCCTCCAGGGCGAATATCGCCCCTTCATTCCCCAGATCGGGAGGATTCCCGGCCTGGCGCCGACCCTGAGGGTGGGTTTCGGTCCCTACTCGTTCGTCGGCGAAATGAACGGGGCGACTAAGCCGGCGAGATTTATCGACGGCGCCGGCCGGTCGATCACCATTAGACCGTCAGCCTGGCAGGTTTCGGTCGCGAGGCAGTTCGACTGGAATCCCTGGTTGGAGTCGATCGGCAGCCAAGGTACTTATGTTGCGCTCGGTTATTCGAAAAGCCACGACCTGGGGGGGGTGTCGGACAACGACCTCACTCGTGTGGGATTCGTGCCCCAGGCTCGCCTGATCCTCACCGCGGCTGAATGGGTTGTCGAGGGTGTGAGGCTGGCCTTGGAATATTCGCGCAATCGGGACTACCCGACGGGCGAGGGAGGTACGGGAAGGCGAGCAGAGGGGATACAGCTTGCGCTCATGCTTACCTGGTAGAGCTCCTCGCGGACCGCCGGAGATTCCGCAGAACGCGTGCTTGCGTGACAGCGCGATTTGCTCTGAGAACTGCCACACCCTACCCGAAGGAGAACCTCACATGAAACCCACATACTTTCGACCCGAAGGAGAACCTCACATGAGGCCCACATATTTTCGACCAATAGTACACATGATTACCGCTGCGATTGCGGCGATGGTTGCCAGCTTCGCCCCCTCGGTTCTTGCGGTGGATGACCGGACTGATCTGCTAAAGATCGATCCTAGGAACTTCAGTCGACCAACCATCATCGACAACAAGTACATGCCGCTGAAGCCAGGTTCACAGCAGGTGTATGAGGGCTGGACGATGGACGAAGGCAAAAAGATACCGCATAAGGTCATTCAAGTCGTCACCGATCTCGTGAAGGAGATCAATGGAATTGAGACGGTCATTCTCTGGGAACGCGATTTCAAGGACGACAGGCTTGAGGAGTCCGAACTGGTGTTTCGCGCGCAGGACGATAAGGGCAACGTCTGGCATTTTGGCGAAGTAAAGGAAGTTTATGACGAGAACAATAAGCTCGTCGGCGCCAAGGTCTGGATGGACGGGGTCCTGGGCGCCAGATCAGGCATCATCATGCCGGCGAAGCCAGCCGTGGGCACACCAAGCTTTTCGCAGGGCTTCGCCAAAGGGGTGTACAACTGGGATGACCGAGGGCAGGTGCGGAACGTGGGCGAGAAGGTGACGGTTCCGGCGGGCACTTATAAGGACGTCCTCGTGGTTGAAGAATGGTCCGGTCCGGAGAAAAAAAAGGGCGGGCTCCAACTGAAATACTATGCCCCGGCCGTCGGCTACATACAGGTGGGCTTTGAGGGTAATGACCCCGTCCAGGAATATTTAGTCTTGACCAAAGAATCACAGCTCAATGCGAAAGAAATGGACGAGGTGCGCGCTGAAGCTCTACAGGTTGAGGAACGCTCCTACTACTACGGCCGGGATACCAAGCCGCCACGGCGCATCAAACAGTAAATCCCCTGCAGTTGTCCGCACTCACCGTGCGCTCGTATTGCCTGCACAGCGTGTCGTCGAGGCGACCTCCGATCGACGGCACGCCATTCCCGCCTCCGTCGCCGTTATGCCAGAGCCGTTGTGGTCCGGGATGGTCTACGGAGGGAGGGGCGAGCTAGAAAAAGCCAGTTCATAGAGGCTGAATATCTTGCTTCTCGGGTGATCATTGGACTTTCCTCGAACGCCGCTCGAGGAAAGTCTAGCCCGTTTCAGCTGCGGCGGCCGCCGTGAGCCTGGTGCGGCAACTGCTGGAACGCCTGCTGTCGCGGTTGAAAGCTTCTCGATGGGGCGGCGAGCGCGACGGGCCGCTCGTGGCGCGCTTCGGGACGCCATTGCGCGCGCGGCGCATCCGGGCGCCATTGCGGGCGCGGCGCCTCCGTGGGCGATTGCGGGCGCGGCGCCTCCGTGCGCCATTGCGGGCGCGGCGCCTCCGTGGGCGATTGCGGGCGCGGCGCATCCGGGCGCCATTGCGGGCGCGGCGCCTCCGTGGGCGATTGCGGGCGCGGCGCCTCCGTGCGCCATTGCGGGCGCGGTGCCTCCGTGGGCGATTGCGGGCGCGGGGTGCTCTGGATGATCGGCTGGCGCTGGGATTGCGGAACCTCGTGCCACGAGCGTGACCAGACACGAGGCCGCGTGACGAAGAGCGGGCGCGTGACGATGTTCACGTGGTTGACGAATACCACGCGCGGCGTCCACGGCCGCCAGAACACCGGGCGATACGCGGGCCACCACCACGTTCCATACACCACCAGCGGATCGTAGTAGCGCACGTACACGTATTGCGGGTAGACCGGCTGCACGGCGATCGCCTGGTCCTGCTGATAGACATACTGCTCGCCGTCGCTGCGCAAGTACCCGGACGCCTGAGCGCGCTGCCGCAGGGCCTGCACCGTGGCCATGGTCTGCGTCTGCTGGCCGAGGAAGGCGTTGCCCAGGTCGACGGTCCACTGCGGGCTATCGCCCATCCTGGCGAGCACGTCGGGATACGCGACCAGCGTCTTCACGCTCGGCTCCCACGGCTCGCCTTGCGCCATCTGCACCGCGTCGTCGCCGCTCACCCCCGGGTTGCGGCGCGACCAGTCCGCGGCCTGCGCGACCTGGTCGGGATAGACCGCCGCAGTGAGGATCTGCGAGAGGAGCGGATCGGGGTACAGCGCGATCGGGGCGAGCAGCGCGTCGAGCTCGGGCTGCGAGTACAGCCTCGACGACTGGGCCTGCGCGGGCGCAAGCGGCAGCAGCAGGCAAAGGGTTATAAGGAAGGTGCGCATAGTCGTATCAATGCTCAGCCTAGTCCCATCGTTGGCCAAAGATCCTCTCAATGTGTAACAGGATGTGTCCGCCTATTCCACTTTTGCCCCGGAGTCGCGGACCACGCGCTCCAGCAGCGGCGCTTCCGCTTTGATGTCCGCCTCGAACGCCTCGGGCGAAGCCGAGGGGGTGGCGTCCATTCCCTGCGCTGCAATTTTTTTCTTCACCTCCTGCTTGGCGAGTCCCTTGACCGCGGCCGCGTACAGCCGCTTCACGATGGGAGCGGGCGTCCCCGCGGGCACGTAGAGGCCGAACCAGAAGGTATAGTCGTAGGCAGGCAGGCCGGCTTGCGCGCTGCCGGGAATTCCGGGCACCGCCGGCGAGCCGTCGCGCATCGACACCGCCAGCGCGCGCAAGCGCCCGCTTCGCACGAAGCCCATCACCGTCGGTGAAGTCGCGAACATCACTTGAGTGTCCCCGGCGAGCAGCGATTGCGCGGCCGGGCCGCCTCCCTTGAACTGCACCGAGGTGAATTTCACTCCGGCGACGGATTCGAACAGCACCGCGGCGAGGTGCGGCGCCGAGCCGTAGCCCGCGCCGGCGTTGAACAGCTTTCCCGGATTCGCTCTTGCGAACGCGATCAGCTCCTGCAGGTTCGCGACCGGCAGATTGTTGTTGACCACGATGACCGTCGGCCCGGTGGCGACCTTGGTGATCGGCACGAAATCCTTGTCGTCATAGGGAAGCGATCTGTAAAGCGTCCTGTTGATCGCGTGGTTGTTCCCGTTGAGGACGGTGTAGCCGTCGGCGGGCGCCCTGGCGACCACCTCGGCGGCGATGTTGCCGCCGGCGCCGGGGCGGTTGTCGACGATGACCGCCGTGCCGAGGTCCCTCGACATCTCGTCGGCGATCAGCCGCGTGAGGAAATCGCCCGAGCCGCCGGGCGGGTAACCGACCACCAGGCGCAGCGGCTTGACGGGAAAAGCCTGCGCGCCGGCTTCGAGCGCAAGCGCGCAGGCTGCGAGAAAAACCAGGGCACGCAGCATGCAGCGCAGTTTACACAAGGCGATTATCCCCGCGGCAGCGGCAAGGCGTAGATTCGTCAAAGCCGGCTGTCAGGCATGCTCGCCTGATTACGGGTAGCGTTCAGTTCTGAGGAGGGCTGCCCGTGCTGAACCGTCTTTGCCGTTTGCTCGCGCTGTCGGCTGCGCTCGCTTCGTTCTCCGCGGCGGCGCAGTATCCCGGCAAGCCCGTTCGAATCGTCGTTCCCTTTTCACCTGGAGGCACGACCGACATCCTGGCGCGCGCCGTTGGCCAGAAGCTCACTGAAGCCTGGTCACAGCCCATCGTTATCGATAACCGTCCCGGCGCGAGCGGCATGATCGGCGCTGAATCGGTCGCGAAGGCGGCGCCGGACGGCTATACGGTGCTGATGGCATCAGTCGCCGAAGTGGCCATCAACCAGAGCCTGTACGCGAGGATGACCTACGATCCGCTCAAGGATCTGGCGCCGGTGACGCTGGCGGGATTCACGCCGCTCGTCCTGGTCGTTCATCCGTCGGTACAGGCGTGGTCGGTGAAACAGCTCATCGGGCTCGCAAAAGCGAATCCGGGCCGCTTCACCTTCGCCTCACCCGGAAACGGCAGCGTGCAGCACCTTTCGGGCGAACTGATGAAGACGGTCGCGCGCGTCGACATCACACACGTTCCGTATAAGGGCGGCGCCCCTGCAGTGACGGACCTCGTTGGCGGCCAGATTTCGATGTTTTTCGCGGGGATGCCGATCGTCATGCCGCACGTCAAGGCGGGGAGATTGCGCGCCCTCGCGGTGACGGTGACCAAGCGCTCCCCGGCTGCGCCGGACGTGCCGACCATGGAAGAAGCCGGCGTGCCGGGTTTCGACATCAGCAACTGGTTCGGGGTGTACGTGCCAGCCGCAACGCCGAAACCCGTCATCGCGAAACTGAACAGCGAAATGTCCAGGGTGCTGAATCTTGCGGACGTCAAGGAGCGTCTGGCAGAACAAGGTCTCGAAACGGTCGGGAACAGCGTGGAGCAGTTCGACGCGTTCTTCAAGGCTGAAATCCTGAAGTACGACAGGATCATCAGGCAGTCCGGAGCGCGCCCCGACTGATTCAACGCCTCCGGGGGGCTAGCGCATTACGAGAAAAACCAGGGCACCGAACATGCCGCCCAGTCTACGCAAGACGATGTCCCGTGCCGGCACTTGCGGCGGTGGATCGCAGCATGTTGCGAGCTGCAATAACCGCCGCCGATCAGTGGTATTGCGGTTGGGCCTTCGGGCGTTTCAATTTTCTCCATGTCCGCCGGTCGCGCTATTGTGCGAAGCTCTGCGCCGGAGGATTCGATGAAATTACTCTTGACTTGGATCTCCGTGCTTGGCGTGGCTGAACCGGAATGAGACTGGGCCTGTTCATGATGCCGATGCACCCGGCGCAGCGCGATCCGGTGCACACCCTGCAGGAAGACCGCGAGGCAATTATCCTCGCGGACCGGCTCGGCTTTTACGACGCCTTCGTCGGCGAGCACCTCACCGACCGCTGCGAGAACGTGACCAACAGCCTTATCTTCCTCGCCACCCTGATCAGCGACACGAAGACCATCAAGCTCGGTACGGGGACGTCGAACCTCTCGCACAGCCATCCGACGCTCGTCGCGGCGCACGCGGCGATGTTCGATCATCTGGCAAAGGGCCGCTTCATTTTCGGCATCAGCCCCGGGGCGCTCGCCTCCGACGCCGAGGCGCTCGGCCTCGGCCTCGCCATGGAGGAGCGCAATAAGCTGTTCGCCGAATCCATCGACGTGATCCTCGCCATCTGGGAGCGCGAAGCGCCTTACGACATCGATTTTCCCGGCAACCGCTTCAAGGTGACGACCGCGCAGACGCTGCTTCCCGAGCTGGGCCGCGGATACATGTACAAGCCTTATCAGAAGCCGCGTCCGGAGATCGTTGGCACGGTGGTCGCGCCGCATTCCAAGGGCGTCATCGCAATGGGCGAGCGCGACTTCCACCCTATGTCCGCGAATTTCCTGCTTCCCCATTGGCTGCCGAGTCACTGGGCCAATTACGCCGCGGGGAAGTCGAACGCGGGACGAAAAGCCGATCCGGCCGATTGGCGGGTGGCGCGCACGATTTTCGTCGCGGGACGAGGACGACAGCGCCGTGACGCTCGAGCGGCTGCTCGACCAGCTCGTCCTGTGCGGAACGGTGGACAGCGTGGTCCACCAGATACTCGCCCTGCGCGAGCAGGTGGGCGAGTTCGGCGAGCTCGTCTATGCCGGGATGGACTGGGTGGATCCGCAGCTAGGACGACGCTCGATGGAGCTGATGGCGACAGAAGTCATGCCGCGCATCAACCGCGCCATCGGCCGCAGGCGCCCCTGATGGGTAAAGACATTCATATTCAGTGGTTAAGCGACCCTGGAGAACATGACTACCCGGCCGCGGAGTCGTATTTAAGCCTTCTCTACGACACGACCAGGGTTACAAGGCTAATCAAGCAACTCAAGCAAGCGCCGATATCAAAGTTCAAAGCCAAAGACGTATTCAGAGCTTCAGGTCTCTCTTTATTGGGGATCAGCAATTCGCACGTCGAAAAAGACCGGAAGAAAATCCTGAGGGGTGAGAAGCTTTCCCCCCTCTTGCTTGTAAGGGACGAAAAAAATGGAAAACTCCTGATCGCGGACGGCTACCACCGGATGTGCTCTGTATATTCGTTTGACGAGGATGCACTGATCCCATGCAAAATAGTGTGATGTGCGATTCATGCCAGGAGCACTGGGAGCGTCAGCGGGCGCTCAGTCGAGATGTCGAAGAAGCCAGAGCGAGCCTCAATGATGCGCTCGCTCGGCGTACAGCATTGCGCTAGCTCCCTTGGATCGAACAGGCGTAGTGCCTCGAGGCTACGGTTCCGTCGCCATGGCGTTTCATTGGCTCACCGCGGTCTTGGTGCTGGCGGCGTTTGTTATGAGTCCGGGTGGCTCAGAGCAACAGGTTTATTCTGCAGCGAAGGACTTCGATCGCCAGTTCCACGAGGTATTGGGACTGACGGTGTTCAGTCTCACACTATTGCGCTTCGTATGGCGAGCGTTTGCTGCGTCGCCGCAGTTGCCCTCGACGCCGCGGTGGATGAACCGCATATCGTCGATCGTGCGGGGATTCCTGTACGCCTTGCTCGTCGCGACGCCCGTGACCGCGATAGCGGGCGCCTGGCTTGAAGGTCATCCCCTCACGCTTGGAATATTGGGCAATGTAGCGCCGATGGTTCCCGAGGCTCACGCCGCCGGGCAAGCAGTCGCGAAGATCCACACGATCCTGGGTGATGCGGTCGTCTGGCTCGCCGGCTTCCACGCTGCCGCGGCGCTATTCCATCATTTCGTTCTGCGCGACGAGGTCCTCCTGTCGATGCTTCCGCCACAGTGGAGACGCCGGCTTCGGGAGGTTTAGTCAACGGATATCGGCGCCAGCCGTTCTTGCGGAGGCGGCGCGAAGCGGGTGCGCCGTAATCGGGAGGGGTATCACGAGCGAATGAGCGACTTCCAGGAACGCATCGACTCAACCGCAATCACGCAGCAGCAAATCTCGGGAGGGACAGCCATGAATGCACATCGTAGATTGGCGCTGACGATGCTGATCGGCGCGATGCTTGCCGGCATTGCGGGAACTGCTCCCGCACAGCAAAAGGGGAAAACGCTCAAAAAGCAAATCGTCGGAACCTGGACCTTTGTCTCGGCGCTCGATGTGAAAGCAGACGGCACCGTGAGCAACCGCTGGGGTTCCAATCCGAAAGGCATTTTCATGTTCGACGGGAACGGCAATTTTGCGCAATTCATCACGCGCTCGGACCTCCCCAAATTCGGGGCCAAGAGAATAGACCAGGGGACTGCCGAGGAATTCAAGGCGGTCATGAGCGGACTTGTCGCCAGTTTCGGCACGTATACGGTCAACGAGGCCGAGAAGACAGTCATCACTCACGTTGAGGGAAGCGTTCTTCCGGATCTCGTGGGGGTCGATCAGAAGCGAAAAATCCTTTCGCTCACCGCGAGCGAACTGACGTACGCCAATCCCACCGCGGTGACCGGGCTAGCCGCCGAATCAACATGGAAGCGAGTCGTACCACGGCGCTAGCCGCGGTTACTACTCGCACGATCGAGGCCGCCCTGTCTCGCGCCTTTTGTTTCATGCTCCTGGTTCTCGCTGTCGGCGCGCCAGCGCTCGCGCAGCAGGACTATCCGGGCCGGCCGATCCACTTGATCACGCCGGCCGCGCAAGGCGGCACGACCGATCTCCTGGCGCGCGTCTTCGGCGCTCGCCTGACAGAGGTGTTCAGGCAGCAGGTCGTGGTAGACAACCGCGCGAGCGCATCCGGCGTGATCGCCGGGGAGCTGACCGCGAATGCGCCGCCCGACGGCTATACGCTGTTGCTCGCTTACCACCAGCACACGATCAACGCGGCGCTGAATCCCAGGTTGCCGTACCACCCGGTGGAGAGCTTCACGCCGATCACGCAGCTCACGTCCGCGCCGCTCATGCTGGTCGTGAACCCCTCGACGCCGGTGAGGAACCTGG
>WNGC01006172.1_pt1 | contig 13799 bp, 16 predicted proteins | sample 5400051 | NCBI WGS metagenome assembly WNGC01 (sample SAMN13153368, study PRJNA577476) | soil metagenome | isolation source: 20 cm soil or saprolite under grassland replicate 2 | place: USA:California | collected 2016-06-15 | reverse complement strand
CAGGATGAGTTCACTGATTTCAGCGTCCCGGTGCGCGAGTTCTCTGGTCTCCGCGTCGGGATTCTTGGTCTCGGCGGGATCGGATCGGCGGTGGCGCGGCGAGCGCTGGCACTGGGGATGAGTGTCGCCGGCGTACGACGCAGTCCAATGCGCGGCGCCCCGAACGGTGTCCGTTTGTTCGGGCCATTGGCGGACTTGCCACGCTTGGCGGCCGAGAGCGATTGTCTCGTCATCGCTGCGCCCCATACCGCGGAGACCGCCGGAGTCGTGAGCCGTGCCGTGTTGCAGCGGCTTCCTCGGAACGCGCTCGTGGTGAACGTCTCGCGCGGTTCGCTGCTCGACGAAGCCGCGCTCCTCGATCTACTGGACGCGGGACAGCTGGGCGGCGCGGCGCTGGACGTGTTTGCCGTGGAGCCCCTGCCGGCGGGTCACCCGTTCTGGAAGCATCCAAAGGTGCTCGTAAGTCCTCATGTGAGCGCTGTTTCCGGCCGTTTCTGGGAGCGTGAGACGGCTCTCATCGTGGATAATATCAAGCGCTATCTTGCAGGAGCGCCGCTCACGAACGTGGTCGACCTCGAGGCCGGATACTGAATGGAAAAAATCATCAAGGCCGCCGTGGATCGCGGGGCGTCGGACCTGCACATCAAGGCCGGCGATGTCTTCCGTGCGCGCATCGACGGGAAGCTCGTTCCGCTCACCAAGCAGCGCCTCACGCCCGACCAGACCAAGGCGATTGCCCTGCGCCTGATCGCCAACGAGGAAGATCGCGCGCGCATCGACAAGGTGCGGGACTACGACTGCTCGTGGGGCATGCCGGGGATCGGCCGGTTTCGGGTCAACATCCTGCGCCAGCGCTCCTCGTTCATGATCGTGATGCGCGTAATTCCGTTCGACGTGCCGACCTTCGAGACGCTGAAGCTGCCCGCGGTCCTCGCCGAGGTGGCCACGGCAGAGCGCGGCATGATTCTCGTCACCGGGGTGACGGGGTCGGGGAAGAGCTCGACGATGGCGGCGATCATCAACCATATCAATCAGACGCAGCACCGCCACATCCTCACGCTCGAGAATCCCATCGAGTTTCTGCATCGCGACATCAACTGCTCGGTGACGCAGCGCGAGATCGGCGTCGATACGGACGATTTCCGCACCGGACTGCGGGCGGCGTTGCGCCAGGATCCCGACGTGATTCAGATCGGCGAAATGCGGGATTCCGAGACGATCGATACGGCGATGAAAGCCGCGGAGACCGGGCACCTCCTCGTGTCGACGCTGCACACGCCCGATGCCGTGACGACCGTAGGCCGGATCGTATCGATGTTTCCGCCCGAGGAGCAGGAAATCGCGCGTCTCAGGTTTTCGGAAGCGGTGCACGCCGTCGTATCGCAGCGGCTGCTGCCGCGCGCGGACGGCCACGGCCGGGCCGCGGCGCTCGAGGTGTTGCTCGCGACCGGAACCGCCCGGGACATGATTCGCAATCGGGATCGGACGCCTGCTCTGCACGATTACATCAAGGATTCCCGCGAGCAGTACGGCATGCAGACGTTCGACCAGCACCTCATGGATCTCGTCGCCGAGGACGTCGTCACCTACGAGACGGCGCTCGCGGCATCGTCCAATCCCTCGGACTTCCAGCTCCAAGTGCGCACGCTCCGGCGTCGTTCACGCGTCGTGCCTCCGACCCAGCCGGTGCCCGCGCCGGCAGCCGCGCCGGCGGCAGACAAGCCGGAGGCGATTACGGACGATCTGTCGAGCATGCTCCCGCCGTGAACGGAGTATTTGCGCCGATTCCCACGCCGTTCGATCAAGCGAGCGGCGATGTCGCGCTGCACCAGCTCCGACACAATGTCTCCCGCCTTCTCGCCGACGGTGTAAATGGCATTGTGGTCTCAGGGTCCACGGGCGAAGCGCCGCTGCTCGATGCGGACGAGCAACGCCGCCTGGTGGCGACCGCGCGCGAGGCGATGCAGGACGGCGCCTGGCTGGTTGCGGGGACGGGCGCGGAATCGACGCGGCAAACCGTCCAGCTTACGAAGGCTGCGGCGGAGGAAGGCGCGGACGCCGTCTTGGTGCGGCCGCCCGGCTATTTCGCCAACGCCGTCAATCCGGCGACTCTGGCCGGCCATTTCCGCGCGGTTGCGGACGCCAGCCCGATCCCGGTACTGCTCTACAACATTCCGAAATACACGCATCTGCCTTTGGCGGCGGGGTTGTTGCAGCAGCTCGACGGCCACGAACGCATCGCCGGCGTCAAAGACTCGTCCGGCGACCTGAAGAACCTCGCCGCGTATCGTGCAGCCGTGCCATCGTGGACGGTGTTCGCGGGTTCGGCGTCGCTGCTCTACGCGGCGCTCGAGTTGGGGTGTCAAGGAGGCGTCATCGGGGTCGCGTGCTTTGCGCCGCGGCTGTGCGTCAGTCTGGTCGCCGCTTTTCAGAACGGCGACCGGGTCGTCGCCGGGCGCATGCAAGAACGCGTTGGGCCGTTGGACAAGGAGATCGTCGGCAAGTGGGGGCCCGCCGGCGTGAAGGCGGCGATGGATGCCGTGGGATTGTATGGCGGGCCGCCGCGCGCCCCGCTCGCTCCCATTTCCGCGACGGATCGCGAGCGCATCGCCGCGCTCGTGCGCGGTGACTGACTACGCCGCGCTGCTCCGCGAGCTGGCCATCCCGCGGCTCGTCGGTACCGCCAATCATCAGAAGGTTCGGAATGTTTTGACGCGTGAGCTCGTGTCGCGTGGCTTCACCGTTGAGGAGCAATCGTTCTCAGATCGCCCGTCCCGGGCGCTGTTCGGCGTACCGGAGCTGATCCATGGTGTGAATCTCATCGCTACTCGATCCACCCAACCGCCGAACCGTCCAACCGCCTGGTTGGTTGCGCACTACGACTCGAAAGGCCAGCCGATCGCCATGGCGCTACGGCTGCTCGGCGTTTTTTCCCTCGTCCTCGCCATGATCGGCTTCTTCGTTGTCCCCGGGCCTGCTCTCGTCTTCCTGATCATTGGCGTCCTGATTCTTTCTCAAAATCGCGTGACCGATGACTCGCCGGGAGCGGTGGATAATGCGACGGCACTCGTCGCGGTGCTCATGACGGTGGACCAGTTAGGAGCTGCGCACCATGTCGGGGTGATCTTCCCGGACGGGGAAGAATTCGGTCTGCTGGGTGCCCGCGCGTTGGTGCGGGAACGTGCTGGAATATTTGACGGTGCCGCGATCGTGAACCTCGATGGTCTCGATGATGTTGGCGCTCCCGTCGCGTTTCTGCATCGGCCCGGCAAGGTCGGCGAAGCGGTCGCGCATTCCCTCGACGCGACCCGCTCGCGGTGGCTGCCGGTGGTCGTGGATGGCATCGTGCTCGCGCGCGTCGGGGCCGAGTGCGTCACGATCCTCAAGGGAAACTGGCGCACCATGCGTGTCGTCCATACGCCCAAGGACACGGCGCAACGGCTCACACTCGCCGGCGCGGGGCAGGTCGCCGAAGGGCTGGCGCGCGCGTTGCGCGGGGCATAGCTTCCTTCAGAGGATACTCCAGAGGCCCCCGCCGGGGGCTTTTTTGTTGCCACCAAGGAGCGACGGTGTTCGGACCCAAGACCCACTGTGTCGTCGTGGTCGGCGCCCAGTGGGGAGATGAGGGAAAAGGCAAGATTGTTGACGTCCTTGCCGAACGCGCCGATCTTGTCGTGCGCTACCAGGGCGGGGCAAATGCCGGCCACACGGTGGACACCGGTGCCGGCGAGTTCGTGCTGCACCAGATCCCCTCGGGCATCCTGCAGGGTGCGGTGTGTGTCGTTGGGAACGGCGTGGTGCTGGACCCGGAGCAGCTCTTCGCCGAGCTCGACGCGCTCGAAGCGCGCGGCGTTCGCACCGAGCACAAACTGCACATCTCCGACCGCGCGCACCTCACCTTGCCGTATCACAAGCTGCTGGATCGCGCGCGCGAGAAGAAAGACAAGATCGGCACGACGGGGCGGGGGATCGGCCCGACCTACGAAGACAAGTACGGCAGGCGGGGGATACGCGTGGGCGACCTGCGCAATCTCCAGCGGACGCAGGAGCTCGTGCGCGCGCGCGTCGAGACGGCGAATCAGATGCTGGGGCTGTTGTCCGGCGAGCGCGCGAGCGGGGAGCGCGCTGACGTCGAGGAGCATCAACAGCTGATCGAGCGTCTGGCGCCGCGCTTGCTGCCGCTCGCCGTCGACGCGAGTCGCGTCGTCTGGGAAGCGCTCGAGCGCGGCGAATCGGTTCTGCTCGAGGGGGCGCAAGGGGCGCTGCTCGACGTCGATCATGGGACGTACCCATACGTCACGTCGTCCAACACGACGGCGGGCGGCGCGGCAGTGGGTGTCGGCATCGGCCCCACGGCGATCGATGCCGTGCTCGGCGTGGTGAAGGCCTACACGACACGTGTTGGGAATGGCCCGCTGCCCACCGAAGCGGCGCCCGACGTCGCCGAACGGATTCGCGCGCTCGGCGGTGAATTCGGGGCGACGACCGGCCGCCCGCGTCGGTGTGGATGGTTCGATGCGGTCGTCGTACGCTATGCCGTGCGCGTCAACGGACTGACGGGGCTCGCCGTCACAAAGCTCGACGTGCTGGACAGCTTCGCGGAGATTCCCATCGGCGTAGGGTACCGACTCGACGGAGAAACCATCGACTCGATGCCGCCCGACGTGGAGACGATTGCCAGAGTGGAGCCGATCTACGAGATGGTGACCGGCTGGCAGAAGCGCCTGAATGAAGTTCGCAAACTCGCTGACTTGCCTCCCGCCGCGCGCGCGTACGTGGACCGACTGCAGGACCTCGCGGGCGCGCCTGTGCGATACGTCAGCGTCGGGACCAGGCGGGACCAGATCATCGAAGTGCGTTGATATTCGCCGCAAAAAGCCATAAATCGTGCATAAAGCAGCACTCTTCCATGCTCTCGAACCAAACGGGAGCGATTGATGTGACTGAGGTTACAGATAAGGCATCGTTTTTGCCTAATTTCCAGCCAGAAATCTCTGCTAAGGGCAAACCGTCGGCGACGGCGGGGCGCAAAGCCAAGGGGTCTCGGTAACCGAGATAGCCCAGCTGCCAGAGGCGACCCAAGCGCCTTGCCCCATGCGAGAAGGAGTTCGCTTCGCTCACATCGGGTTCTAGGGCGCACGGTGTGTGGCAGGCGATCACCCCCTGGGGAAACTCAGGGGGTTTCTCGTTTTTCTAACCCTCGACGTCTGGGCGTCTGGGCGTCTGTTAACGTTGTCCCATGCCCGTCGTCGTCGTTGCTCCCGCCGCTTTCAAAGGCACCATGGGTCCACGCCAAGTCGCAGATGCGATCGCCGTAGGTGTGCGGCGCGCCCTGCCGGATGCCTCGGTCCTGGAGTGTCCGATCGCCGATGGCGGCAATGGTCTGCTCGACGTCGTGCTCCCCACCGGATCATTGCGTGAGCGGCTTTCGGTCACGGGCCCGATCGGCGAGCCCGTCGCGGCTGAGTTGGGATGGATCGATAGCGACACGGCGATTCTCGAGAGCGCATCGGCGTGCGGCCTCGCGCTGGTCGAACCGGAAGACCGCGATCCGATGCGGACGACGTCGCGCGGCGTAGGCGAGCTGATTTGGACGGCGGCGGATCGTGGCGCGAAGACGGTCGTCGTCGGCCTCGGTGGCACCGCCACCGTGGACGGCGGTACCGGCGCCGCGCGCGGAATCGGCTGGACATTCGAAAACGCGAGTGGGGACGGACTCGCGGAAGGGGGCGGCTCACTCGGCGATCTCGTGACGTTTGCCCCCGGGTGGGGGCTCGCGGCTCGCGTCGTCGCGCTGGCGGATGTCGCGACGCCGCTACTCGGTCCCGAAGGTGCGGCGCCGGTGTTTGGCCCGCAAAAAGGAGCGCGCCCCGAGGAAATTCCGCTTCTCGCAGCGGGCCTTGCGAAGCTCGCCACGCTCTGGTCGCTGGCCGGGCGGCCGGAACTCGGTGTGATGCCTATGGGAGGCGCTGCCGGCGGCCTGGGCGCGGGTCTGGTTTTTTTCGCCAAGGCCGAGCTTGTGGGCGGTGCCGAATGGGTACTGGAACGCGTCGGTTTCGATGCCGCGCTGGCGAAAGCCGATCTCGTCATCACCGCGGAAGGCGTGTTCGATCGCACGTCGCTGGTGGGAAAAGCAACCGGTGAGGTGGTCAGGCGTGCCCAGGCTGCCAGGAAGCAGATCGCAGTCGTCGCGGGCCGCGTGGAGGGGCTGATCGGCGTGCATGCCGTGGGTGGCGATGGCGGCCGCACGCTCGACGGCCGGGATCTGGCGCAAATGGCGGAACAGGTCGCGCGCGAGGCCCTGCGTTTGTAACTTCCGGCTCCCTATGCCCCCCGTCGATAAAACGATGGACAAGCTCGTGTCGCTGGCCAAGCGACGGGGCTTCGTGTTTCAGTCCTCGGAGATCTATGGCGGCCTCGGCTCGGTCTGGGACTATGGGCCGCTGGGCGTCGAGCTCAAGAAAAACATCAAGGAGCGCTGGTGGCGCTCGATGGTGCACGAGCGGGAGGACATCGAGGGCCTCGACGCTGCGATCCTGATGCACCCCAAGGTCTGGGAAGCGTCCGGGCACGTCTCAGGATTCACCGACCCGCTCGTCGACTGCAAGCAGTGCAAGAATCGCTTTCGGGCCGATGATCCGAAGATCAAGGGCACCCCCGGCCAACCCGACGCGCAGTGCCCTGTGTGCGGCTCGAAGGGGACGCTCACCGCGCCGCGCCAGTTCAACCTGATGTTCAAGACGTTCATGGGACCGGTGGAGGAGCAGGCCGCCGTGATCTACCTGCGGCCCGAGACGGCGCAGGGGATTTACGTCAATTACTTGAACGTGCTGCAATCGGCCCGCCAGAAAATCCCGTTCGGCATCGCGCAGGTCGGGAAGGCGTTCCGCAACGAGATCACCCCCGGCAACTTCATCTTTCGCACGCGCGAATTCGAGCAGATGGAAATGCAGTTCTTCGTGAAGCCCGGCAGCGAGAACGAATGGTTCGAGTTCTGGCGCGACGCCTTCGACATCCAGTACGAGTTTCCCTTTGGATGGCAGGAGTTCGAAGGGATTCACAACCGTACCGACTTCGATTTGACAAATCATCAGAAGCATGCGGGCAAGAAGCTCGATTACCTCGATCCCAAGACGAACGACCGCTTCATCCCCTATGTAGTCGAAACGTCCGCCGGGGCGGACCGCACGACGTTGGTCGTGCTCTGTGATGCGTACCGAGAAGAAGACGTCGGCGGCGCAGAGGCGGCGGAGGGCGGTGAGCAACGGGTGGTGCTCAAGCTCAAGCCATCGTTGGCACCGCTGAAGGCGGCGGTCTTTCCGCTCGTCAACAAAGACGGCATGCCCGAGCTGGCCCATCGCATGTATGACGATCTGCGCCGCCACTTCAACGTCTTTTACGACGACGGCGGATCGATCGGGCGCCGCTATCGCCGGCAGGATGAAGCCGGCACGCCGTACGGCATCACCATCGACGGCCAATCGACGCAGGATCAGACCGTGACGGTGCGCGACCGCGACACGCTGAAGCAGGATCGCGTCGCCGCGGGGAAGCTGGTTGACTACCTGCAACAGAAGCTGGCAGGTTGACCCTCGAAGACTTTCGCGCGCTCGTTCGTCGCCTGCAGCAGCAGATTCCCGATCAATTCGAAACCGGCGTCGTCGATGTCGCGATCAGCCCGAAGACCGTGCCTGATCCAGTCCATCGCGGGGTCTTCACGATGGGGGAGTGCATTCCGCTCTCGTGGACCGGCGACGGCTCCGATCTGCAATCGCGGATCATGCTGTTTTACGGATCGTTTTTAGCTCTCGCGCGCGGGCGACATGATTTCGACTGGCGCGCCGAGACGTGGGAAACTCTCACACACGAGATCCGCCACCATCTGGAATTCCGCGCCCATGTCGACCTGCTCGAGGCGTATGATTGGGCGGTCGAACAAAACGTCGCGCGTCTCGAAGGCCAGGCCTTCGATCCGTTGTTTTACCGCTCGGGTGAGCGCATCGCCGAGCACGTCTACAAGGTCGAGGACGATGTATTCATCGAAGCAGATGGTGAATTCACATGGCACGGGCGGCGCTATCGCGCTCCCGTGGCGGGCATTCAGCCACCTGCCTTCCTGACGCTCGAAGGGCTGGCGGAGGCGCCACACAGCGCCGCAGTGCTCGTGATTCCGAAGAGGATCGCGTTGCGCGACTTGTGGAGCCGGGCACCCGTGACGCAACGTGCGGCGCAGGTGCAGCCGATCGATGGCTAAGCGCGTCCTCGTCGCTGCTCGCGATTTATTCTTTCGCGCCAAGCTTCAGGAGCTGGTGCGCGCCAGCGGTGCAGAGAGCACGCGTGAAGAACCCTACGATGTGGCGGTTGTGGAGCTGGGAAAGCCCGGTGTTGCGGATCAAATCCGCGATCTTGTGGCACGCGGGACTGCCGTTCTTGCGTTCGGCTCGCACGTGGATGCCGGCGAGCTGCGCGCTGCACGAGCGCTCGGCGCGCGCGCAGTGCCGAATTCAGAAGTCGAATCGGCGCTGCACGCGCTACTCCAAGCCTAGGAGCGGTTCCGGTTGCGCGTCGCCGCTGCCTTCTTGGCGGAGCGCGACCGTTCGGCGCGAGACCGCCGGCGCGCTACTGAATGCGCCTGGCGTGACAGCGCTCGCGACGAGGCGCCGGACCGGCCCTCACGCTTCAATGCGGTACGGGTTGCCTGCGCCCGCTTGCGTGAGGGACGCTCACCACTCTCTCCGCGTTCCTCATCACGCTCCGCCTTCTCGCGTGTTTCCGGTGACGACCCGCTCGATGGCGGCAGGTCGACGCCGGCGCGGCGTGCCTTCGAGAGGCCGATGGCAATGGCCTGCTTCGTTGAACGCACGCCGTGTTTCCCCTCTCGTACGTGATGCATTTCCTCACGGACAAACTCGCCCGCCTGTGTGCTCGCCGACTTCCCTGCGCGCTTATCTCGCTCGGCGCGCTCGAGTGTCTCTTTCTCAGGCATGTTATTTCACCTCGAACTCTTTCGTCCCGGCGCTGGCGCCATTGAGGGTCACTTCGAGCCGGTAGTGCCCCTTCGGGAATCCGTCCGGCTTGGAGATATGGAATTCGGTGCGCGTCGGGCCCGTCGGATGAATGTCCCGTGTCCCGTCTTCCACGACCGTACTGTCCTGATAGACCCACCGCACGCCCACCGTAGCCGGCGCGGCGCCTTTGGTCTCAACCGACGCATACACCATGTCGGCGGGACGGAAGGTCGTCGTTTTGTCCTTGATCGTCAGGTCCGCGTTGATCGCGCGGCCAAGGTCGATGTTCGAGACGGCGATCGTGTTCGCGCCGCCGCTGGTGTTCGTGTTGCCTCGCGCCTGATTGCCGCACGCCGCGGCGGCGATGAACGCTGCACAGCTGAGAGCAAATGCAGAAACGCGCCTGGTACGCATGACTGTCTCCTGGAATGGTGACTACGGCAGACGGAGTGTCTGTCCGGGCTGAATGAGATCGGGATCCTGGATGCTGTCGCGGTTGGCGTCGAAGATCTTATGCCAGTCGTTCTCATTGCCGTACACACGCTTGGCGATCTTCGAGAGACTGTCGCCCTTTACCACGACGTACGTGCGCGATCCATCGCGCGACTCGGGAGCGGTCGACGAACTGCCGCTCTCCACATTGCCGAAGTCGGGTATACGCATAACGCCTCCTCGCCGTCAGTATCGACGTGGAACGGCGGCAGTCGCAATGCGTCTTTGGGTGGGGTTAGGGCTTAATTCCGGTCGAGCAACCCCGCGGCGACGCGCAGATCGGCGGTAAAGCGCTCCATCTCGCGATGCCGCTCCTCCGATGTCTGCTGGCGGAGAATGGACGACGGATGCACCGTCGCCAGGGTATTGGGTGCGAGGCGGCTCGGCACGAGCTTCCCGCGCTCGCGCGTGACGCGAAAATCGGGGCCGAGCAGCGCCTGCGCAGCGGTCGCGCCAAGACACACGAGGATCTGCGGTTTGATCAGCTCGATCTCTTTGTCGAGCCACGGCAAACAGGCGGCGACTTCGCGCGCGTTCGGCTTCTTATGGATCCGTCGCTTCCGGCTCGCCGTCCATTTGAAATGCTTGACGACATTCGTGACGTACGTATCGGCGGGGTCGATTCCGGCTTCCGCCAATGCGGAATTCAGCACGCGACCCGCCGGACCAACGAATGGCGCTCCCGCCAGATCTTCGTCATTGCCCGGCTGTTCGCCGACCAGCAGGATCTTCGCGTTCACGCGGCCGGCGCCGAACACCGTTTGCGTCGCATGCGCGTACAGCGGACACCCATGACATCCTGCCGCTGCGCGCCGCAACGACGTCAAAGACAACTGTCTCGGCAGGTAGGGGACAGCGCTCGTCCACGTTTGTCTGGTCACCGGCATACGCGTACTACCCCGCGACGCCGCAGGGACTCCATTATCACGAGGAACCGCCCCGCAAGCCGGCGATGTATTTTTCCAGCATGCCACGGCATAAGCGTATTGACGTCATCGTGCTGGGCGCCGGGGCCGCGGGCCTTGCCGCAGCGCGCGATCTCTCTCACGCCGGATTGCGGATTACCGTTGTCGAGGCTCGTCCTCGCATCGGTGGGCGCATCCTCACCCTGCACGATCCGCGATCGCCATTGCCGCTCGAGCTGGGCGCCGAATTCATCCACGGGGAAGCGCCGGAGACGCTGTCCGTCGCTCAGGCTGCACGCCTGATGGTGCTGGAACTGCCGGACCTGCGCGAGACTGCCACCGCGGGGCGATTCCGGCCAATGCACGCGTTCTGGGAGGTGATCGACGGCATGAATCGCGATCTGGCGCGCCGTCTCGCCCGGCGGGGGAAAGACTTCCCGGTGAGCGAATACCTCGACGATCCCTCGGTGGCGGCGAGTCAGCGCGCCTTGCTCCGGGATTTCGTGCAGGGCTTTTACGCTGCGCGTCCGGAGCGGTTGAGCGCGAAATCGCTCGCCGAAGAACGCGACAGCGGTGTCGAAACCGATGGGCGGGAGGATAAGCAATTCCGCATCGCCAACGGCAACGACGCCATCGCCCAGTGGCTGCGGGATGGACTCGATCCCGATCGCACGGAAGTGCGGCTGAGCACAGTCGCCGAGTCGGTGACGTGGCAGCGCGGAGACGTCCGAGTCGAATGTCGCGGTGGCGATGGCGTGTTGTTGCCGCCGCTCAGGGCCCGCGCCGCCGTCGTCACGTTACCGCATGCGGTGCTCAAAGCCGGCGGGCTTCGTTTCGAGCCGCCCCTGCCCGCGAAGCAGCGCGCACTGGCCGGTCTCGAGACGGGCCAGATTTTCAAGATTGTGCTGCGCTTCCGCCGGGCATTCTGGGAGGAAGGCGATTTCCTCAAAGAGCGTCGCAACGGCGGACCGACGTCCCAAGCCGAAGCACTGAACTTTCTCCAGTCGCACGGCGCCGAGGTCCCGACCTGGTGGACTGCGCTGCCGGCACGGGCGCCGTTGCTGACCGGATGGGTGGGCGGGCCCAACGCGGAGACGTTGCTGGCCGAGGAACCACTCACGCGGCTCGAGCGCAGCCTCGTCGCGCTCTCCGATGTCCTCGCCGTGCCGCGCCGCGAGCTCGAGCTCCAGCTCGATGCGTGGGCAAGCCACGACTGGCGGGCCGATCCATTCGCTCGCGGGGCGTATGCGTACATCGCCGTCGGCGGCAGCGGCGCGCCGCGCGCGCTCGCCCGTCCGGTCGAGGATACTGTGTTCTTCGGGGGCGAGGCCACCAACGGCGATCAGATCGGCACGGTCGCCGGCGCCCTCGCGAGCGGGCGGCGTGCCGCGCGGGAGGTGCAGCGGGCTTTGCAATAGGATATACTGCCCGCTCCCCGTCGCTTCGGATCTCCGCATGCCCCTGCTGGCCAAGACCGTCGTCCTGCTCGTCCTCTCCAACATCTTCATGAAGATCTTGCAGGAAGTCATTACGCTGAGTCTGTTCGTGCCCTTCGCGGCTCTGTATATGAAAGAGCCGGTCCGGCTGAACTACCTGTGGGCCGCGCTGTGCATGGGTGGCGCGGTGTTTTTCATGTTTCGGCGCTAACGTGGATCGCGACCGAGAGCTCTTGCGCCATTATCTCGCCGCGATCGCCTATCGCACGCAGAAAGCGCTGCGGGGCGCACCGGATACCTATCCGTCCTTCAGCGCCGGACATCGGGTGCGCACGCCCGCCGAGATTCTCCGCCACATGACGAGCCTGCTTGGCTATGTCCGGACGCACTTCCTCGGCGGCTCCTACCCCGTCAAACCCGACGCCTTGCCGACGTTTTCCGCGGAGATCAAACGATTTCACGAAATGGTTGAAGCGGTGGGGGACCTGCTCGCCGGCGGGACGCCGCTGCGCGAGATCTCCACCGAACAGCTGCTCCAGGGACCGTTCGCCGACGTAATGACGCACGTGGGCCAGTTGGCGCTGCTCCGCCGTCTCGCCGACTCCCCGGTTCCTCCCGAGAACTTCATTCATGCGGACATCCGAGCCGATCGGCTGCACGCCGACCAGCCACCGCCCGCCCGGCCCGATGAACACTGGCCGGAAGCGCCGGAGTAGCTGGTGTGAGGTGCTACCGGGTCAGCGCGACGCCGCAGGCGCCGGCACCGGCTTTGATCGTGGCAATCACGCGTCGCGTCGCCGTGTCGATCACCGAGACATCTCCCGACAGCCCGTTCGCGGTGTAGAGCGTCTGCCCGTCGGGCGTGATGGCGATTCCCCAGGGACGCCGGCCGACGGGAATACTGGCGACCATGCGCCGCGCGGCGAGATCGACGACTGCCACCGAATTCGCGCGCCCCGTCGCGACGTAGGCAAAGCGCTCGTCGGGTGACAATACGACGCCCACGGGCTTCGCCCCGGAATCGCTGATCGCGATGGTCGCGACCGGCGCGTGCTTGCCGACGTCCACCACGGTCAACGTCCGGCCGATTTCGGCGGTGACGTACGCCGTCCGTCCGTCGCGTGAGAACGCGGCGGCGCGCGGTCGAGCATCGACGAGGAAGTTTGCCACCACGCGTTGTCCCGCGACGTCGATTACCGAGACGCTATTGCTCGTCTCGGACGTGACATACGCCCATCGGCCATCGGGGCTGATCGCCACTCCCTCCGGTTCGATTCCGACGACCAACCGCGCGGCCACGCGGTGTTGCTGGAGATCGATGACGGCCGCGAGGCCGGCGTCCTCGTTCGACGCAATAATCCAACGCCCGTCCGGACTGATCGCGAATTGCTCGGGATCGGTGCCGGCCGGCAGGCGGTCGACGATGCGGCGCGTCGCAATATCGATGGCGACAATCGCGTCGGCGGGTCCGGCCCTTTGGCGCACGGAATCGCTCAATACACTCTCCGCCCGTCCCGGCTGGTTGTTATGCCACGCGGTCGGCCTGGCACCGTGAGTTCGTTGATCGGTTGGTGAGTGACGCCATCGATCACGGTGATCGTCCGCGCCACCTCGTTGCTGACGAAGACCAACGGATCCCGCGATTGCTGTAATGTCGCCAGGAACAAGAGGATGCAGGACGTGTAGATCAAGCCGTCCTCGCCAGTGGGTGTTGAATGGGCAGCGCGCTAAGTACACCTCACTGGCCCGAAGTACTCCCCAGGGACGCTTACCTGTGAAACGCACAACGCTGCTGCTGCTCGCCGTTGTTGGCGCGTGCAAATCGAACCGACCGCCGGCTGCCAATGCTGCCACTCAACCGTCGCGGACGGATGGCACAACACGCGGGGGCGGGGGCGGGGGCATGATCGTCGTGCCCGCCGGCAAGGAATGGACCCAGCCCGGCGGCGATTATGCGA
>WNGC01005791.1_pt1 | contig 13803 bp, 13 predicted proteins | sample 5400051 | NCBI WGS metagenome assembly WNGC01 (sample SAMN13153368, study PRJNA577476) | soil metagenome | isolation source: 20 cm soil or saprolite under grassland replicate 2 | place: USA:California | collected 2016-06-15 | reverse complement strand
AATTGTCCGAATTGCAGTGTTGCGCTCACGTTCCATCGGCATCCAGCGGTCGCCGGCCGATTGAGTTGTCATTTGTGCGGGCACAGCGCCGCTGTTCCCAAGAAATGTCCGGCCTGCGGACAAGACGCGCTGATTTATCACGGCTTCGGCACTGAGAAAGTGGAATCAACCGTTGCCCAAATTTTCCCCAAAGCGGTGGTGCGCCGCATGGACGCGGATTCGATGACGCGCAAAGAAGCGTATCGCGAAACGCTGCGAAATTTTCGCACGGGCAAGATCGACATTCTCGTCGGCACACAAATGATCGCGAAAGGCCTGCATTTTCCAAACGTAACGCTTGTCGGTATCATCAATGCCGATCTAGCCCTGCATCTTCCCGATTTCCGCGCAGGCGAACGCACGTTCCAACTTCTCACCCAGGTGGCAGGGCGTGCCGGACGCGGCGAGACATCCGGCGAAGTTTTCGTGCAAACGTACACACCGTTCAGTCCCTCGATTCAATTTGCCCGCCACCACGATTTCGCAGGGTATTTCCAGCAGGAGCTCGAGTTCCGCGAACGCTGCGATTTCCCGCCATTCAAACACGCGATCCTGATGACCGTGCGCTCTGCGCACGAAGGCCGCGCCAAGCTTTCGGCCGAAACATTAAAACGTCGCTTGAGCGAAGCGCTGCCGAAAGAGTTCACATTGGGCGATGCAACTCCAGCACCGCTGGAAAAACTACAAGGCCAATTCCGTTTCCACATTTTGATCCGCGGCGAAGCCATCATGCGCCTGAGCCGTCTCGTCCGCGAAACTCTCGACAAACTGCCCTTCCCCGAAGACGTCACCGTAGCTGTCGACGTTGATCCATATCAGTTGCTTTAAGCTTGGAACGACAACTAACACAGTTATCTCGTCAGCGCGTTCCGCACCCGGTAGCGCTAAGTGAAACCCAGCTCATGTAATTCTCGTGATCGGGTTTCTTTGAACGAACCGGCTGGCACACCTGAGAGCGAAACAAATCCGCCTTTGAGTTCCAAGCAGACTTCCGAACATGGAGTAAGCATCGACCATCGGGCTTTCTTGCGTCGGTCTTTATCCTTATCAGATTGCGCTTTGAGCCAGCGTTTCACGAAAAGCCTTCGTTCCCGTCGCGCATTGGCACGCAGCCAAGCGCCCTGATGAATCCATATCTTTGCTGCAGCGTCCAATAGCGACTTCTCCATCCACGGCCACGAACAGCCGCGCTTCTCCTTCCCTCTAAGCAACTCACCTATGCGCGGCACCAGAACTGCCAATGCAAATCGATTTGCCTTTTCACCGCTAGCAACTGACGAATAGTACTGAGCTCGATATCCGGATCTACTGTTGTGGAACAACGAAATGGTTTCAGCACCGCATTTGAGTTTCACACACGCTCGGAAGCATTTCGCTTTGCGCTGGGCGCGTTGTCGACGATAACCCGCTACATCCACTTCGCGCGCGACGCGATGAATGATTCGTTCGTATCCCGGGCTGGATAGCTGGGACATATCGCCCGTAAGCTGCCAAATGCCAGGCGAAACATGAACAAACCGAATCATCTTCTGCGTCTCTTTGTTCTACCGCTTCTCCGCTTGTGGCAACGCGCGCCCATACTCCGACGTTTTGCCGCGCATTTCAAAATAGCGATACGCTTCGAGAGCAACTTCGCTGATGGCGCGCGCGGCCGAGCGCTCGTCACGATCGTAAGCAGTCATGACGCAGATCGCAAACGGCCGGTTTGTTGCAAAAACGATCCCTGAATCGGTTCGCACTGCTTCTAATTCTCCGGGCTTATTCGCTACCTGAACATTCTCCGGCAGAAGCCGTGGGATATAACTCTGCTTTAACGTGGAAAGCTGTTTTGTGAGGGCCGCGGTTGCTTCGTTGTTAAGTACCTTCCCTTTGTAAATCGCTTCCAACAGCCGGACCCATTTCCTCCGGTGTCGCAACGTTTTCATCGCCGCGACGAGCTGCGGCGATGTCGACCATTTTCCGGCGCAACATTGTTTTCGAGAGCCCAAGAGCGCGAAGCGTCGCATTTACATTATCTTTGCCGACGCGGTCGATGAGAATGTTCGCAGCAGCGTTGTCGCTCACAGCAACCATAAACTGCGCCAGATCGCGATTGGTGACATGCGTCACGCCCGCAGTGGGACCGGCCATGATTCGGCTGTCCTCGACCAGGTCTTTGGGATCGAAGGTGTATGTGTCGTCTAATCTCGCTTTCCCTTTCGCGCCTGAGCGCGTCTCCTGGTCCTGACGATACAGCTCCACGAGGACCGCGATTTTGATTGAGCTCGCAGTCGAAAAAACGCGATCGGCGTTAAGCGAAAAAATCCGGCCATCGGTCATATCGAGAATGGCGACACCCATCACGCCATCAAACTTGTCGGCGATGTCGCGGATCCGGGTCTCAAGCTTTGTCCGAAGCAAATCGCTGCCGGTGTCGCCAGGAGTGGACTCTGCTTTCGGCTGGCCGAAGGCATTCGTGGCAAGCACAAGGGCCATGGCCAAAGCAGGGAGTCTCATGTGTAGATTTTCGCCGCAGCGCATTGGCTGAGTCGAGCGCGATTTTGGCGTGCAGCAATGCGTTGGCTTTACGGCACGATCGCAAATACCCGTGCGGGAAAACCGGATCCGCCTTTCGGTTTGGGAAAACTGACCACGACTAGCGCTCCGGCTTCAGGAAGCTGATCAAGATTCGTGAGCAACTCGATCTGATAATGGTTCGTGCTCAGGATGTAAGTCTCCAGCGAGTAATCCTCTTTACTCGTGGCGAGGCCCGGATCGGTGTCGGTGGTTTCGTGGCCCGACGCAGTGATCTTGCGGCCTTCGTAGAGATATTTCAGCACTGGCAGGCTCCAGCCGGGATAATGCACGACACCCTTTGCATCTTTGTTTTCCATTTTCGCAGCGTCAGGCCACCGCTTCGACCAATCAGTGCGCATCGCCACAAAGGCACCGGCGGGAATTTGGCCATGATCTTTCTCCCACTTTTTCACGCGATCAAGGGAGAGCGTGTAATCAGGATTTTTCGCTGCTTCCTCATGCACATCGATAACGACCAGCGGCAGAATCATTTCTTTCGGATCGATCTGGTCAACAGTGCGCAGACCTCTGATAAAATGCGCCGGCGGATCAACGTGCGTTCCCCATTGACCGACGTGCGTGAAGAGTTCCGAGAAAAAACCGGAGCCCATCGTGTCAGGACGCTTGTCCGCGGCGGCGGATACGTCCTTTGGCGGATCGTACCAGTAAATTGTTTTACGCGTTTCATCCGGAAAACCGGGCCATCGCGGAATTCCCGGCGCAAACTCGTGCGTTAAGTCGACGTACTTCTTTGACGCGAGCGTTCGCTGGATTTGCCAAAGTTGTAGGGCGTCTGTGTCAGATGCTGGCTTGTTGGGCGGGGCGGCATCCGCAGCGACGGATGCCCCACAGAGCAAAACAAGCAAACCCGAAATCAGTACGGCGTGCAAAATTTTGCTCATTCCGACTTTGTTAAAGCATCTTCGAGCAATTCGCTAATAAGTTTGAATAACCTGTAATAAGTGGCAGTCCGTTTCGACAACGAACATTTGTCGCTCTAGCGCACAGATATTATCAACAGCTCTTTTACACCCGAATTTGCGAGGGCAGCCGCCGAGACAAATTCGGGTTATTCACTCAGCTTAGAAGAAGAAATCTTGTAAAAGGAAAATTCAAATCATCTTCTTGCGGTGTGAAAAACATTCTCGTTAGCGGATGAAATCGTTTCTTGTTCTCGATCCAAATCTTCCCAATCGCCGCGCGCGGGGTCTTTGCGCATTGGGGGTTATGACTAAAGCGCCACTAGCCGGACGAGTGAAAACACGAATGGTCCCGCCACTAACGCCGGAGGAAGCCGCGGAACTGAACAGATGTTTTCTGCGGGACACAGCAGCTGCGATTTCAAGTGCCTGTAGCCATCGCGCTGTGGGCGACGCACGGAAAACAGCGCGTGCTTCCGCAATTGCCGTTTACACACCCGTCGGCGCCGAGTTGGCCTATAATGATATTCTTCCGGACGATTTCAGTTTGCTGCCGCAACGCGGCGACAAATTCGGTGAGCGTCTCTATTTCGCGGTCGAGGACTTGTTCAAATGCGGTTTTGATTCGGTGTGTCTGATCGATTCTGACAGCCCAACTGTGCCCGCCGAAAACTTTGCAGAAGCCGTTGAACTGCTAAGCACGAGCGACGACCGGATTGTGCTCGGTCCGAGCGACGACGGAGGATATTACTTGATTGGAGTGAAGAAACCGCACCGGCACTTGTTCGAGCAAGTTGATTGGAGCACCGAACGCGTGCTCAACCAGACAATACAGCGGGCAACCGAGATCGGACTCGAAGTCAAACTTCTGCCGAGCGGATATGATGTCGATGATGCCGACAGCTTGCGCCGTCTGCGCAACCAATTACTGGCCGACAAGACCTCGTCAGACGTCGCCCCGTACACTCGGGAATTTCTCGCGAGCTTTATGGAGCGAAAGAAATTGTAGGGCAGGCGCTCGCCTGCCGAGCGATTTCGTTGTAGCGGCGCTCGCCGCGGCAAGTGCCGAATGGCAAAATGGAATGAAATGAAATGCGCACTTGTCACCGGGGCCGCGGGTCTGATCGGCTCGCACGTTCTCGATCTTCTCGTGCGCGAAGGTTGGCAGGTGCGTGCGCTGGATAATCTCGAGCCGCAAACACACCGCCGCGGAAAGCCGGCATGGATAAATTCCAACGCCGAATTCGTCCAGGGCGACATCCGGAATCGGGATGCGATTACCACCGCGCTGGACGGGATTGACGTCGTTTTTCACCAGGCCGCGTACGGCGGTTACATGCCAGAGATCGCGAAATATGTGCATGTGAATTCGCTGGGCACAGCACAGATGCTTGAAGTCATTCGCGAGAAAAATTTACCGATAAAAAAGATCGTCGTTGCCAGCTCGCAGGCCGTTTACAGCGAAGGCGCGGGCGAATGTCCGAAGCATGGATTGGTCTTTCCACGCGTGCGCCCGATCGAGCAATTGCGTGATGGCGATTGGGAAGTGCACTGCCCGATTTGCGGAGCGATCACAAAAAGCGTACCGACACCGGAGAACGCGCCGGTCGGTGGAGAAACCGTTTACGGGCTGACCAAAGTTGACCAGGAGCGGCTCGTGCTGCTCTGGGGAAAGCAGGTCGGCATTCCCACAGTCGCACTGCGTTATTCCTGCACGTACGGACCGCGCCAATCGATCTTCAATCCTTACACAGGCGTGATTGCAATTTTTTGCACACGTCTGCTTAATAATCTACCGCCGGTGGTTTATGAAGACGGCAAGCAAACGCGCGACTTTTCCTTCGTCGAAGACATTGCGCGCGCGAATTTGCTGGTGATCGAAACAGACAAGCTCGATGGGCTGCCCGTAAATATTGGTAGCGCTTGCGGCACACCCGTTAGCGAAATCGCGGAACGACTTGCCGACATTCTGAAGATCGACATCGCGCCTGAGATTAACGGCGAATTTCGTCCCGGCGAAATGCGCCATCTCACTAGTGATACCACGTTGGCGCGGTCCGCCGGTTACAAACCAACTGTCGATCTCAACGAAGGCATCTCGCGTTATATCGATTGGATCAGAAAGCAGTCGGACATTCGCGATTACTTCAGCGAAGCTAGCGACATCTTGAAGAACAAAGGCATTGTTCATCGCGTGGTCAGATGAACCTTGCCAGCACGATTCCCGACTTTGACACACCGATCGTCCAGCATGCGCGGAAGGATTTTCCGTTACTGGACGCGGACATGACAATTGGCGAAGCGCTGGAGCGGATCCGGCGCGAGGGTTTGGGCGAGCGCGTAATTTACTTTTATGCGATCGATGAAGAGAAGCGACTCATGGGCGTCGTGCCCACCCGACGCCTGCTGACCGCGCCACTTGAAACCGCGCTGCGCGAAGTGATGGTGCGGCGCGTCGTGGCTGTTCCGGCGAAGGCAACCGTGCTCGACGCGTGCGAGTTCTTTGTGCTTTACAAATTCCTCGCGTTCCCAGTCGTGGACGAACAACGCCGTGTGGTTGGAATCATCGACGCGAACTTGTTTGCCGAAGAGATTTTGGAAGCAGGCGATACTGCGGATCGATCCCGCAGCAGCGAGACTGTGCCGGTCGGTCCGGAGTTTTTTGAAGCGCTTGGTTTTCGGCTGGAACAAATTCGTGGTGCATCGGCGTGGCGCGCCTTTCGATTCCGCTTCCCATGGCTGCTCGTCACCGTGACGGGAGGAACGGTCTCGGCCATTCTGGCGGGTTTTTTCGAGGCAACACTGGCCAGCAGTCTGATCATTGCGTTTTTCCTCACGATGGTCCTGGGACTAAACGAAAGCGTCAGCATGCAAACGATGAGCGTGACGATTCATGCTTTGCGCTCAGTCAACGTGACCTGGAATTGGCTCGCGTCTGCGTTCCGTCGCGAACTGGCAACCGCAGTGCTGCTTGGCGTTTGTTGCGGGTTCGTTGTCTGCGTCATCGCCTGGGCGTGGCGCCACGATCTCCGTGCGGCAACTGTTATCGGCGGAAGCATTGCGCTCTCGTTAGTGACGGCATGCGCGTTTGGTTTGGCTGTGCCCTCGCTTTTGCATTGGCTGAAGCTCGACCCCAAAATTGCCGCGGGCCCTGTCACGCTCGTGTTGGCCGACTTCATTGCGCTGGCGATTTATTTCACAAGCGCGTGGCTGATTTTGAAGTAGGGCATGCCTCTGGCTTGCGAGAGTTTTGAATGTGGCAAGGGAGGACACTCGCCTTACCTGCCGCTTGCCGACCATAACTAGAAGTGCGAAACGCTTCTCCGCAATGAGCAACGTGTCCGTTGTCATCCCCGCGTTAAACGAGGAAGAACCGATTGCCGGCGTGGTTCGCGAATGCCTGGCGACCGGCGTGCCAGATGAAGTGATTGTCGTTGATAACGGCAGCACAGATCGCACAGCCGAGCAGGCGCGTGAAGCCGGCGCGCGCGTCATAACTGCGCCGCGCGGTTACGGGCGAGCGTGCGCGGCAGGCGCTCGCGCGGTTTCGGGCCCGCGGTCGCGGGATGACATTATAGTGTTTCTCGATGGCGATGGCAGCGACATTCCAGTGTTCATATCGCAGCTCGTCGAGCCAATCGCGCGCGGGACGCATGATTTCGTGATCGGCTCGCGCACGCGCGGGCAGCGCGAAACTGGCAGCATGAATTTCCAGCAGATTTTATCCGGGCGAATTTTTGGAAGGATAATGCAACTACAGCTTGATATGCGCGAGGAAACTTACGGCTGGAACTTGGAGATGCAGATGAAAGCCGCTCGCGCTGGGCTGCGCATCCTTGAAATCCCGGTGAATCATCGCCACCGCACCGGTGGCGAATCGAAAGTTTCAGGTACGCTGCGCGGCACGTTCGTTGCCGGCACTCGCATCATCGCGACGCTAGTGCGCGTGGCCCTTACGTAATTGGATTGGAGATTCAGATTATTTCACTTTTGGTGACGAGCGAGCCGTGAGCGGTTTCACGGGAGAACCACAACACAATCCCCGTGATTGTCAGCGCGCCCGCAGCATACATCGCAATGGAGAAAGGTGTCTTGAACTCACGTAATAGAGTTGCGAAAATTGCGGGCGCGATTCCACCGCCGACGATTCCTGCCAGTGTGTAACCGATTGAAGAACCCGCAAATTGCACACGAGTTGGAAATTGCTCGGTGATGAAAGCGGCCTGCGGACCATACATCATAGCGTGAGTAATCAACGCGACGACTATGGCAATCGTAATCAGCAGCGGTTGGCGCGTGTCGAGCAGCGCAAAGAACGCAAATACCCAAATTACAGTTACGAAGACTCCGGCGCCGTACACGGCACGACGTCCGAGCCTGTCTGACAAATTACCGAAAAATACCTCCGTGAGCACGTTGAACACGAGGCCGATCGACAAGGAAATCAATGCAAGTGGCTTGGGTAAGCCGAGCACCGTCGCCAAGTAACTCAGCGAAAAAACTACGACCAGCGAGTACCAAACATCGGGCCCGATACGGGCACCAATTACGCGCAACACACCGCGCCAATGTAGTTTCAGCACCTCACTGATTGGCGCTCGCGACTTGAGCTGGCTCCGATGCAGTTCTTCATAGACCGGCGTCTCTCCGATGCCTCGCCTGATCCAGAGTCCGAAGATAACGAGGAAAACACTCGCCAGGAACGGCAATCGCCAACCCCAGGCTTGGAACTCTGCGGGAGATAGCACTGCAGCTATCAACGCAAGCAAACCTGTAGCGATCAAGGTGCCCAACGAAGGTCCTACCTGTGTCCATGCACCGTTGCGACCCCGCTCAGTATCCGACCCGTGTTCAACGCAAAGCAACACCGCGCCTGCCCACTCTCCTCCGAGCGCAGTACCCTGCACAAACCGAAGCACTACCAGCAGAATCGGAGCGAGGACCCCCGCGGATTCATATGTCGGCAGCAGGCCGATCATAGCAGTCGTTGTGCCCATGACGACTAAGGTCGTCACCAGAACGAAGCGGCGACCAAAATGTTCGCCGAGATGACCAAAAATCAGGCCACCGATCGGCCGCGCGACGTACCCCACGGCAAACGTGGATAGCGCCAGGATCGTCCCCGACAATGGATCGAACGCAGGAAAAAACAGCCTGTTGAAAACAAGGGCGGCGAGCGTGCTATAGATCGCAAAATCGTAGTACTCGAGCGTTGTACCTATAAGGCTGGCTGTTGCGAGCCTAACGATCCGCGACGTGCTCACGGCCGCCAGTATGATGGGTTGGCCAAGAGCTGCCTAGAGGTATTCGTTTGGAATGTGGATTCAATCTGGCGAATCCGATCCCTTCGTGTAGCGTCGGCCATGGTTTCGATGCTCGATTTGGAGAGGTTCCGCGCGACGCCGCTTACCCGTGAGCCATTTGAATTTTTGATTGTTCCGGAATTTGTTAAGGCCGATGCGCGCTCGGCGATACACAACGATTATCCTGAGGTAAACAGGCCCGGCAGCTTTCCTTTGGGCGAGGTTACTTACGGCTCTGCATTTGCAAGGTTGGTCGAGGAAATGCGCAGCAGCGAGTTTCGCAACGCGTTCGAGGAAAAGTTCAGCATCGACCTAACGAATCGGCCCGACATGATCACCGTGCGCGGTCGTTGCAGCGAAAAAGACGGCAAGATTCACACTGACTCGGAGACGAAAATCATCACGATTCTGATCTATATGAATGCTGGGTGGGAGTCCGCTGGTGGTCGGCTTCGGTTGCTCCGTTCCGGAAACAATCTCGACGACATGATTCTCGAAGTTCCGCCAACGGAAGGGACGCTGTTGGCGTTCCGTCGCAGCAATAATTCGTGGCACGGCCACAAGCCGTTTTCAGGTCCGCGCCGCGTGATTCAGTTTAACTGGGTTACGAGCGAGGCCGTGGTCCGCCGCGAGCAAAACCGCCATCGCTTTTCGGCATGGATGAAAAAAATCCGCGGCGCGTTATCGGGCGAGAAGAAGGCCGCATAAAGGGCTTCGTGAAATTTTAGCCACGGACCTGGCCAATAGAACTGGTAGGGCTGACAGTCCTCTGCTCGCTGCTCGGGTTTAGAAATCGGCGCGCACGCAGTGACGCGCCCCTACCGATCAACGGCCCACAGGCCCTGGCTACAGACGTTCGGCGCTTTAGAAAAACGCGTCTCCCTGTGATAACTTCGCGAATTGAATCGTCAGATTGAAAGAGCAGACATAAATGACGGGCACGACTCCGGGCTTCAATCCGCCGAGTTCTCGCGCATTTTGCTGATCAAACCGTCCGCGCTCGGCGACGTGGTGCATACGATTCCAGTGCTGGTAAAGCTGCGTGCGCGTTATCCGCGTGCGCGAATTGACTGGCTGATCACGCCGGAGAATGCGGAGGTCGTCCGTCATCATCCCGCGCTCTCGAACGTGGTTCTCTTTGCGCGTCGCGACTTTTCGAAGCCCGGTCAGCGATGGCGCGCGACGCTGGGCTTCTTCGATCTGCTCCAACAAATTCGGCGCGCGAAATACGATCTGGTGGTCGACATGCATGGCCAGGTGCGTTCGGCTTTATTTGCGCTCATCAGCGGCGCGCGAGTGCGAATCGGGTTTGATCGGCCGGTCAAATTCACGCGCACAATTTCTGCCGAGCACGACCTCAAGAACATCCCGAACCACGGCTGGCGTGGTGCCCGCGAAGGGTCTTGGATCGCGTACACTCATCGCATTCCCATTCCCACGCTCGATATTCACGCGATTGATCGTTACCTGTGGGTCGGATCGTTGCTTGGTTTCGATGACGAACCGCCGAGTCTGGCAATCCATCTTTCACCGGAAACAATCCGCACGGTCGAGCGATTGCTCGAGGAGCACGGTGTGCCTGGTGGCAAACCGCTCGTTGTTCTTGTGCCTGGGACAATTTGGGAAACGAAGCACTGGACCATCGAAGGATTTGCAGGTGTCGCGCGAGAGTTTCTTCGCGAAGGATTTGCTGTTGCTCTCGCGGGTACGAAACGCGATGAAACGCGCTGCCGTCAAATCGCAACCGCCGCGCCGGGGACAATTGATCTTTGCGGTAAAACCACTCCAGCAGATCTGGCGGGGTTGATTCAACGCGCCGAAGTGGCTGTGACGAACGACTCGGGGTCGATGCACGTCGCCGCATCACTCGGAAAACCGATGGTGAGCGTATTTGGCCCGACGAATCCGGTTCACATCGGCCCGTACCAAAAGCCGGAGTCGGTTGTGCGCGTCGACCTGCCGTGTTCGCCCTGCAATTACCGTCGGCTGAGCCAATGCCCATTCGATCACGCCTGCATGAAGCAGGTCACATCCGCCATGATTGTGGAGCGCGCACGAAAAATTCTCGCGGCGGCAAAACTGTAGCGTGCGCTGTCCTCAGCGCAGGAACGCTTAGCGCCGCAACAATCCCCTGAGCACAGCGGACGCTACAATGCTTGTGGCTCAGAAACGGCGGGGTAAGATCGGCAACATCATGAGCAAATCGAAAGCGATCTTTGCCGGTTTGCTCGCCGGATTCGTGGCTGCAGTCGTGATGACGACCGCGATGTTACTGCTCGCGGCACTCGGCGTGGCCACGCCGCTCGTGATCATCGGCGATCGTCTTTCGGTTTTCATTCCGCCCGGGCCGTTTCTTTCGCTCATGGGGAAGGTCGGAGGTTACAATCATCTAAAGCAACTTGGCGTTGGATCGACAATCGCCGGTCAGCTTGCGGTCGGCGCGATTGCCGGCGCGATTTTCGCGTTGGTCGTGCGGCGCACTCGCGGTCATGTCACGGCGATTTGGACGATGTTGGTCTTCGTTTTGCTGCCGGTCGTGGTATTTGCGATCGCACTCTGGCCGGTGCTGGGCACAAGCTACATAGGTCTGCCGATTCAGGTCGCGCGACTGGTCACTCTCATCGGCTTCGCGCTGTGCATCTTTTTGTTCGAACGAGCGCTGGTAACAGGCTTTCGATTTTTACCGACACAAAATATCGCGAGGGACAAATACGAATTCACTCCAGTTGTAGGACGCCGTGCATTCGTGCTGGGCACAATTGGCCTCGCAGCGGCTGGTGGCGGAGTGGCGCTGGCGCGAAAACTGTATCGCGCCGCAACCTTCAGCTACGATGGCACGCAATACAAAGGCAGTATGGTTCAGCCGATTACGCCTAACGACTTGTTCTACTGCGTCACCAAGAATGTGATCGATCCCAAGGTGAACGTCGACCTGTGGCATCTGGAAATTGGGGGGCTCGTGCAAAACGCGGCGACGTGGCGGTTCCAGGACCTGATAGGATTTAAACCGACTACGCAGGAAACAACGCTCATGTGCATCAGCAACGGCTTGGACGCGGGCCTGATCAGCAATGCCGTATGGAAAGGTCTTCCGCTGCGCGATTTGCTCGACCAGGCCGGCGTGCTTTCCGGCGCTGCGCGAGTGCGTCTGCACGGCGTCGATAATTACACCGACACGATCCCGCTGGAGAAAGCAATGGAACCAACAACGTTGCTTGCGTACGAAATGAACGGCGCGCCTTTGCCGGATCGGCACGGTTATCCGTTGCGGGTGATCGTGCCGGGGTACTTTGGCGAGAAAAACGTCAAATGGCTCACCAGGGTTGAAGTGACCGACGCTAACGCGAAAGGATTTTACGAGGCACAAGGCTGGGGGCCTGATTTCACCACGCCGACGAGATCGAGAGTCGATGTGCCCGAGGATTGGGCGTTCGTGTCGTTAGGCAAACTCACTGTTCCGATCGAAGTGAAAGGCATCGCCTTCGGCGGGGACCGCGGCATCTCCCGCGTCGAGCTCAGTTTCGATGACGGTCAGACTTGGAGTGACGCCGAAATTTACTACTCCGGCGGCAATCTGGCGTGGTCACTCTGGAAAGCGCAGTGGACGCCCGCCAGGGCGGGGGATTACCCGCTCCTCGTCCGTGCCACGGATGGCGAAGGCAACGTCCAGGAATGGGAAGAAGCTCGCGGCCCGTTCTCCGGTGTGAGCGGGCTTCACAAAATCAACGTGCGCGTTAAGGCGTGAGTTCAGTTTCTGGGGAGCACAGGCCGCTGGCCTGTAGGTCTCGGCAGCTTGCCGAGACCAGGAACCAGCACTAGTGACAATTGCGGCTGCAAAGATGTTTGGCCGGCGGGGCCGCCGCCAACTGCAGGCTGGCAGCCTGCGCTCCCCAGAGCCTGTGCAACTTGCGCCGTGTGCTAAATTTTACTGATGGAGAAAATAATTATTGTTGGGAGCGGTTGCGCGGGGCTGACTGCCGCTGTTTACGCTGCCCGAGCCAATCTCAGCCCGCTGGTGCTGGAAGGCCGGCAGCCCGGTGGGCAGCTTTCCACGACCACGCTCGTCGAAAATTATCCCGGGTTTCCCGACGGAATCGATGGCCCGGAACTGATTCTGAACATGCATAGACAAGCCGAGAAATTTGGCGCCCGGTTTTCGTACGCGGAAGTGACCGATTTCGATCCGGCCAACAAGCATATCCGGATCAAAGCCGATGATGAATGGTTGGACACGCGGGCGCTGATCATCGCCAGCGGCGCCGCGGCCCGATATCTGGGACTGGAGGGCGAAGAAAAATTGGTGGGCCATGGTTTGACCTCTTGCGCGACGTGCGACGGCGCATTTTACAAAAACGTGCCGGTCTGCGTCGTGGGGGGCGGCGATTCCGCGGCAGAGGAATCAACGTTCCTCACCCGATTCGCCTCTCAGGTTTATCTGATTCACCGCCGCGACAAAATGCGGGCTTCGAAAATCATGCAGGACCGGGTGTTCGCGAACAAGAAGATCGAACCGATCTGGGACACGGTGGTGACAAAATACATCGCTGATGAAAAAGGTGAAATGCACGCCGTGCGACTGCGGAATGTGAAGACAAATGACGAACGCGAGCTGGATGTGGCGTGCGTTTTCGTCGCGATCGGGCATGATCCCAACACAAAAGCCTATCGAGGCAAACTCGACACGGATTCCGAGGGATATCTAATTCCGAACAACTCCGTCGACAGCAAAGTTCCCGGCGTTTTCATCGCCGGCGACGTGGCTGACCGCGTTTATAAGCAGGCCGTTACGGCTGCGGGCATGGGTTGTGCCGCAGCACTGCAGGCGGAGAAGTATTTGAGCGAGGTGCAGTCGCATGATTGACCTTGCAAACGGCGGGCTCCTGTTGTCATCCTGAGCGGAGTCGAAGGATCCCGTGGCAGTACTGTTAGGTTGTTCCGCGGGATTCCTCGACTCCGCTGCGCTTCGCTCGGAATGACAAACACGT